>Ga0307502_10000033_pt1 | contig 36646 bp, 33 predicted proteins | sample 16_S_MG_FD_201364 | JGI IMG/M metagenome (GOLD analysis project Ga0307502, IMG submission 201364) | Soil microbial communities from Populus trichocarpa stands in riparian zone in the Pacific Northwest, United States - 16_S | ecosystem: Environmental > Terrestrial > Soil > Riparian zone > Trees... | reverse complement strand
GATCACGCCGTCGGCGTCCAGCGCGACCCAGTCGCCGGTCGTCGGCGAGCGCTCGCCGGGCGCGCGCAGGCGCCCGCGTGCTGCCACGAGCGCCGGGGGGCCGCCGGCCGCCCGGGCGACGAGCCAGCGCCCGCGGTGCTGCGCGAGCACGCGCGCGGCGGTCAGGTTCGGGTCACCGAGCTGGTCGAGCTCGGCGTCGAGGTCCGGTCGCCGACCGACGCCGCCGGGTGCGACCTGCATCGAAAGCTCCTCCACGTTGTCGTCAGAGGCACGAGGTCGGCGCGGGTGCCCGGGCGCTGCCCCGGGCGCCTGATCAGACGGCCGCGACGTGGGTGACGAAGGTGTGGAGAGCGGTCATGCATCAATGATCGTAGGCCCTGCTGTGCGGGCACGCAACGGCGCGGCCCACATCGGTCGAAGGTCCAGAAACCTGCAAGCCGGTTCGTGGACGAAACGTCCGTACCCGATCACCGCGACATGGTCCCCGCCGTTGCGCCTGTACGTCTGCGTGCAGCGTCCCGTCTCGTCGTCTTGGTCGCGCTCGTCGTGCTGATGGCGGTCGCTGCGCTGCCTGCGCCAGCGCAGGCACAGCACACGTCACCCATCCTCGTGGGACGTAGCGTCCCCGACCGCGGTTACGACGCGGACGAAAACGGCGGGTTCGGCCTCCTTGACGACGCGCTTGACTGGGAAGAGCCCGTGCGTAGCGCGCGCGAGCAGTTTCAGGAAGGGAACATGCTCTCGACGTTCGTGTCCGGCACAACCGCCGGCATTCGCACCGATGGCAAGGCGACGATCCCTCGCGGCGCGCCAGAACGCGTGCGCGCGCTGCTGTCGCATCTGAACCGCATCGTCGGCAAGCGCTACGCATGGGGCGGTGGCCACGCCAAGCTCGCCGACAAGGGCTATGACTGCTCGGGCGCTGTGAGCTACGGCCTCATCAGGGCCGGGCTGCTCGCGTACTCGATGGTCAGCGGTCGATTCGCCCGCTGGGGGGAGCCCGGCGGCGGTCGCTGGGTCACGATCTACGCGAACAAGCGCCATGTCTACATGGAGGTCGCCGGCCTGCGACTGGACACGAGCGCGGTCGGCGACCAGCCTGCCCGAACGGGCGTGCGCTGGCGGCCGGTGATCGGCCAGCGCAACGGTTTCACGGTCCGGCACCTCGCGGGCCTCTGAGCCAGGCTGAGCCCGAGCGACGCCGAGGGTCCGCCGAGCACACGCACTCTCGACGGACCCTCCAACGCTCACGCCCAGGGCTGGACAGCAGCGCCGCGGTCGCACGGCGCGCGCGCAGCCCGGGCACCAACAGCGCGATCAGCGCGCCGACGGCGCGCCATGCCGGTTCCGCCCATGACGAACGGGATGATGAGGCTCGAGTAGGCGACGTCCGGCGAGGAGATGGCGGCCAGCCAGGCCAGCGCGACGGCCTGCGGCGCAAGCCCCGTCGCCATCAGCGGCCGCGAGCCGATCCGGTCACTCACGCCGTTGCCGAGCCGCGCCTACTTCTGGCGTCGCCGCTGGATCACGACGATCACGATGACGATCACGAGTGCCGCGCCGGCCTGAATCGCGATCGAGACGTTCTTGCCGCTCGGCGAGGCGGCATCGTCGATTACGCGGAACAACACCATGCAGCCAAAGAAGACGGTGACGGACCAGAGGAGGATCTTGCGGTCCACGGTCGCGCAACCTATCTGGATACACTCGAACGCGGACCGTGCTAGGCGGGGAGGTAGCGGTGCCCTGTCGCTCGCAATCCGCTCTAGCGAGGCCGAATCCCCTCCCGAGGGGCACGGCCTTCGGGGACAGCGCGTCTGCGCTGACGTTGATGGTCCGGGTCCCGTGCGGTGTCGGCCCGTGAATCAGGTCAGGTCCGGAAGGAAGCAGCCTTAAGCGGTCACCGACATGCGCAACGGGGGTTCCCGGACCGGAGTCATCGCAGGCGAGAGCGCCCGGGGACTGTTGCCTCGGAGGCGGGTGCACGGTCCGTCTTTTAGCAGCGCGCATAGAGGACCCACGCGGGGTTGGCGCGCACGCGCGCGAAGCCCCCCGGCGGCGGGGGCACGCGCGTGTCGCGGTCGCGACGATCTAGGATGTAGTCGCGGGCGACCGTTGTCGTAGCGGGGGCGAGATAGCTTCCGCGCGAGGGCGGGCGCGACTGCGCGTCGGCGATCTCACCCGGATCGAGCTTGAGCCAGAGCGCGAGCAGCGGGATCGGGCGGCGGTTGGGCACCGCCGGCGGGGGGCACGGGAGCCCCGGTCGCACGGCATCCGCGAGCCGGCCCTGGATCGCCTCCTGCCTGCTCAGCGCGTTGCTCAACCGCTCGATGCGGCGCGACTGATCGGGGACGAAGACGAGCAGCGCGACGAGCGCAAGCGCGCCGAAGCGCGCCCACCACATGCGCTGCGACGACCCGCGGCGCAGGTCCAGCCAGCCGAATGCCCCGGCGCCGGCGAAGATCGCCAGCAGCGTTGCGGTCAGCAGCAGATAGCGGGTGATAATCGGCAGCCCGGCGGCGGCGAGCACGCAGAACGCCGCGACGGCGAGCAGGCCGGCGGCCGCGCCGAGGCGCACGTGCCGGCTGCGGTGCCAGATCAGCGCCAGCAGCCCGCCGCCGGCGGCCGCGAGCAGCACCGGCTCGCGCAGGATCTCCCCGAGTCGCCGCGGCAGCGTCGCCGGCACGTGCTCCAACCCCGTGACGCGCCCCAGCAGCGCGGCGTTGTCGCGCGTGCCCGTGAGCGAATGCAGCGGGTCGCCCGTCAACAGCAGGTCGTGCAGCGCCCATAGCACCGGCGCGGCGGCGGCGATGACGATCAGCGGCGCGGCATCTCGCCAGCCCGCCGAGCGTCGTGGCCCCTCGCCGCGCGCCGACGCGCGCACGCCCGGCCACAGCAGCCAGACAAGGTAGGCGGCGCTGAACAGCCATGCCTCGGGGCGCAGGAGCCCCGCGAGCGCAAGCAGCGACAGCACGGGGGCGCCGCTGCGCGGGCGCCGCGTCTCGACGAGCAGCGCGCCGAGCACGAGCACGAGATACGTGATGTCCACGTAGGCGCGCGCGCCGAAGTCGAGCACCGGCACGCGCGTGAGCACGATCGCCGCGGCGAGCGCCCCGGCGGCGGCGTTGAACCACTCGCGGCCCAGCGAGAACACGACCCAGCCGAGCAGCGCGAGGGAGACGAACGCGAGCGCGACGGCAGCGATCGCGGCCACCTCGCCGTGTAGTCCGTCGACGCGCAGCGCGCTGAGCGGCGAGAGCAGGATCGCTCCGAGCGTCGCGAGCGGATGCGGCGTCGGCGCGATCGCGACGTCGAGGTTCGGCACCGAGCCGCCGGCGAGCTGGCGTCCCCACACGAGGGCATAGAGCGTGTCGTAGTTGACCAGCCCCGGTCCAGTGAGCAGCCTGAGCGCGACGGCGCCCGCGAGCACCCCTGCCGCGAAGCGGATCCGAGCCATCGGCCGCGAGCGTAATGGAGCATCGGTTCGGGCGGGCGGGCCGGTGTCTTCGCCGACTCAGATCCACGACCAGCGGCGCATCCAGGCTCGGAGCTATGCTCGCAAGTCCCGTGTCCGAGGTCTCGTCGCTCTATCGCCGCCATCGCCCGCGCACGTTCGGCGATGTCGTGGGGCAGGAGCACGTCGTTCGGACGCTGCGCAATGCCGTGACCCAGGGGAAGGTCCATCACGCCTACCTGTTCGTCGGCTCGCGCGGCACGGGAAAGACCTCGATGGCGAAGATTCTCGCCGCCTGCCTGAACTGCGAGCGGGGCCCGACGACCGAGCCCTGTGGCATCTGCGACTCGTGCGTCTCGATCGCCTCGGCGACGTCGCTGGACGTCATCGAGATGGACGCCGCCTCGAACAACTCCGTCGACGACATCCGCGATCTGCGCGAGTCCGTCGTCTACGCCCCGGTCTCCGGTCGTCACAAGGTCTACATCCTCGACGAGGCCCACATGCTCTCCACGCAGGCGTGGAACGCGTTTCTCAAGACGCTCGAGGAACCCCCGCCGAACACGGTCTTCGTCCTCGCCACGACCGAGGCGGGGAAGGTGCTGCCGACGGTCGTGGACCGCTGCCACCGCTTCGACTTCGCCCGGCCGGCGGTCGAGCAGCTCGCCGCGGTCGTGCGTCGCGTCGCCGCGGCGGAGTCGATCTCGATCGCACCTGACGCGATCTCGCTGCTGGCTCGCCACGCGACCGGCTCGTTCCGCGACGCGCTGGGGGCGCTCGAGCAGCTCGTCACGTACGCGGGCAACGAGATCGCGACCGACGATGTCCTCGCCGTGCTCGGCGTTGCCGACGCGGATCTGCTGTTCGCGGCCCTGGACGCGATCGCCGCCTCGGACGCGCGCGCGGCGCTGCTTGCGGCGGCCCGCCTGGCGCAAACCGGCCGCGACGCGCTCGGCTTCGTCCGCGACCTCGAGGCGCACGCGCGCGACCTGCTGATCGTGCAGACGCTCGGCGCCGTGCCGCCCGAGCTGCAGATCACGGCCGAGCGCGACGCGCGGCTGCTCGAGCAGGCAGGCCGCCTGGGCTTGGGTGCCGTCGCGCGCCTGCTCGACCTGCTGGCGGGAGCGCTGGACGCGACACGCAACGGCTCGGATGCCCGCACCCAGCTCGAGCTCGCGCTCGTGAAGGCTGCCGCGCCGGCGGTCGATCCGTCGACGCAGGCGCTGCTGCAGCGGATCGAGCGGTTGGAGGCGGCGCTGGCGGGCGCGGGCGCGGTCTCGACGCACGCGCGCTCCGAGTCACCCGTGCCCCCGAGCGAGCCGTCGCCCGCAGTGGAGTCGCCTGCGCCACCATCCGCCCCCGCGCCGGAGGCGCCGCAGCCCCCGAGCCAGCCGCCGCCGCCCGAGCCGCCGAAGTCCGGTGCCAACGGGCATGCCGTCTCCGTGGCGCTGCCAGCGTCGGGACTCGAGCTCCAGAACCTGCGTTCGCTCTGGCCCGCTGTCATCGAGCAGCTCCGAATCTCCGGCAATAGGCTGTGCGCGGCGACGCTTGAGGACTCGCAGCCCGTGGCCGTCGAGGGCTCGCAGGTGACCGTCGCGTTCCCGCACGGCGCCGAGTACCACCGTCGCCGGGCCGAGGACGAGGAATACCGCGCGTGCGTCATCGCTGCGATCGCCACCGTGACCGGCAGCAAGGCGCAGCTCGCCTATGTCGTCGACGAGCCGGCCAAGCAGGACGAGGCGGCGTCGCCTCCCACGGCGGATGATTTCGTGCAGCGCGTGAAGGCAGAGTTCGACGCCGAAGAGATCGACCCCGAGAGCGAGGCCAGCTGATGCCCCAGCCGAACATGAACCAGATGCTGAAGCAGGTTCAGAAGATGCAGCAGGACATGATGAAGGCCCAGGAGCAGCTGGCGAACGAGACCGTCACGTCTTCGGCCGGCGGCGGGATGGTGACCGTGACGATCAGCGGCGACCTCGTCGTCAAGGACATCCAGATCGATCCCGATGCGATCGATCCCGAGGACCCCGAGCTGCTGGCGGACATGGTTCTCGCCGCGGTCAACGAGGCGATCCGCCAAGCCCAGGAGCTCGCCGCCACCAAGATGGGCGGCCTCACGGGCGGCCTGGACCTCGGCGGCCTGGGAGGCCCCGGCGGGATTCCCGGCCTGGGCATGTAGTGGACTAGCCCTCGCTTGTACGCCCCACCCATCCAGCGCCTGATCAGCGAGCTCGCCAAGCTGCCCGGGATCGGCGCCCGCACCGCGCAGCGTCTCGCGTTCCACATCCTGCGCGCATCCGACGAGGACGCGTCCGCGCTCGCCGCGTCGATCCGCGAGGTCAAGGAGCGCGTCGGCCTGTGCGAGATCTGCTTCAACCTCGCCGAGGGACCGCGCTGTCGCATCTGTGAGGACGAGCGCCGCGACGGCACCCTCATCTGTGTCGTCGAGGAGGCCGGCGACGTCATCTCGGTCGAGCGCACGCACGAGTACCGCGGCCGCTACCACGTCCTCGGCGGCGCGCTGTCGCCCATCGACGGCGTCGACCCCGACGACCTGAAGATCGCCGAGCTGTACCGCCGGGTCGAGCACGGCGCGATTCGGGAGGTCGTCCTCGCGACGAACCCGACGACGACCGGTGAGGCCACGGCGCTGCACATCGCCGATGCGCTGCGCGTCCGCGCTCCGGACGTCGTCGTCACGCGTCTGGCGAGCGGATTGCCGGTCGGCGGCGACCTCGAATACGCCGACGAGGTCACGCTCGGCAAGGCGTTCGTCGGTCGCCGCCGGCTGTAGTCGGAGCCGTTACTGCGGACGCAGCGGCTCGCGCGTATCCCGGGTCGCCCGGCGCAGCTCGGCGATGCGCTTCAGCGCTGACACGATCCGCGACGTCGGGATGTCGCCGTTGCGCACCGCCGCCACGACGGCTCGGTATGCCTCGTCCTGCTGGGCGCGACCGCCGGGGACGAGCAGCAGGTCCACGCCGGCGTTCAGCGCGTCCACCGCGGCCTCTCCGACGCCGCGGCCCGTCGTCGCGGTCGACGCAACGAGGTCGGCGGAGACGATCGCGCCCGTGAAGCCGAGCCGCTCGCGCAGCTCCTTGACGGCGTCTGACAAGAGCGTCGCGGGTGTGACGGCGTCGAAGGCGAGGTAGATCGCATTGGACATCTGGATCGCGGCCGTGGCGCCGGCGCCCTTGGCGACCGCGGCGAACGGCGCCATGTCGCCGTCACGCAGGTCGTCGATCCCCAGGCCGACCGGCGCAGGACCGATCGACGGGTCCTGCGATGCTCCGCCGTCGCCGGGAAACGGTCCGACAGCGGCGACGACGCCAGCGTCTCGGTATCCGGCGACGGCCGCCTTGACCGCGCTCGTGACCCTGGCGGGCGTGTCGGCGAAGGAGCGCCCCTGGCCGGGCCCGCCGACCACTGCGATGTCGGCGAACGGCGCCAGGTTCAGGCCGATCCCGAGCGCCTTGAGCTGCTGGCCGGCGGCGTTCGCGCTCTTCTCTATCACCGGCGGCTTGCGGCGGCCGACATCGACTTGCGGGTCCGGCGCGAGGTTTGGGAAGGCGCTGAACTCGCCGCCCTCCTGCCGTGCGGCCACGAGCGGCGCCGGATGGCCCGCTTCGCGCGCCGTGCGCTGGATCTTCGCCGCCAGCGCCGACAGCTGCGATGGCTCGGTGTAGTTCGTGCGCGTGAGCACGACGCCCCCGTAGGGTCGCGCGCCCAGCCGGCCGAAGAACGAGGAGCTTGTCGCCTTGCCTGCGAAGCCGACCAGGAACAGGCCCGCGACCGCGTCGCCGGGCGAGCGGCCCAGCTCGTCCTCGCTGGGCGGCGCCGGATCCGAGCCGCCGCGACGCGAGCCGCTCTGTCCGGCGCCCAGAACGGGCGCGAGCGTGTCGAGCAGCGTCCCGCCGCCGCCGCGCGCCTCCTCGCTGCCGAAGCGCGAGCCGGCCTCGCTCACGGGGCCTTCGTCTGCGCCGCGCAGGAAGAGGAGGTAAACCGCGCCGGCCAGCACGAGCAGGATGGCGGCGAGCACGACGCCCAGGCGGGTCCTGGGCTGGAGCCGGCTCACGAGAAGCTACCCTCCGAGGCCGCCATGTCCGGCACAGTGGTCATGAAGTTCGGCGGGACCTCCGTCGCAGACGCCGAGCGGCTCAAACGCGCGGCGCGGCGCATCGTGGCCAAGCGCGAGGCCGGAAACCGGGTTATCGCGGTGCTCAGCGCACGCGGGAAGACGACCGACTTTCTCATCGCCGAGGCGCAGGAGATCTCACCGAACCCGGATCCGCGCGAGATGGACATGCTGCTCTCGACCGGCGAGCGGCAGTCGTGTGCGCTGTGCGCGATGGCGATCAACGATCTCGGCCATCGCGCAATCTCCCTGACCGGGTCACAGGCGGGCATCGTGACAGACACGTCGCATACGAAGGCGCGCATCCTAGATGTGCGCGCCGATCGGATACGGGCTGCCCTCGACGAGGACTCGATCGTGCTCGTGGCCGGCTTCCAGGGCGTGTCCACCACGAAGGACGTCACGACGCTCGGCCGCGGCGGGTCGGACACCACCGCCGTGGCCCTGGCGGCGGCAGTCGGAGCCGACGTTTGTGAGATCTACACCGATGTCGCGGGGGTCTTCAGCGCCGACCCGCGGATCGTGCCCGACGCGCGCAAGCTGCCGGTCGTCTCGTTCGAGGAGATGCTCGAGATGTCCGCCTCCGGCGCCGGCGTGTTGCAGCTGCGCTCGGTCGAGTACGCGCGCAACCACGGTGTTCGGATCCATTGCCGGTCGAGCTTCTCCGACGAGCCCGGTACCGTTGTCGTCGGAGACGAGGAAACCGTGGAACAGCCGCTCATCACCGCCGTCACGCACTCGACCGAGGAGGCCCGGGTCACGCTCAAGGGCGTGCCCGACATCCCCGGCATCGCCGGCCGGATCGCGACCGCGCTCGCCGAGGCGAACGTGAACGTCGACATGATCATCCAGAACGAACCGGTCTCCGAGGGCGCTGTCGCCGACATGTCGTTCACGGTCCCGCGCAGCGATCTCAACGACGCGCGCGTTGCGCTCGCCGGACTGTCGGACGAGCTTGACCTCCAAATCCACACCGACGAGGCGATGGGCAAGGTTTCGGTGATCGGAGCGGGGATGAAGTCCCACCCCGGTGTGGCCGCCAAGGTCTTCACGACGCTCGGCAACGAGTCGATCAACATCGAGATGATCGCCACGTCGCCGATCAAGATCTCGTGCGTGATCGCCGGGGCCCAGGTTCCGGGCGCGGTGCAGGCGCTGCACGCTGCCTTCGAGCTGTCGGGCGCCGACACGATCCGGCCCGAGCGGCCCTTCGGAGAGTTCGTCTAGCGAGGAGATGCGATGACGCTTGCCAGCAATCATCCAGCGAGCGACGGCGGACGGTCGTGAGCCTGCGAGTCGCAGTCGTCGGCGCCACCGGGGCCGTCGGCACCGTCATGCTGCGCCTGCTGCGCGAGCGCGAGTTTCCGGCGCGCGAGATCGTGCCGTTCGCCTCCGAGCGCTCGGTAGGCCGCGAGCTCGACGGCGGACTTGTGGTGCAGCCCCTGGACGACGAGACGATCCAGGGCTTCGACGTCGCGCTGTTCTCGGCGGGGGCCACCCGCTCGCGCGAGTGGGCGCCGCGCTTCGTCGCCGCCGGCGCCGTCGTCGTCGACAACTCCAGTGCGTTTCGGATGGACGCCGAAGTGCCGCTCGTCGTCTCCGAAGTCAACCCCGAGGCGCTCGACGTGCACCGTGGGATCGTCGCAAACCCCAACTGCACGACGATGGTCGCGATGCTCCCGCTCAAGGCGCTGCACGACGCCTTCGGGCTGCGCGCGATGGTCGCCACGAGCTACCAGGCTGCCGGCGGCGCCGGGCAGAAGGGCATCGACGAGCTCGCTGGACAGATCGCGCCACTCGCAGCCGATGTCGCCCAGCTCTGCGACGACGGCGCTACTGCGGCCGCCAAGGTCCGCCACAGCGTCCACGAGGCGACGCTGGCCTTCAACGTCGTGCCGCTGCTCGGCACGCGCGGGGAGGAGGGCTACACCGACGAGGAGCTCAAGCTGCGCAACGAGTCGCGCAAGATCCTCTCGATCCCCGATCTCGCGGTCTCCCCGACCTGCGTGCGCGTGCCGGTCATGGTCGGTCACGGCGTCCAGGTGCGTGCGACGTTCGAGCGCGACGTCGAGCTCGACCGCGCGCTGGAGGTCCTGCGAGCGTTCCCGAACCTCGTCCTGGATGATGTGCCCACGCCGCTGGAGTACGCTGGCCGCGACGAGGTCGCCGTTGGCCGCGTGCGCCGCGACCTCGCAGACCCGCGCTCGCTGAACTTCTTCGTCGTCGGCGACAACCTGCTCAAGGGCGCCGCACTGAACACCGTGCAGCTCGCAGAGGCGCTACACGAGCGCGGGCTCGTCGGCGCGCGCGTATAGATCGCTCGCGCGAGCTCGGGTCAGGCGACGACGTTTGCGATCGACGCGCCGGCGTCGGATGACCGCGCCGGCACGAGTACCTGCAAGAGCGCGTCGAGGGTGACCGGCTGGCCGCTGCGGATCGTGTAGACGTTGCGGCGCCCTCGCGGTCGGCCAGCCTAACCCATGTTCTTGTAAATCGCGTCATCTATCCTGGCCAAGTAAGCGCTCCCGTCGCCGATGGTTGGAGCCGTCCGGGATTGCACTTGAACGAGACCGGCGCCGCCGCCGCCGCTACCACACCTCGCCACGCTCAAGTAGCGCCGCCGTACAGCCGATAGGGCTCCTAGGGCGCCCCCCCGCTCGGGGGAGCCCCGCATCAAAACGCTCATGCGCCGCAAGGCGGGCCGCGAGACCGAGCGTTGCCATTGCGCCGGTGCATCAGGTCGATACCGATCTCACAAGCACGAAAGCCCGAGGTAAGAAACGATGTTTGCGAAGCCACTACCTGATGTTCCTTGTCTTAAGGGAGTCCGCGCATGATCCGGCGCCACTGGCCCGCCGTCCTGGCCCTCCTTGTTGGTTGCCTGGTTCTTACTCCGGCTGTAGCGCAGGCCGGGCTCGTCGCTGGAGCTGGCCCAAGCTTCCCGACGGTAGTGACCGTAGGTCAGACCGGCGTCCCGGCGACGATCGAGATGCGCAACGACAACACGGCCGGCAACTCGGGCTCGACGAACATCGTCTGCAACGCCGGTGATGCGCCCCCGTGCCCGGCCGGCGATCCTGGGATCACTCTGATCCCGTCGTGTGGCCAGCTCGGAACGTTCTCGGTCTGCGCGCCGGCGGGCGCCGATCCCGGCGTCTTCGCACTCCCGGCGACGGCCCAAGGCCAGGTTGGTACAGCCTGCGCCCTCATGAACTTCAATGTCACGTTGATTGATCCGGTGCTCGGACAGCTGCGGTTCACGCCGCAACCTCCTGGGACCAACGTCCAGCTGATGGGCGCGGGCCAGATCTGCAGGATCGGTTTTACGTTCAACGTGGTCAAGACGCCGAATGTCGACCAGGACCCGGCGACAGCGGGCCTCCAGACGGTCCAAATCGTCGATAACACGCAGCGCTCCGGAGCGATCACGGCCTCTGGCCGCGGGACATCGGACGGTACGACGATCCTGCGCGCGACGACGTCGATCGCGACCAACGCATCGCCGGACATCACGCTGGGTGCCGGGGTGTTGTCGGACGCTGCGACGGTGAGCGGGCGTGTCAATCCGCAGCCGGGTGCGACGATCCACTTCGAGCTCTTCGGGCCGGCCGATGCGACGTGCACCGGTACGCCGGTGTTCACCTCGACGGTGCCTTACCCGGTCGCCGGTGGGGCGGTGACCTCAGCGCCGTTCACGCCGACGGTAACGGGGACGTACCACTGGGTCGCGGCCTACAGCGGCGATGCCAACAACGCCTCAGCACAGGGTGCGTGCAACGACGCCAACGAGACGACGGTCGTCACTCGTGCGGCGCCCTCGATGACGACCAACGCGTCGGCGAACACGACGTTGGGTGCCGGGCTGCTGTCGGATGCGGCGACGGTGAGCGGGCGCGTCAATCCGCAGTCGGGTGCGACGATCCAGTTCGAGCTGTTCGGGCCGGCCAATGCGACGTGCACCGGTACGCCGATCTTCACCTCGACGGTGGCCTACCCGGTCGCCGGCGGATCCGTGACCTCGGCGCCGTTCACGCCGACCCAGGCGGGGACGTATCACTGGATCGCCGCTTACAGCGGCGACGTCAACAACGCCCCAGTGCAGGGTGCGTGCAACGACGCCAACGAAACGACGGTCGTCACCCGTGCGGCGCCGACGATCACGACCAACGCGTCGGCGAACACGACGCTCGGTGCCGGGCTGTTGTCGGACGCGGCCACCGTCAGCGGGCGCGTCAATCCGCAGTCGGGCGCGACGATCCAGTTTGAGCTGTTCGGGCCGGCCGATGCGACGTGCACCGGTGCGCCGATCTTCACCTCGACGGTGGCCTACCCGGTCGCCGGCGGATCCGTGACCTCAGCGCCGTTCACGCCGACGGTGACGGGGACGTATCACTGGATCGCGATCTACAGCGGCGACGTCAACAACGCCCCAGTGCAGGGTGCGTGCAACGACGCCAGCGAGACGACGGTCGTCACCAGTGCGGCGCCGTCGATCACGACCAACGCGTCGGCGAACACGACGCTCGGTGCCGGGGTGTTGTCGGACGCCGCGACGGTGAGCGGGCGTTTTGCTCCGCAGTCGGGTGCGACGATCCTCTTCGAGCTGTTCGGGCCGGCCGATGCGACGTGCACCGGTGCGCCGATGTTCACGTCGACGGTGGCCTACCCGGTCGCCGGCGGATCCGTGACCTCGGCACCGTTCACGCCGACGGTAACGGGTACGTACCACTGGATCGCGACCTATAGCGGCGACATCAACAACGCCCCGACTCAGGGTGCGTGCAACGACGCCAGCGAGACGACGGTCGTCACGCTCACGACGCCGACGATCACGACCAACGCGTCGGCGAACACGACGCTGGGTGCCGGCGTGTTGTCGGACGCGGCGACGGTGAGCGGGCGTTTGAGTCCGCAGTCGGGTGCGACGATCCTGTTCGAGTTGTTCGGGCCGGCCGATGCGACGTGTACCGGTACGCCGATGTTCACCTCGACGGTGGTCTACCCGGTCGCCGGCGGGTCCGTGACCTCGGCTCCGTTCACGCCGCCGGGAGCGGGCACCTATCACTGGGTAGCGACCTACAGCGGCGACGTCAACAACGCGACCGTGACGGGTGCGTGCAACGACGCCAACGAGACGACGGTCGTCAGCCGTGCTGCACCATCGATCACGACGAACGCGTCGCCGGACATCATGCAAGGCGCCGGCACGCTGCTCGACCACGCGACGGTGACTGGGCGTGTCAACCCCGTCGCCGGGGCGACGATCGCCTTCGCGCTGTTCGGGCCGGCCGACGCGACCTGTGCGGGTACGCCGATGTTCACCTCGACGGTGAGCTATCCGGTGGCGGGAGGTTCCGTGCCGTCCGCATCGTTCACGCCGACCGAGGCGGGCGTCTATCACTGGGTTGCGGCCTATAGCGGTGACTCCAATAACGCCCCGGTGACGGGCGCGTGCAACGACGCCAACGAGACGGTGAGGGTGACCCCGGCGCCGGCTACGACGCCTCCGACTACGACCCCTCCGACTACGACGCCTCCGCCCGGGCCGGTGCCCGTGGCGGCGGTGGCGCCGAAGCAGTCACGTTCGCCCGCGAAGGGCGTGGCGAGCATCAGCAGCGGTGGGCACACCGGCTGCGCCGGTACGCCGTTCCGTGTGAACGTCACAGGCACAGGGGTCCGCCGGGTCGTCTTCTCGCTTGACGGCAGGGTGATCTCGACGGTCACGAGCAAGAACTACAAGGGCCGCTTCAGCGTGATGGTCAAGCCGGCCAAGCTCAAGCGCGGAGTACACCGCGTGCTGGCGAGGATCACGTACCTCAGCTCCACCGCGACGAACCCGAAGACGATGCGAGTCGTCTTCTCCCGCTGCTCAAGGACCAGCCCGCAGTTCACGGGCTGATTCCGGAGGGGCGCAGGTCGCGCAGCGACCTGCGCCCCTCCGTCAGCGCCCGGGGCTGGACAGCTCGCGCCGGCTGCGCACGCCGAGCTTGCGAAAGACGCTGCGAGCGTGGGTGCGCACGGTCTCGACGCTGACCGACAGCGCGACCGCGATCTCACCGTTCGTGCGGCCGAGCCGAAGCTGGTCGAGGACATTTGCCTCGCGTGGGGTGAGGATGTCGGGCAGTACGCCTGCGCCGCCGTTCGCCGGGATGGCGTGCGGCAGCACGTGCAGCCCGCGGGAGGCGAGGTGAATCGCGTTGAGCACGTCCCGACCTTCGACCTCCTTGCCCAGACACGCCGTCGCGCCGAGCGCGAGCAGCTGATTGCATTCGCCGAGGGTTGGGCGGTTGGCAAGCACGATGATGCGCGTGCCGGGGTGGTCGGCGTGCAGCCGCCGGATCTCACCGAGGGCGTCCAGCGCTGCGAGGTTCACGATCGTGACCGTGGGTTCGTACTCGACGATGGCTTCACCGAGGTGGTCGACCTCGACGTCGCAGGCCACGATGCACAGGCTCGGGTCCGCGCCGATGAGGCTGCGCAGCCCGGCTCCGATGAGATCCTCGAAGCGGGCGAGCACAACGGTGACCGGGCAGCGGGAATCCATCTGCACCGTATCGGCACGCCGGCGCCGTAGGGTGAGGCGCTCTCCCCCGAAGATCACCCTTGCGGGGGGACGACTGTATGGCGGCGATCCGCCACCATGCGAAGCGTGATGAGAGCCGGCTGAGGAGTGGGATCTGCGGTCGGGGGAGGTTGGCCACGGGATGGGACCCGTGGCCGCAACCTTCGCGGGGCGAACATGGGGTACGGTGGAAGAAGGGCCTGCATGCAGGCCCTTCTTTCGTTGTGGACCCGGGCTACGGGTCCCCGCCGTGATCGTCGGGCGGCGGGATCGTCGCGCGCAGGCGCTCGCGCGCGGCGTCGATGCGCGCGGCGAGATCCGGCTCCCCGCCGGTCAGCTGAGCGTCCAGCGCGATGGCTGTGGGCGGCGCCGCGGCGTCCTGCGGCCCGCCCGGCAGCCTGACCGGAACGACGCGCTCGAGCGGCTCCAGGCGCCGTCGCACCTCGACCGCGAGCCGCCTGACGGCCTCGCGCTTACCCGCCAGCGGTGCCCGCACCGACGCAGTGGGACTCGGGTCGACCGCGAACGTGAGACGACGTCACCCCGAGGCCCACTCGCCGACGACCGACGTCGTCCAGTCGATCACCGACGCCGGCTTGACGACGTGGCGCTGCATGCCCAGCTGCTCGGGCGAGATGCCCAGGGCGAGGCCGACGAGCTGGGGCAGGTGAAGCACCGGCATGTTCAGCTCGCGGCCGACCACGCGCTCGGCGAGCGGCTGCTGCAGATCGAGGTTGAGGTGACACAGCGGGCAGGGCGTCACGAGGCAATCCGCGCCCGCGTCGACCGCGTCGCCGAGGTGGCGTCCGGCCTGCTTGAGCGACGCCTCCTTGTTCATGGTGATGATCGGAAAGCCGCAGCACTTGTGCGAGCCGGCGTAATCGGTGACCGTGCCGCCGAGCGCTTCGATGACCTGCCCGAGGTAGCCGTCGCGCGGGTGGTCGTCGTCGATCCCGAGACGGTCGGTCGGCCGCACGATGTAGCAGCCGTAGAACGGGCCGACGCGCAAGTCGGTCAGCGGCCGCTGGACGCGGTCGCGCAGCTCGTCCAATCCGATGTCCTCGACGAGCAGCCAGAGGAGGTTCTTGTTCGACAGACCCTTCTCGTAGCTCAGGCCCTCGTCGGCGAGGGTCTCGTTGATCCGCGCGCGGTACTCGGCGCTTGCATCCAGCCGCTCCTGGCACTCGCTCTGCGCGCCCTGGCAGGTCGAGCAGATGTTCATCATCAGCGCCGTGCCCTCCGTCTGCTGGGCAAGTGCGAACGTGCGCGCGTTCAGCGCGTCGGCGAGCTCGGGATTGTGCTCTGCGATGACGCCGGCGCCGCAGCACGACGCACGGTCCAGTTGCACGAGCTCGATGTCGAGCAGCGGCGCGATCCGCGCCATCGAACCATGCAGCTCGGGCGTGAAGCCGCGCGAGACGCAGCCCGGCCAGTAGGCGACCTTCACTGATTGTCCTCGTCTCGGCCGGAGATGTAGATGTTGAACTCGTTGCGCTCGCCCTTGCCGTCGAGTGTCTCGTAGATGCGCTTGACAGCCTGTAGGTCCTGCTTGGCCAGCTTGTGCGGTTTGAGCACCGCCGCTGGTGTGACTTTGCGCCGCAGCAGTGCCTTGGCGATCGACGGCAGCGAGTCCAACAGCACCTTTCCGGCCGCCGGCTTGAACTTCGCCAGCGCGCTGTCGCCGCCGTAGGAGCGCGGCAGCAGCTCGGCCTCGTTGAGCAGGCCGTACTGGCGCACGAGCGAGACGAAGGCCTCTTCGTGGCGTTCGCCGTTGTTGCGGTCCACGATGCCGTGGTCGTGAATCGCGCGCCGGCGCAGGCGCATGATCTGGCTCATCGGGGCGACGCCCTTCGGGCAGGCATCGATGCACATAAAGCAGTGGGTGCAGTCGTAGATGCCGTGCGGATCCTCCGCAAGATCCTTCAGGCGCTCGTAATGCTGGTCGTCGCGCGGATCGCCGACGAAGCGGTACGCCTTGGCGAGCGCGGCGGGGCCGATGAACTCGGGATCGACCTCCATCGCCAGGCAATCCGAAACACATGCGCCGCACTGGATGCAGGCCATCGACTGAGTGACGTCGACCATCGTCTCGCGAGGGACGATGTACTCACGCTCAGGAACCGGCTGCTTGGCGATCAGCCACGGAGTGACGCGCCGGATCTTCTTCCAGTGGACCTCTTCCATGTCGACGATGAGGTCCTTGATGACCGGCATGTTGCCCATCGGCTCGACCTCGATCACGCCGTCGCTGGATTGCTTTGCGGCCTTGTCGAGATGGGTGTGGCAGGCCAGGTCCGGGTGGCCGTTGATGCGCACGCCGCAGGAACCGCAGATCGCCGCGCGGCAGGAGCAGCGGATGCCGATCGAGCCGTCGAAGCGGGCCTTGGCCTGGAGGATCGCTTCGAGCACCGACCGGTGCGGCTCCAGCTCGATCGTGTGCTCCTCCCAGTACGGGGCGTCCCCCGACTCCGGGTCGTAGCGGCGCAGTCTCAGCGTGAACTCGGCCATGTCAGTACTTCCTTACCTCGGGCTGCCACCGCGTGATGGTCACCGGCGAGTAGGAGATCTGCGGCTCGCCGTCAGGGCCGCGCGTGACGTTGATGTGCTTGAGCCACTCATCGTCGTTGCGTTCGGGGTAATCGAGGCGGAACTGCGCCCCGCGGGACTCCTTGCGGTCGATCGCCGACACGATCGTGGTTTCCGCGCAATCGAGCATGTAGCCGAGTTCGATCGCGCCGAGCACGTCCTGGTTGAAGACGCTGCCGTGATCGTCGATGTAGGCGCTCGTGGCCTCGTCCTTCAACCGGTGGACGATCTCGTGGGCCTTGGTGAGGCCGTCCTCGTCGCGGTAGACGGCGACGTACTCGTTCATCATCGTGCCGAGCTCGTCCTTGATCTCGGAGATCCGCCGGCCGCTGTGTTCGCGCCCGACGATCTGGTCGATCATCGCGACGTCGTCGTGGATGCGTGCGTGCGGCGCCTTGGGCATCGCCATCTCCTTGCCGCGCGCGGTCGCGTGCTCGCCCGAGCGGCGGCCGAAGATGAGCGTGTCCAGCAGCGAGTTCGCGCCGAGGCGGTTGCCGCCGTGGACCGACACGCACGCGACCTCGCCGGCTGCATACAACCCGGTGATCGGCGTCTGACCGTTCGAGTCGGTCTTCACGCCGCCCATGATGTAGTGCTGGCCGGGCCGGATCATGATCGGCTCGCGGGTGATGTCGGTGCCGGCGAAGTCACGGCCGATGTTGACGATCTCGCGCAGCGCCTCGTGTACGCGCTTCTTCGGCACGACGGTGATGTCGAGGTAGATGCCCTGGCCGTCGGCCCCGACACCGCGGCCCTCGTTGATCTCCGTCTGCTCGGCGCGCGAGACGACATCGCGCGAGGCGAGCTCCATCTTGTTGGGCGCGTAGTCCTCCATGAACCGCCGGCCCTCGGAGTTGAGCAGGTGCGCGCCCTCGCCGCGCGCGCCCTCGGTGATGAGAAAGCCGTTCTCGGCGAGCGTGGTGGGGTGGTACTGGACCATCTCCATGTCCATCAGCGGGCAGCCGATCTGGTAGGCCTGCGCTATGCCGTCGCCGGTGCAGATCAGCGCGTTGGTCGTCGGCTTGTAGCACTGGCCGTTGCCGCCCGACCCGAGGATCACGGACTTCGCGTCGAAGATCTCCATCGCGCCCGAGCGGATGTCGCGAGCTACGGCCCCGGCGCAGTGGCCCTTCTCGTCGAGGATCAGGGACGTCGCGAACCATTCTTCGTAGCGCTCGACGGTGTCGTGGAAGCGCATCAGCTGCTCGTAGAGCACGTGCAGGATCGCCTGGCCGGTGATGTCGGCGACGTACGCCGTGCGCTTCTTCGAGGCGCCGCCGAAGGCGCGCAGATCAAGCTCGCCCTTTTCGTTGCGGTGAAACGTGACACCGATGTGCTCGAGGTGCATCGCCTCGCCCGGCGCCTCGCTGCACATGATCTCGATCGCGTCCTGGTCGCCGAGGAAGTCAGACCCCTTGACGGTGTCGTAGGCGTGCTCGGTCCAGTCGTCGTCGATTGCGATCGCAGCATTGATGCCTCCCGCGGCCGCCACCGAATGCGAACGCACGGGATGGACCTTGCTCATGATCGCGACCGCGGCGCCGGCCTCCGCGGCGGCGAGCGCGGCGCGCTGTCCGGCGAGGCCGGCTCCGATGATGAGAACGTCGTGTGCTGGCACCTTCAGGACTCTATTCGTTGACGCAGCACGACCGGATCGCCGCGCGCGACCTACGCCAGCCGCTGCGGCAGCGCGCTGCTGAGCGCGCGCCGGACCTGGTCGATCGTGACGACGCCGCGCAGGACGCCATCACCGTCGACGGCCATCAGCGCTCCGCGCGTGCGCAGCCGCTCGTCGCCCAGCAGAGACTCGAGCGCGCGGTCCGACGGCACGCGCCAGCCGTCGGCGTCGGCGGCCTCCACGATCTCGCCGACGGCAAGCGCCGGGCGACCGGCGGCGATCTCGCTGTCGATGCTCGGCTCGCGGACCATTCCAAGGAAGCGCCCGTGCTCGTCCACAACCGGGAACCAGTCGTAGCGGTAGCGCAGGAAGTACTCGTTCTGCGCCTGCGACGTCGTCGTGGTGGCCGGCATCGTCACGGCCTCGGCATCCATGATGTCGGCGACGGTGACGCCGTCGAGGCGCTCGGTGAACTCGGTCGCGACGACGGCGCTGCGCGCGGCCTGCCCGAGCAGCCAGCCGAGGACGGCGAAGTAGACGCCGTCGAGCAGGGCAGCGCGGTCGCGCACCGCGATGAAGACGCCAAAGCCGATCATCAGGTAGGCGAAGCCCTGGCCGACGCGGCCGGCGGCACGGGTCGCCTTGTTGCGATCGCCGGTCAGCGCCCACACCGCTGCCCGCGCGATGCGTCCACCGTCGAGCGGGAAGGCGGGCACCATGTTGAAGACGAACACGAGCCCGTTCATCAAGGCGACGAAGCCCAGCAGCGCCTCGACAGGCTGTTGGCTCTTCAGCGCTTGGCGCGGCGTGACTCCCATCGCGGCGAGCACACCGATGCAGATGCCGAAGATCACAGCCGTGACGGCGGGGCCGGCAGCCGCGACTTTGAACTCCTTGCTCGGCGAGTCGGTCTCGTGGTCCATCTTCATGATCCCGCCGAAGAACCACAGGTCGATGCCGTTGACACCGATCCCCAGCCGCCGCGCCGTCAGTGCGTGACCGAGCTCGTGCAGCACGATCGAACCGAAGAACAGCACGGCCGCGATCACCGCGACCAGATAGCTGGCCTCGTTCGAGCCGCCCGTTCCCTGGAACCGGTCCGACAAGAGATAGATGACGATGAACAGGACGACAAACCAGCTGGGGCTCGCGCCGATCCGGATTCCGAACAGGCGCATGAGCTGGATCGACGAGCCGCTACCAAGCATCGGCGCCTATCGTCGCAGGCCGGGGCATTGCGCCGGCTGGGGGTGCTCGGTCGCGGACGCCCTGTACATGTCATTCGACGAACAGCACGCCCGGGCCGGCAGGTGAACGGTTTGGAGCGATAACGCCCGGTACCATCGCCGCTCGCCCTCACCAGACCCCGAGAGGAGCACATGGCGTACGACGTGACCTTCATCCCCGGCGACGGCACCGGGCCCGAACTGGCGGAGGCGACCCGCCGCGTCCTGGAAGCGACCGGCGTCGAGTTCAACTGGGACCGCCGCGAGGCAGGCATCGACGAATACGAGAAGCACGGCAACCCGTTTCCGGATGAGACGCTCGCCTCCCTCAAGCGCACGGGCGTCGGCATCAAGGGCCCGACGACGACGCCGGTCGGCTCCGGATTTCGCTCCGTCAACGTGCTGCTGCGCAAGGAGCTTGACCTCTACGCCTGCATCCGGCCGTGCAAGTCTTACGAGGGCGTGCGCACTCGGTTTCCCGAGACCGACATCGTCATCGTCCGCGAGAACACCGAGGACCTGTACGCCGGCATCGAGTTCGAGAAGGGGACCGAGGAAAACGCCACGCTACGCGCGACGCTGGCCGAGCTCGGCGCCACGGTCCGCGAAGACGCCGGCATCTCGATCAAGCCGATCAGCGTGTTCGGTTCCGAGCGCATCGTGCGACGGGCGTTCGAGTACGCGATCGCTCACGGCCTGCGCAAGGTGACCGCCGCTCACAAGGCGAACATCATGAAGTTCTCCGACGGGCTGTTCCTCGAGGTCGCCCGACGCGTCGCCGAGGATTATCCGGACATCGAGTTCGAGGATCGGATTATCGACAACCTTTGCAACCAGCTCGTGACGCGACCGGAGGAGTACGACGTCATCGTGCTTCCCAACCTGTACGGCGACATCGTCAGCGATCTCGCCGCGGGAATGATCGGCGGCCTCGGCCTTGCGGGCGGCGCGAACATCGGCACCGCGGCGGCGGTCTTCGAGGCGACGCATGGCTCCGCACCCAAGTACGCCGGCAAGAACCGGATGAACCCGACGGCGCTCATGCTGTCGGGCGTGTACCTGCTCGACTACCTCGAGGAGCTTGATGCGGCGCGCCGCATGGAGAACGCGATCGCGGCCGTGATCCGCCGCGGCGACAAGGTCACATACGATCTCAAACCCACCCGTGACGACCCCAGCGCAGTCGGCACCAGCGAGTTCGCCGACGCGGTGATCGAGGAGATGAACGAATGACCAACGGTTCCCCTGTGAAGGTCGCCGTGACCGGCGCGGCAGGCCAGATCGGTTACGCACTGCTGTTCCGGATCGCTTCTGGGCAGCTGCTGGGACCTGACACTCCGGTGGCGCTGAAGCTGCTCGAGATCCCGCAGGCAGTCAAGGCGGCGGAGGGCACGGCACTCGAGCTCACCGACTGCGCCTTTCCGCTGCTCGCCTCTATCGACATCTACGACGATCCGGCGCAGGCGTTCGACGGCGCCAACATCGCACTGCTCGTCGGCGCACGTCCCCGGACCAAGGGGATGGAGCGTGCCGACCTGCTGGAGGCCAACGGTGCGATCTTCAAGCCCCAGGGCGAGGCGCTGAACGGTGCCGCGGCTGAAGACATCAAGGTGCTCGTGGTCGGTAACCCGGCGAACACGAACGCGCTGATCCTCGCCAGCAACGCACCGGACATCCCGGCCGAGCGCATCACGGCGATGACGCGGCTCGATCAGAATCGCGCCGTCGCGCTGCTTGCACAGCACCTCGGCGTCGGGGTCGACGCGGTCTCTGACCTCGTCGTCTGGGGAAACCACTCACCCTCGATGTTCCCGGACCTGTTCAACGCGACGGTCAACGGCGAGCCCGCCGTCGAGCAGGTCGACCTGGGCTGGTATGAGACCGAGTACATCCCGCGCGTGGGCAAGCGCGGCGCCGAGGTCATCGAGGCGCGCGGCGCCTCGTCGGCGGCATCCGCGGCGAACGCCGCCATCGATCACGTCCGCGACTGGGTCAGCGGTGCCGAGGGCCTGCGCTCGATGGCGGTCCGCTCCGATGGCTCCTACGGGGTGAACGAGCACATCATCTCGAGCTTTCCCGTGCGCTGCGCCGACGGCTCCTACGAGATCGTGCAAGGCCTCGACGTCGGCGAGTTCGCTCAGGCCAAGCTCGACGCGACGGTGAAGGAACTGACCGACGAGCGCGCGGCGGTCAAGGAGCTCACGTTGGTGTGAGCGTCGTCGGTCGCACGACGGCCGTCCGGATCACGCCGTCGCTGGACAGCAGTCGCTGGCAAGGAACACTGCTCTTCCTCGCCGCGGCTGCACCGTGAACCTCACGGGGTCAGGCTCCTACCAGACCTGACCCCGGAAAGGTTATGCGGCCTCCTTCGGATGCCAACCGCGGCCGTCCTTGGTCACCAGACCATCGTCGGCCAGGCCTGGGAGCACCCGGTAGAGGTAGTTCTGCTTGATGCCCATCTGTTCGGCGATCTCCGGGATCGTGATCCCGGGGCTGGACCTCACCAGGGCGAGCGCTTCCGCACCGCGGGTACCGCTGCCCTTCGGCCTGCCTCGGCGGCCACTGCCCGCTCCGCCGCTGGCACGCCGCTTGGTCGTCGGTGCCGCCTTCGCGCGCGCAACGCGCCGCGCGGGGGCCTGGCCATTCTCGCTTGGAGCCGGTAGCCCGTCCAGTGCTGCTACCGCGGCTTCCAACCGCTGGTACTCCTCGACCAGCGGCTTGAGCTCCTGCAGCCGCGAGCCGATCTCATTTCGCTTCTCGTCTAGGAAGTCTGCCATGTACATCTCCCCGTATCTGGCAAGTGACAATTACCGTCAACAAGACTAGCCGATCGGTCGGTCGGACGGGCCATCCGGATGACGTTTTTCAAGAATCTCCTTGAGGCGGCGCAGCGAGGCGTTCGCCTCCTTCTCCGGAATCCCTCCGACGATGACCTTCGAGGCCGCCGCCCCGAGTGGTCCGAGGGGGGTACGAAACTCGTTGTGGTAGTCGAAGCGGGTGTTGCCGTCGCGCGTGCTGAGACGGTCCTCGATGACTGCCGTCGAACCCGCGGGGCCGGTGCCCTCCCAGCGCGCGTAGGTCGGCGCCTGCATGTACTTCAGCGTCCAGCGGACCTTGAACGGAACACCGCGCAGGCGCAGGGTCTGATCCATCCGGTAGCGAGGACGGACCGGAGGTGGATCGGCGTAGTCGACGCGCTCGAGGATCGTCACCCACTCGCGAATATGCAGGGGATCCATGACGTAGTCCCACACGTCCTGGATGGAAGAGCGGATGTCGATGCTGGCGATGACGACGGACATGCGGGCCGGGACCCTACCTCGCGCTCAGCGGCTCGGCCGCCTCCCACTCGCGCAACGCCCGCTCGACCGCCCGGTCGAAGCTGTGCAACCGCACGCCGAGCAACTGCGCGGCGTGCTCGTCGCGCGGAAGGAGGTCACCCTCCAAGCTCTCCATCAGCGGACCGATGAAGCCCGGATCCTCACCTGCCACGCGGGCTGCGACCGGCGCGACGATCGGGGTGACGTTGCGCCCGAAGCGCAGCGTGCGCCGTTGCACGAGCATGAGGTCGGCAATCCGCTCGATCATCCGTCCGTAGGTGAGGACGTCAGGGCCGGCGATGTCCAGTGACAGCCCGCCCGCGGCCTGTGGCGTGGTGGCGGCAGCGAGGAGAAACGCGCGGACGTCGCGGACGTCGATCGGTTGGGTGCGATTCTCGCGCCACGCCGGCAACGCCAGCAGCTTCATGCGCTCGACGAGGTGAACCATGAAGCGAAACGAGCGCGAGCTCGCGCCGATGACGATCGAGGCCCGCAGCGCGACGGCCTCCGGCAGGCCCGCCAGCAGGACCCGCTCGACCTCCAGGCGGCTGCCCAGGTGGCGTGAGAGCGTTCGCCGGCGCGGCACGATGCCGCCGAGGTACACGACGCGCCGCACGCCCGCCCGCTGAGCTGCCACCACGAAATTCTCCGCGGACGCCCGCTCGCGCGCTTCGAAGCCGGCGCGGTCCGATCCTTCCATGGAGTGAATGAGGAAGTACGCGACATCGATACCGTCGAGTGCCTCGTCCAAGCCGACGCCGGTGACCGCGTCGCCGCGGATCACCGGGATGCCGGCTGTCACGCGCGCCGGTTCACGGCCGAAGCCCCGCACGTCGTGGCCCTGGCGTATGAGCGCCGGCGCGAGCGCCGCGCCGATCGATCCGCTGGCGCCGGTCAGGAGAATCCGCATGGACGTAGCATCGTGGCCGATCGAGCCCCCGCGCAAACGGGCCGCCGGCCCAACAGCGCAGGCGCGCCGATCGACCGTCGGCATGAACGCGGCGCCGGCGAGCGAAGGAAATCTGTCCCAAAGAGCGGGAAGTGGGGCGGCAGACGGGGGCGAATTTTGCATGGCCGCATCCTCGTATGGGGAGTTCTGCGGTTTCGTCCGCCATTTGCGGACTGCCCAGATCCCAAAAACCCGTCACGAGCGGAAAGCGGCTGGTGCACCCCTTGCCGGGGCTGCTGTCGCCTGGTGTCATGCCGTCCGCACGGCAGGCGATCCGACGGGGGCGAACGGGGAACATGGCGACGACGCGAGCAACCAAGAAGGTGACGTGCGAGGACTGCTTCTTCCGTCGCAACCTCCTCTGCGCGCTCGATCTCGACGAGCCGTGCACGACCTTTCGCCCGTACAGCGCGGAAGGCCTGCGCCCGCCGCAGCAGTTGCGCTTCAGCTTCCGCCAGGAGCGCCGCACGCAGTCCGCCTGGGCGTTTCCGAGCGCGCAGGAGCAGGCCTCGTTGCACGCGCGTTAGCGCCGGCGCGAACAGTGAGCTGTGTCACGCACGCGAGAGTCGCGGCGTGCATAAAGTCCCGGCCGTGAGGATCACGGTGCTCGGGAAGTCCCCGTCCTGGCAGGATGCCGGCGGCGCATGCAGCGGCTATCTCGTCGAGGACGGTGAAACATGCCTGCTGGTGGACTGCGGCAGCGGCGTGCTCTCCAGGCTGCGCCAGGTGCGCGACTACGTCGACGTCGACGCCATCGTCATCTCGCACATGCACGCCGATCATTTCCTCGACCTCATCCCGTACGCGAACGCGCTGACGTTCGCGCCGCGCCAGCAGTCGGTCGCGGTCGACGGCTGGCCGGGTACCAATCATCCCGCCCGCCCGCACTTGCTGCTTCCGCCCGGCGGAGGAGGGGTCCTGCGCACGATCACCGCAGCGGGCGGCCAGGACCAGCTCGTCGAGAAGGCGTTCACGACGCGTGAGTACGACCCAGCCGACAGCGAACAGGTCGGAAGCCTGCGCCTGCGCTTTCAGCCGGTGCCGCACTACACCCCAACCAACGCGATCGAGGTGACGACCACCACGGGTGCCGGGCGCTTCACCTACGGCGCCGATCACAGTCCCACCGACGCGCTGTGCGGCTTCGCGGACTCGACCGACCTGCTGATGCTCGAAGCGACGCTGCCGCGTCCGGAGCGTGAGAGCCCTCGCGGCCACATGACGCCGGGCGAGGCAGGAGAGCACGCGGCGCGCTGCCAAGCCGCCCGGCTGGTGCTGACGCACATCTCCGACGAGCTCGATTGGGAGTGGGCGAAGGCCGAGGCGCAGCGCGCCTACGCAGGGCCCGTCGAGGTCGCGCGGCCGGGCAGTGTCTACACCGTCTGAAGGCGTCTGGGAGGTGCCGGGCCGAGCGAGTAGATTGGTTGCTCATGGCCCGCGAGCGCGACCTGTTCGCCAACTTCGAGCGCATGCGGCGCGAGATGGACGAGCTGTTCGGAGACGTCTTCGGTAGCGTCGGCCTGACGTCGCGGCGGACTGGCTTCTCTCCCGCGGTCGACGTCTTCTACGCCGACGAGCCGCCGCGTGCGATCGTCCACGCCGAACTCGCCGGGATCGATGCCGGAGACCTCGGCCTGGAGATCCAGGGCCGCGAGCTGACGCTCACCGGTCACCGCCGCGAGGCCGACGCCGAGGGTCGCGTCTATCAGCAGCTCGAGATCGAGCACGGGCCGTTTCGGCGCACGATCGCGCTGGGCGCCGAGGTCGTCGCCGAGCAGGCGCGGGCGACCTACCAGGACGGCATCCTGCGCGTCGAGCTGCCGCTCGCGGCGGCGGACTCGCGCGCCCGCTCGGTACCGATCGAGCGCAGCAACGCAGAGCGGCTGCAGACCGGCGGGATCCCCCGCGGCGAGGAGCTTCCCCGCAGCGACGAGCCCGAGCCATGATCGACGTCGTCAGCGACGGCAGCGCGGCCCGCGAGGTCGAGGTCGGGATGCGCGCGGAGCTGCCGCCGGCGCTGCCGGTCCTGCCGCTGCGCGAGACCGTCCCGTTCCCGGACACGCTCACGCCGCTGGCGATCGGCCAGGAGCGATCGGTCCAGCTCATCAACGACGTGCTCGCCGGCAACCGGATGCTGGTCATGCTCGCCAGTCGCCAGCCCGACCTCGAGGAGCCGGGGCCCAGCGAGCTGTACGACGTCGGCGTCGTCGGCGTCGTCGCGCGGATGCTCAAGGTCCCGGACGGGACGCTGCGCCTGCTCGTCCAAGGCGCCCAGCGCGTGCGCGTGGACCGCTGGACGAGCGAGGAGCCCTATCTCGTCGCGCAGATCTCCGAGCAGCCCGACGTCGTCGAGGAGACACCTGAGCTGACCGCGCTCATGCGCAACGTGCAGCAGACGTTCTCGCAGATCGTCGAGGCCGTGCCGTACCTGCCCGAGGAGCTGCAGATCGCGGTCGCCAACGTCGAGGAAGCGAGCGCGCTGAGCCACCTCATCTCAGGGTCGCTGCGGCTGCCGACCGAGCAGAAGCAGGAGCTGCTGGAGGAGACGAACGTCGCGCGCCGGTTGCGGCGCCTCACCGAGGTGCTCGCGCGCGAGCTCGAAGTCATCTCGATCGGCACCGAGATCCAGAGCCAGGTACAGCACGAGATGGACCGCACGCAGCGCGAGTTCGTCCTGCGCCAGCAGCTCAAGGCGATCCAGGAGGAGCTCGGGGAGTTCGACGAGTCGGCGGCCGAGGCGAACGAGCTGCGCGAGCAGCTGGCCGGCATCGACCTTCCCGAGGAGGTGCGAAAGCAGGTCGACCGCGAGCTCGGGCGGTTGGAGAACCTGCCTCCGGCGGCCGCCGAGCATGGCGTCATCCGGACGTACCTGGAGTGGATCGCGTCGCTGCCGTGGGACACGTCGACCCAGGACAACCTCGATCTCGAGCACGCGCGCGAGGTGCTCGACGAGGACCACTACGGGTTGGAGCAGGTCAAGGACCGCATCCTCGAGTTTCTCGCCGTGCGCAAGCTGACCGGCGGGCGCGATTCGGTCTCCCGCGGCGCGATCCTGAGCTTCGTCGGCCCGCCCGGCGTCGGCAAGACGTCGCTGGGAAAATCGATCGCCCGCGCGCTGGAGCGGGAGTTCGAGCGCATCAGCGCCGGCGGTGTCCGTGACGAGGCCGAGATCCGCGGCCACCGCCGGACGTACATCGGCGCGATGCCCGGCACGATCATCCGCGCGCTGCGCGACGCGGGCTCCAACAACCCGCTGTTCATGATCGACGAGATCGACAAGATGGGGTCGGACTTCCGCGGCGACCCGGCCAGCGCGATGCTCGAGGTGCTCGACCCAGAGCAGAACCAGAACTTCCGCGACCATTACCTCGACCTGCCGTTTGACCTGTCGCGGGTGATGTTCATCACGACGGCGAACACGCTCGACACGATCCCCGGGCCGCTACGCGATCGCATGGAGACGATCGAGATCGCCGGCTACACCTCCGACGAGAAGCTCCAGATCGCCAAGCGATACCTGCTGCCGCGCCAGGCCGAGCGCAACGGCCTCAAGCGAAGCCAGCTGCGGATCACCGACGCCGCCTTGCGGGCCGTCATCGCCGACTACACGCGCGAGGCCGGGGTGCGCGAGCTCGAGCGCCAGATCGGCGCGATCGCCCGCAAGGTCGCCCGCGAGGTCGCCGAGGGCGGCACGCCGAAGGGATCGATCGGAGCGGCGCGCGCGCGTGAGTTGCTGGGCCGCCAGCGCTATCACTCCGAGACCAAGCGGCGCACGCGCTTGCCGGGCGTCGCGACGGGCCTGGCGTGGACGCCGGTCGGCGGCGACGTGCTCTTCATCGAGGCGCAGGCGTTCGAGGGAGAGGGCAAGCTGCAGATCACGGGCCAGCTCGGCGAGGTGATGAAGGAATCCGCCCAGGCGGCGCTCTCCTATGTGCGCGGGCATCTGACGCGGATCGCCCCCGAGCTCGAGCCCAGCTGGTTTAAGACGCACGACATCCACATCCACGTGCCGGCCGGCGCGATCCCCAAGGACGGCCCGAGCGCGGGTATCACGATGGCGACCGCGCTCGTGTCGCTGCTGTCCGGCCGCCACGTCCGCGACGACGTCGCGATGACGGGGGAGATGACGCTCACCGGCCAGGTCCTGCCGATCGGTGGATTGAAGGACAAGGCGCTCGCCGCACAGCGCAACGGCATCACGACGATCATCGCGCCCGAGCTCAACGAGCCCGATACCGACGAGATCCCCGAGCACCTGCGCAAGAAGCTGAACTTCCGCTTCGTCGGCGAGATCGACGAGGTGCTCGCGGCCGCGCTCGAGCCGGCGGTGCCCGCCGACGCGTCTGGCGACAACGGAGACCGGGTATATGCTCAGATCACGCCAATGAGCAACCCGAGGTGAGTGACAATGGCAGCGAAGGAGAAGGCTGGTGCAGCCGCAGCCGCCGCGCGTCACGCGGCAGAGAATCCGTATCTCCAGCGGATCGTCCACGACGAGGAGCTGCGCAGCAACATGGTGGTGGCCTACGAGGCGGCGAAGAACGCCTACCACCGGCTGAACAACGGCAAGACGCCGACGAAGGTCCTCATGGACGACAAGAAGCTGCACAAGGACCTGAAGCGCTCGGCCGACGCCCTGCGTGACGCCACGTCAGCGTTGCGCGACGCGCCCAAGCACGTCAAGCCGAAGGTCAAGAAGAAGCGCAAGGGCGGCCTCGGCCGTGTCGTGCTCGTGGCGATTCTCGGCGGCGCGATCGCCATCGCCGTAAACGAAGGGCTGCGCAACAAGGTGCTCGACGCGCTGTTCGGCGCCGAGGAGGAGTTCGACTACACGTCCAACACGGCACCCGCCGCCGTGCCGGAGCAGGCACCCGCCAGCTGACAGCGGCGCGTTGCCGACGCTGTGCCTCGAGGGCGCCGATTTGGCGCCCTCGCTGTTGCTGGCCAGCCAGCCAGAGCGGGGTAGGCTCCGGAGAGCCATGGACGCGCCATCCAGCAGCGAGCAGCGTCAGCTCAGCGGCGACAAGGCCGCGCGGATCGTCGACGCGATGCGCACGTCGGTCGCCGAGCGCGGCAGCGCGGGGTCGACGTTCGAGCAGGTCGCCCGCGCGGCGGGCGTGTCGCGCGGATTGCTGCACTACTACTTCGGGACGAAGGAGCGGCTGCTCGTTGAGGTCGTGCGGCGCGACTGCGACGTGCGCCTGGGCGCCCTCGATACGCAGTTGGCGCAGGCGCAGACGGCCGACGACTTCATCGCGGTCCTGGTCGCAAGCCTCGAGGACGTCGTCGACAACGATCCCGGCTTCGTGACGCTCGTCTTCGAGCTGTTCGTCCTGTCACGCCGCCACGACGACATCGCAGCCGAGTTCTCAGAGCTCCTGCGCCGGTCGCGCGCGCAGGTGGCGGAGCTGCTGCGGACCAAGGAGGCCGAGGGCGTGCTGCATCTCAGCGCGGAGCCTGAGGCCGTCGTCGACGTGCTGCTGTCGCTCGGCGACGGGATCTGGCTGCGGATGCTGGCCGAGGATCGCGACTTCGGTCCGACGGTCAAGGCGGCCGTGCAGTGCGTGCGCGCGCTGATCGACGACGTCGAGTAGTGCTCGCACCAGGGCGGCGGACCGCAACGCTCCAAAATTCCGCGTTTGCCTTGACTGGCCACCCGGGATCGGCCAGGCTCTCTCACCGGGGGTGGTACGAGGCGGGAGAGGACCGAAATGAAGAGCCGACCGCGGGCGTTCATCACCGTCACGGCGATCCTGCTGACGGCACTGTTCCCAGCTGGCGCGCCCGCCAGCCCCGGCGTTCCGGATCCGCCCACCGTCTTGTTCAGCGAGGGCTTTGAGAACAACCCCAGCACGGCGGTCACCCCGGTGACGGCCTACCAAGGCGCGCCGCCGACCAACCAGACCTACAAGACCGATCCGGCTACGCGCCCAACGCCACGTCCTGCAACGGCCTGATCACCGCGTACGCCAGCCCCAGGCCGTACTGCGTCTCCTCGACCGCGGACGCCAACGTGCGGCTCATGGCACGCAAGCTCGGCGTCTTCGCGGGCGACGCGACGCCTGACGACAACCACGTCGTCTCGGCCTACACCGACCTGGGAGACGACCCGGGCGCGAACAAGGTCGAGCTCGAAACCGTCCAGCCGCTCACGCTTCCCGGAACGGGCAGCCGCTTCTTGGTCTTCAGCGCGGACGGTGCAGCGGCGACCTGCGGCGTCGGCTCGAACCCGCCGCTGTTTGCGTTCTTCCTCCTGACAGGACCTGACGAGATCCCGCTGGCCTCGTCTCCCACCGACATCTGCGCCAAGGGGAGCGACCTCGGCGAGCACGTGATCGGCGGCCGGATCACGTCGGAAGGATCCGTGCTGTTCTCGGGGTCGACGTTGGGTATTCGCCTGCGAAACGCCCAGCCCTCGGGTTACGGCAACGACCACGCATTCGACAACATCCTCGTATCCGACGCCAGCCCGCAGCTGGACAAGGCCTTCGGCGCGGCTTCGGTCCCGCTCGGCCGCCCGACCGAGCTGACGTTCACGGTGACGAACACGGCCGAGCTCACCGCCAAGAACGGATGGTCGTTCGTCGACAAGCTGCCCTCCGGCCTGCAGGTCGCCAACCCCGCCGGCGAATCGTCCACCTGTCCCGGCGGCGTCGTGACCACCGCGTCGGGCGCGCAGACCGTGCAGGCGACCGGCAACCTCGCGGCCGGGCAGACGTCGTGCGTCGTGACGGTGAACGTCGTCGGGGTGAGCGCCGGCGTCGTTCGCAACGGCGCGGATCAACTGACGACGAAGGGACTGCGTGAGCCCGCGCAGCCGGCGATCGTCACGATCGTGCCGACGTTCTCGCCCACGTCCACGCCGGCAGCATGTTCTGACAGCAAGGACAACGACGGTGACGGCAAGGTCGACCGCGAAGACTCCGGCTGCATCATCAAGGGAAGCTACGTGCCCTTGAAGGACAGCGAGAACTCGATCACGCCGCTCGCTCAGTGCTCTCAAGGTCAATTGCAGCTGACCGACGTCTACGGACTGCGGGGGCGCACCGTGCTTCGGGGCGTCGCCGGACCTGAGTCCGTCGGCGTCAACGTGTCGATCTTCTCCTCCGGCAAGCGGGTTGCGACCGCCACGGTGCGCGGGGACCTGTCCTTCAGCACGACCGCGGCGCTGCCGCCGAAGTCGATTCGAAACACGAACGCCGCGCGATTCGAGGCGCGCCTGGGCACGCAACGGTCTCTGAAGCTCAAGTTCGCACGGCGGATGACGGAAACGGTGGCGCGGCGACTGAGCGCCACGAGCGTGCAGATCGGCGGTCGCGTCACGGCCCCTCTGGCGCAGCCGGTCGCTGCGGTGCGCATCCGTGCGAGCTCCCAGTGCCCGGGACGGACGAGCTCCCGGGGACCGGTCGTGGCGCGCGGCGTTCGAGTGCGGTCGCGCGGGCGCTGGACGGCACGGGTCACGCTGCCGTCATCGCTTCGCGGGACGCGTGTATTCCTCCGCGCCGAGACGCGCGTACGCAAGACGACGCGCAACCCGAAGCGCTTTCCCACCTTCAGCCTGATCCAGGGCGTCACTCTGAAGTAGGCCGGGGCTCAGACGGCAGCCCGATCTTCGGATAAACTCGATCGAGTTTGTATAGATCGGCGGGTTGGTAGCGGGAGATGGACAGCAGCGGACTACGCAGCGAGAACGTCTACTTCGAGGATCGGGCAGAGCGACTGCTGCGCGAGCTCCAGGCAGCGCACGGCGTCTCGCGACGCCGCCTCCTGCAGCTCGCCGCGGCGGGCCTGCCGCTGCTGGCCGGGCTGGGCCGGCGGGCGGCGCCGGCGCGAGCGCAGACGATCCCGACTGCCTCACCGATCGTGAAGCCGCTTCCGCCCGAGTGGTTCGTCAACTTCGGCTCGAACGCCGAGATGCGCTGGGATGCGGCCGGCGAGCTCGGCGACACGATTCCCAACGAGCGGTTTTTCGTTCGCAACCACACCTCGACGCCGCCGATCGACGCGAGGAGCTGGCGGCTGCGCGTATTCGGAAGCGGTCTGCGCGGGGGATGCGACGATCCAGGGCACGCCGTCCAGTTCAGCCTCGACGATCTGCGGCGCCTGCCGTCGCGAACGAGAACCGCGTTCATCGAGTGCGCGGGCAACGGACGCAGCTACTTCGCAAGCCAGCAGGCAACGCCGGCCGCGGGCACCCAGTGGCACCTCGGCGCCATCGGAGTCGCGCGCTGGCGCGGCGTGCCGCTCGCGGAGGTGCTCGACCGCGCCGGCATACGGCGCGGCGCAGTCGACATCCTGCCCGCGGGACTGGATGCGAACGTGGTCATCGCCGGGATCGACCACGGGCACGTGCGGCGCCCGCTGCCGGTCGAGAAGGCGCTCGACGACGTGCTGCTGGCATACGAGATGAACGGGCAGCCGCTGCCCGCCGATCACGGCTTCCCGGTGCGGCTCGTCGTACCGCAATGGGTCGGCGTCGCCAGCATCAAATGGCTCGGCCAGATCGAGGTTGCCGACCGGCCGCTGTACTCGCCGTGGAACACGACCTTCTACCGCCTCACCGGGCCAACCTACGCGCCTGACGAGCCGCCGATCACTTGCCAGACCGTCAAGAGCGCCTTCGAGCTTGCCCGAGGAGCTCAGCTGGCGGCCGGACGCCGTCACCTGCTGACCGGCCGGTCGTGGTCGGCGAACGCGCCAATCGACAACGTCGAGGTCAGCGTCGACGGCGGCGCGAGCTGGCGTCGGGCCGGCTTGCACGAGAACGACGGCGCCGCGTGGAGCAGGTGGAGCATTCCCTGGCGGCCCGCGACGCCCGGCGTCCACGAGCTTCGCGCGCGCGCCACCGACGCGGCGGGCACGACGCAGCCGACCGCCGTGCCGTTCAACGACGGCGGCTACGCGTTCTGGGCGGTGGTGAAGCACCCGGTGTTGGTCACCTGACGGCGACCGCCTGCTTCGCTTCCTAGTCCGTCTCCTCGAGGGCCACGCCGCGGAAGCGGTCGAAGAACAGCTGCGCGTTGGCGCCGATGCGATGAAACCGGCCCGGATCCATGTGCAGCTCGGCGATCACGGTCCACTGCGCGACCGCGAGCCCGCCACGGAGCTGGATGCGCATCCTGACCACGTTGATCTGGTCGTGAACGCAGGTCAGGCGCAGCTCTCCGCCGGACTCCGATTGCCATTCGCGCTCGCCGTCCCATCCCTGCCGACCCTCGTAGATCCAGTCGAAGAACTCGGCGAGCGTTCGCTCATCCTCCTCGCCCTCGGGTGCGACGATCGTCACGGCCAGGTCGTTGGCCGTCAGGTGCGCGCGCCACGTCGGGCGCTCGGCGGTCTCCGGCTCGCGTGGATGAGCCACCGGCGTGAGCTCCAGTCGCCCGCTGCTGATCCTCGCCGACTCGAGGACGAGTGTGAGGTCGTTCATCGCGCGCAGGCTAGTATCAACGCCGCGGTTCGGTCGCCTCCTTGAAGCGCGTTCCGATCGTCACGACGAGATGCGCCACCCCGAGCACGAGGAAGAACGCGGTCGGCGCAGCCTCGCCGCTGAAGCCGAACAGGAAGGGCGCGGCGATGAGCACGGCGGCGAGCGCGAAGTCCAGCAGCAGATGCGCCGAGACCGGGATCGAGTTCACGAGCGAGCTCGGGCCATCGGTCGATGCCGCGATCGCGATCACGATCACGCCGGCGACGATCGATACCGCGACCGCCGCGTCGGCCTTGAAGGCGAACAGGAATGGTGCCGCGATGAGCAGCACACCCGCGGCGTACTCGATCACCCCGTGCAGGAAGCGGGGAATGGGACCCTGGCGCAGCATCGCGGCTGCAACCTACCCGTTCCGGCGGGGCCTGGGTCCGCGGTCAGCTCAGCTCAGTTGAACAGGCGCTGGAGCTTGAGCAGCACGCGCGGGTCGCCCCACGGGCGCATGCGACCGCGCATCAGCAGCGTGTGCGGCTGCGCCCGGCGCGAGACGAGCTCGCCGAAGTCGTCGTAGCGCATGCGCAGGCGCACGGTCGGCTTGGCGAGCCGTCCCTGCACTGCCGTCTTCGTCGTTCCCTCGAGCTGCAGATACCACGGCTCGGCATCGCGGAAGTCCCACTGGATCGTCGTGCCGTGCGGCACCTCCTCGCCGCGCGCGTTGCGGGCCAGGAGGTCGAAGAAGATCCGCACCGTCTCGGGATCGCGGCCGATCGGGCCGTGGCGCTCGCCCAGCAGGCCGGCGCGCAGTAGCGCGAGCGCGCGCTCGCCGCGCTCGCGCGGCGCGATGTCCATCGGAAACGGAAAGTGCGCGATCGAGTCCAGCGGCAGGCCGACGGCGCGCAGGCGTGCCTCGTTCGCGCGCGCGCCCTCCTCGTAGAGATCCTCCAGCGTGAAGCCGAACAACTCCGTGTAGGACGCGTCCCAGTTGGGCGGGATCGGCACGCTGAGCGTCCATGGCAGGACCTCGCGGATGATGTCGACGATCGCGTCCTGGGTGCCCTGCGGATCGACGCGGTAGAGGTCGGCCAGCAGCTTGACGCCGAAGCCGATATGGCGTTGCTCGTCCAGCGCGACGTTGCGGATCCCCTCGCGGAAGCCCGGCAGCAGGTCCAAACGTTCCAGCGACTCCTCGATCATGTGCTGGCCGGGCTGCGCGAGCGTTCCCTCGACGACGACGTGGTAGAGCGCCACCGCGGCGGCGAGCTTGCGCGGGGAGCGGTCGCGACGCAGCTCGTCGGCCATCCGGTCCAGGCGGGCGAAGGTCTTGCGATGACCCCACGTCAACTGTGTCTTCGTCGCGCGCAGGCCTCCGTCGAGCGTCCCGTCGCCGACGCCGACGACCTCGTGCATGAAGCGGTTGAAGAAGACCGCGTGGCGCGCCTCGTCAACCTGCTGCGTGGTGAGGAAGTACTTCTGCTCCGCAAGCGGCACGGCGTCGATGTACGGGGTGAGGTTGACGGCGACCGAGTCCTCACCGTGGAAGAACAGCGTGTAGAGCCATAGCGCGCCAAGGCGCTGCTGCGGCGAGAGCTTCGTGTGCCAGTCGATCCGGTCCTGCGAGAAGTCGATCTCGGTCGCGCACCAGTTGCCGCGCTCCCACCGCGCGTAGAGGTCGGCGTAATCGATCTGCTCCGTCGCGGCGGGGACGGTTACTGCCATGGACGACCTCCGAGGCGAAAAACTGGCTGGCTGGCCAACATAGCCGAACCGCGGGGCGGGCGGCGCTGGAGATCATGGCCGCGGGCGCGCTGCGTCACAAGTCGCCCTCCCCGCACGTTGCGGCTGATGAGCTGTCCGAACCGGCAGCACGTTCGTACCGCGCCGCCCGCGCCGCCATAACGGGATCCGGGACGCGGCTCACGCCTCGGCGAGGCCGCTCTTCGGCGACCGCCACGGCGCCGCCATCCGGGACGCTGCTCACGCCTCGGCGAGGCCGATCTTCGGCGACCGCCACGGCGCCGCCACGTGCGCGGCGAGCACGTCGCCGAGCTCGGCGATCGCGACGCGGTCCTGCTGCAGCGAGTCGCGGTCGCGCACCGTCACGGTGGCGTCCTCGAGCGACTGGTGATCGACCGTCACGCAGAACGGCGTCCCGATCTCGTCCTGGCGGCGGTAGCGCTTGCCGATCGATCCGCCCTCGTCGTACTCGCTCTGCATCCGCCCGCGCAGCGTCGTGTAGACGTCGCGTGCGAGCTCGGGCAGGCCATCCTTGCGCACGTGCGGCAGCACGGCCACCTTCACGGGCGCCAGGCGGGGATGGAGCTTCAGCACGGTGCGCTGCTCGCCGGCGACCTCCTCCTCGTCGTAGGCGTCGACGAGGAACGCCAGCGTCGCGCGATCGGCGCCGGCGGCCGGCTCGATGACGTAGGGGAGGTAGCGCTCCTTCGTCTGCGGGTCGAAGTACTCGAGCTTCTCGCCGGAGAACGCGGCGTGCTGGGTGAGGTCGAAGTCGCCGCGGTTGGCGATCCCCTCGAGCTCGGACCAGCCGATCGGGAAGAGATACTCGACGTCGGCGGTCGCGGACGAGTAGTGGCTCAGCTCGTCGGGGTCGTGCTCGCGCAGCGTCAGGTGGTCCTCGCGGATCCCGAGCTCGATGTACCAGTCGCGGCGCGCGTTCTTCCAGAACTCATACCAGCGCGGGGCCTCGCCGGGCGGGACGAAGAACTCCATCTCCATCTGCTCGAACTCGCGCGTGCGGAAGATGAAGTTGCCTGGCGTGATCTCGTTGCGAAACGACTTGCCGATCTGAGCGATCCCGAACGGCGGCTTCTTGCGGCTGAACTGCAGCACGTTCTTGAAGTTCACGAAGATGCCCTGCGCCGTCTCGGGGCGCAGGTAGACGGTCGCGCCCGAGTCCTTCACCGGCCCCATCGTCGTCTCGAACATGAGGTTGAAGTCGCGTGCCTCGGTGAGGTCGCAGTTCGGGCCCTCGCCGGGATGCTTGGACGGCTTGCGCGGGCAGGGCAGGTCCTGGAGATGATCGGCGCGAAAGCGCTGCCCGCAGGTGCGGCAGTCGACCATCGGATCGGTGAAGCCGGCGAGGTGGCCGCTGGCCTCCCACGTGCGCGGGTGCTGGAGGATCGCCGAATCCAGGGCGACGATGTCGTCGCGCTCCTGGAGCATCGCGCGCCACCACTCGTTCTTCACGTTCTGCTTGAGCAGGACGCCGTAGTGGCCGTAGTCGTACGTCGACCCCAGGCCGCCGTAGATCTCCGACGAAGCGAAGATGAAACCGCGCCGTTTGCAGAGCGCGACGATCTTGTCCATGGTGGCGAGGTCGGACATCGGGGGGGCCATGCTAGATAATGGGCCGTC
>Ga0307502_10000032_pt1 | contig 36920 bp, 28 predicted proteins | sample 16_S_MG_FD_201364 | JGI IMG/M metagenome (GOLD analysis project Ga0307502, IMG submission 201364) | Soil microbial communities from Populus trichocarpa stands in riparian zone in the Pacific Northwest, United States - 16_S | ecosystem: Environmental > Terrestrial > Soil > Riparian zone > Trees... | reverse complement strand
CGAGGAGCCGGTCTACCGGACGATCGTGTGGCGAACGGTCTCGATCGCGGCGCTCGTCACGATCACCGACATCCTGCTCGCGTTCCCGATCGCGCTGTACATGGCGTGGGCGGCGCGGCCCCGGACCAAGCGCCTGCTCGTCGTCGCCGTGCTGATGCCGCTGTGGGCCAGCTACCTCGTCAAGGTCTACGCGTGGCGGACGATGTTCGCCAACGAGGGCATCCTCAACTGGGCCATCGACCCGATCGGGATGCACGTGCCGCAGTCGGGCTACGTGCGCGTCTGGATCGTGCTCGCCTACCTCTGGCTGCCGTACATGGTGCTGCCGATCTACGCGGGGCTCGAGCGCATCCCGCGATCGCTGCTCGACGCATCGGCTGACCTGGGCGCACGCCCCTGGGCGACCTTCCGCCGGGTCGTGCTGCCGCTCACCATGCCGGCCGTGGCGGCGGGCTCGATCTTCACCTTCTCGCTCTCGCTCGGCGACTACATCACGCCACAGCTCGTCTCGAGCACGCAGTTCATCGGCAACGTCGTCTACGCCAACGTCGGCATCGCGAACAACCTGCCGCTCGCCGCGGCGTTCGCGACCGTGCCCGTGCTGATCATGGTCGCCTACCTGCTCCTGGTCCGGCGGGCCGGTGCGTTCGAGGCGCTGTGATGGACCTCTCCAGGCGCGCCCGCTGGGCGCTGCGGGCCGGATCGGCGATCACGCTCGCGTTCCTCTACGCGCCACTCGTCGTGATCGCGATCTATGCGTTCAGCACGACGCGCGTCCAGCAGTGGCCACCGCCGGGCTTGACGACGCGGTGGTTCTCCAAGGCGCTCCACAACCCGGGCCTGTTCGATGCGCTCTGGGCGAGCGTCCGCGTCGGCCTGGGGGCGACCGCGATCGCGCTCGTCCTCGGCACGCTGATCGCCTACGCCCTCGCGCGCCTGGACTTCTTCGGCAAGAACGTGCTCTCGTTCCTGGTGATCCTGCCGATCGCGCTTCCGGGCGTGGTGACCGGCATGGCGCTCAACGCGACGTTCACCCAGGTCCTGAAGGTGGACCTCACGCTGTGGACGATCGTCGTCGCCCACGCGACGTTCTGCATCGTGATGGTGTTCAACAACGTGGTCGCGCGGCTGCGGCGGACGCCGGCGTCGCTCGAGGACGCGGCCCAGGACCTCGGCGCGACCCCGCTGCAGGCCTTCCGTGACATCACGTTCCCGCAGATGCGCTCGGCCCTGATCGCGGGCGCGCTGCTCGCGTTCGCGCTCTCCTTCGACGAGGTGATCGTGACGACGTTCACGGCGGGCGACACGCAGACGCTCCCGATCTGGATCCTCAACAACCTCTCGCGGCCACGGAACCTGCCGATCGTCAACGTCGTCGCCTTCCTCGTCGTGCTCCTCTCGATCGTGCCCGTCTACATCGCCCAGCGGCTCTCCGAGGACGTCACCGCGCCGGGTGCCGCGGTCCGCGACATCCCGGCCGCCTGAGTCGCAGACGACCCGTCAACCACGGAACCGGCGTCGCCGAACTCAGACGACGCCGCGCCACTGCGTTGGGATCGGCTCGGGTGTCAGCGGAAACCCTCCGCACGACGTGTCCTCGTAGAACCAGCGAGCGAAGGATTCGGGCTCGACGATCCGGTTCTGGTAGCCCCAGCCCTCGTTCCAGTCGCGCGCTGCCCAGGGCACGCTCAGCCGCTGGTGATGCCGTCCGAGGCAGATGTCGTAGTCCATGCGATGCAGATGCAGCAGGTGAAGGCATCCGTCGTCGAAGGTGGAGCCATCGGTGCAACCGTGCATGCCGCCGGTCCACTGCATGGGGACGCGCGCGAGCAGCGGCTTGCAGTAGGCAGGATTGAAGAACCACCAGCCGCGCTGCTCGGTGATCGGCTGAGCCGGGTCGAGCGGCGGCTCCTCGTCGCGCATATGGATGACCTCGTAGCCGCGGCAGGTGACGAAGTCCGCGTCGAAGCCGTCGAGGTAGTCGCCCAGGTCACCGCCGCGGGGGTCGGGAGCGACGATCTCGTCGACGTCGGTGACGAGCACGATGTCATAGCGCTCGAGCAGCTCGTGCTGTTGGGCCTGGAGCACGTCACGCTTCCAGCCCTCGTCCTTCGTCGGGTGATCCGCCGGCACGCGGACGAAGCCACCGCCGTCGGTCGAGCCGTCGGTGGATCCGTGGTCGAGCACGTAGAGATCCTGCGGCCCGACGAAGCGCCCGTAGTAGCGCAGCCAGATCGGCAGGAACACCTTCTCGTCCCGGACCATCGTCACGACCGCTGCGCGGCTCATGCGGCGAGGGCGCAGCGGAGGAGGTCAGCCAGCAGGGAGTTGTCCTCGAGCACGGCGTCCCGCGGTTTCGCGCGCAGGCCGGCGCTGGCGGAGTTGTTGGCCAGCATTACGCCGCAGCGGTCCGCGGACGCCAGCTCGCCGGCGTGACCCGGCTGCTCGAAGCGGTGGAACTCGTGCCAGGGAATGGGGCACACGAGATCGGCGCTCATCTCCCATACGACGTCGCCGTGCGCACTGATCGCCGGACTCAGCGCCAACGAGCCGATCTCCAGCCAGCGGATCAGCGCGCCGGAGCGTAGGTGGTCGCAGATGCGCGAGTACAGGTGCTCCAGCACGGGATCGCCCGGGCGCGAGTACATGAGGTTGTTCGTGAAATCGCCGTCGTCGACGCGGTAGCCCGCGAACGTGATCGACGCTGGCAGCTCGCAGAGCTCGTCGATGCGTCGCAGCAGGACGAAGTCGCTATCGAGCCAGAGGCCATTGTGGTGGCGCAGCACGTACGCGCGCACGAAATCCGAGCGATGGGGCGCGCCGAGGTGCTCGATCGGGACGTCGCGGTCGGCAGTCCAAAGCTCCTCGAAGCCCGCGCGGTCCAGCAGCCGAGCCGCGGGATAGTGGCGGCGGACGGTCTCGACGCATAGCTCGACGTACCCCGGCATCGGGCCCTCCCAGTACTGCCACACGTCCAGCTCGGCCTCGCTCACAGGGCCGGCACCGGTAGAGGATTCATACCCCTGTACAGGGCGGCGTCATCGCCCATCAGCGCGGCGATGAGCTCGGGCTGATGGGGCGACCACAGCCCGTGGCGCGTGTTCTTCGGGCTCGTGTTCGTCGCGTGGATGATGCCGACGTAGAAGTTCTCGTCAGCGATCGCCTTCATGCGCTTGCGCATGGGGGTCCACAGGAAGCGGCAGTCGATGCCGCGGCTCGTGTCCGGGAACGGGTTGCGGCGCCATAGATCGCGCGTGAACAGCATGACGGCATCGTGGAGCCACGGCCGGCCGTGCGGTGGCCAGGCGTAGCGCCATGCGCGGCGGGCGGCGGGCTCGAGGTAGAGCAGGCGGTTGAGCCCCACGACGTCGGCGCCCGCCTCGTCGAGCGCCGCGACCTCGCAGGTCAACCGCCAGGGGGCGTACCAGTCGTCGTCGTCCCAGTTGGCGATGAGCTCGCCGCGTGCGGCCTCACATCCAAGGTTGCGCTTGGCGCCGATCGACAACCGCCGGTCGAGCCGGAGGTGGCGGACGCGCGGATCGTCCGGGATGAGGTCGGCAAGCGAATCCGGACCGTCGTCGACGACGAGCAGCTCCGCGTTCGGATGGTCCTGGCGCAGGAAGCCGGCGATGGCGCTCGGGACGAGCGCACGGCGGTCGTATGTCGGCAGCACGCACGAGACCAGCGGCGCGGTCGCCGCCGCCCCCGGCGCCGCGGGTACACGCTCGGGTGCGGCCTCGGGCGGTGGCGCCGGCGAGGCGAGCGCGACGTCCTGCGGCTCGGGCTCGCACACCTCGAGGCGTGCGGGCGGGGCGGCAGCGTCTTGCGCCCGCCGGCGCAGGAGGATCATCGACGCTGCGAGGTCGATGCGCTCGTAGCCCCCCGTCGCGAGCAGCTCGTCGACGTAGGTGATGACGCCCGGCCAGTAGTGGGCGTAGTCGTGGAAGGCGACGTAACCGCCTTCGACGAGGTGGCGTTCGAAATGCGAGAAGTCGCGCTTGACGTTGTCGTAGTCGTGCAGGCCGTCGATGAGCACGAAGCCGATCGGCAGCTCCCAGCGAACCTCCCAGGAACACTGCTGGATCGTCTCGACCACCGTGTCGAGCTGCGCGGCGGCGATGTTGCGCCGGAACTCGGCGAGCGTGGGAGGCGTGTGCGAGATGCCGTCGCCGGCGGCGCCGATCTCGCCCGCATGGGGGTCGATCGCGTAGACGCGCCCGCTCGGGCGCAGGAGCTTCACGACGCTGCCGATCACGGTCGTCGAGCGCCCGCAGTAGCTGCCGACCTCGACGACGGCCACCTGCTCGGGGAGCTCGGCCAGCGTCCGTGCGACGGCCGCGATGAGCAGGTCGGCCTCCTCGTCGTACAGCCAGCCTTTCACGGGGCGCATGCGTTCGAGGATCGGGAGTGTTCGCAGCAGCGGCGCGGGTGATGGGGCGGGCATGACGGCTCCTTGATTCGGCGCACGCCGGTAGTCGCCGTGGCGCGCGCGGATGGTCCGGCGGAGAGGGTGGTCGTACGGGCGCGGAATCGGATGCGCCCAGAAGACGTCGGGCTGGTCCATGCCGACGCCGAGCTGGCGCGGGGTGAAGAGGACGTTGTAGCGGACGAAGTCGTGGCTGCACGGATTGCGCACGATCTCGTGGCCGTGCAGCGCCACGAGCGTCGGCAGCACGATCTCCTCGGTCGCGAAGATGCGCGAGCCGGCCATGATCCGGCGCAGTTGCTCGTCTCCGTCGAAGCTGCGCACGATGTCGCGGCAGGCGGCGGCGCTGAAGACCGTGGTCGGCCAGAAGGTCCACTGCGGAAAGGCGGCTTCCCCCAACGGGAAGCGGCGGCAGAATCCGCGCCAGCGATCGTGCTCGCGCCAGGCGGAGATCGCGGCCGGCGCACGAGTGGCGCGGGGCTGGCTGCCGGGGGCGCTCCCGAGCATGCCCGCGTCCGGATGGGCTGCGAGGAAGCGCGCGATGTATGCGGAATAGCCCGGCCGCAGCAGGAGCTGGTCGGAGTCGACGATCGTCAACGTGTCGAAGCCGATCCTCGTCAGTCCGAAGCGCATGCAGTCGATCGCGAAGCCGTGCAACCGGCCCCACTGCTGCGGCGTCGGCGCGGGGTGCACGATCGGCTGCGGACCCTCGACGTCGAAGCAGCGCTGCAGCAGCGTCGGATCGCGCCCGCCGTTGTAGAGCAGGATCGTGGAGTCGGGGTCCAGGTGCGAGAGGTTGCGCGCGAGGTCACCGATCGATTCGGGATCTTCGTGGACGAGGCAGGCGAAGAGGTTGGTCATCGTGGCCCGTCCTCGCGGTTGGCGATATCGCGTCCGAGCGCACGCAGACCCCGCACCATCGTCTCCCAGCGGGGGACGATGAGGTAGCACTTGAGCGCCACCGTGGTTGCCGGACTCATACCGGTGCGCTCCGCGGCCGCAAGAATGGCCTTGAAGAACCGGACGAAGTCCTCAGTGCTGTCGCAAAGTTCCTCGAGGAAGCGCGCCGTCGAGACCTCAATCTCGGGGTAGATGGGGGTACCTGTAACGGTCTCCGCACGCAGAGCGATCGTTCCGTGCGCTACGGGGGAGATGACCACTGTGGTCATGTCCCCCCAAGGACACCGAAGTACCTCGCCAGGCGTCAGGTGTTCGACGATGTGCTCTGCAAAAACATAAGCTGCAGTCATGTCATCCACCGGCATGTAGACGCGCTGGGGATCATATGGCACAGATTCATACGCATTCCACACCCGGCCATTATTCACAACGCAATAACCACCGTAAAGGCGCGGATCATCGGAAACGCGGTTCTCGACATATCGCTCGGGATCGATCGTGCTCACTGCTTGGCAGAACAGCAAGCCTTGATCATCCGGCACAGGGGAACTGATTACGGCGGCGACGTAGAGCGCTGTCATTGCAGGTACCATCACGGGAGCGGATAGGACGTGATCACCCACCACCCGCCCGGCTTATTGCTGTTGGCCTGCATGTTAATGTGTACGTTAGCCGGGACGCTACTCACCGTAAGCGCTGTTCCTGAGACACCTCCTGTGCCATCTCCTGGGAATAGAGGACGGGTTCCGACAGCCCCCACGATTGCGATGCCTTCGAAAGAGCGACCGTTTAGGTACGCGGGAAGAACCGCCGTCGTGACGACAGCTCCCGTCGGATTCCGCAGGACCCGCGCGTTCCCCGGTCCGCCGGAGATGCTGGACGGAAGGACGTTGCTGCCCGAATTCGCAGCGATGTGATCGCGGAACTGAGGCCATCCACCGAGGCCCGCCATGCGTGCTGCGATTGCGCCGCGGATGGTGCTGCCAGCCGCGCTCAAGGACAGATACGCGCTCGCGACGAACTGTCCTCCCGTTGATGGCCTGTCGAGCAGTGCCCTAAGCGCAAGGTCAGTGAGGTTCTTGATCCGACCGGATCCGTTGAGCACGTGGCGGTCGATCACGTGCGCGTCGGGATAGTTCTCAGATTCGTTTCGCTGCAGATCGAAGGCGCGGATGTCGCGGCCCAAGTTGAATTCCATGATCTTCTGTGCCACGTTGCGGGCACCTCCGGAATAGCGCTGTAGCAGGACACCCCTTGCCATCAATCGGCGTCTGGAGATGTCGGTGGAGGACTCGCTCTGCCCTGGTATGGGGTCAGGTGTGATGTCCTGCCAGAGTTGCGCGTTTGTCCTGGTTTGAGGGTCGAGGGCGCTGCCTGGGTATGCATTGACAGCAGGGGAGGTGGTGATTAGCAGTCCCGTCTGTTCGACTAGCCTGTTGAATAGGCGCTCGACCAACTCGTCCTTCGTGATCGAACCCGTGAATGAGGACGCTGGGCGACCTTTCATCGTGTCCAGTTGGGTCGCGATCGTAAGTGCCGCCGCCTTGTTGGGTGCACTGAGAGTCCCGATGAAATTCTGGTATGTACGCCGAGTCGAGGCGACCATCAGGGTCGCATTCGCATCGGTTCCCTCGAAGTAGATCGTGTGCTGCTCACCTGTGGGCGAGGTCACTTGGCGCCTAGTGCGCCACCATTCTCCGAGGCGGCCGACCACTCCCCGAGCAGTCGTGGCCACGAGCTTTCCCAGCCGCCGCGCCGTCGCCACGACCCACTCAACCACCCGATCGATTGCCCGGTCGATCGGCTCACGGATCCGCCGCACGACGTTGAGCACGATCTCGCTCACGTTGCCCAGGCCGACGAGCCGCGCGAGGAAGCTGATGACGAGCGTCAGCAGCCCCGCCATCGTCTGCTCGACGCGGTTGGCGGCCGCGCCCACGGCGCCCGCAGCGATCGACGAGATCGAGTCGATGAACGAGGCGACGACCTGGCCGATCTGGCGCAGGCGCTCGACGACGAACATGACCGTGTTGTAGATCGCGATGATCGCCTGGATGAACGCGCCGGCCGGGTTCAGGCTGGTCACGAGGCGCGTGATCGCTGCCTGCACGATCCGGGTCTTGACGAACTCCATGACCTGGCCCATGACCATGTCGCGCAGGTTTCCGATCGACTCCTGGATCTTCTCCCAGGCGGCTGCCGGTCCCTCGCGGACGAGCGTGACGACGATGTCGAACCCCTGCTCCAGTGCTCCCATGGCGGTCTCGCCGATGACGCGCACGAGCTTGCCGCGGATGTTCTGCCACGTCAGCCCGAGGACGCTGAGGACGAACTTGATGATCTCCCGCAGCTCGAAGGCCTGCGGGATGTAGATGCCCGCGCCGCCGAGCGTCCCCGTGAGCCACCCGATGAGCGACGCGCGCAGGTGTCCGAGGAAGCCCGACGCGAACTGCCGGAATCCCTGGACGCCGGCCCGCACGAGGTTGCCGATGAACCCGATCGGGTTGGCGATGATCGTCCGGAAGGCGCCCATCGCCTTGCGCAGGTAGGGCATCACCGCGGGCGCGAGGACCTCGAAGATGATCTCCAGCAGCTTCATGACCTGCTGGCCGGCCCAGGACAGGAAGTCGCCGATGAAGCTCGCGAAGACACGCCCCACCTTCGTAAACGCGCCGACGAGGAAGACGATGTCCTCGAGCACGAGATCCCGTAGCGCCGCGAGGAACCGCGACGGCAGCGAGCTGACGAGGGCCACCAGGCCGCTGAGCGCGCCCTGGAACCACGCCCACGCCCGCGGGATGGCGTTGGCGCGCTTGATGTTCTGCCACACCTCGTCCTGGCCGATGAGCTTCATGAAGCCGCCGATCAGCGTGTCGGGGGTGCGCGGCACCGGATCGCCGGTGATCGGATCGCGGCCGATGACGGCCGTCAGCAGATCCCAGCCGCGCGTGCCCTTCGCCAGCTCGGCGAGCGGGCGCAGGATCGCGTCCTTGATGAGTCCCACGATCCCGGTGACGAGGCCGCCGAGGAAGCTGAGGATGCGGTCGATCGGCTCGCTGAAGATCCGCTTGGCGCGGTCCCAGACACCACCAAGATCGAAGATGTCCGTCCAGCCCAACGAGTCGAGGAACCGGTTGATCGCGTCGCGGATGATGCTGCCGGTCATGCCGAGCGTGCGGATCTGCTGCTCGACCCAGGCGCCGACGCGCTCGAAGACCCCGTAGTTGTCCAGCGCCTTCGTGATGAGCCCGCCGCCGGGGATGAACTCGATGACGGCGCGCAGGATGTTCGCCGCGTTGCGGTCGACCCGGCTCATGTTCACCGGGTTGACGCCGAGGATGATCGTGAACATCCGGAAGCCCGGGATGAGGTTCGCCTTGTCGGCGAAGTAGTCCAGCGCGTCGCTGAGCCCGAGTCGCTGCAGGCGCGTGGGCGTGCGCTCGCCGACCGTGAAGCTCTCGCCTCGCGTCACCGCTGCGGCGGCGCTGCGCGCCTCGTGTTCGTAGCGGTCGCCGCCGCGGTCGGTGAAGGGCTGCGGACGCGGCGCGGTGCGCTGCTGGATCGTGTGCGTGACCTCGTGCGCGATCAGCGCGTTGCCGGGCTCGACGCGCTCGCCGGCAGCCAGGAAGATGTCGTCGCCGACCGTGAACGCGCGTGCGCTGACCGCCCGCGCGGCTTCGGCGGCGTGCTCGTCGGTGTGCACGCGCACCCGCGTCAGATCGACGCCGAAGCGCTTCTCCAGCGGCCTGGCGACCACGGGCGGCAGTGGCGCGCCGGATGACGGTCGCAGCCCGAGAGGGCCGACCGCCGGCGGAATCCCTGCCGGTGCCCGCGTCGGCGGCGGCGGCGCCGGCGGCCGCGTGCGCGGCTGGGCGTTTGCAGCCTTCGGCTGCGCGGTCGTGACGGCGGGCTCAGGCAACCGGCACCTCGGCTGCGAGTGGGCACACCTGCCCGGCCTGCTGATACTCGCGGCGTACCGCGGTGTCGAGGTGCTCGGAGGCGATCGTGCCGCCGTCGTCGAGCGCGAGCAGCGACGCGTGCAGCACCGCGTTGCGCATCTGCCCGCCGCTGAGCGAGCAGCGGACGGCGAGCTCCTCGATGAGCGCGTCCTCGACCTCGTGACGCTCGGGCAGGTGCAGCCGCCAGATCGACCAGCGCTCGAGCTCGTCGGGCAGGCCGAAGTCGACGACGACGTCCATTCGGCGCCGGAAGGCGTCGTCGATGCGATCCGCCGCATTCGTCGTGACGAGCACGATGCCGTCGAAGGACTCCAGCCGCTGGAGCAGGAAGTTCGTCTCGAGGTTCGCGTAGCGGTCGTTCGACGTCTGCACGTCGGTGCGCCGGGTCATGAGCGCGTCGCCCTCGTCGAGCAGCAGCGCCGCGTCGGACTCCTCGGCGCGAGAGAAGAGCCGGTCGAGGTTCTTCTCCGTCTCGCCGAGGTACTTGTTCACGACGGTCGCGAGATCGATCCGGTACAGGTCGACGCCGAGTACGCCCGCCAGCGTCCGCGCGGCAAGCGTCTTCCCCGTCCCACTCGGTCCGGTGAGCAACGCGCGAACGCCGGCGGTCAGGTCCTCGCCGGCCGCGGCTCCGACGGTGGCGGCGAGCCGCTCGCGGTGGCGGCAGCGGACCTCGAGCAGGCGCAGCTCGCGCATCGTCTCGGAGCGCACCGCGACGCGATCCCAGCTGCTCACGGTCGGCACGTTGGTCGCGAGCGTGTCGAGCAGCCGAGCCTGCTGGGCGCGCGCACCGCGCAGGACGTCCTCAGGCGCCGGGCGGCGGCGGCCCGCCAGCGCGGCCGCGGCGTGCGCGAGCTGCGCGGTGCGGCGGATGTTGCCGCCGGTCATGCGAAAGCGGACGGCGAGGTCGGCGGCGACGAGGCCGCTACCCGCCCCGAGGGCCGCCGTCCAGTGGCGGGCACGCTCCTCAAGCCCCGGCACGCCGAGCTCGAGCGTGACCGCCTGCTCGAGCCCCGCTCCGTCGACGCCGCCACAGCGACCGAGCACCACGCCGAGCGGGCCGGGCCAGGCTTCGAGCTGCGGCAGATGGAACGTCTCGCCCGCCGGCACGTCGAGGATGACGACCGGCATCGCGTGCAGCAGGGTCGCCAGCGCCCCGAGTACGCGCCAGCGCGGGTCCTCCGCGCCGAGCGTCGAGACCTCGAGTACGCCGAGTCCCGCGGCGTGCGCGATCGCTCCGAGAATCGTCCGCCGGCCGCCTGCGGCGGGGCCGCGGACAACGATCGCGTGCGCCGCTCCACCGGCCAGGACGGCCGGAGCGCGGATCAGCGCGCCGCGCAGGTGCGGGTCGACGATGAGCGCATCGAGCTCAGGCAGGGCGTCGCGTGGCCGGTGGCGGACCCATGTGGCGAGGCGGCCGGGCGGGTCGCCGCGGATCGCGTCCCACGCAACGGCGGCCACGCGCAGCGGCGAATCGGCGCGGGGGGACTCGGCGTCGGTGGCCTCGACGAGGCCGGCCTCGGCCAGCCGGCGGAGCGCCGGGCGCATCTCCGGCCACCACGAGTGCAGCAGCCCCGCGGTGGGCCGCTGATGACCGGTGTACTGCTCGAAGATCGCGCCGAATCGCGCGTCCTCGTCGACCAGGCCGACGAGGAACAGCGCGGGCAGCCCGGCGGCAGCGAGACCGGCGGCGGCCGCCAGTCGCTGGAGCGCAAGCGCGCCGTCGCGCTCCCACTCGGCCACCGCCGCATCCCACGCGGCGGGCTGTCCGAGGCCGGCCGCGTCGGGCTCGGCGCAGTAGTCGTGCAGGAACGCGTGGCGATCGTCGGAGATGCGCTCGCGCAGCCTCAGCGCGGCACCGTAGAAATGCAGCTGAAAATGTGAGGCGGCGTCGTGCGGGATCGAGCTCAACGGCGTCATTCGAAGTGGAACCTCAGTGAGCGGCCGGCGGCGGGAATGAAGCCGGGGTCCCGGTCCAGACCCGCGCGCCGCACCTCGATCGGGAGGTCGGCAAGCGACGAAAGGACGTCGATCCGCGTGTCGGTGACGAGGACGCGCGCCGGTCGCCGCAGGGCGAGCGGTGCGACGTGGCGGGCGCCCACGCCGAGGGCCGCCGAGAGCCGCGCGCGCACGTAGCGCGTGGCGTGGCCGGCCCAGCGTTCGAGCGGCGTGAGCTCCGCGTGCGGCCACTCGATCGGGCGGGCGCGGGCGACGCGGTAGCGGCGCATCTCGCGCTCGAGATCGGCGCCCGCCGCGTCGAGGACGGCGAAGCCGGCGGGATGCTCGAGCAGCAAGCGCCCACCGCGCTCGGCATAGCGCCACGTTCCGCCCTCCGCGAACGGGTCGAGCCTCGTCCTCGGCACCCGCCATGCCGGCGCGGGGCGGAAGCCGCGCCCCGGCGCGTCACCCGCTGCGCGGCCGGCGAGGTGGGTGAGCAGCGCCCACGCAGGATCGCGCATCCGGCGACCGACCAAGCCGCGGCCGACGAGCGTGACGAAGTCCCAGATGTCGAGCTTGATGCCGGGTCGCGCCGGCGTCGTGAAGTCGCCGTAGAACCCGAGGAGCTGGCCGACGAGGACGAGGTGGAAGAGGCCGCCGAGCTGCGTGTCGACCGCGAGCGCCAGCTCCTGGCCGAGATCGGACGCCGTGTCTACCGGACGATCGGCATCCACCCCCTCGGCGCCAGATATGGGCGGATCCGGAGCTGTGCGACCGGTCGGCGTCTCCGCTACAGGTAGGGGGATCGAAGCGGCGGAGGCTCGCGCGGGTGAATGGTCGTCCGCGCGCCGCACGCGTGCCGCCGAATCGGCCGGTGGACGCGCGGGAGTCGTGGTGTCGGCCGAGCCCGCCGCCGTGCGTGGACGCGCCGACGCGCCACGGCGCCGAGCGGTCGATTGCTGCGGCGCGTTCTTGTTCCCGCGGCCGCGGCCCGCCGCCACGTCGCCGGCGCCGGTCGTGGGCGCGATGCCAGCTGACCTCGCGGCAGCCGGCATCGCGCCAAGCCCGAACCGCCAATCGCGCGCGCGAGTAACAAACGCGAGCCCACGCACCGCCGCGGGCCGGCGTCGTAGCGCGAGCGCGATCCCCGCCAGCACCTGTGCTTCCGGGGCCAGCGCATCGAGCCCGGACAGCGCGGCGGTGTCCTGCTGCCACGGTGGCGGCACCGGCACGCGGCCGTGCGGCTCCACGCCGGCGGGCGGTGGCGCCATGCGCGCGGCCGCCCGCAGCGGCTGTTGACCGGTCAGCGCCGACTCGACCGCCGGCGTTGCGCCGAATGCCGCCGCGGCGGCGCGAGCAAGCGTCGCCGCTGCGTCCGGCGGCAGGCGCGCGGCGAACTGCAGCAGCGAACCCCGGTTCGCAAGCCCGCCCAGCGCCGCGGGCACGTCATGCGGCGTCTCATGAAACGCACGCAGCAGCGCCGGCAGCCCGTCGAGGCCGAGGATGCGCCACCACCACGCGCCGAGCCAGCCGTCGCACCAGTGCGCCGCGAGCGTTGCCAGCAGCTCGGCGCGATCGGCGAACACGACCGCGTCCGCATCGAGCGCAACCGGCCCGGTCGCCGGCCGCGCCGCGCCGGCGGCGCGGCCGTCCAGCGCCGCACGCGCAGCCCGCTCCCAGGTGTGCGCGGCGCTCGCCGCGCGCGGGTCGAGGGCCCGCGGCAACGGATCTTCCAGGCTACGGACGACGAGGATCGCGCCCGGCGGCAGTCGCCCGGTCGCCACGTCGGCCGTGCCGAGCAGCCGCGCAATGGCGAGCCGCATCCGCAGTTCGTCCCCGCCGGCGTCGCGGACCCGCAACCGCCCGACCGCGACGCTGCGCTCGGCGAGCGGCGCCGCCATCTACTCCGCCCGATAGAAGATGACGGTCAGCCCGCCCTGCGACCGACCCTTGGCATCGGTCTGCTCGAGCGCGAAGATCTGCGCCTGGCCCGGCGGCGTGTCGCTGACGTCGGCCTTCAGGCCGAAGCGCGCCACCCGCTTGGCTGCGAGCTCGACGTCGACCTTCGCGCGTGACCGCCGCTCGTCGAAGGCCATCTGACCGACCTTGGGCCGGAACGGGCGCTTGCCGCCACGCACGGTCGGCAGGTCCTCGTCGGGCAGATCGAAGTCCAGGGAGAACCTCCTCGTCGGCTTCGCGAAACCTTCGAACGACCGGCACGGTCGCCGGTCCTTGGGGATCCCCCGGAGGAACTCCTTCGGATCCGGCGTTGCCACCGTGATGCGCACCCGCTCAGACTCCGCTTCGGCCGGCAACGTCGTGTCGATCCTGAACTCCCACAGCCCGTCCTCGCTTGGACCGATCGGTTCTCCGACAGCCGTGCCCGCCATGCCCGTACCGGCCCCCGCGAAGTTCGGACCGGCCGGGGCGACGGACACGATTTGTATGTTGAGCTGAGCCTCGTGTGGCTCGACCGGAACCTGGAACGTGTTCGGCGCCGGATCGTCGAACCTGTACGCGCGGGCGATGACGCAGCGGTGACCGACCCCTTGGGGATCGTTTGAATCCTTCGGGTCGGGTTTCGGCGTCCACGGCACCTCCACGACGGACACGTCGTTCGTGAACGTCCCTGCCGCGACGAGCTGGCTCGGGAGCGGGAATGTCCCGGCCGCCGGCGTCATGACGAGCGAGGGGTTGCCGATGTACACATCGAGCTGGGCATTGGTCGTCGTGTCCGGGGGGTTGCGATGCACCCTCACGAAGAGCCTCGTGGTGTCCTTGGTGGCCTCCGCTGGGCTCGCGGGCGGCTTTGGGGGCCCCGTCGCGTCCCCGTTGATCCAGATGTCGGGGCTGAGCCACCACGCCGGGCCAGGGCTGTCGTTGATGAAGAAAATGTCGTCCTGGTAGAACTGGCTCATGTCATCTCATCTCCTCTTGGGAGTCCACTAGCCGCGCGTGCAGGTGACCTGCACCAGCCGCAGCTCGACCGCGTCGGACTGCTGCGCACCGGCCATCGTGGTGTTGAACAAGTAGCGGTACTTCGTGTTGTCGACCCGCCGCAGGTCGGCGACCTGCTGTGGGGTGAGCTGCGCCGTCCTCGGCTCGACGGGTGCGAGGAACGAGCCGTCCGCTTCCTTCGGCGTGTTCTGGATCTCGCTGGTGTAGACGTCGCTCGTCAGCGAGCCGGCGAGCTCGAGGCGGCGCAGTGCGACGGTCCAGAGCGCGACGGTCGTCGGCATGCTGCCGCGTACTGCCATCCCGTCGATGGTCGTCCCGTGCGGGAGCTCGAGCGTCATCCAGCCTCGGGCGGTACCACCGGCCGTCGGCGGCGGGCCGGCGGCGAAGCCGAACGTGGTCCGCCACTCCGCGCTGCCGATGACCGGCAACAGCACCGGCGTGAAGGACAGCGTCTGCACGGGGTCGAGTTGCGTCTGACCCACAGCGCTGGCGACCTGCACCAGCGCGCTGCGCAGCGTGTTGTGATGGTCGCGCGTGATGACATCGCCGTCGTTCGCGAACGGAATCGCGGCCAGGAGGCCGGGCAGCGTGCTGTTGGGTGGGAGGGTGGCCATCGGATCTCCTATGTCGCTGACTGGGCGAAGAAGCTGTGTCCGAAGCGCGCGCGGCCGAAGCGAGCGGTGCCGCTGTGGGCAAGCGTGCGGCGGGCGAACACGAGCGTGCGCCGCCCGACGGTGGCGGCCTCGAAGGCGAGCTCGTTCTCCCAGACGAGGTAGCGCTGGATCTTCTCCTTCGCGCCGACCGCGATCGGGTCGTGTGAGAGGCTCTCCTGCACGAGTGCGCGGAGACGGACCGCGTCGATCGTCGCGAGTTCCTCCGTGCCCTGGGCGCCGAGGAAGGCGTCGACGTCGAACCCAGGGGACGTTCCGTCGCCGCCGATCGGGACGAGGCCGACTGGCGGTAGGAACCTGAAGAGCTCCGAGGCGGTCACCTGGGTGAGCGAGCTGCCGCTGACCAAGAGCTCGGCCACCTGCTCCTGGAACTGCAGGAACGCCCCCTCGGCCTCGGCCTGGCGCCGATCGCCGACAAGTGTCGGGAAACGCGTCTCCGACGGCGGCGCCACGATCCGCCTCCGCACCCCCCAGAGGTCGACGAAGCGGATTCCTTCAGCGGCGGTCCAGACGAGCACCGCGAGCGGCACGTGCTCGTCGTCGAAACAGCCGGCCGCCCGCAGGTCGTCGAGCAATCCGTACTGGCCCACGGGCGGCCCGAGCGGGTTGGACTCGAAGGCCAGCCTGCGTGGGTCGTCCGTACCGAGCATGGCGTGCGCGAGCCGGTTGCGCAGCTGTCCGGGCGGGCTCAACAGTGAGGCCGGCAGCGCAATCCGCAGCAGGTGGAACTGGACGCCCTCGATGGAGAACGCGACGTTGCAGGCGGCATCCTCGTTGGCGAGACCGCTGACGGGCGCGCGCCCGTCGTTCGTCTGCGCCGGCGCGATCGTCAGCAGGTAGACGCCGGCGCCCGCCGTGTACGTGCCGGGCTGCAGAGGCGCGCAGTCCTCGAAGAGGACGGAGGTCCCCGCGGCGTCGGGGCTCTCGCGGGCGAGCGCCACATCCGTCGCGCCGGCAAGCTCGAGTGGGCGCCCGGTGCGATTGACCGCGAGGCCGGCCTCCACGCGCACGATCGGCCGGGCGTTCGTCGTGGACGCCGCGGCCGAGACCTCCAGACCGTAGGCCACACCGCTGCCGACCGCGCGGCCCAGGCGCAGCCGCGCGAGCTGGTGCGCGTGCTGCTCGTACGTAAGGTCCTCGCCGGTGAGCAGCCGCCCGTTGAAGAAGTTCACCGAGCGGATCCCGCCGCCGGTGATCGGCTGCTTCGTCGTGACGGTGGTCGTGGTCATGGCTGCGGCACTCCGGTGTAGTCGCTGACCTCGACGACGAATCCGCTCGGCAGCGACTCCTGATCGGCGCCCTGCACGCGTACGACGACGCCCAGCTCGAAGGTGATCTGCCCCGGCACTCCGAGCCGTTCGGCGAGCGCCCGCATGCGGGCCTCGAGCGCATCGTCGAACTGGACGAGCTCGAACGAGTGGAGCGGCGGCGGGGCCTGGCTGTCGACCGGGAAGCGGATGATCGGCGTGCCCTTGACGAGGTAGCGCCGCTCTCGGTCATAGCCCTTGAAGGTGATGAAGACCAGACCCCCGCCGATCTCGAGGATCTCGCGGGCCGCCATCTCGCTCATCGACCACTCGACATCCAGCAGCGGGGTTTGGCTTCCCCGCGTAAAGCGAGCAGCGGCGACGACGAGGCTCGCGCCGGCTGGACCGGCGGGCCCCTGCGGACCGGTCGCTCCGGCGAGGCCGGGGCTTCCGTCCGCACCCTGCGCGCCCTGCTCGCCCTGCTCGCCCTGCTCGCCTTGCTCGCCTTGCACTCCCTGGGGGCCGACGGGTCCCTCCGGCCCGGGCGGCCCCTGCGGCGGCACCGGCGGCGATCCCGGCTCGAGCGAGAGCGCTCCGAGTAGCCACTCCTGCAGGAAGCGCGTGTGCAGGACATACGGCCGGCGGTTCTCGTCGATCGTCCAGCCGGTGTCGGCCACGACGAGCTCGCTCTCGGCGGTCTCGAGCACGGGTACGTCGATCGCGCCGAGCAGGACGACGTCGTCCTCGCACGGCTCGCCCGGTATTCCGCTCGAGCCGTCGCAGCCGCAGCCGCAGGCTCCCGCGCAGTCGTGGTCGCAGCCGGGTAGCACGTGGCGCAACGCCGGGCGCATCTCGGTCACCCACAGCCGGAACGCCGCGCGCAGGTACTCGGGCGCCTCGGCCGCGGGGATCGCGAGCGCTGGATCGGGCGCGCCGAGCAGCAGGTCGAGCGGGATCTCCAGTGGCGAGGCGGGGGGCGACGACGGGTCCGCGTCGAGCCCAGCGAGCGCCGCGGCGGCGGCGTCGCGGATCGCGTCCAGCAGCTTGTCCAGCGGCGAGCCGGGACCGTCCACGACCGGGATGAGCCGTAGCCAGGCGACGAAGTCGCGGATCGCGTCCTCCTCTGGCTGCTGTGGGGCAGCGGTCCGCAGCTCCAGGCGGAAGTCGTCCTTCAGCCGCGACGGCGCGGTCAGGGTGTCCTCGGTGCGGCACGGCTCGCCCGGGATCGGGACGTCGTCGGTCGGGCATTCGCGGTAGCAGAGGACGACGTATAGCGCCAACGTCGGCGGGCCGGGAGGCGAGCCGGGCGGGGATGACTCCGGCGGGGCTGACGACGCGAGCAGGTCGCGCGCCGTCTCCTCGTTGGCCTTGAGCCACTCGTTCAGCGACGCGCACTGCGCCGGCGTCACGCAGACGAGCTGTCCGCACGGTGTCACCGCGGCGCCCGGTGCCACGTTCACGCGCGGCCCTGCGGCCTCGACCTCGATCGAGAGGCGCAGTCCCCAGATCGTTCCGTAGCCGGTGAGATCGCGGGCAAGCCAGCGATCGCGCCCGGCGAGGTAGGCGAACTCCTGGTCGAAGTCGTCGACCCCGAGCACCATCCCGATCGTGTATCTGACGTGTTTGGACGGGTCCAGCGGTGCGAGGCGCGTCAGCGCCGCCGGAGCGGAGGCGAAGGTGTTCATGGCGTCCTCTGTTGCGGTTGCGTCATCGGTTCAAGGGGTCGCGGCCTACATGCCCGGCCGTTGGCGCGGGCTTGCCGCCCAGGTAGCTCTCCCCGGCGTGCTCGCGGCCGAGCACGAGGGGCTGGCGCAGCCGCGGGTCACGGCTGCCGAGGTCCAGCAACGTGTCCTCGGCCAGGCGCGCCTCGCCGAGGCGGAACGCCGCCCAGAAGAACTTCACGTCGAATGTCGTGTGTGCCGGCTTCTGCAGCTCGACGACACGGAGCGCGATCGCCTCGCGCTCGTCTGGCGAGCGGCCCTCACCGTCGGCCGGCGGCATGGGCAGCAGCACCGTGAAGCGGTGGGCCACCCTCCGCGCGGGCAGCACGAGCGCGACGAACTGGTACCAGTCGCGCAGCGCTGCGCCGTCGGGTGGCAGCGTCGCCGGGTAGGCCACCTCCCCGAAGGAGCTGTGCGTCTGGTCGCCCACCGCGCCGTAGGCGGCGTTGAGCTCCTCGATCCGGCCGTACCGTGTCGTGAGGAACGATGTCCACAGCGACGGCTCGATCGCGCTCGGCGGATCGATCCCGAGCACGTCGTGTACGAAGCCGCGCCAACGCTCGGACGGATCAGCGAGCGGGAAGTCGCCGCCGGGATCGCCGGTGAACGCGCGCCAGCGCTCGCGCAGCACGTCGCCGCCCTGCGTCGGGTCCCAGCGCGTCGTTGCCTGCACCACGCGCGGGCCCGTGACGTCGGTGGGATCGCCGAGCACGACGGCCGGCGTGCGACGCGTGCGGTAGCGCTCGACGATCCGCGACGTTCCGTTGCCCACGGCTTCAGGGGCGAAAAGCGACTCGCTGTCGCTGACGTCGTCAAGCGCGAGACGCAGCGCGAGCTGGATCCCCGCGACCGTTCCGCGCAGCGCGAAGAACTCTGTCGCGTGGCGCAGGAACACGCGGCGTCGCTCCTCGCTCCAGGTCGGATCGGCGACGACGTCGAACCACCCCAGCAGCCAGTCAAGCGTCTCGGCGGGCGCCGTACGCGGGTCGAAGAGCGCCTGCGCGGCGGCGATCCGATCTTCGACGCCGGTCTGGATTCCCTCGAGGTTGGCGAGGAAGCGATCGAGGAACGAGGCCGACTCCACATCGTCGCGATAGACCTTTGGCAGGTAGCGCTCGAGATAGGAGAAGCGCGGATAGTAGGCGCGCAATGCGTGCAGGCGGGGCGTCGTGCGACCGTTGCCCGACAGGAGGAGCCGGAGCTCCAGGAAGCGTCCGCGGGCGCGCTGGAAGAGGACCTCCCACGTTTCGTGCGCGCCCGTGTGAGGCCGTTCGAGGAACGGCAGCTCAGAGCCGTCGCTGCGGTGGTAGGTCAGCGCGGGCTCGGGCTGCCAGGGCGCGCCGGCGAGCTCGCGCTCGTCGTCGGCGGCGCGGCTCTCGATGGCAACCGCGCTCTCCGGCGGGATGCAGGCATCGAGCATGAGCCGGTGCCAGACGGTGCCCGGCAGCCGGGCGTCGAAGCTGTGCGTGTAGAGCGTCGCGGCCGTCTCGAAGCGCGGCCGGCTCTGGCGCACCAGCGCGAGCCATCCCTCGCCGAAGTCGTACAGCGCGCCGCCGGCCCCCGCGATGACCGCCTTGCCACCGAAGAGCCGCATCGGGAAGTAGTCGTGCGCGAGCGCCACGCGCAGCACGCCGCCGGCGAACGTCAGCTTGAACGCGAACGCCTGGTTGCCGTCGCGGTCGACCGCGTAGAGGGTGCCCAGCTCGCCACTGCCTGGTGTGAGCGCCATGTCGTGCGCGACGACCTTCAGGCGCTCGCGCTCCTCGTCCTCCACGCCGGCCAGCGGCGGCTGCTCGAGCGTCGCGCTTGGGCTCTGCTGCACGCCATCGTGGAACAGCCGCACGGACGAAGGCGCGATGTCGCCGGGCCGATCGAGCACGAGGGCGCCACCGCCAGGGGCGGTTTCGACGGCGATCGGCGCGCCGCCGATGGGCACGCCGTCCTCTTGCCGGACGTGGCGGTGGGCGCGCGCCGCCGCGGGTGGCGCCGGCTCGACGGCATCGCGCGGGGCGAATTCCACGGTCGGCTCGGCGTCGTCGGCGGGTCCCCGCGCGATGACGAGCAGGTGGCGGTCGAGCTCCCACAGGCGCTTGTGACGCTCGTCGAGCACGAAGGCGCCGCCGCCGGAGCGCGCGCACATGTCGTAGGGGCGGAACGCGACCGTCTCGGGCCATAGCTCGTGCCGCGGCGGTCCGGCAGCGTGCAGGTCGAAGATGAGGACGCCCGCCGGCTCGATCGTCCCCACGACGAGGTAGTGGTCCTCGGTCACCGCAAGACCGGCGAGCGCCATCGCCTTCGGGGGCGCGGGCTGTGGGCCCGCCTCCGGCGGCGGCGCGAACGCGCCGAGATCGCCGTCGGGCTGCGGCGCCGCGTGCAGGCCCGGCTGCCAGAACAGCGACGCGCGCCCGCTGCCGGCGGACTGCACTCGGATCGACGTCCTGTCGACATCGATCCAGTAGACGTTCCCGAACGCGTCGCTCGCCGCTCCCCGGCGGTCGCCGAGCCGCGACGGACGGTCACCCTGGCGCAGCGCGAAGCGGAACTCCAAGGGCCGCAGGGTCAGGTCGCCGCGCTCGGCGTCGTATGCGGTGCTGCCGACGGGCTCGCTCAGCGCGCGCGTCCAGTCGACCTCGCCGAGCAGCAGGTGGTAGCGGGTGCCGTTCGCGTCCATCAGCACGTCTCCGGGATGACGGGCACCGGTACGACAGCCGGCGGCTGCGCGTCGGGCGCGGCGCCCTGACCGCGCACCTGGTCGAGGTCGGCGGCGGTCGCTCCCAGCGCGATCGCACGCACGCGCGGGAGCTGCAGCCCCGCGATCGGGACGCTCTCGACGGGGGCGCCCGTGCCGGCGGCAAGCTGGGTGTCGGTGACAAGCCGCACCCCCGCCACGCGGCTCGCGACGGCGGCGAGCTCCAGGCGCTGGACCTGCTTGCCCAGTGGCCAGCCGCCTTGCGGATGCGTGGAGAGATCCTGGACGACGGTCGCCAGCGGCTCCTCGAACCACGCGGGCGCGTCCGGATCTATCGGGGCGAGGAAGCGCGTCACCGCCCGCCGGACCTCTTCGCGCACGACCGCCGCGCTGGCTCCGGCCTCTACCTCGATCCCGATCGAGATCCAGATGTCGACATACTCGGGACCGCGCAGGAACACCTCCGTCGTGACGAGCCGGCGCGGGTCGATGTAGCGGCAGATCGCGTCGAGGAACAGGCGGTCGGGCTCCGGAGCGCCGGGGTGCGCGGCGTCGGCGAGCGGCAGGACGAGCAGGGTGACCGCGCCCGGCGTCGGTGCGGGCGGCGAGATGAGCGGACTGAACGTCGGGAGCACCTCCACGCGGCCGAGCTGCACGCCGGGCGTACGGCGCACGATCGTTCCGAAATCGGCCTCGGTCACGAGCCTGTCGTGGTGCTGGAGGTAGAGCGCGGTGTGCTTCTCGGCCTCGGCGACGCCCTCCGCGTCGGCTCCACCCCAGGTCGCGACCGGGTTGGCGACCTTGATGCCGGCCGGTAGCGCCGGAGCGGTCGAGACTGATCCCGGCCCGACGTTTCCGGACGACCCCGCCCCGTAGTCGTAGTCGGCGCGCAAGGTCCAGCCATCCGGTGGGCGGCGCCCGCGCGCGCCGTCGCCGAAGCGCACGTCGCCGGTCGTGTGATCGACCACGAAGACGTTTGCCTCGCGGGGTGGCGCCGGCGGTGTGCCGGGCGGCTGACGCGGGTCGCGAACCGGCACTTCGGGACCGGCGGCCAGCAGGTCGTCGACCTCCTGCCAGTGCTCGGGCGGGCCGGACGGCGGCGCGACCTCGATGCTGACGGTGCCGGGGACGACCGGGGCCCGTGCGAGGCGGACGATCTGGTCGGGCTCGCCCGTGCCCTCTGGCAGGATCTCCCCCGCGACGTGCGCGCGCTGCGCGACGGTCGCCGCGTTGATCTGCGCCGACAGCAGGCTCGCCTCCGAGCCCGACGGCGCCTTGACCCGCAACCACGTGACGAGGCGCGCTTCGAGCGTCGTTTCCTCGAGGCTCGGCGGGAACTCGCCCGCGCCCGGTTCCAGCGGGTCGAGGTTCGACCACAGCGTGAGCGCGTCGGGATCGGCGGGCAGCGTGATCTGCACGATCCCGGGCTCGACCAGCACGTTGACGGTGGACTGGCCGTCGAGCGAGCGGTAGCGCGCCACGCGCTGTGCGAGGTCCAGTGGCAGGGCTCCGCCCGGCGGCGGCTGCGGCAGCTGGTAGTCCAGCCGCGCGTCGGGCTCGGAGCCGAGCGCGGGCGGGCCGACGCGCGCGCGCGGGTCGGCGAGCACTGGGATGATCCCGACGCTGAGCGTACGGCCGGCGAGCTGCTCGCGCGCGGCCTTGCGCAGCGGATCGGTCGGCGGGTCGGTCTCCCGCAGCAGCAGCGCGATCCAGAGCGAGTCGTCCGCGGTCAGCGCCAGCGGCGCGCCGGCCGGCCCGAATGCCTCCAGCGGCGTCGTCTCGTAGAGCCGCAGCTCAGCAGGCGCGTCTTGCCCGCGGTGCGAGGCGTAGAGCTGGCGGTAGTAGGCCACGATCTCGTCCGGCTGGCCGGACAGCGGCTGCTTCACGAACGCGCGGCCCTCGACGGGCAGGATGTCCAGGCCGAGCTCCGTGCGGAACGGGACCGCCCCGGCACGCACCTCCAGACCCTCGTCGACGGTCGTCGTCACGAGCGGCCCCCGCTCGTTGGCGAACGCGACGATCCCGCGCGCCGACGACGCCGGCGCCACCGGCACGCCGAGCAGCGAGAGGAACTTCTCGCGATTGCGGTCCGGGATCTGGTTGGCGCGATACAGCAGCGCTTCCGTGAGGAACGCGAACAGCTCGACCAGCGTGACGCCTGGGTCACTGCGGTTGAAGTTCGTCCACTCCGGCGTGGTGACCTGGATCCGTGCGAGGGCCTCGTCGAGGAGCTCCTGATAGCTGCGCGGGTCGATGACGGGTGCGGTCGCCATCGTCACTGGGCCAGGAGGACGGTCAGGCTGACGCGCTCTTGCGCCTGCGTTGCGACGAGGCGGTAGGCGATCGTGGCGATCGCGGCCTCCGAGTCGGAGGCGTCGGCCTCGACGTCGACCGATTCGACGCTGATGCGCGGCTCCCACAACGCGAGCGCCTTGACGATGCGGTCCTCGATCTCGCGGCGCGTCGTCGTCGTGTTGGGCTCGAAGAGGAAGCGCCCGAGACCCGCGCCGAAGTCCGGCAGGCGCAACCGCTCGCGCACCTCGGTCTTGAGCACGACCTCGACGCCCTCGCGCACGTTGACCTCGCCCTCGGACCACGCCATGCGGCCATCGGCGCCCACGCGCGGGGGGAAGCTGATCCCACGGCCGAGGATGCGTCCCGCGTCCACCGTCAGCCCTTCGCCTTCAGCGGGATCGGGAAGCAGATCCGGAAGAACGGCAGCCACCAGAACAGGAGGTTCAGCAGCACGATGAAGATCATCAGGACGAGCAGCGCGCAGATCGTGATGATCGGGATCGAGAACGAGCAGAGCATCCCGAGGTCGAACGACTCCGCCGACGACAGCTCGCCCTTGAGCGCCTTCTTGGCGTTCGTGACGCGCTGCATCTGCGCGCGCAGCTCGCGGGAGATCATGAAGGTCACGTTCTTCGGCGCCTTGCGCAGCCCGGCGATCGACGTGTCGATCGGCAGGCTGATGTGCACCGGCCGGGCCGGGGCGTCGAGGTCGAAGAAGCCGGCGATCGCAAACTCCTCCGACACGTCGCTGACGAGGTCGGGGTGCAGCGGGCCACAGCCCGGCCGCCGGTAGACGCAGCGCACGACGTAGCGCGCCGCGGTGCGCGGGTCGAGCTTCGGCGCCGGGAACGGCGGCTGGGGCTCCTGCATCTGCTGCGGCGTGCGCGGCGGCAGGGCGAGCAGGAGGCTCGTGCGCAGGGCAGCGGGATCGATCGTCGAGTGCTCGAGGCTCACCTCGTACACCGGGTCTTGCTTCGCATCGCCCCAGATCCGCTCACGCTCGGCCCACACGCCGTTGAGCGCCTGCAGCCACGAGGACCCCCGGGGCTCGTCGGCCCACGCGTCGTGGAGAAGGTTGTATGCGGCGGCGAGGTTGGCGGCGGTGGGCGGCTTGCCGGTCTGCACCGCCGTCCACAGCTGCGAAACGTTGCGCAACAGGAAGTCGCCGAGGTCGAGCAGCAGAAACCGTGACGCCTCCAGGCGCATGGCCGCCTCCGCAGCGACGAACGCCGCCAGGTCGGCCGGCAGGATCCCCTCCAGGATCGCGGGCTCCTTGAGCGCCGTCAGCGGGTCGATGACCTTCGCGTCGAGCTCCTCGATGCGGCGATCCGGCGGGTCGCCGGGGCGGTCGCCCGGCTGCGGGGAGAGCGACAGCGCGCCGGCCCCGTTCTTGAAGGTCTCGATGCTGGATGTCGGCACGAGCCCGACGAACAGTCGTCGCCGGCGCTCGCCGACCGGGTAGGGCATCGGGAACAGTGGCACGAGCTGCTCGCCGGCGACGAGCTCGCCGCGCGCCGGCGCCGCGAGCCATTCCTTGCCGCTCCAGGCCAGCTCGTCCCCGGCGGGCAGGCGCCGCCGCAGCACGAAGCCGACCTCCTCGCGCGTCGGGACGTCCACGGCCTTGTCGGGCATCCCGATGGTGCGGCAGACGAGCGTCGCCGCCACGAGGTTGAAATGCCCGTGGGCGGCCTGGAAGAGCTTGACGTGGTCGATCGGCGGCTCGTAGTCGTCGGCGGCGCCGGGCGGCGGCGCGCGGAAGCTCTTCGGCTTGGCCTCGAGGTCCTTCAGCCGCGCGGCATCGTGCGTCAGCAGGGCCGCGAGGTCCTCCATGAAGTCGTCGGACTCCAGGCGCAGCAGCGTCGGACGCTGCATCCGCTCGAGGTCCTTGGCGGTCGGGTTGCTGCCGGCCAGAATGGAGCCCCACAGCGGAGCGGCCGTCAGCCAGCTCACATCGTGCTGCGCGTGGCGGAGGGCGAGCGCGCTCACCAGATGTTCCCTGCGCCCGGCGTGTACGAGGCGGACACGACCGAGTTCGTGATGACGGTGTCGGCCTTGACGACGCCGCTGAACTTCGACATGCCGGCATCGACGGTGACCATGCTCGCCGACACCTTCACCTGGGCCGCCTGGATCGTCACGGTCGCCGAGGCGTTGACGGTGATGCCGCTGGACTCGAGCTTGACGGTGTTGCCGTTGGAGTCGACGGCCTCGATCGATCCCGGCCCGTCCTTCAGGGTGAGCTTCTGGCCGCCCGGGGTCTCCACGATGAACTGCTCGCGGCCGTCCTCGTCGTCGAGGGTGACCTTGACGCCGTTGCGCGAGCGGATGACCTTCTTCGTGTTGCGCCCGCCGTCGTCCATCGATTCGGGTGGCGCATCGACGCCATTCCACAGCGCCCCCAGCACGTAGGGGTGGCGCGGGTCGCCGTGCCCGAACGCGACGAGCACCTCGTCGTCGACGTCGGGGATGAACCACGTGCCGCGGTTGCGGCCCGCCATCAGCGTCGTGACCCGCGCCCACACCTCGAAGGTGCCGCCGTCGGGATCGGAGACCCACGGCAGCGTCAGCTTGACCCGGCCGAGGCCGTCGGGATCGCGCACGTCGCTGACGAGCGCGACATACGTGCCGAACCATCCGTGGTCCTTGGCGGGTGCGGCGAGGACGCTGCTCATGCGGCCCTGCCCAGCGAGGGTCGCTCGGCGGTGAAATGCGTGCGAGCGCCGTTCTCGAGGTCGAACTGGATCGACACCTCGGTGACGTAGTAGTCACCGGAGAACAGGGGACCGAGCGCATCGAGCTGGACGGTCGTGCCGACCTGGAGCTTCGGATCGGTCTGGGCGACGCCGTGCCCGCGTACGAAGCGCCGCGCGCGGGTGCGGAACAGCGCCTCGGCGCGAGCGCGCGCCTCGTCGCTTCCGAGTGGCAGCGGCGCGTACGAGACGATCTCCTTGCGCTCGGCGATCGCACTGCGCAGAACGCTCGCGCCGCTGTCGCCGCTTCCGACCTCGCTGCCCAGGGCGCCCTCGTCGGCGCGCTCGGAGAGCCGCTGCTTGCCCGCGACGTCCCAGCCCGTCACGGTGACGCTGGAGCGCTGGTGCGCGAGGTCGGCGAGCACCGCGAACTCGATGAGCTCGTTGCCGTAGCCGATTCGCAGGCGGCCACCGTTGCGGCGTGCGTGCGCCTTGACGTTCAGCGTCCGCCCGTCGAGCCACAGCTCCGCGTCGAGGGCGCGCGCTCGATCGCGCAGGAACGCGAGATCGCTCTGGTTGAGCTGTGCGAGCAGCTTGTGCGTCGGGCCTGTGACGTCGATGCTCGCGGTGAGACCGTGGTCGGCCGCGATCTGGCGCATGACGTCCGCGTCGCTCGCTCCGGCGAACGAGCGTGTGCGGCGCGTCATCCGCAGATCCTGGAAGCGGTCCTCGGCGAGCACCGTGAGCTCGGGCGCGCCCCCGTCCTGGAAGACGGCTTCGAGCGCCGTGATGCGCCCCGAGAAGACGGTGGTGTCGTCAAGCGTGATGACGATCTCCTTGCCGAACTCCAGCGTGTCGCGCTTGAAGTACAGGAAGCCGACGGTGCTGCCCGCCGGCCCCCAGTTGCCGAACGTCGCCTCGCAGCTGTAGAGGCCGTGCTGATCCTCGTGGATGCACATCCGCAGCAGGCCGACTGCGAGCGTCGTCTCGGCCTTGCCGTCCACGGTGATCTGCGGCCGCACGGGCTTGAGGCTCGAGCCGACGCCCATCAGTCGGCCCTCAGCCGTTCGCGCCGCTCGGCCTTCGCGCGCATCGGCTGCTCGATGCGGTTGTAGAGCTGCGCCGGAAGCGGCCCGTGCTGGGCGTGCCCCGGATCGGTGCCCGCGGCTGCCGGCGCGGGCTCCACCGCCGGCTCGACCGTCATCTCGCCCACCACGACCGCCATCTAGCGTCCACTCCCCACGCGTGCCGAGAGGTCGACGATCTGGCCTGGCGCCATCCGCAGCGCATCCTCGATGCCGTTCGCGGACGCGATCGACTGCCACGAGCCGCTGACGCCGGCCGCGGATGCCAGACCCGGCAGCGTCGAGCCCGAGGGCGCCTGCGCGAGCGGCCTGGTTCCGGGCGTCGCGCCCGCCGCGGGCCCGCGCGAGGCGCCCTGCGCCTTCTCACTGTTGAAGCCGAAGGTGATCTTCTGTGCCGACAGCCCGATCGACACGCTGGCGCGCAGCGGGCGCCCGTCGGCCGACCAGAACTCGAGCGTCTCCTCGAGGCCGTCCATGATCCCGTCGAACTGGAACGTCCCCCAGACGAACCGAATCGCCGGTGGCGCGAACTGCGGCTGCTGCTGGCCGCTGGCCCCCGAGCCGCCGGCCGCCGCACCGGGGCTGCTGCTGGCGCTCTGCGGGGCCAGCGGCTTGGGGGTGATGAAGTAGGCGACCTTCTGCGTCAGCACGCGCACGTCCTGCGTCGTCGCGGTGTTCGTCGGCGCAGCGGTGACGTCGAACCACAGCTGCATGGCGAGCTTCGTGGTGCCGGCGCCCACGAACTGCCGCGACTGCGAGCCGCGCTGATCGCCGGCGCCCGACGGCTGGACGACCTGGTTGGCGAACGTGACCTTCAGCGTCTCGGGGTTGAACTGGACCGGTGTCCACTTGTCCTTGTTGATCGGCTCGACGAAGTCGGCGTCCAGCTCGCGGAGCTCGGCGCGCTCGAGGTTGGGCGGCTCAGGCACCGGGGCCTCCCTGCGGGCGCTTGAGCGCCAGCGACTCGTAGACGAGCTGCAGCTCCTCGATCGCGACGGCACCGTCCTTGGCGTTCATCGGCGGCGCCTTGAGCTTCACGGGCAGACAGCGCTGCAGGACGAAGCGCGCTCGCTCGGTCACCCCGTCGGCCGCGAGCAGCACGACCTCGCCGTCGGCGCGGATGCTGGGGTCCTCGACGATCTTCGCGAACCAGTCCCAGAGGTCGAACGTCGCGGTCATACCGCGCTTGAGCGTGAGCGTGCCGTAGGCGAGCAGGCCGGCGGCGCGGTGGAGCTGCGCGTTGTTGCCGCCCTCCTTGATCGTCTTTGCCTCCATCGTCATCTCGAGGCCGTCGCACTCGGCGAACGCGGCATTGCAGACCTGCGGAAGGACGTCCTTGATCCGCAGCTCGACCGAGAAGTTGAAGCCGGTGAACGGATGCAGGGTGGTGTCGTCGGCGACGGCCATCACGGCACCTCCAGCTCCAGGCCGCGCTCGCCCGTATGGATGAGCCGCACGAGCAGGAACGCGAGGGGCCGCGACGGCGCGATCTTCAGCTCCACGACGAGCCGCCCCTGGTCGACGCTCTGGCGCGTGTTCGGCGGGTCGGAGACATTGACGCGGTAGGCCTGCTCCGGGGTGCGACCGACGAATGCCCCGAGCCTGTAGAGCAGCCGCATGACGTCGCCGAGGCCCCGCTCCACGCCGCGGCGAAACGCCGGGTCGTTCGGCTCGAAGACGTAGTGCGAGCCCTCGTGCAGCACGAGCCGCCGCAGGAGCGCAAGGAGGCGGCGGACGTTGATCGGCCGCACATCCTCGTCGGGGACGAGCGTGTCTTCGCACAGGCACAAGAATCCGCGCGGCTCCTGGCGCACCTCGTTGACCTGCGCGTCCTGGAGCGCGGCGAGCGCCTCGCGCGGTTCGGGATGGACGAGCGCGACGACGTCGGCGAACGCGTCGTTCGCCGGCGCCACCCAGGCGCCACGGCGCCCAGCGCGGCGGGCGATGAGGCCGCTCGCCGTGCCGTCGGGCGCGACGCGGCGAAACGACTCGCCGCGTTCGGGCAGCGACAGCACGAGCCAGGGGTGATAGAGCGCACCGAATCCAAGCGCCCGTTGCTCACCGGCCTCGAGCGGCCGCACGAAGTCCAGTCCCGCGATAGCGGGCCCCGGCGGCGGCGCGTCGCCGGAAGAACGCAGCCGCCGGGCGTGCGCGATCACCTCGTCGCGGCGGTAGTGCTCGGGCACCGACAGCACCGCGAGCACGTCCCCGCGCGCTGCGCACAGACGCAGCAACGCGCGCTGCACCGACAGCAGCACGTCGGGCCGGTAGACCGCCTCAGGCTCCAGCACGTAGTCCGGCGCGTCTGCCGGCGCGACGGCGACGCCGTTGGACCAAGGGCTGACGTTCGGTCCCGCGACGCCGCGGACGCGGTAGAAGTGCGTGCCGGAGGTGCGCCCGTAGAAGCGGACCGCGGTCTCGGGTCCCTCGTGGACCACCCGCGTCTGCTCCCAGCCACGGGGATCTGTGCCCTCTTCGAGCTCGTAGCGCACTCCGGGCTCGTCGACTTCGGACCAGTGCAGGCCGAAGCTGCCGCCCTGATCGCGCGGCTCGAGCTCGAGCAACGGGGCGGGGCCGAGCGCGTGCAGGCTGCAGTCGGCGAACTCCTCGGGCGCGAGCGGCCGCGACCCCGGCGGCGACCCGTAGACGTCCTCGGCCGGGGGTGCCTCCGGCGGCCACGCCTGCGGACCGCGCGTCCAGTGGCGGTGGACCGTGTCCGGCACGGCGACGAGCGTCACCTCGTCGAGCTCGTGCAATGCATGGATCGCGTTCAGCCGCCGCGGCGCGCTGCTCTGCCAGCGAATGAAGTCCGCCGCGGGCGCGAGCGCCTCGAGGCCGACGGTGCGCAGGCCGGAATCGAGGAAGAGTGCGTCGCCGAAATGATGCAGGCCGTCGCGCTCCAAGGGCGAGCCGGGCACGTACAGCGGTCCCTGGAACGTGTCGGGCACGACGCCGATGCCCAGCGGAAAGAAGACACCGCCACCGCTTTGGGCGGCGAGCGGAAACCGCGGCTGCGCCGCGTCGCGCCACAGCTGCGGCTCGGGGCCGTCGGCGGCCTCGCGCGGCAGGAACAGCGCTTCGTCCGTGGGCAGGTTGCCGACGAAGCGAGGATGCTGTGCGGAGAAGCCGAGTCCTTCGAGGACGAAGCGTTCGGACTCCCCGCGCCGCACCCAGAGCTCGAACGTCAGCTTCTCGACGGTCGCCCCGGCGGCGTCGAACGTCGGCCTGGGCTCCGGTGCCGCGTCAAGCGTCCACGACGGCGCGCCTCCGACGCGGATGGTGTCCAGCTCGCCGTCGCCGACGGTCTGGACGCGCAGCCACAGCACGGGCGCCGTGTCCTGCCCCAAGAGGCCAACGACCTTCACGAGCGTCCCCGGCAGCGGGGCGAGCGCAGCCGGCACATCGAGATCGATCTCGATGCGGTCGAGCAGCTCCGGCTCGTCCAGCGGTGACCCGTCCGGCAGCGGGACCGTCGCGGCCGGCATCCGCTCGCGGCCGACGCTGTCGACGTAGCGCGCCGTGCCGGACGCGCCGTAGGGCGGGTCCAGCCGCTCGAGCCACAGCGCCGTCTGCGGGTTGCAGATGACCCTGCGCGCGACGCGCCCCGGTGCCGGCGCACTGCGATCCGCCGGTGCCGTCGTCGTCCGCACCTCGTGCACGAACGCGAGGAGCTCGTGACGCTTGTCGCGGAGCCGCAGCAGATCGCCGGGCACGATCGGGGCGGGGCCGATCTCGATCTCGAGCTCGAGGCGGTCGGTGGCCCGATCAAGGGCGTACAGCACAGCCGGAGTGCTCGACAGCGCCGCGCCGACCCGCAGCTCGTCGGCCCAGCTGCCACGCGACCGCGCCGTCAGTGTGCCGTGCGCGAGCTCGGCTGCGCCGGTGCGGCCGACGAGGCCCGGTATTGGCAGGAGGCTGCGCTGGGCCGAGCTCGCCGCGACGCGAACGATCCATGCGCGGCGCCCGCCGTTGCGAAAGAACGCCCGCACGGCCGGCGCGAGCTGCGCGTAGGACTGCTCGCCGCGCTCGGCGTCCCAGGCCAGCGGGGCATCCTCGCCGAAGATGGCGGCGAACTCGCCTCCGTCCTCCACCGCCACGGGCACGTTGATCGGCCCCGCGGCAGCAAAGCCGACGAACGCGGCGATGTCCATCCGCGGGAGGATCCGAGCCGGCGGTGGCGGCTGCGCCTCGAACGCGATGCCGGGCAGGCGACGGCTGGGGACCGCGACCGCCATGGTCACGAGAAGTCCGCCTCGAGGCGCTCGTACGCCAGCGTGAGCTCTTCCATCGCCACGTCGGTGCCCTTCGCGTTGAACGGCCCGCTGACGTACTTGATGATGCGCGCGCGGATCATGCTCCAGGTCGCGACTGTCTCGGTGTGGTCCTCGCTCATGAGATGCACGCGGACGGTGCGCAGCGCGTTCTGGTCACCGTTGCGGATCTGGTTGAGCCAGTCGTACAGCGTCGACGAGCCCATCACGCCGCGTTTGAGCGTCACATCGGTCGCCTTGTTGAGCAGCGTCACCTTCATGACGCCGTTCTCCTTGGCGTTGCCGGCGCGGTACTCCGCGACCGTCACCTCCATGCCGAGGTTGCTGCACTCCTGGAATCCGGCGTCGACCGACGCCGTGTCCCCGTCGCCCTTGAGGTCGACGAGGAAGTTGAACTGCGCGTAGGGCCGATCACGTTTCGGTGGCACCGCTTCCTCCTCTGAGGGCTAGCTCTTGGCGTCGGCCGTCCACTGGCCGATCCGGAAGATCACGAACTCGGCGGGCTTCACGACGGCGACACCGACGAGACAGACGAGCCGCCCGTTGTCGAGGTCGTTCTGCGTCATCGTCGAGCGGTCGCACTTGACGAAGTACGACTTCTCGGGCTTGTCGCCGACGAAGGCGCCCATCATGAACTCGTTGAGCAGGAAGTCCGCGATCGTGCGGCGGACGTTCGCCCACAGCGCCGGCCCGTTGGGCTCGAAGACCGCCCACTGCGTGCCGACGTCGATCGAACGCTCGAGGTAGGCGAAGTACCGCCGGAGGTTGACGTACTTCCACTCCGGGTCCGAGCTGATCGTGCGCGCGCCCCAGACCCGGTTCCCGCGTCCTTCGAAGAAGCGCAGGCAGTTGACACCCTCGGGGTTCAGCACCTCCTGCTGGGCCTTGTTCAGCGTTCGTTCGAATCCGAGCGCGAGCGTCACGACCTCGTTCGCAGGCGCTTTGTAGACGGCGCGCTCGACGTCGTTGCGCGCGTAGATCCCCGCGACGAACCCACTCGGCGGCAGGTGGATCTCCTGCTGTGAGACCGGGTCCAGGATCCGCACCCACGGGTAGTAGAGCGCGGCGTGCTTGGAGTCGAGTGTCGCGCGCATCGCACGCACCTGCGAGATGTCCTGGCCGTTGCCGGCGTCCAGGACGGCAATCCGGTAGCGCATCCGCTCGGCGTGCGAGATCAGGAGCTGGACGATCGTCGATGCGTTCGCGCGGTAGCCGTTCTCGAAACCGTATGTCGAGCCCGGTGCCGCCACGATCGAGATGTCCTCGAGGTCTTCGAACGCCTTGAGCCCGGACTTGTCGTCGACGCTCGACGGATCACCCTCGTACTCGGCTGAGGTCGGACGGTCGCCGTCGTCACCGCCGTCGAGCAGGAGGGCGATCGTGCGCTCGCCGACCGGCGTCCCGAGGGTCTTCAGCGCCATCTCGATCGCGCTCGGCGGTCTGTTCGGCGCCAGCACACCGTTCGCCGACCTGCCGAGGAGGACGTACAGGAGGTTCAGGCCATCCTCGACATCGGTCGGGTCGTTGCGCTCGACGACGATCGGGATGGACCGCCGTGACGCGATGTTCTCCGGTTGGGGATCGAACTGGTGCAGCAGCGAGTCCGGCGCACCGAAGCTCTCGTGCGCGGGGTCCAGCGCAAGCCCGCTCCAGACCTGCGTCAGGCCGTCCTCCTCCGTCGGCAGCACGGTTACCGTCGCCGTCACGACACACACCTGGTCCGAGAGCGCCGGATCGAGGTCGGCGATGAGGTCGCCGAGGTGGAGCGTCGCCGGCGTGGGGTTCGTGAATGTCCACGCGGTGCCTGCGGATGTCACCTGGGAGGTGGCGAGATAGAAGTCCCCGCTGCGGACGTCCGGTGGCGATGCCGGTCCCCGGCTGATCCAGACGACGTCGCGATCCTTCAGTCCACGCAGGACCGCGCGCGTCGTGGTCGGATCGCCCGGCACCGGCTCGAGCGCGAGGACATTGGTCCCGGGCTCGAGCGCGATCCGGACCCGGCGGGTGCCCGCCTGTCCGGGGAAGCGCGAGCGGACCACGAGCCCATCTCTCAGAGCCCCGATCGTGGCGTCGGCGAAGCCGCCTGTCGTCGCGGTCCCGGTGGGGTTGTACGTGCGCTGAACGTACAGCCGCTTGCCGCCGTTCTCGAAGAACGCACGCACGGCGTGCCACATGAAGTTGTCCATTGGCGCCTGACCGGCGAACGCCAGCGGCTGGCGATCCCCGTACACACGCTCGTATTCGACGAGGCTCGTGATGATGTCGGGCTCGACGTCGGTCGGCCCGTAGCGCGTCGGACCGATGAAGCCCGTGGTCGTGGTGCTCACGCCCTCGATCGACTTCGCGCGGTACGACACCTCCTCGATGAAGACTCCGGGGGCGAGGTACTCGGGCATGGCGGTTTCTCCTTACGGGCGGACGAGAAGCGCGGAGTCCGCCGGCGACGAGCGCAGTACGAGCTCATGCCCGTACTGGATCGTCGCTTCGCTGATCTCCGCCGGGGGTGACGCCGTGGTGACGAGCGTCGCTGGGGATTGATCGAGGAACGTGCAGAGGTCCGGCAGCGTGCCGGACGCCGACGCCGACATGCTCCCTGGCGCGAAAACCTGCAGCGACAGGGTCCACGCCGCCTGCGCGAGCGGCCGCTTCGTGCCCGCAGGCGGGGAGCCGACGAGACCCAGCGGCGGCGGATAGGTGAACAGCACGAGGACCTCGCCGCGCTCGTCGGCGATGCCGCGAACCGCAGGCGCCCCCGGTCGCGGCACGACCTCGAGCGCCGAGTACGCCGCCGGCGCGCGATCGCCCTCGTGGAGCAGGCGCGCGCGAACGGCGGCGAAGCCCGGCGGCACCGATCGGCTCGGGAGCGAGAAGAGCGGTAGGTAGCGGTCCTCGGGATCCGGTGGTGACGCCGGCGGGCTGCCGCAGGGATTCGCGAGCAGGCCCTCGGAGGGAAGGTCGACGTCGACACCGAAGTCGTGGAAGCGGCCGGAACGGTCGCGCACCTCGACGCGCGCCGCGATCGGGTCCATCGTGACGTCGACCGGCAGTCCGTCCGGTCCGACGTCGCGCAGCTCCCACGTGCGCAGCCCGTGGACGCGGGGGGCCACCCACATCCCCGAAGGTGTGCGGACAGCGCTTGTCGTGCGCCCGGGGGATGGCGGGATGACGTCGACGGAGACGTCCTCGCTCACCGTGCGCCCGGTCGCCTCGTCGCGGAGGCGCAGGCCGACGGCGCTGAGGTGCGCCAGGCGCTCGACATAGACGACGCTCACGACGGACCCTTCGCGTAGTCGAGCTGGCGCACGCGGACCGGCTCGCCGTCGTCGATCGCGACGTCGGAGTCCAGCAGGACCATGCGCGCGACGTAGCACGCCGACGGCGACTGGTTGACCTGCGAGACCTGCCAGACGTCGTTGAGGTCGCTGATCGACAACGGCTGCCAGAGAAGCTCGACCGTCTCGTCGGGCCCGAAGACGTCGAGGCCCGCCTGGTAGGCGTTCAGCAGCCCGGTGGGGAGGATCGGCGTGTCGTCGAGAACTCGGATGACCCACCCGAGGAGCTGCTGAGACGTGCGCGCGTCCGAAGCCCACGCCGCGACGACGTAGTGCAGGTCCAGCGGGATCGACGCCCGGTAGCGGGCGCCGTCGGGACCGATTCGGGGCCCGCGGTCACGACGGACCGTGCTGAGCAGCACGCGGTACAGGTAGATCGAAACGTGCGGCTGGGTGCCTTCGAACGGTGTCTGCAGGTCATCGGCCTGGTAGAGCTCAAACGAGGCGCCCGACCACTCCGAGGCAGGCGCGGCGTTCTCGAGCAGCGCGCGAATCGCCGTCGACGTCGCCGCGATTGCGTGGTATCGGGCCACGTCTACCGTTTCCCACCGTTGTCCATGCCGCGAGTGTCTTGGCGATTCGCGGCAACGACAATGGTTCCTCGGAACCATCTCGGAACCAACCCGCGGGGACTAGATCCACTGCGTCAGCGTGAGCCGGACGGTAGTCGACGTGCGGCCGCCGCGGCCTCGCCACGCGTGCGCGCCCCGAGCTTCTCGAGGATCGCGTGCACATGGTTCTTGACGGTCGGCACCTCGATACAAAGCGTGCGCGCGATCTGCTTGTTCGACAGACCGTCGTCGATGAGAGCGATGACCTCGGCCTGCCGTGCGGTCAGTACCGAAGTTGCAAGCGTCGGCGCTGCGCCGGCGTCGATGTCTGCCGCCGCCAGAGCGTGGACGCGGCGAAAGAGGCTCCCGGCGATCCGAGGCGAGCAGGCCGCTTCGCCGTTCGCGGCGCGGATCACGGCCTGGAGCACGCCGTCGAGTGATCCCTCACGCGGCACGTAGCCACATATTCCGGCCTCCGCGCAGTCGAGCACGTAGCCCTCCGACTCTGGGACGGCGAGCGCGACGATCGCCACGCACGGAATCGCCACACGCAGGGCCCGTGCTGCATGGCGGCTGTTCTCGAGGGCCATGTCGAACAGGATCACATTCGGGTTCAGCGCGATGGCGAGCTCGATGGTCGTCCTGCTGTCGGCCGCAGTTCCGACAACTTCGACGGCACCCGACGATCGCAGGAAGTGCGCGATCCCGTCGCCGTAGAGCTTGATCGGCGTGACGATCAGCACTGCCGCTGTCCTCGTGCAGATGGATCTGACTTCGTGATCGTGGAGTGCGACGGAGGTGGTCGTCACGGATTCCCTTGCCCATCTCGGCCGTACGGTCATCCCGAGTGTGCATACAGTTAACAGGAGTGTCCGGCAAACGCAAGGCATGCGCGCCATGCGGATCCGCCCGTTGTTGCGTTAACGAATCCAAGATGGATCGATGGATTCATTGCTGGCTGCGCATCGCAGGGATCACACTGAGCGGACTCGTGAGGAGACAGCCCGGAGCCGCGACGTGACCGATGCCGAGCACGAAACCGATCTCCCGATTCGTGTGGCGTTGTGCGGCCTGCCGACGATGATGGACGACATTGTCAGTCTGCTCGTGCAGGACGTCGAGGGGATCAGGGTCGTGGCACGACTGCACCCGTCCGCAGACCTCGCTGAGGACTTCGAGCGCTCTCACGCCGACGTCCTGATTTGCGCGCTTGGCGAGATGGAGATGGGGCTGCGCTGGCTTGACTGCGTTCACCGCCGGCCACTACCGGCTGTGTTGAACCTCGGTGCGGATGCCCGCGACGGGCATGTGTATGCGCTGCGGGCCTACGACCACCCGCTCGATGCGCTGAGCGCCGTCTCCCTGCTCGACGCGCTTCGCGCCCTCATCGCTGGTCATGCTGCCTGAGGTGGTGCGGTGTTGACGTCGGTGCCGTCGCCGAGACTTGTCCGCGGTGACGGAAATCGATGTGGACTTCATGACTGCACGGTGACATAGCGCTCCGCGTTGGTCTCCTACGCGTCCCTCGCGGCTGCGAACGTGTCTCGATCTGTCCTTGCATCTCAGCGGTGAACGTCATCAGGTCCGCGCGTAGGTCAGCTCCGAATATGGCGACCCGTTCGACGTGATGGGACTGGAAGGGCCGCGTCGTCACGATCCGCTTCCGAGCCGCGCCGCAGCCCTAAAAACGTCGCGATGACGCACACGCGCGCAAGGCGCCCGCGCCGACCCACGTTCGTGCACTGTGCATTCCCTAACGGCAGGACGCGTCAAGGCCTCGCGTGCTTCACAACTCGTCGCCGCCCTCATCCTTGTGGCGGTCGTGTTCGCGGGTCCGGCGGCAGCAGATTCGGCCGCGGCCTGTCCATGCAGCCTGTGGAGCACGGCGACGACGCCCGGCAACGCAGCCGAGACGACCGACGGCAATGCAGTCGAGCTGGGCGTGAAGTTCCGCCCCGCCGTCAACGGGACGATCACGGCGCTGCGCTTCTACAAGGGCCCGACCAACACCGGGGTCCACGTCGGGAATCTGTGGAGCGCGGCAGGGACACGGCTGGCGTCGGTCACGTTCAGCGGCGAGACCGGGTCGGGGTGGCAGCAGGTACCCCTGTCGGCGCCGGTCGCGGTGACGGCGGGCACGACGTATGTCGCCTCCTATCACGCGCCGAACGGCAACTACGCGTTCGA
>Ga0307502_10000031_pt1 | contig 37215 bp, 37 predicted proteins | sample 16_S_MG_FD_201364 | JGI IMG/M metagenome (GOLD analysis project Ga0307502, IMG submission 201364) | Soil microbial communities from Populus trichocarpa stands in riparian zone in the Pacific Northwest, United States - 16_S | ecosystem: Environmental > Terrestrial > Soil > Riparian zone > Trees... | reverse complement strand
TCTCAAAGCCGTCAGCGCGCAGCGCCAAGTCCTCCAAGCGATTGCGCCGAAACGCAAAAAAGCCGTAGCACAGATCCGTGAAGTCCGTCCGAAACAGGCCGTTGACAAGACCGCGCAACACACCGTTGCCAAACTTCCGGATCAGCTCCATGTCCGTCGTGCCGCCGCCGTCGATGAAGCGCGACCCCTTGACCAGGTCATGGCCCTGATCAAGCAGATCCAGATAGCGCTGAATCTCTACGGGATCCATGCTGCGATCCGCGTCGATCATCACGATGTAGTCCCCGCGCGCCGCCGCGAAGCCCGCGCGCAACGCAGCGCCCTTGCCAGGACGCTCCTGTCCCACAACACGGATGTCCGGCCGGATCTGCCGACTGACGGCCACTGTCTCGTCCCTGGAGTTGCCATCGACCAGGATGACCTCGTCGACGTTCTCGGGCATCCGTTCCAGCACCCAGCCGATATTGCGCTCCTCATTCATCGCCGGAATCACGACCGATACACGGACCTGCGCAGGCCGCGGCCAGCGCGTACGCTCAAAACGCCTGGTCCGATGTACGGCGAGATCATCCGAAAGGTCGGGTGACCGATCCGTGTCGACAGCGGGTTGCTCGCGCTCAGCAACGTGGCGCAGGCGGCTGCGACCACGGATCAGTGTCGTCGGCCACGCCGCTCGCACGATGAAAATCTCCTATAGCTATAGCTCAGGACTCGAGCCGTAGAGCGCGAGCACGCTCGTGTCTGCCCGGGCGGCCCGCACTTCGATGTGCTTGGGTGAACGCCGCTCATGCACCCAGGTTGGAAACGTACACATGTTTGCGCCCAACGGCCGCGTTCAAGTACTGCTCATCGTTTGGTGGTGATCGCGTGGCGTGAGCGACTGCGAAGTGCCTGCGTTCGCCGCTCGACTGGTTGAACGGGGGAAGTTCTCGCACGGCGTGCGGTGCGCGGCGACGCGCCGTCCTCTCGTCGCCTGAGCCGCGTTACGCTGGGGCAAGAGGAAGCGATTTCCCCTTCTCCTCGTGACCGAAGCGCTGCTCGAGCTCGCCTCGGACGGGCGCGTAGTGGCCATCGACGCCTCCCAGGAGATGGTCGACCTGGCCTGCGAGCGTCTGGGAGATCGCGCTCGGGTCTGGCGTCAGGACGTGCTGGACCTGGTCCTTCAGGAGCCGGTAGACGCGGTCGTCTCGACGGCGACGCTGCACTGGGTCCCCGACCACGATCGGCTGTGGCAGCGACTCGCCGCCGCGTTGCGCTGCGGTGGCATCCTCGAGATCCAGTGCGGCGGCCAGGGCAACATCGATCGCGTCCGCGAGGTGATCGACGCGGTCGCGGCACAGTCCTTCCCCGAGCTTGAGGGCTGGTCGCCGTGGGTGTTCGCCGGGCCCCAGGAGACGCAGGCGCGCCTGGAGGCGGCCGGGTTTACGAGCGTGCGCTGCTGGCTGGAGGAGCGCCCGACGCGGCCGGAGAACCTCGCCGACTTCGTCCGCTCGTCGATCCTCCCCGCGCACATGGCGCGTCTGCCCAAGCAACGCCGCGAGCCGTTCGCCGCCGCCGTCCTCGAGCGCGTGTAATCGAACCGCTGGACTACGTCCGCCTCAACGTCTCGGCCGTCAAGGCTTAGCGAGCGAGCTTCATGTCGTCGAGCGGTACGGACTTGCACCCGAGCAGTTCGAGATCTCGAACAGCACCCCATCTAGCTGCACCGGATGCCCGAGGTAGCCGAGGACCAGACACATGGCCGCGATTGTGCGCCGGGGCCCGTTGCCAGCCCGTTCGGGTCCCACATCCAGGTTTCGCGACGCATGCCGTTTGCCCAAGCCGCAGCGCGGGGAGCGGATGTTGATACTTCCCGCCATGATCACCCAGACCGACGAGCTCGCCATCAACTCCATCCGCGCCCTCTCGATGGACGCGATCCAGAAGGCCAACTCCGGCCACCCCGGACTGCCGATGGCGATGGCGCCTCTTGCCTACGTCCTGTTCACGCGCGTCATGCGCCACGATCCCGCTGACCCCCAGTGGCCAGACCGCGACCGGTTCATCCTCAGCGCCGGTCACGGATCGATGCTCCTGTACTCGGTCCTGCACCTGAGCGGCTACGACCTGGCGCTGGAGGAGCTGAAGAACTTTCGCCAATGGGGCTCGCTGACGCCCGGCCATCCGGAGCGCGACCGCGTACACGTCACGCCGGGCGTCGAGGTCACGACGGGGCCGCTCGGCCAGGGCTTCGCCAACGGCGTCGGCATGGCGATCGCCGAGCGCTACCTGCGCGAGCACTACGGCGCCGAGGTTCAGAACCATCACATCTACGCGATCGTCTCCGACGGAGATCTCATGGAGGGCATTTCCGCCGAGGCCGCGTCACTCGCCGGCCAGCTGGGCCTGGGGCGGATCGTCTACCTCTACGACGACAACGACATCTCGCTCGACGGCCCGACGTCGCTGAGCTTCGACCGCGAGAACGTCGTGCAGCGTTTCGAGTCATACGGCTGGCACGTGCTCTCCGTGCACGACGCGAACGACACCGTTGCGCTGGAGGCTGCGATCCGCGACGCCCAGAAGGTCGAGGATCGCCCGTCGCTCATCCGCGTGAAGTCGATCATCGGCTATCCGTCGCCGAACAAGGCCGGGACGAGCAAGGTCCACGGCGCCGCGCTCGGCGAGGACGAGGTCGCGGCGACGAAGGAGGTCATGGGCTGGGATCCGTCCAAGCACTTCGACGTGCCCGACGAGGCGTACGAGGCCTTTGACATGCGCCAGCGCGGCGCCGAGGCGCACGCGGAGTGGGAGGAGCGCTTCCAGGCCTGGCGCGAGGCCAATCCCGAGCTCGCCGAGGAGTGGGATCTCGCCTGGGAGGGACGCCCGCTGCCGGGCTTCGCCGATGCTCTGCCCAAGGAGTGGGAGAAGGACAAGGTCGCCACCCGCAGCGCCGGCCAGATCGTCATGAAGGCGTTCGAGCCGTTCACCCCGACGATGGTCGGCGGCGCCGCCGACCTCAGCGAATCGACCAAGACCGAGTTCCCGGGGTCCGATCAGTTCACCGCCGAGCATGCCGGGCGCAACGTCTTCTTCGGCGTGCGCGAACACGGCATGGGCGGCGCGGTCAACGGCATGGCCGCGCACGGCGGCATCCTGCGCCCGTACGGCTCGACCTTCCTGCAGTTCGCCGACTACATGCGCGGGGCGATCCGCCTCTCGGCGCTCACCGGGCTGAAGGTCGCCTGGGTGTTCACGCACGACTCCGTCGCGCTGGGCGAGGACGGGCCGACCCACCAGCCCGTCGAGCACTTTGCGGCGCTGCGCGCGATCCCCGGCCTCGTCTTCCTGCGACCGGCCGATGCGCACGAGACCGCGGCGGCCTGGCGCGTGATCCTCGAGGACCTCGAGGGCCCGGCCGCGATGGCGCTCTCGCGCCAGGACCTGCCGGTGCTGGACCGCTCCGTCTACGCGCCCGCGTCGGGCCTGGCTCGCGGCGCCTACGTGCTCGCCGACGCCGAGAGCGCACAGGCGACGATCGTGGCGACCGGCAGCGAGGTGTGGGTCGCGCTCGCGGCTCGCGACGAGCTCGACGTGCCGGTGCGCGTCGTCTCGATGCCCTCGTGGGAGCTCTTCGAGCAGCAGGACGACGACTACCAGGACTCCGTCTTCCCGATCGACATGCCCGTCGTATCCGTCGAGGCCGGCGTCCGCATGGGCTGGGAGCGCTACGCCGATTCGATCGTCTCGATCGACCGCTTCGGAGCGTCCGCACCGGGCGCGATCGTGCTCGAGAAGCTCGGCATCACGCCGGCGAACGTTGCCCGCCACGTGCGCGACCTGCTTGCCTGAGAGGGCCTGAGCTGGGCGCCGCTACGGCGCCACCGGTCCACCGATTGGTGGACACCGTCCACCGCGCGCCCGTATGGTGCGCGGGATGTTGGAGAAAAGTGGCAAGGCGCCACTTGTCGAATTCCGCGACGTGCGCAAGAGCTTCGGCGACAACCTCGTCCTGGACGGCATCAACCTCGCGATCGCGCCGGGAGAGGCAATCGTCATCGCGGGCCCCTCGGGCTCGGGCAAGTCGACGATGCTGCGCTGCATCAACGGCTTGGAGTCGATCGACTCGGGCAGCGTGCGCTTCGCCGGCCAGCCGATCGAGTCGGTGGGCAAGGCGATCCAGCGCATCCGCGCCGAGATCGGCATGGTCTTTCAGCAATTCAACCTGTTCGCGCACATGAGCGTGCTGGAGAACATCACGCTCGCGCCGGTCAAGGTGAAGGGCGTGGCTTCGGCCGATGCCGAGCGGCGGGCGCGTGAGCTGCTGGAGACGGTCGGAATCCCCGAAAAGGCGGATGCCGCTCCGGCCGACCTCTCCGGCGGCCAGCAGCAGCGTGTGGCGATCGCACGCGCGCTGGCGATGGATCCGAAGCTCATGCTGTTCGACGAGCCGACGTCGGCGCTGGATCCGGAGATGATCCGGGAGGTGCTCGACGTCATGCGCGATCTCGCGCGCGGCGGCATGACGATGGCCGTCGTGACGCACGAGATGGGCTTCGCGCGGGAGGTGTGCGACCGCATCGTCTTCATCGACGGCGGTCGCATCGTCGAGGAGGGTCCGCCGGCCGAGTTCTTCGCGGCGGCCAAGAGCCCGCGTGCGCGCGAGTTCGTCGACAAGATCATCCATCACTGACGAGAGGGAAGCAGATGAAGACGATGAGATGGCGCTGGCTGACCGTACTCGTGGCGGCCCTTGCGCTCGGAGCCTGCGGCGAGGAGAAGAAGAGCGCCACGGCCACCGCGACGACCGCCGCGCCCGCTCCGGCGGCGCGCCAGTTCGCCGCCGGCACGACGATGGCCAAGCTCCAGAAGGAGAAGAAGATCACGATCGGCGTCAAGTTCGACGTGCCGCCGTTCGGCTTCAAGAATCCGAACACCGGTGACGTCGAGGGCTTCGACATCGACATCGCGAAGGCGATCGCCGACGAGCTCGGCGTCACGCCGAAGTACATCGAGGCGCTGTCGGACAACCGCATCCAGTTCCTCAAGGACGGGACGGCCGACCTGATCCTCTCCACGATGACGATCAACGCCGAGCGCGACCAGGAGATCGACTTCTCCGAGCCGTACTTCATCGCGAAGGGCCGGATCCTCGTCAAGAACGATTCGGACATCAAGGGCGTCGCCGACCTGGCCGGCAAGAAGGTCTGCACGGCCCTCGGATCGACCTATGAGGAGACGCTGAAGAAGCAGGCTCCGAAGGCCAAGCTCACGCTCGTGGACTCCTACTCGGAGTGCCTGGAATCGATCCAGAACGGCTCGGTCGACGCCGTCTCGACGGACGACGTGATCCTCACGGGCATGATCATCCAGGACGACACGCTCAAGCTCGTCGGCGACGTGTTGACCACCGAGCCCTACGGCGCCGGCATCAAGCAGGGCGACACGGAGTTCAAGGCGTTCGTCGACGAGGTCATCGCGAAGTTCAAGAGCGACGGGCGCTGGGCCGCCTCCTACAAGAAGTGGATCGGGCAGTACACCAAGGAGGACCAGAAGCCACCGACGATGACGCTCAAGGAGGCGCTCGCCCTCAGCAAGTGAGCAAGCTGCTCGACCTCCTGACGCAGAACGCCGACGAGCTGGCGGGTGGCCTCTGGGTCACCTGCCGGCTCGTCGCAGGGGCGTTTGGGATCGCGCTGGTCGTCGGCACGTTCGTCGCGGCATTGCGGATCGCGCCGTCGAAGTGGTTGCGGCGTCTCGGCGGCATCTACGTCGAGACGCTGCGCAACCTCCCGCTGCTCGTGCTGCTGTTCATCTCCTTCGCGGGGCTGCGCCGCGCGGGCGTGCCGATCGGCCCCTGGACCGCCGGGATCGCGTCGCTCGGGCTCTACACGGCCGCGTACGTCGCAGAGGTGCTGCGCTCCGGCGTGTTCTCCGTAAGCAAGGGCCAGGTCGAGGCATCGCTCTCGCTCGGCTTCAGCTACGCGCAGACCTTGCGCCGGATCGTCCTCCCGCAGGCCTTCCGCACGGTGCTCTCGCCACTGGGCTCTGTCACGATCGCGATGATCAAGAACTCGGCGATCGTGGGCGTATCGCTGCTCGCGCTGCCCGACCTGCTCAAGGAGGTGCGGATCATCGCGGCGAGGACCTTCGAGACCACCGAGGCGTTCTTCTGGGCGGCGGTCGGCTACCTGCTGCTGACGGGCGCGGCGACCGTGGTCTTCCGGTTGCTCGAGCGCAGGTTCGCGATCCGCCGGTAGTTATGGGCTATCTCTTCGATCCCGACAACTGGGAATGGCTGGTCACCGGCAACAACGCCCGCTTCCTGTTCGAGGGCTTCCTCGTGAACGTGCAGATCGCGCTGATCGCGATGGTGTTCGCGCTCGTCGTCGGGCTCGGTCTCTCGCTCGCCCGTTTGTCGCGCAACCGCGTGGTAAGCACGGTGACCGGCGTCTGGATCGACGTCTGGCGCAACCTGCCGCTGATCTTCGTGATCCTCTACCTGGCGCTCGCACTCCCGGAAACGTGGCGCGACGCCTACGAGAACGCCGCCCCCGAGTTCCTGCCCGACGCGCTTCGAACGGGCCGCGTGTTCGCCGCGCTGCTCGCGCTCGTGCTCTACAACTCAGCCGTCCTCGCCGAGATCATGCGGGCCGGCATCCTGTCGCTGGACCGTGGTCAGGGCGAGGCGGCGACAGCGCTCGGCATGAGCTACTGGCAGCGGATGCGCCTCGTGATCCTGCCGCAGGGCCTGCGGCGGATGGTGCCCGCCACCGTGTCTCAGCTCATCACGCTGAACAAGGACACGACGCTCGTGAGCATCATCGCGATCGAGGAGGTCATGCGCCACGGCCGGGTCGTCACCGGCGTGAACTTCTTCGGCGGCGTGCAGGCGCCCGTGCTGCAGGTGTTCATCTTCATCGGTCTGATGTTCCTCGCCACGAACCTGGCGCTGTCGCGCCTGTCGCGACGGCTGGAAGTTCGCGAGCGGCGCCGCAGCGGGACGACGGTGAAGCCGATCAGCGGAGCCGAGGATCAGCTCGCGGTCGCGCAGGTCGACTCGGGCCGTTCAATCTAATCCGCGAGCACCCCGAGCAACCCGCGTGCTCGCGTCGACACGGTCACATGGATCGCCCCGGGCTCGCGAACCCACGCGATCAGGTCCAGCGATTGCAGCCGCCCGAGCATGAACTCGAACGCGAGCGCCTGCGAGCGCGAGCGGTAGCTGCGCAGGATGTCGAAGGCGTAGCCGGTCGTGTGCAGCGAGTAGTTCGGCGTCGCCTCGCGGTTGCGGGCCAGCAGCACGCGCTGGTAGCGCTGGTCGCGCACGCTGCTCGTCAGCACGAGCGGCGACTGCCCGGAGATGTCCTTCGTTCCCTCCGCCAGCACGGCGAGCAGCGCGAGCGCCTCCGGCCGCAGACCGCGATAGAGCAGGCTCGAGCGCCCCAGCCGGCGCGCGAGCTCGCCCATCTGCCCATCGATTCGCACGCCGTGGCCCTTCAGCAGCGGGCTCGGCAGCGGGACGATCTTGCGGTCGAGATAGGCGGCCCGCAGCTGCGCGGGGGTTTCGAAGCGCTCCGTCTCGGCCTGCGGGTGCAGCACCTCCTCGGCGGAGTTCTTCGCGTTCTGCAGCTCCGAGATCCGATCCAGCTGCTCCGGATCGGAGCGGTACAGGCGCATGATCTCTCGCGCCGCCAGGACGCGCCACAGGTACGTCGACGAGTCGTCGCCGAGCGAGGCGAGCTTCTGCCACGCCTGCCCGTGGCGCAGCGGAGTCGAGTCGAAGTACAGCTGCGCGTAGGGAATGTCGTTCTCGCCGTACAGGCGCAGCGCGGTCTGCAGGTTGCCGATGCCCATGTGGTAGCTCACGACCGCGAGGTCCTCGCGCCTGAGCGCCTTGCGCGCGATCAGCAGGTAGCGCGCAGACGCGGCCAGAGCCTTGGCCGGGTCAAAGCGCTCGTCCACCCGCGCGCGGCGTACCAGCAACCGCTGCACCAGAGCGGCGTCTCGGCGACGAAGCGCCCGCCGCAGCGAGCGCCCGATCTGCCTCGCGCCGGCTGGGTCGACCTTCATGCCCAGCAGGCTGCGACCGGTCTCGGCGAGGATCTGGGTCAGACCGACGGCCCCTTCCAACCGCGGGTCCGCCACCGCATCCGGACGCCCGGCGCTCTCCAGCAGGACGATCGCCTCGAGCATGTCGGGCTCGATCCCGGCTGGCTTTGCGACGGCCTCGACGAGCGGGCGGTAGCGCGCCGTTCGCTCAGCGCTGGCACGTGCGCCGCCGGGGCTCTTGGCGTAGATCACATGCGCGTTGCCCTGCATCGCGGCGTCCTCGAGATCGCTCTGGCGCGACGGCGAGTAGGAGAGCGGGTCGGCGCCGTCGCCGCCGGACGCCGGTGCGAGGTCCGCGCGCCGTCCCGCCTGATCCCCGAACAGGGCGACGACGGCGACAACGGCAAGAACGACGACGGCGAGCAGCGCCAGCGCGCGGCGAACGAGAGACGACACCCCTTCTAGGCTTGCAAATCGAGCCGACGCTGCGCCGCGCCCCCGACCGGCGCGGGCCGTACGCTCACCCGCGATGCGCATCCAGACTGCCGGCGACCCGGTCGCGCTCGACGACGACCTGCTGATCTCAGGCGACAACCTCGAGGCGATGAAGGCGCTCCCGGACGCGTGCTTCGACATGGCCTACCTCGACCCGCCGTTCAACACCGGCGTCGAGCGCCGCCGCGGCGCGCTCGGCTACGCGGACGCGTTCGAGGACTACGTCGCGTTCCTTGCCCCACGCCTGCAGCGCACGCGCGAGCTGCTCGCCCCGCACGGCACGCTGTACCTGCATCTCGACTACCGCGAGGCGCACCGGGCAAAGCTTGCGCTCGACGAGCTATTCGGTCCCGAATGCTTCCTCAACGAGCTCATCTGGATCTACGACTACGGCGGGCGCCCGAAGCGCCGCTGGCCCGCCAAGCACGACACGATCCTCGTCTATGTCCGCGATCGCGACCGCTACCACTTCGACGACGACGAGGTCGATCGCGAGCCGTACATGGCGCCGGGGCTCGTAGGTCCGGAGAAGGCGGCTCGCGGCAAGCGTCCGAGCGACTGCTGGTGGCACACGATCGTGCCGACGAACTCGCGCGAGAAGACCGGCTACCCGACGCAGAAGCCGGAGGGCATCGTGCGGCGGATGGTCGCCGCGTCGTCACGGCCCGGCGGCTGGTGCCTGGATCCGTTCGCCGGCTCGGGCACCCTGGGCGTGGTCTGTCGCGCTACCGGCCGGCGCTTCGTGCTGATCGACGTCAACCCTGCCGCGATCTCCGTGAGCGGCGAACGGCTCGGGTCCGGGTCAGTCCCACGCCTCGACCTCGACGTGGCGGGCGATCAGCCCGTCGCGTAGGTGCGCGATGACGTGCTCGATGATGCGATCGCCGTTGTCGAACGTCACCATGCACGCGAACGCGATCCGCTGCTCGCCGATCACCTCGTCGGAGAGCTCGAGCGTCAGCGGTAGCGCGGCGACGCGCTCGAGGAAGTTGCCGATCTCAGCGCGGTCGGACATGACGTTCGGAGCGCGCGGCGGATCGGTGTGGCGATACTCGACCCACTTGGCGTCGTCGGTGTAGTACTCCAGCCAGCGCGCGACGTTCTTGGCCTCGAACGCGGCGCGGTAGCCGGCGAAGTCGAAGCTGCTCGTTCGGGCATCCCAGGCTGGTACCTTAACGGGATGAGCAAGCAGATCGCAATCCGGCTGCCCGACGACATCATCGAGTTCGTCGACATGCTGGTCAGCGAAGGGACGGCCAAGAGCCGAGCCGTCGTGGTGACACGTGCTCTGGAACGCGAGCGGCGGCGCGCGGTTGCAGCGCGGGACGTAGCCATCCTGGCGCGGGCAGGCGACGACAGCGATATGGACGCCCTTGCCGAACACGCCGCTCGCACTCCGCTCGATCTCGAGTAGTGCGCCCCATCCACACCGCCCAGCTGGACAAGCCCCGGCCTGTTCTCGTGCTGACCCGTGAGCTCGTGCGGCCGTACATGACGCGCGTGACCGTGGCACCGATCACGACAACCGCCCGGGGCCTGTCCACCGAGCTTCCCGTCGGCCCGGCCAACGGCCTGGACGCTCAGTGCGTGGTCAGCTGCGACAACATCGTGACCGTCCCCGCACGCGCGCTCGGGCGCCAGCTCGGTGTGCTTCTTCCGGCGCAAGAGGACGCACTCACCGCTGCTATACACGCTGCGTTCGACCTTGGGTGAGCCTGGATCGCGGTCGGCACCGATTCGCATCACCCACGAGGATCAGCGAGGTTTAGACTCACGCTAAACACGTCGCCTCCTACGCTGGGCGACCACAACTCGAGGGCAGGCCGCACCGGGCGAGGGCTTTCGTACGCTCTCTACTCTCACACGATCGCGCGGAGCGAGGCCCTTCGGTAGTCCTGTGTCGCGTTCAGAGCATGCCGCGGCCGCCGCGTCGAATGTCAGCGGCCCGCACCGTCTGGGAGGCTATGGCGACTGTTGCGGCAGTCATGGGCCTGCTGCACGTCCGCTCGCCCAGAGGAGGACGAGTACGTTGCGTCCGACGGGGTGCCGTTCTCCAACCTGCCCCGGGTGCCACATAGGATCTCGCCGGGATGGCGAAGGCAGTTGATGGCCGAGCGCCTCGAAGCCACCGAGGCGGGACTCGGCGGGAACGTCCTCTACATGAGCGAGCTCGAGGACGACCTCGCCGCCGCGCGGGACGCCTACGTCGGGCTCGCGGCGTCGTCGTTCGGGACGGATAACCTGACCTGATCTATCGGCTCATCTTCAGGCTGATCCTGCGTCGCATCGACCCGGAGACGGCTCACACGCTGGCGGCAGTCGCGCTCGGCGTCCTGAGTCGAATCCGGCTGGTCCGGGTCGTTCTTCGGCAGCTTCTTGGTCCACGCGACCCGGTTCTGCGCGTCCAAGCTCTTGGCATGTCGTTTCCCGGCCCCCTGGGTGTGGCTGCGGGGATGGACAAGAACGCCACCTGGTTCGAGGGTCTCGGCGCGATCGGCTTCGGCTTCGTCGAGATCGGTACGGTCACCGCCCACGCACAGAACGGCAACGACAGGCCGCGCATCGAGCGGTTCATCGCAGACCGCGCCCTCCTCAACTGGATGGGGTTCCCCAACAAGGGGGCCGATGCGGCCGCCCGGCGGCTGACGGCTCGTTCAGGCGAGACGATCGTCGGCGTCAACATCGGAAAATCCAAACGCACACCGATCGAGCACGCCGCCGAGGACTACCGCTATTCGATCCGCCGCCTCGCACGGCTGTCGGACTACGTCGTGTTAAACGTCAGCTCGCCCAATACCCCGGGGCTGCGGGATATGCAGACTGCCGAGCGCCTGCGCCAGCTCGTCGCTGATGTCAGAGCAGAGCTCCGCGCCGCGAACGTCGATATTCCGCTGCTGGTGAAGATCGCCCCCGACCTGTCCGACGAAGAGCTGGACGAGATCGCCGATGTCTCCATGGCCCTCGAACTCGACGGCCTGCTCGCCGTCAACACCACGGTCGACCGCGGCACCATGGTCTCCAAGCACCTGGATCCGGCGCAGCCGGCGGGTGTCTCGGGACCACCTCTGAGGCCTCGGGCGCTTGAAGTCCTTCGGCGACTGCGGGCGCGCAGCGGAGACAGCCTGGTGCTCGTGGCCGTTGGAGGCATCGAGACCGCGGATGACGCCTGGGAGCGCATTCTCGCTGGGGCCACGCTCGTCCAGGCCTACGCCGGCTTTGTGTACGGCGGGCCGCTGTGGCCGCACCGGGTCAATCGGGACCTTGCCCGCCTTGTGCGCGCCAGCGGCGGTTCGTCCGTCCAGGAGATGGTCGGAGCGGCCGCCGTGGGACACGTTGGACCCACGAGAAAGCTCAACGCGGCGGCGCCTGTGGCTGAGCTCCCGCGACGTTACCTCGAGTCGCGGGGTTGCGATCAAGCCACCAGCCGAAATAGCACAACAGCTCGATGATCAGGCAGCGCTGCTCTCCCCTTACGGGAGCGGGCAGGAGTGCATCGTCTGCTCAACGTTGAACACACAGGTTTCTGCGTAACACGCAGCCGGCGACGCACCGCTTTATGTAAGCCGCAGCCTCCTCAGGTTCTCGCGCCCTGGGATCAGCGGCCGGCGAAATAAGCACATAGACAGCGTCATGTTAACCATCACGTAGCAAATGGCACCAAGTACCGGCGTCCCCGAGCGCTGGAGAACAAGCAGTCGGGGTGCTTGCCAACGGGGCGTTGCCCGTCTCTTGACATGAGCCGCTACGCTCATGTAATCCAATTGGATGGGCGCGAGGCTCGTCGAGATTCGCTGCTTAGCCGGTGTGGAGGCCCGTTGTGGCCGATAGAACGTCAGGCGATCGTCCCGCCGATTTCACGAACGGGGCGGTCGAGGGACAGAAGAGCAGCATCATCGGCGCTTCAAGTCAAGCGCTGTCGGACGCCGATCAAACGGCCTCTGACAGTGATCAGGCAAGCACCGTCACAGACGAGTTGGCTGCCGATCGCGATCGGGCGGCCCGCGACGGCGATCTCGCAATTGGTGTCAACTCAGCTGCGAACCAGTTCAGCCGAGACATCCGTCGGCGTACCGCGCGCCAGCGCCAGTACGCCGCGCGCGCGCGTCTGGACGCTGCCGCCCAGCGTGACGAGATCGCGGATGCCCGCGACATCGCGGCGCTGGCGCGAGACCGAGCGGCCGCCGCGCGTGATCTGTCGATGACCCAGCGCGACATCGCCGACGAGCAGGACGCTGGCGCCCGCGCGCTCACCGGCGCCGAGACCGTGACTCGCGCTGCCGCAGAACGCAAACGCGCGGAACGGCGCCGAGCACAAGCCACCGAGCAACTCGCGCGGGCGGCTCAAGATCGTCATGCGGCGGCACAAGACCGCGAACAGGGTGCCTGGGAGCGCCAGCAAGCTCTAGCAGACCGCGAGGCGCTCGCTCGGCAGGCTGCGATCATCGAGACCGACGAGCTGACGGGAGCACGTCCGCGGGCGGCGGGCCTGGTCGACCTTGACCACGAACTCCAACGCTGCAGCCGCGCCGGAGGCCGGCTCGTGATCGCGTACGTCGACGTCATCGGATCAAAGACGCTCGATGAGAGCCAGGATCACAGCACGAGGGACGAATTGCTCAGATGCGTCGCGGCGCGCATGCACGATCATCTGCGCGCCTATGACCTGATCGTGCGACTCGGCGCCAACGAGTTTCTATGTGCGATGTCGAGCATGACCTTGTCCGCTGCACGCGAGCGCTTCAGGGAGATCGCGACCGTGATCGACGCGGCGCCAGGTGCCGGCGCGATCACGATCGGCTTCGCTGCGCTCACCTCCCACGAGACCGCCTCAGAGCTGATCGCGCGCGCGGGCAGCGACCTCATCGTGACCCGCGGCGGCGTCTCGACGACCGACAACAGGCCGTCCGCGACATGAGTACGTCCCACCATGACATCGCGTGTGCGCGAAATAGGTCGAGCAGCCGCCGTGCGCAGTGCCTTTCACCGCGCAAGCAGCGGGTTAGCTATTGCTCGCTCGGTGCGAGGACGAAGACTCCGATCGCGATGTCGGGATCGATGTGGTTGTCGCTTAGATACGCGATCACGGACCGCTCCAGGATCTGCTCGATGCCGGCGATCAGCTCTTCGGTCATCACCTCTTGAAAGACCTTCCGCGTTGCGAGCACGATCTCGGCCCGGTCGTTGTCGATGAGTGTGCGCTCTGCCGCGGTAAGCATGTCCTGCAGCACGACGACCACCACGTCTTCGTCGATGAAGGTGCGAGCTTTGCTCGGCCCGCGGCCGGTGTACTGGCCGAACAGACCGACCGTCAATGTGGAGATCGCGGCCAACTTCGGACCTTGATCAGACGGGTGTGCGGCGTTGGTCGCGGTCATCGAAAACAGCCCCGCAGCGTGGGTGCGCGGCCGTAGAACGCGCCGTGCACCGCCTGCGCGATACGCTGGCGTCGGTGTGCCCAACCCCGCTCTCGGTGTGTAGTCAGTGTCGGTAACATTGCCAGCCAATCGGCGCAGGCCGCAAACAACTTGAGCGCGTGCCTCCCAAGCCGGACGAGCCCACGACGGCGAAGCGCGTGGGCCGTCGATGATCTTGGCGCTGTTGACGCCCAGCAGGCATCGAGACATCGATCCGCTCACTCGCTACCCCGACGCTCAAGGACAAGGGAGACCTCAGATGCCCCGCACACCTGCAGACGTGTCGTCCGTGCTCTTCGCGTGTCTCGCCAGGCTTGCTCTGGCGACGGTCGGTGTTCTCGCCGCCGCCGCGTCCGGCGGCGGTGAAGCGTCGGCGGACGCGGCCGCCGAGCGCGATCATGACCGCGGTCTCGTCCGATCGGACTTCCTCGCGCGCAGCACTGACGGACAGCGGATCGCGGTCCGGGAGGTCCGCGCTGCCGGGCGACTGTCCGGCGACCCGGTGATCCTCCTGCACGGAGCCCGCGTGCCAGGCGTGGCGTCCCTCGATCTGCCTGTGGCCAACGGCTCGCTGGCGGCCGATCTGGCCAACCGTGGGCTGCGGGTGTTCATCATGGACGTCCGCGGGTTCGGCGCCTCCAGCCGGCCTACGGAGATGTCTCAGCAGGACGGGCGAGCGGCAGGTCGCGCTGCTGGGCTGGGCCACGGGCGGCCACTGGGCTGGCATGTACGCCAGCCAGCAGCCGGCCAAGGTCGACAACCTCGTCATCTACAACAGCCTCTACGGCCCGATCGACGGACATCCCACCCTGGGCCGCGGCAGCGACAACGAAGATCGCCAGCGCCCCGGCTACTTCAACGAGGGCGCGTTCGGTGGTGACCGGCTCAACACTGCCGCCTCCCTGCTGCCCTCCTGGGACTCCTCGATTCCGACCGAAGACAAATCCCAGTGGCGCGACCCGCGCGTGGCCAAGGCGTACATGCAAGCCGCGCTGGACTCCGACCCGACCTCGTCGTCGCGAAGCCCGGCGAGCTTCCGAGCGCCCAGCGGACCGATGGAGGATTCCTTCTACCTGGCCACGGGCCGCCAACTGTGGGACGCCTCCACCATCACCGCGCGGACGCTGATCGTGCGCTCCGAACGCGACTTCTGGTCGCGCCCCGAGGACGTCACCACGCTGCAGCGCCACCTCGTCCGAGCACTGGAGGTGCGGACGTTGCAGATCCCGCAGGCGACCCACTACGTCCACCTCGACCGCCCCGAGCGAGGACGCGCGGCGTTGATCGCCGGCCTGGAGGCGTTCCTGACCGCGAAACGATGACCAAGCCCCGACCGAGATGGCCATCTAACGACCTCCGCGACCGCCAGGACATCGTGGTGGCACGCGCTAATACACCGCCTCGATCGCTCGCTGGCCGGCGACCTCCGTGACAGGGTGGATGTCCTTGACGGAATCGCCAACACCGGATGGACTTTCCACACGCGTCGCCATATCACGTTCGAGGCTGTTCGGGACGAGCCCAAACTTCGTCAGATAGTTCATGACAACAGATCCTTCGTCGCCGATTCCGACTGGATCGCCGGTGTCAGGATCGACCACCCGGTAAAACACAAACGGGTCATACGAATCGAACACCACATCCGAGTCACTGTCGACCCCGGGACGCTGGACGGTGCCGCTGAGCACCGTCGTACTGCCATAGGATCCGCGAAACTGGACTCCCGGAAAGATCTCCGCCGATAGGTAATCGAGCGTATCCAGGTCCATGTGCGCTCCGGTCCAGATCACGAGGCGCACCTTCTCGGCGATCAGGGCGCAGATAGAGCTGCGCTCGACCATGCGTGCCAAGAGCGGCGGTGTCGTGACGAGGAACGCGATGTCCTGCGACCGAAGAACAAGCTCGGCCTGATCGACGACATGATCGACGTAGGCGCGCGTACCCTCCGTGTCACCCATCGCCGCCAGGCGCTTGACCCATCGCGGATCTAGGTCGACGCTGAAGCGGACGCCTCCCCGGGCCCGGGCGATACGTTTGGAGTAGTCCCCGATCATGTGCGGTCCACTGGGGCAGACGGCGAGCGCATTGCCCTCGCCATCGGAGGGGTAGTGCGCGTTCTCCCAGTGCATATATTGGTCAAACCACTGCTCGAACATGACAAAGCGCTTGGGGGCGCCGGTCGTGCCACCACTCTCGTAGACGGCGAAGATCTGCTCAGATGACGCCAACCCCCTCGGGATCAGGTCCTCGATCGGCACATCGCGGAACTCGTCGACCAGGTTCGGGAAGCGCATCACGTCATCGATGCCTTGCACGTCCTTGATCGGGTCAAACCCCAGTCGGTCACGGCGATCGAGCCAGAACTTGGACCCGGTCAGAGGGTCGAAATGCCAGTGCATCATCCGTCTGACGTGTTCATCGGCCTGCGCGAGCGCATTCACGATATCCACTCCTTCCTGAATCGGTACGGCATTTACCGGGTTGCAACGAGCGGTGATCTGGGAGGGCGCCGATCGCCTCGCGAGCTGAACAGTGCGGTCGCGATGTCAAGCAGCAGGTCTTCGGAGTGCGGGCGACCAACCAACTGAACGCCCGTTTGGCGGTACCGGTCTGCTCTGCCGTGCCCGGTGGGGATTGACAGAGCCGGCCAGCCCAGCAGGCTGGCGATCGGGGTGTACCCGGCCATCGCCGCAGCCGCTGGATCCTGCGTGTCCGGGAAGAGCATCGGCCAGTGTTCGATCTCCTCCTGCGACGGGAGGGCGAACGGATACACCGGAAGCACGAAGGCGTCCACCCCGAGGTCATCCAGTCGACGCCGCAGCGCGCGACCGAGTGGGCGTTGACGAACGCGCATCTGCTCGGCGGCCGCGGGCGCGATGCGCTCACCGAGCTTCAGAACGTGTGCGACGTCCGAACCCAACGGCCCAAACGCCTCACCGTAAGCTGCGAGCGACTCACGGGCGCACAGTTCCCACGCCGACACTCGAGCGTCCCACACATCGCCCAGAGTGAACTGGGCCGTCTGCACGCCTGCCGTCAGCGCCCGATCGCCGAGCGCTTCGTATGCGCAGCGAATCGGAGTGTCGCAGGCGTCGGACAGCACTTCGCTCACGATCCCCAACCGCAGCGGACCGGGCTCGCGTGAAGACACCGGATCCAGAAGCCCGAACCGCTCCGCCGCAAACTGAAGGTCCTCCAGCGTCCGCGCGAACCAGCCCGGCGCGTCAACTGACGGCGACACAGGTAAGACCCCGCGAAGCCGCGACGCGGCGTGGGTCAGTCGCAGACCGACCACACCACAGGCCACCGCGGGAATCCTGATCGAGCCCACCGCGTCGGTTCCAACGGAAACGTCGCAGATATTGGCGGCGACCGCCACGGCGCTGCCGGTGCTGGAGGCGCCAGGCCAGTCCCCCGCAAAGAGCGGGTTCTGACAGCCCGCGTCTCGCCCAAGCGTGACCTCCGTCAGCTGCGTCTTGCAGGTCACGTTCGCCGGCGGGACACCGGTCAGCACCGCCGCGTTCTCGCGCGGGTAATGGCGGACATTGCGGCAGCCGAGGCGGGTCGCGAACTCCCTGCAGTGAATGTTGTCCTTGACCCCGACACGCACCAGCGGCCGCCGGGTCGGATGCATCTCGGTGACGGCCGTGAAATGGCGATCGGCATCACGCGCCCATTCCCAGGCTGCGTCTGCGCATGTCGCGCCCCACTCAGGGTCGGCCTCCGCGCGCCGCGATCTCGCACTCAGCGAGCCCGACAGGATCTCGGGCATCGCATCGAGGTCGGACGCCGATCGGCTGGAGTGAAACTCATCCATACGAGCTGGCCATCGTCAAGAGGTACGGCGAGGGCGCCAGCGTCACACCGGCCGGTCGGGGCCTACGCGGGGTCACGAGCGAAGCCCTTGGATCGCATCAGGAACTCGCCGAGGAAGCCGTCATGCGGGACATCCGGGTGCAGCCACGAGGTTGGCCGCCCCACGTACACATTCGCGACCGCCGGAAGCTCCAGGGCGCGGCTCACGAGCTCGTCGGCGTCGGTGAGCATCGCCACCACGAGAGAGTCGCTCAGGCTCTCGATCGCGTCGCGGTGAAACGGGGCGACCCACACGCACGGAAACGGCAGTTCACGCGACAGCAGAGGATCGCTCGGCGAGCGCAACTCGATGACGGCCGGCGTCACCGCCGACATCGAGCCTGCCGAGCCCACGCGCCGGACGGTCGGCGCCAGTCGCACGGCGCCAGGGTCGACCGACGTCAGGACGCCGTCGACGAGCGTCTGCGCGTCCTGCTCGGGCATGCACGGCAGACGGGCTCGGTCGTCCCAGGGGCACGCGGGCTCGATGTCCTGCATGCCCCGCGCAAGCGCGTTGGCGAACGCACTGGGATCATCCTCGACACAGACGGCGGTGGTTGAGGTACACGCGGTCCCGGCGTGATAGAGAACCCCTTCCGTCGCCAGGTCAAGCGCTGCCTCCCGGTCGGCACCGGCGGCGACGACGAGCTTGGAGCGGCCTGAGCCCTGCGTCAGGACGTCGCTGCGGTTGCGGTAGCGGTCGACGACATCCTGGCCTCCGTACAGCAGGGTGACGTCCGCCCGACCGATGACGGCGTCGGCCGCGGCGTGGTCCGTCGGGACCATGATCGCCTGGTGGCCTGGCATTCCCGCGCGCCTCAGGGCGCTGATCAGACGACCAGGCGTGAGGGGCCCTCGTGTCGACGGCCGGACGGCGACGCGATACCCCGGCGCCAGCGCCTCGATCCACATGGAATGCACGCCCGGGCTGTTTCCGGCGGCGTTCACGGCGAATACGTCACTGACCCGACACCACGCCGCGCCTTCGCGCTGCTGCTCGTGTCGAGGCAGGTCCGGGGCCTGAGATCCTGCGGGTCTGGCCAACCGTGCCCCTCTCGCGGCATCCCGGAGCTTGCCCGCGATTAGCTCAGTGCACTGACGGATGACGGCGATCGGCGTCCCAGTCAAGGCCGACACTCGGTGCTCGTATGCGTGGAGGGTGTCTCCCAGCAGTTCCTCGCGCTCGATGATGTCGGCGGCCGTCCGGAGCAGCTCAAGTGTCTCCGCAATGGACGGAATGTCGACGTCGCGTATGGAGTCGATCCAGTGAGAGGCGACGAGGCCCGGCACCAGGCTGATCTCCAAGGCCGGATCCCCGGCGGCATCCGCGACGGCGCCGCGCGCTCTCGTCCTGTATTCCCCGTCTGGACCCAGCGCCTCGATTTGTAGCATCATGAATCCCGTCGCTCGTGTATCGCAGCTGGTGTGGCTTCGGTCTCGGTATATGTCATCAGGATCTGTTGCACCTGCCTCACTTGCGCGCTGTCCAGTCGCTGGGGAACATCTCTCGTCCGTGAAAGAAGTCGAGGCGCAACCTGCCGCCGAAGCTCGACGCCACGATCATGTTTCCGTACACCGGCAGAACGTGGGGACTACCCGGATTGGCGATGTCCATCTCGTTCCACGCGGTGAAGTCAGTAAAACGCAACCCCGGCGGGTGAGCGAATGTCGGCACGACCCCCAGGTTCGACAGCGTGGTTGGCGTTGCTCCCGCGTTCTCCAGCTCCGCGTTGACGACGCTTGACGCCTGTGCATACCCGGAGCGGATGTCGCGCTCGAGATTCTCCAGGACGATCCTGGCGATGCTGACAACGTCGGGATTCGACGCCACGTCTAGCTTGCTGGTCGAGTACCCGAGGATCGTGGTACCTCCGAGCGGGTGCATCGGCGGTTCCATATGGGGACGGACGTCCAGGATCGTCGTCAGATCAAACTCGCGCAAGTCTGCCCGACTTTCGCTCAAAGACAGGATCACCGCGGCAGAGATCACTCCGTGCAGGGAGGTCGAGTCTGCTTTGCATCGGCCGATCAGCCTGTCCGTCGCGCTGCGCTCCAGGCGGAGCTGTCCGTGACAGAGCCCGCTGAGCTGCTTGCCGTCCCAGTCTCGTTCGCCGTGGTAGACCGGTGGGGAGCTGACATCCGGCGCCCGGGCGTCGGCGTTGGGAATCGTCCGCTCGTCCAAGGCGGCCTCGAGCGAGCAGGCGTGCATCGGGTCGCGCGTCGCCGGGGCGTCGTTGCCTCCGACGAGGTCGGTGTACAGCTCCCAAAAACGCGAAAAGGCGTAGATGCCGTGGCGCCCGTCGGCGATCGAGTGACGAAACAGCAGTGAAACGACGTGGGCGTCCTCGCCGGCGGGCGCCAGCTCGAGTGCCGCTACGCAGTCAATCTCGTCCAAACGGAGATGGGCGCTGAGCTCATCACCCGTCGCAGGCCCGTCGGCGTGTATCAGCCGTCCGGCTCGATCTGCGCGAGCGGCGAAGACGTAGTCGCTGCCGGAGCTCCGGATCGTTCCCGCCAACCCGGGAACCTCACGACCGACCATCTCCCAGGCGACTCGCATGCGAGCCTCGTCGAGCGGGCCGATGCAGTGCGCCGCCATGCGGATCGTGTTCCTGGCCGGAGCGCTGACGCGTTCGGATCCGGTCAACAGCCTTGGGCGAAGCGTCGTGCGAGGCATCGCCGCTGGGTCCTCCGCGGGCCTGATCGGGAATCCAAGGCGCACCACGCGAGCCCGCGCCTACCGCCCGAGCTCCGCGCCGCCGTTGACCTGGATGACCTGACCCGTGACGTGGCTGGCCTCGCGGGATCCGAGCCACGCAATCGTCTCGGCAACGTCGTCGGGCCGCCCGGGCCGTCCGTTCAGCGTCTGGTCGATCAGCATCGTCCGGCGGCTGTCGGGGAGCCTCGAGCCGAAGAAGTCCGTCGCTTCGATGTATCCGGGAGCGACGAGGTTGACCGTCACTCCGGCCGGCCCGAGCGCGGATGCGCGCGCTGCGGCATACGCGTGTAGTGCGGCCTTGCACCCGCCATAGGCGCCATTCCCGCCCGATCCTCGGTAGGCGGCGATCGAGCTGATCAGCACGACGCGCCCGCCCGGGGTGCGCAGGAAAGGCTCGAGTCCGGCGGTGACCAGGGTTGCCGACAAGGTGTTGCTGCGGAAGTTGAGCTCCCACTCCTCCTCGATCGCCTGCAGGCCGTCGGCCGCCGGTGAAGCGGCTGCGCCGGCGTTGTTGACCAGGACATCCACATGGTCCATGTGGCGCTCCACCTCGCCGACGAGTCGCTCGACGCCGCCGAGTTCGCTGACATCAGCGGCGACATGCGAGATGTTCGCCGCGTCGCCATGCTCCTCTTGGAGCGCACGCACGGTGTCCTCCAGGACATCGTCGCGCCGGCCGGCGATCAGGACGTGAGCGTCGTCGGCGAGGAAGCGTGATGCGGTGGCGCGGCCGATGCCGGTGCCACCGCCGGTGATTACTACGTTGGTGCCGTTGGCGGTATTCACGCGGCCATTCTCGATGCCCGTCGCGATCGGGCCAAGACCTTCTTGTGTCGGTCTCGGAAGCTCGGGTTCTCAACCGGCGGACGCGATGGCCGCCGCGTCGCCGCTGCGCCAGCGCACGAACTCGAGAAACGTGTCCAGCCCGGCGCTGACCGCGTTGCGGTTCCAGGCGACGGCGATCGGCATCATCGGCTGCGGTGCGGCGAACTGTCGCACGACGATGCCGGCCGGCCGCAGAGTTGCGGCCATCGCGGCGCCGACGATCGCGACGCCGACCCCTTCGGCCGCGGCGGCAATCGTGTACTCGATGTCGGGTTCGATCGTCGCGATCGGGGGCCGGTGGTCTGCGCCGTACACCTGATCCATCATGCGGTCGTAGAACTGCGGGCCGTTCTCGCGCGGGAACGTGACCAGCGGCTCGTCGAGGAGGTCGGTCCGCGCGATCCGCCGGCCCCGCGCCAGGCGATGGCGCTCGGGCACGATCAGGACGAGCGGTTCATAGGCGAGCGTCAGGCAGCCCAGCGCCGGCTCCGTGTCGAACGGCGGGCGCACGAAGGCGACGTCGAGCTCTCTGCGCCGCAGGCGCGGCAGATTGTCCGCGGTCGAGCCGGCGGCGACCTCCAGCGTCATCTCGGGGTGCCGGCGGCGGAACTCGGCGACCAGGCGGGTCGGCAGGCCGCTGCTCGCCGACTTCGTGTGGGCGAGACGAACGATCCCGCGCTCGCTGGCCGCCAGCGAGGCAGCGCGCGCGACGAGACGATCGGCGTCATGCACGATCCGCTCGATGTCGGCGCGTAGCGCCTCGCCCGACGGCGTCAGTCGGACATGGCTGCGACTGCGATCGAAGAGACTTAGGCCGAACTCCCGCTCGAGCGCCATGATGCGCTGCGACAGCCCGGTCTGGGCGATGTGGAGATTGTCCGCTGCCCGCGCGAAGCTCAGCTGGTCCGCCACGGCCAGGTAGTAACGCAGGTGCTTCAGCTCCATGTGTCGGCGCCACGGAGTTGCCGATCTTCAGAAGCCCGGTTCATCGACAGAACTCTACGGTCTGGCGTCATCACCGATTGGTCTTTGCGAAGAGATCGGCCTCTGTTGCACTTTGCAGGGAGTCGATACCGAACCTCTTATGGAGGCATGATGCTCATCCACGATCAGCAACGACTCGAGCTTCTCGAGTACGCGTGCCAGGAACTGGCCGATCACCGTGACTGCGTTCCAGGCGAACCGTTCTACGATCCGCGGCGCAGGTCCGTATGGGACCGTGCGCGAACGACGCGCGCGTACGGCACGCTCGGTGAGTACTCGGCGGCGGCGTTCTTCACCCTCGCTCCCACCCTGAAAAGCACGCTTAAAGAGCAGCCCCTGGAATTTCTCGCGGCCGGTCTCGCCGACGCGAGCAAGTACTACGAGACGAGTGGCACGACCGGAGCGCCGACGCCGACTCCACGTCTCGCACAGGACATGATCTGGAACTCGGCGGCGGTCTGCGAGGCGTGGCGGCCCCTCCTGGCCGACGACGATCGCGTGGCGATCCTGATGCCTTCGGACCTCGTGCCGGTCGGCGATCTGATTGTTTCGGTGTGTGAGTTGCTCGAGCTGCCGCACGTGCGGGCCTACCCATTCGCGACCGGTATCTCGGACTGGGATCGCATCCTCGAAGTGTGGCAGACGCTGCGACCGACGGCGGTGGTTGTCGCGCCGGGAGCGGTGATTCAATTCACCCGACTGCTTAAACGTCGTGGCGTCCTCGACGACGTCGCGAGCACGATCGACCGCCTGCTGCCGCTCGGCGAGGTCAACACCCCGGCTCTTCGTAGACGACTCAGGCAGTGGTGGGGCGCCGATGTATATGACGCCAGTTACGGCAGCACCGAGACGGGCACGCTGGCGGCCTCGTGTGGTTGTGGCAATCAGCATTTGCTCACGACGACCAATTACTGCGAACTGTTCACCTCGGAAGGGTTGACTACTCCGACCGCGGGTGCGGCCGGTACCCTCGTCGTCACTCCGCTGCATCAGCAGGCGCGCCCGTTGCTGCGGCTGGACACCGGCGACCACGTCACGGTTTCGGCGACCAGCTGCCCGTGTGGACGCCCGACGCCGACGATCACGGTTCAGGGCCGCGCCCAGGACGCGATGCTCGTCCACGGAGCACCCCTGACAACCCGCGCGGTCGAGGAAGTCGTCTACGCCCTCGCCGGCACGACGGGCTACCTGATCGAGACCGACAGCGACGGGACCTTGGCCGGACTCATCCTGGAGCGCGACGTCGTCTGGGAGCGCGAGCAGGAACCGGCGCTGATCGACGCGATCCAGGAGCGGTCGCGCGAGACGATCGGCCTGGCCTGGGACCGCATCGACTTCGTCAACGCGCTCCCGCCGCAGACCAAGAGCGGTGCGGCGCAGAAGAACTGGAAGCGGTCGAACTTTCGGATCCTGGAGACGTCGGCATGAGCGCGATGCTGCCGACGATCAGCCCGGACCGCGACGTCGATGCCGGCGTGCGGACCGGCGAGGCCGACCTCTGGTGTACGTACGCGGCGGTCCGCACCCTGCGCTGGCTGGGCGCCGCAGACGTGACCCCGGATCCCGTGGGTACCGCAGCGTGCCTGAGCTCGCGACGCAACGCCGACGGCGGCTATGCCTGGACGCGCGGGATGACCGCCGATGCGTGGGCGACCTTCTACTGCACGGAGACGCTCGTCGATCTGGCGGCCGGGAATCGCGAGTCGCTGCGCGGCATCGACCGGACGGCGGACTGGCTGCGCTCGTGCCGCGCGGACGACGGCGGCTTCGCGATGACCCCCGGACAGGGCTCGGATGCGTGGGCGACCTTCTACGTGACCCGCACGCTGGCCGGGGCGTGCGGGCAGCGGGTCGACACCAAGCGGCTCCGGGACTGGCTCGGCGCGCTGCAGACGCCGCACGGTGGCCTCGCCTGGTCGCCGGCGCACGCCGCCCGCGGTGACGCCGATGTCCGGGCGTGCTTCTACGGCGTCATGGCATGGCGGGCCGCCGGCGCACCCGACGAGCCCGCGCCGTGGGACGCCGCGGCGCTGCGAGGCTGGCTGTGTGAGCAGCAGGATGCGGCCGGCGGATTTCGCTTCTCACCGAACGCCGACATCCCCTGCCTGTGGGCGACCTACCGCGCGACGTGTGCGCTGGCCGCGCTGGACGACGGGCCGGCGCACGCCGAGAGCTGCATCAGCTGGATCCTCGACCGCCGCGGTCCTGGCGGCGGATTTCGCCGCTGGGAGGGCTACGACGTCGAGGACGTGTGGGCGGCCTTCTGCGCAGTCGGCTCGCTACGGGCGCTCGGACGACGGCTCGAGTCCGCCGACAGGCGATCGACCGTGGGGAGCATCCAGCAGATGGCCTGTCCCGGCGGCGGGTTCACCTACCGCGAGCGCGAGCGCGCGGCTGATGCCCTCGCCACCGCGTCGACGGCGCTCGCGGAGCCGCAGGCTGCCGAGACGGCCGGCCATCGTCGCTGGCTCGACGGCTGCCTGCTGCCCAAGGAGGGCGGCCTCATGTACATGCCCGCGCGCGGCGCCGAGGTGCGATGCACGCTCTGGGGTCTCGAGGCCGGGGCGGTCAGCGAGCCGGCCTCCCGGCGCGGCGTCGGCGACTGGGTGTCACGGTTGCAGAATCCGGATGGCAGACTGGGCTACTGGGAGGGACGGGGCTCCGATGTCGTGAACACCGCCTCGGCGCTCGAGATCGACCGGCTGATCGGCGGCTCGCCGATCGACCGGACGGCGGTCGGTGCCTTCTTGGCGTCGTGCCGCGCCGCAGACGGCTTTGGCTACGGCAACGTGCCGGACGCCGAGCGGAGCGCCTTGCGGCCCACGTTGCAGGCGATGCGGGCAGGTCTGCTGCTCGGCCGCGCCAGCGCCTTCTCGATAAGTGCCGTACTGGCCCGCCACGAGGTCGCCGGCGGCGGTTGGGCGAACGAGGGCAATCGCCTCCCGGACCTCCTGACCACGTACGAGGTCGTGCTGTGCGCCGACCGGCACGGCGTGACCATCGACCTCGAGCACGCCGCGCGTGTGGTCGAGCGCCTCGCGGTGGACGGCGGCGCCGCCTGGACGCCGCTGGCGGCTCTCGACGGCGGCCCCCTGGCACGCTGCCTGCACACCCTGCTGCAGCGCCGCCTGCGCGAGGACGTCCCGCTACCCGGCCTGGCGCTGTCCTGACATGCCGACGATCGACATCACCACCGCACCGCTGCCTGAGTCCCGCCGTCGCGCAGTCGCGCTCTCGGTCACCTGCTGGATGCGCGATCGCGGCATCGATCAGAGCCACGTCACCGTCCGGTTCGCGCCTTGGCCTGACGGGACCGTCTACTCCGGCGGTATGCCGGTCGACGCGCTGATCGCGCGGCATGACCCGACGGACGGCCCGGCGGCCGTCTCGATCAGCTGTGCGCTCGATCCCGCGCGCGACGAGGTCTTCCGTCAAGAGTTGGCTGAGCAGCTCGTGTCGGCACTCGGACTCGGAAGCTCGACGCCGTTCTTCTATCTCGAGCTACGAGGCGTCTCGCCGTGCGACGCCTACCTGCTCCACGACGGGGTGCCGCGACCAGCGAGACCGCCCGCACGACGACAGCCATTGCCAACGCCCTCTCCCCGACCCGAACCGGAGGCATCGTGAGCACATCCCAGCAGCTTGACCGAGCAGCCATCCGCGACCGTCTGCGCAAGGCCCTCGACCCCTCGTTGGGCGGCATGCTCGACGGGTTATCCGATGACGCACAGCTGACCGAGGCGCTTGGTGCGCTCTACGACAGCCTCGCCGCGATGGAGACGATCTCCGCCGTCGAGGAGGAGTTCGGGCTGACGGTCGACCTCGTCAACGACGACGTCCGCCACTGGTTTGCGTCGATCGCGCGGATGACCCAGTTCGTCGCCGAGCGCCTCGAAGACGTCGACGCCGTCGGAAGCTCGGCATGAGCACCCCGGCGCCTCGCGACGTGTCGTTCGCGACCTCGGGCACCACCGGTTCGCCCGTGCGCTGGCTGCGCAGCCAGCGCCAGCTCGAGGACGAGGCCCGCATGATCGGCGAACTGATCGGCGAGATCGACCGGGTGATCACCTTCGTGTCCAGCCACGGGTTCCTCTACGGGCACGTGTTCGGATCGGTGTTCGCCCGCCTGCGCGGCGTCCCGGTCGAGCGCGCGTTCTCAGATCCGCTGAACCCTCCGCGGCTACACGGCAGCGGGCGGGCGCTGCTGGTGTGCAACTCGGGGACGTGGTCGCTGCTCGAGCGCCTCCCCGAGCTGCTGGCTGCGCACAGCGGTGTGGTGGCCCTGCACAGCGGCGGTCCGCCGACTCCGGCCACCGCACGCGTGCTCGCGGCGTGGGAGCCGGCTGGCATGCGCGCGATCGAGCTGCTCGGTGCGACCGAGACCGGGGCGGTCGCGCAGCGGCTGCTCTCGGCCACCGGGCCGCCGGCGCCATGGCGGCTGCTTCCCGACGTCGAGGCGCTCGCCCCCGCACGCCCCGGCGAGGAGGGACAGCTGGAGGTCGCCGGCCCGCGTATCGCGAGGCGGGCGCAGGCCGCCGCACCGGCGAGCTGGACACTGCCGGACGTCGTGCGCAGGACGGGACCCCGTGAGTTCGAGCGGCTGGGCCGCGCGAGCAGGCTCGTCAAGGTCAACGGTCGGCGCTGCGATCTCGATCGTCTGGAGCGGATGATCGCCGACCGGCTCCCCGAACTCGAGATCGCCTGCCTACCCGTGCGACGCCCACCGCGGTGAGCACTACGAGGTCCTCTGCGCCCCGCGCGACGCTCGCGGACGGGCGAAGCCCGACCTCGACCACGTGCGTACGGTCGTCCGTGCCGCGACCACGGACGCGGTGCCGGGTCCGCGCGTCGTGCGTGCCGTGGGATCGATTCCGCGCACCCCGAGCGGGAAGGTGCGCGTGCCGGTGCTGAGCGCCCTGGTCGACGAGGAGCACGTTCTGCGATGACTTCCACCTCACTGGTACCCCTGCGTGCCCGGGCTGCGGCCTGGCCCTGGGAGCGACTGCCCGCCCGACACCAGCCGGAATGGCACACGCATTCGGGCTACGGGCAGATCACCCGCGAGCTCGCGGAGCGCGCGCCGTTGGTGAGCTTCCCGGCGATCGACGCGTTGACCGGCAAGCTCGCGCAGGTCGCGCGCGGAGAAGCGCTGCTGCTGCAGGCCGGCGACTGCGCCGAGCGCCTGGACGAGTGCTCTCCGGGCACGTCGCGGAGAAGATCTCCGCGCTACGGGACCTCGCCGATCATCTGGATTGTCAGGGTGAGCTGCCGGTGGTTCAGGTGGGCCGCATCGCCGGACAGTTCGGCAAGCCTCGGTCCAACCCGCTCGAGCGCTGCGCCCACCGCCAGGTGCCGACGTTTCGCGGACACATGATCAACGACGACGCGCCGAACTACGCGGCGCGCAAGCTCGACCCCGAACGCATGCTGGCGGCCTACCAGGCCAGCGCTTGTGTCCTGGACGTGCTGGACGAGAGGCGAACCCGCGAGACGACCCACGCTGGCGGGGGCCCCCGGGCGAGCCACGAGGCGCTGGTCCTGGACTACGAGACGCCGCTGGTGCGACACGACGCTCCGGGCGGCAACGTGACTGGGGGTCGCTGCCTGTGAGCGCGGGGTACCGCCGCCCCGATCTGCGAGTAGTGGCCGGTGACCGCACGAGGCGCGGGGGTGGAGGACTGATGAGACGCGAGCCTGCTGTCTCGCCGTGTGACGTCGGCGCCGTCACGGCCTCCCATCTGCGGAAGGCCATCGGACGTCTGCCGGCGCTCCCGGAGCCACTCGCGCTCGACTTGGCAACTCGCGCGCGGCTCGTCGACGCTGGGCAGCTCACCGCGCACGAGCTCTGGGCCGGCGCCCAGGATTGGGATCCAACTGCCGACGCTGCGTTCTGCGCGCTCGTAGGCGCTCTGCCGGGCTCCTTCCCGCTCGGAGTCGTGCGGATCGGCGTGAAGGACACGATCGACGTCGCCGGGTGGCCGACGCGGTTGGGACTGCGCCACTACCGCCATCATCCGAAGCGCAACGCTGCGGTGCTCGACGGTCTCGACCCGAACCTCATGACTGGGAAGGTCGCGACGACCGAGCTGACACTTGGCGTCGGCGCCGGTTGTGCCAATCCTTACTATTCGCACCTCGACCCGTCGACATCCAGCACGGGCAGCGCCGTGGCAGTCGCGGGATTCCTCTGCGACGTGTCGCTTGGCACCGATGCGCTCGGCTGCGCGCGCCTGCCGCCAGGTGCCTGCGGCGTGGTTGGCATGCGGCTGACGCACGATCCGCGCTGGCATGCGGGTATCTACTCGACGTCGCCGCCGCTCGAGGCGCCGGGCTGGATCACGCGAACGATCAGCGATCTGCGGTTCTGGTGTGGTGAGGGAATGCGCTCCGCCGGTGTACCGGTTCCACGGGGCCTCGAGCCGGTCGGCCCGGCCCCACGATGCATCGGCGTCATCCGTGAGGCTCTGGAAGACGGGGATGCCCATCCTGCGTGCCGGGCGGCCGTGCTGGACACCGTGACCGTGCTCCGTGACGCCGGCTACGACGTCCGCGAGGTGTCCCTCGGATCTCTTTGGGAGGCCCGCGCCTCCGGCTGGGAGCTCTGTGCGCGTCACGCATGGGACGGCTATCGGTCCGTCGCGCGCCAACTCGGCGATCTCCGCGCTTCGACTTGGGCAGCGCTCAGCGTTGGTGCACGCATCTCCGACGAGCGTTACGAGCAGGTGCTCGACGTGATCGCCGAGTGCCCGCAGCGCGCCGCGCGAGCCTTTCGAGAGGAGAGCGTCGACGCCTGGCTGCTGCCGCTGGCACCCGAACTGCCGCTCGACGTACCCTCTGCGCAGGCGATGGAGTCGATGTTCCCGACCCCTGGCAGCGACGGGTTCGGTGGCGGGCTGGGGTACACACCGATCGCCAGCGTGTGCGGCCTGCCGGCGCTGACACAGCCGGTGGCAGAGGCCGAGCGGGCGCCCGTCGCGATGCAGATCATCGGTCCGCGTCACAGCGAGGCGCGGCTGCTGGACGTGGCCCAGGACATCGAGCGTGCCCGCCCTGCCCCCGCAATGACCGCGTCAGCCCGGCTCGACACTTGGAGGACACGATGAAGCAGACAGCCTCGCTCGCCGCCTCACGGCCACTGCCGCGCGAACGATCCGATGCGAAAGTCGCCCTGCCGGCGGCGTGCATGGCGTTCTTCGTGATCGTGCTCGACACCACGGTCGTCAATATCGCCCTGCCGGCGATCGGCACCAGCCTGAACGCCGGGATCAGCGAACTGCAGTGGGTCCTCGACGCCTACCTCGTCGTCTTCGCCGGCTGCCTCCTGTCCGCCGGATCGCTGTCGGACCGGCTCGGAGCGACACGCTGCTTCACGCTCGGTCTCACCGGATTCACGCTGGCGTCGGCGGCTTGTGGCCTCGCGCCGAGTGCGACCGCGCTGATCGCGGCGCGCGGCGTCCAGGGTCTGGCGGCTGCGGCGATGCTCCCGTCATCCCTGGCTCTCCTGCGACAGACATACCCGGACCGGGTGGCACTGGCGCGTGCCGTCGCGATTTGGACGGCGGCGGGCGGGGTCGCCATCGCGGCCGGGCCAGTTGTCGGTGGAGTGGTGACCGGATTGATCGGCTGGCGTGCCATCTTCCTGATCAACCTGCCCGTTGGAGCGCTCGGGCTGGTCCTGTTGACGCGGCTCGCGCAGTCCGTTCCGAAACCCTCGCCCGTCGATCTGGCGGGACAGATATTGGTGGTGCTCACAGTGGCCGCCCTCACGTTCGCTGCGATCCAGGCCGGGCATCACGGCCTCGCGGATCCGTCCGCGATCGCCGGGCTGGGAACCGCGGTGGGGGCGGCGGCCGGCCTCTGGCACGTCGAACGGCGGGTCTCGAGCCCGCTATTGCCGCCGGCGGTACTGCGCAACCGGGTCGTGCTCGCAGCGGCGGGGATGGGCATCGCGATGAACTTCGCCTTCTACGGCCTGGTCTTCGTGCTGAGCCTGTACCTCCAGCACGTCCTACACGAACCGGTGGCCGTCGCCGGGGCGTTGTTCCTTCCGATGACCGCGCTGACGGCAGGCGTGAACGTGCTTGCCGGCCGGATCACCGGGCGAGTCGGTCCGCGCCCGCCGCTGGTGGCAGGTCAGGCGCTGCTTGCCCTCGGGCTGGCCGCACTGTCCCTCGTCGGGCCCGAAACGCCCACGCTCCTGCTGATCGCGGCGATGGTGCCCGTCGGCATCGGCGGCGGTCTGATCGTTCCGCCGCTGACTGCCGAGATCCTCGAGGTCGTGCCCGCTGCGCAGGCCGGTCTCGCCTCCGGGATCTTCAACGCCGGTCGTCAGCTTGGCAGTGCTCTGGGGGTCGCTGTAGCCGGGGCGCTCATCGCCACCGATCTGGTGTCGGGCATGCATCACGCGCTGTGGCTCGGCACTGCAGCCGTGCTGCTCTCGATGGTCGTCGGGATACGCTGCATCGGCACGCGAGCGCAACGATCGACGTGCTGAGGCTGGAAGGTGGGCAGGCCGACTCATCGCAGCATCCGATCCGGTCAGTCGCTCACCGTGCCGCCTCGACGCGTTGGACGAGGATTGCGATCGGCGAGGTGATCTGGGCCACAGCGCACAGGGCAGGTCGTGCCCCATTCCCTGGATGATCACGAGTTCGGCGCCCGCGATGGCCGCCGCGCCGCTGGGGTCGCACGTGAGATCGGTCGGCACCATGGATCACCAGGGGTGGGCACGTCCAGCGACCGAAGCCGGGGTGTGCGCGCTCCCGAAGCAACGGACGCGACGGCCTGCCGGGCGATGGCGAGCCGATCATAGGATCGGGCATAGGCACGCCCGGCACGGTCCCGCACCCCGGCTTCGTCGAACTCAAAGCCGCGTGACCCGACCACGCCAACGGCCTGACCAGCCGGTCGATCACTTGCGGGCGGCTCCGGGCGGGCGGTCCTGAAAACACGGCGGCCAGCGTCTCGTGCTTCGGGCCCGCCAAACCACTGCACGCACGCGTGCCAGATCACATCGCCGTGCTCACCATCCGCCGGCAGCTCAGGCGGACAGTAGACGCATCACCTCAGGGGCCTGTGTCGACATTCTCAGAAACGCTCGGTCAACCAGTCGCACAACTCCTTCGTGATCAGCGTGTGGCCTTCGTTTTGCGACGCGACCTTGAACTCCGTGAGGCCACTGGCGGCCGCATCCATGCCGTTGACCGGGGCGAAGGGGTTGCTGGGATCGGCCAGGTCCACGGCGCTGGCGACCGGCACGAAGCACACGTCGCCGTACACCACGCTCGCGTTAAACCCGTTTGCCTTCAGCGCTCCGGCGGCGAGCGCAAAGCTGTTCAGCGTTCCGCCGGGCGCACCATCCAGCGCCGGTATCCCGGACGTCTTGACGGTGATCGTGCCGAGGCTCGCGGCGCGGTGCAATTCGGCGACGAGCGGGTGCGGGGCCTCGTCCGTGCTAGACGCCTGCGTGTAGAGCGCCGCGCCCGGTGACGCCGCTTTGGGCGGTATGAGTGTGCCAGGCGTTATCGGCCAGTCGAGGTTCTTCACCCCCGGCTCCAAAGGGTCCCCTAACTCCCCGACGAGGCCCTCCCCGTCGCCGCGGCCGTTTGCGACACCAAGCAGCTTCTCCGGCTTGGTCGGGAAGGACCCGAGTGCCTCCAGCGCATCGACGAAGTCCGTGCGCGCCGCATCGGCCGGGAACGGCTTGCCGACGCCGTCGAGGCCCGTATGCGTCGCCGTGTGTTTCCACAACAGCTCGCGCGCAGCCGGGCTGTTGATGAGGTTCGACAGATCGCCGAGCTCCTCGTTCCCAATCTGGTCGCCCAGGGCCTTGAGGAAGTGCGCGAACACCTGCAGGCTGATCGGAATCCACGCTCCCCGGTGCGGACTGTCATAGGAGAAGTACACGGCCGTCTCGTGGTCCGGCCCCCCATTCTCCTTTTCGTCCTTCTCCATCTTCGCGAGCGCGTAGCGGGTCACCAGGCCACCCATGCTCAGCCCTCCCACGACAAGCGGCGTGTCGCCGGTTCGCTCGTCGATGGCCCTGCGGATGCACTTGATCGCGACTTCCGCGTTGGAGAGAATCGAGGCGCAGCGCGAGTCGTAGCCGAGAACGATGACGTCGCGTCCCAGCTCGTGCAGCTGCGTGCCCCACGGGTGGACGCGGGTGATGATCCCCGCCTGCTCCCACAGGGCGTCCCACTGATCGAGCTTGCTCTCCCCGCCGCTGAAGCCGTCCGCGATGATCACCGGCTTGGTCAGCGTCTCATTACCTGGAACACGGAAAACCCAGGCCTTCCCGCCATCGAAATCCCACGTCTCGTCGGGCATCCGATGCGGGATGCCGACGACGAACTCAGGCGCACCAAACGCCTCTGCCAATGCGCCGAACGCTGCCGCACCCTCTTCTGTGACCTCGAATGTCTCAACTGTCTCGTCGGCCATCGTCGTCCCCTTCCCCTGTTGTCGTGGTCGCGGACCCTGCTCGGACCGCTGGCAGCGGCGCGGATGCGCGCACGCCAAGCGGGGTTCATTCCCCGGTGAGAGTGCCCCTGATCTCCTTCGAACGTGGCTTAGCGTCCCCTACCGCCCTGTTCGTTCGGCCGCAAGCTAATCACAGCACACCAACACGTGAAGCAGCGACCGCACGCTCACGACGCACCCCCAACTCCGGGACATCCGGCCACGTCAGTCCCGACACACACGACGCTTCCGACGTCGTCACGATCACCGCCGGACTCCCAGCACACCGACACAGCAGGCCAGCGCGACATGGGGCTCCGACCACGCGGATTTGTGGGTCGGACCCTCGGTGGCAAGAGTGCTCTATAGGCCATTTGGGCGTCCGCTATCGGTTCGCGTTCCCCGGAGCTTGAGCGACGCCGTGAGATCGCGCGCTACGCGGGCGGCTGCACGGAGGTCCGGCAGCTGATGACGATTTCCAGCGTGGACGTCACGACTGCCGCGACGATGATGGCCACGATCGGCGTGCCCGCACGCCACCTGGTCGGTACCTCGGCTTGGGTTCCCGCAGCCGCCAATCCGGCTTGGCGCCGTCCAGCACGGCCGCATCTCGGGCAGGGTTCCGCCTCGGCGCGCCACGTCTGCGAAGCCGCGCACGCCACGATGCGCTCGCTCGGCCCGCTGGGCGTTCGGCCTAGCGCGTCCGCGCCCTGCGCAACAACAAGATCGGCGGCCGTCGCCGACTCAAACCCCCGAAACCCCCGTCGGGTTTCAGCGCGCGGCCGTGGCCGACGGGCGCCGACAAGCCCTGGCACAGCGCGTTGAACTGGTCATGCACGGTGCTGCAGCACGCGGTGCGCGTCGACGGGCTGGCGGCGGTGACGAACGGTACCCAGCATCGACTCGACGATTTGCGGCTCGGCCCGACGGTGAGGCGCGGACGGGCCTGTCGACGAGATCGCCCGCGAGATCGACAGCGTGAAGCTCATCTGCGAGGCCCCGCGCAAGCATCAGCGGCGAGTCGATCAAGGGCACCGTCGTCCACGACGAGGAGCTCATCGACCTCGGCCGGCGCGTCGGCGAGGTGCTGGGCGTGCGCGGTCCGTGCGGCGTGCAGGATCTTCCGCGACCCCGAGATCGGGCTCGGGATCACCGACGTCAAACACGCGCTTCGGCCGGCGCCTTCCCGGCGCCGATGACGCCGCCCGCCCGGGGGGGGCACGTATCCCGAGCTGATCGTGCGGATGGCGCGCGGCGAGACCGTCGAGGCGCACGTCGGCGGCTTCGCGCACGGCCACCCGTTCGCTACTTCTGGCAGTCGAGCTCGACGAGCAGCTGCGCCCGACCGGGCGCGACATCGTCGCCAAGGGCCGGCGCGCGCCTATGCGCTGACGCGTGTTCGCTGTGCGCGCTCGGCCTGCTCGCGGCTGCGAGCGCGAAGGCGATCCGCTCGATGAGCGCACCCGCGGAGCGCGGGTCGACCATGATCGCGGCGGGCACCTGCTCGCGCACATGGGCGTGGCCGGGGTCGTTTTCGGTGTCGGCCACGACGATGATGCTGGGTATGGCGTATATCTCCCGATGTCAGGTGGTGGTCGCGGAGGTTGCGTGACGCAGGGCGAGGGCCGGCAAGCCGAGCGTCAGCTGGGATTGGCCGCCGGGGGTCTGCGGGTCGTGCCCGATCAGCTCGGCGATCCGGCCCAACCGGTAGCTGATCGTGTGGCGATGGGCGTGGATGGTGGCCGCCGTGGCATTCGTCCGCGCCTCGTGGGCGTAGTACGTGCGCAGGGTGGGGACGAGGTCGGCCGAGGAGCTGACGTCCGCGTCGATGACCGGGCCGATCGTCGCGTGGATGAGCTCGTCGATCTCGTGCGGGTCGCGCGCCGCTGTCTGCAGCAGCAGCCGCCAGCTTCCGGCCAGCAGTTCGTCGAGGTCGAGGACTTCGCGTTCCCCGATTGCCATAGCCAGCTCGGCGTAGGCAGCGCGGGGCCGATCGCGGCCAGGTCGCGCTCGAACGGGCGCCAAGCCGGTCGACAGCCGCTTGCGCAGGCGGCGCGTGAGTCGCCGCGCGGAGCCGAACGGCGCTGGCAACAGCGCCACGACGTGGTCGCCGCGCTGCACGGCGAGCGCACGGCGAACTCCTGCTCGATGACAGCCGGCGCCCAGTCTGCGTCTCCCGGCGCGACCCGCACGCACAGCGCGCTTGCGCCGCCCGAAAGGTCGCAGCCCAGGCGCCTGGCGCGCGCGACCATCTCGCTGTGGTGCGGCGGGGGCGCATCACGCACGACCTCCAGCAGCGCTACGCCCGGGTACGCGCCTGGGTGTGGCTCGCCTCCGACTCGAGCGCGACCGCCGTCATCGCGGCGAGCGCGGCGAGCTGCAGGACCTCGTCTGCTCGCGCGTGCGGACCGCGGCCGAGGAGCATCACCGAGCCGAGTCGCTCGTCACCCGAGGTAACCGCGACCTCGCCGACGAGATCGCTGGCGCAGGCGCGGCGACGCCGGACAGGCAGTCGTTGACGTACCGGCGCACGGCCGCAAGCTTCCGCTCGCTGGTGCGCGGCCCGATGACGGCAAGATCGATCGCTGGGAGGACGATCGCGACTGTGTCGTCGAGCTCGCCAGCGGCCAGCGCCGCGACGCGTGCGCTGCCCTGGCCTGCCAGGACGGCGTCGATCATCCCCAGATGCGCACTGCGCAGGTCGTGCGCGGCAGGGACGGCACCCTTGAGATCTAGCCGCTCGTGTGCGGTCGCGCACATTTGGGCTTCCGTCGCATGCGGCGATTCTCGCACTATCTATATAAACTCGGTCGACGTTAGGGGCATTAGACCGCGCGCCGTGATTCCCACTGGCGTAGAACTGTCGAGGAGCAGAATTCTGCGCGCCGGGGACCAGGACTACCGCCAGGCATGGGAGAGCGGAAGCGCCGTAACACGTCTGGTCAAGACGTGGCCGGCGGTGACGCGGTCGCGTCGATCACGGCCGCGTAAAGTCGGTTGATGCGAACCATCGTCCTTGGCGGGACACGGTTCATCGGTCGGGCGGTCGTCGCCGAACTCGTCGCAGCAGGACACGACGTCCTGATCGTTCATCGCGGTGAACACGAGCCGGTCGGGCTCCCGGACGTCCCGCACCTTCACGCGCATCGCCGGGACTTGGCGAGCTGCGCTGAGGAGCTGCGCCGGTTTCGGCCCGACGGCGTCATCGACGTGTCCGCCATGACCCGATCGGATGCCGCTGGCGCGCTGGCGGCACTGCCCCACGGCCCGCGGCTTGTCGCGGTGTCCAGCATCGACGTCTACCGCGCGTTTTGCTCGGTGTGGGCCGGGACCGTGACCGACGCGGTACCGCTCACCGAACAAAGCGCCGTCCGCGATGGTCCCCCTCCCGATCGCAGCTACGTGATGGAGGGCTATGACTACGATCCTTCCGAGTACGACAACCTCGATGTCGAAGCAGCCTATCTCGCGCGCGGAGGCACCGTCTGCCGGCTGCCGATGGTCTACGGGCCGCACGACTTCAAGTGCCGAGAGGGCTTTGTTTTGCGTCGCGTGCGCGCGCACCGCCGGCAGCTGCCGATCGGCGCCGCCGGGTTCCTATGGTCGCGCGGCTACGCGCCAGAACTGGCCCGTGGCATACGAGCCGCCCTCGAACATCCCGCCGCGGCTGGTGAAGTGTTCAATCTCTGCGAGGCACAGTGCGCGCCGCTGCGCCTCTGGATCAAACAGATCATGGCCTTCGCCGGCGTCGCGCTGGACCTCGTTCGAGTGCCCGACCAGGCTCTTCCCGAGGACCTCTTCATCACCGGGGACATCGCGCAACACTGCCTTGCAAGTCCCGCGAAGGCGAACGCTGTTCTGGAGTGGGTGCACCGCAACCCCGCCGAGTGCGTACGCGAGTCCGTCGAATGGCACATGCAGCACCCACCGCCCACCAACGCTGACTTCGACGCCGACGACCACGCTCTCGCACTCGCCACCGCGCGATGACCGCCGAAACAGATGGCGACCTCTTCGATCGCGCGCTACCGTTCACGCGCGTGAGCGATACGTTGACGCTGACCGCCGTCTTTACTCCCGATGACGGCGGCTGGACGATGGCCCAGCTGGCCGAATGGCCAGCGGTCGTGACCTGCGGACGCACCGTGGAGGAGGCGCGCGCGATGCTGCTCGACGCTGCGCGCGAGATGGTCGCCTCCTACCGCGACGAGGGCCGCGAGCCGCCGATCGGCGGCGGACACGTCGAGCAGGTCACGATCGACGTCGCCGCCGCTTAGAGCGCCGCGAGCTGGAGCGTCACCTCACGGCGCACGGCTGTGGTGTGCTGCGCGAGGGCTCAAACCACACGATTGCGCAACCAGCCCACGACCTGCGCGCGCGCGTCCCCCGGCACCGCGAAATCCCGACCGTTACTGCCCGCGCGATCTGCCG
>Ga0307502_10000030_pt1 | contig 38628 bp, 39 predicted proteins | sample 16_S_MG_FD_201364 | JGI IMG/M metagenome (GOLD analysis project Ga0307502, IMG submission 201364) | Soil microbial communities from Populus trichocarpa stands in riparian zone in the Pacific Northwest, United States - 16_S | ecosystem: Environmental > Terrestrial > Soil > Riparian zone > Trees... | reverse complement strand
GCACCACACAGCGATCCGTCGCGATCCACCCAACCGTCGTGTGATCAGCGATCCCGTTGATCTCCAACTCCTCGATCAACGCCACCACCGCCCGCTGACGCCCAATCACCGCAATCCGCGTCGGCCGTTGTGCAGGCCGCAGCGACCAGCACAGCGCTGCGGCAACACAGACCGCCACCGCCGCGACGACGTCGACCTCGAGCGGCTGCCAGGGCAGGCTGACAACAGCAAACGCCAGGCTGATCGCCGTCACGAAGACGACCGCCACGCGCTCGCCCGTTCGCGAGCCGCGCGACTTGTGTCGCATGGTGCGCGATCGGAGCTCGTCGCTTCTCGGGCGGCGTTCGTCGATATCGTCAACGCCGCTCGGCGACATGTCCGCGAGGGCCCCTCGGTCGAGCTGCTCCGAGCTCAAAAGTTCATCCGTGACCGGCGATATAGCCACTCCGTGCCTCCTTTGGCCCCTTGAGTTGATCCATACCCCAATGCGTAAGTCCCCATTCTGCCCGATCCGGGCGTGAGTTTGTTGCAGGCAGCAAAGGTTGCTGGTTAGTGGAGTCGAACGGGCGACGAGACGCGCGTCGTGCGAGAAGTCCGAGAGGATCTGGCGAGAACGCGCAGCGCGGTTTGCGAGAACACGCAGGCGCCCGCGATCGACGGGGCCGTGGGGTCCCGTCGACAGATCAACGCCGCGCGAAACGGGGGCGGTTGACAAGCGTCGCGCGACGGCCGAGGCTGTCGGCTGTGCCGATCCGGGTAGGCATCGATCTCGTCGCGGCTGATGCTGTCCAGGAGAGCCTACGGGCGGCGCACGGCGAGCGTTACCTCGAGCGCGTCTACACCGATCGCGAGATCGACGACTGCCGGACCGCCGCCGGCATCGATCCGGAGCGGCTGGCCGCGCGCTTCGCGGCCAAGGAGGCGACGCTCAAGGTCCTGCCAGCCGGCGACGAGGGCCTCGCGTTGACCGCGATCGAGGTGCGCCGAGAGCCTTCGGGACGCGTCAACGTCCAGCTCAGCGGGCGCGCCGCCGAGCTCGCCACCGACGCCGGCGTCGTCGAGCTCTCGTTGAGCCTCACGCACGAGGCCGGGCTGGCCGCCGCCGTCGTCGTCGCTGAGATCCGTGCGGCCGGGGACGCCGGACCGCAAGCGGTCTGACCTACTCCTCCCGCGGCGAGTGAGCGCGATGTCGTCCGCTGGCGGTGGAGCGCAACGAGCTGGGCTATGCGATCCTCCACGCGCACGACTTCGTCGGGCTGCACCACTACATCTGGCATGAGGCCCAGGAGCGCCGCGCCACGGTGGGCGGACCGGCTCGAGCGGCCGGTCGTGTCGGGATTTCGCTTGGACCATGCGACTGACATGAACCATCAGATCCGACAGATCATCGCCGATCACGGGCGCATGCCAGTCGACGCACACGCGCTGGACGACCATGCCGACCTCTACCAGGCCGGCATGACCTCGCACGCGAGCGTCAACGTCATGCTCGCCCTCGAGGATGCCTTCGACCTCGAGTTTCCGGACGCGATGCTCAAGCGCAGCGTCTTCGAGAGCATCGCGTCGATCGCCGCGGCGTTGACGGAGCTCGAGGTGGCGGCGTGAGGCTGCACGTCGATCGTGACCAAGCCTTCCTGGAGGGCATCTGCCGGCTGGCGGACGATATCGCGGCGCCGCATGCCGAGGATGTCGATCGCAATGCGCGCTTCCCGGTGGAGGCCGTCGACGCGATGCGCGAGCGGGGCGCCCTGTCGGCCTTCGTGCCGTCGGAGATCGGCGGGGGCGGCGTCTCCTTCGAGGCCGTGGCGGCCGCCTGCTTCGAGCTCGGCCGGCGCTGTGGCGCGAGCGCGATGGTGTTTGCGATGCACCAGATCCAGATCGCGTGCATCGTGCGCCATCCCGACGACGCGCCATGGTTCGAGGACTACCTGCGCGACGTCGTTCGCGAACAGCGGCTGATCGCCTCGGCGACGTCGGAGGTCGGGACGGGCGGCGACATGCGGCGGTCGGTGGCGGCGGTCACCCCTGGCGACGGCGGCCACGCGACATTCGAGAAGCAGGCCCCGACCGTGTCCTACGGCGCGCACGCAGACGACCTCTTCACGACCCTGCGTCGCTCCCCCGACGCCGAGCCCAACGACCAGGTGATCGTGCTGACGCGCAACGACCAGATGTCGCTCGAGCAGAACGGCACGTGGGACCCGCTGGGCATGCGCGGTACATGTTCGCCCGGGTATGTCGTACGAGCTCGGTTCCCCGCCGAGCAGGTGCTGCCGACGCCATTTCCGAACGTTTGCACCGAGTCGATGGTGCCGGTCTCGCACATCCTGTGGTCACACTTGTGGCTTGGAATCGCCACCGACGCCTTCGACCGGGCACGCGCCTTCGTCCGCGCCGCGGCCCGCAAGCAGCCGGGCTCGCCGCCATCCTCGGCCCAGCGTCTGTCGCACCTCATGAGCGAGCTGTCGCTGCTGCGCGCGGAGGTCAACTCCGCGTTGCGGGAGTTCATCGAGGCCTCCGAGGAGCCCGAGCGGGAGCGACTCTCGACGATGGCAGCGGTGCTGCGCTTCAACAACCTCAAGATCGCCGCCTCCGAGCAGGCGCCGCGTGTCTGCCAGGGCGCGCTCGGGGTCTGCGGGATCGTCGGCTACAAGAACGACACGCCGTTCAGCGTCGGGCGCCACCTGCGCGACTCGTTGTCGGCGTGCCTGATGGTGGCCAACGAGCGGATCCATCAGACGAACGCGAGTTTGCTGCTCATCGCCAAGGAGGTCTAAGCGCGTGGTCCGGTTTCGCCCGGCGATCGGCGACGAGTCGCAGTTTCTCGAGCAGCTGTTCGATCACGGCCTGCTGCTGCGCACGGGAGCACCCGGCGTCTACGGTCGCGGCGCGCTGTTCGAGGACGTGCGCGAGCGCGTGGACGCGCTCGTCACCCGCGTTGCCGCGCCCGACGCAGCGGAGTCGCTGCGCTTCCCACCGCTGCTGGCGCGCCGGCACCTGGAGGCGACCGGCTACCTGGAGTCCTTTCCGCATCTGGCCGGCACGATCTTCGCGTTCGATGGCTCGGAGGGCGATGCGGCCGAGCAGGCCCGGCGAGCCGCTGAGCACGAGGATTGGAGCCCGTATCAGACGATGACCGACCTCGTGCTCGTACCCGCCGCGTGCTATCCGGTCTATCCGGCGATCGCCGGCCGCGGGCCGCTGCCCGACGGCGGGACGACGATCGACGCCGGCGGCGCCTACGTCTTCCGCCGCGAGCCCTCGGGCGACCCGGCCCGCCTGCAGATGTTCCACCAGCGCGAGATGGTCCGCATCGGCGAGCCACGGACCGTCGCCGCGTGGCGCGACGCCTGGCGCGATCGCGCGGTCGAGGTCATGCACCGCGTCGGGCTCGACGCCGAGCTCGACGTGGCCAGCGACCCGTTCTTCGGCCGCCAGGGCCGGCTGCTCGCCGCCAGCCAGCGCGCGCAGGAGCTGAAGTTCGAGCTGCGGATCGCGATCGCGTCCCCCGAGCCGACGGCGGTCGCCTCCTTCAACTACCACCAGGATCACTTCGCGCAGAGCTTCGGGATCGCGCTCGCCGACGGCGCGATCGCCCACACCGCGTGCCTGGGCTTCGGGCTGGAGCGGATCACGCTCGGGCTGCTGCGCACGCACGGGCTGGATCCGCAGCGCTGGTCGCCGGCGGTCAGAGACGAGCTGTGGGGGCAGTGAGCACGGTGACGAGGGGCCTCGTGACCCTCTTCGGCCACGACCCGGCGACGTACGGCTCGCATGCCGTGCACGCCGGGGGGCAGACGTATACCGAGACGAACTGCTACATGGACGTCCTCATCGAGCTGCTGCACGCCCGTGGCGACGAGCCGCTGGCGGCGATGGGCTGGACGGTCAGGATGGACTTCGAGGGCGACCAGTGGACCTTCTTCAAGCCGCACCCCGAAGATCTGGAGCAGCTGTTCGGCCTCGATATCCACGAGATGCAGCCCTACCGGCCGCTGCCGGTGCAGATCGCCGAGCTGCTCGCGTCCGGGAGGACGATGATCGTCGAGCTCGATGCGTGGTACCTCCCCGACACGGCGGCGACGAGCTACCGCCGCGAGCACGTCAAGACCTCGGTCGCCGCCGAGGCGATCGATATCTCGCGCGAGCGCTTGCGCTACTTCCACAACACGTCGCTGCACGAGCTCGGGGGCGAGGACTACCGCGGCGCGTTCGGCGGCGCCTTCTCCGACGACGTGCTGCCGCCGTACACCGAGATAGTGCGCTTCGACGCCGGGCCTCGGCTGGCGGGCGAGGAGCTGCGCGCAGCCGCGCGCGGGCTGCTGCGCCGCCATCTCGACCGGCGACCGGCGTCCAACCCGTTCCAGCGCTTCGGCGAACGGCTCGCCGAGGACATGCCCGCGCTGCTGCAGGGAGGCGCGGCCGACTACCACGCCTACGCGTTCGCGACCGTGCGCATGGCCGGCGCCGGCTTCGAGCTGTGCGCGTCGCATGTCGACTGGCTGCTGGGCGCCCGCGGGGCGCGGGCATGCGCCGCGCTGACGCGGATCGTCGAGGCCTCCAAGCTGCTCGGCTTCAAGCTCGCACGGCGCCGGCAGTTCGACCCGCAGCCGGCGCTGGATGAACTTGCCGAAGCCTGGGACGAGGCGTTGCTCGAGCTGGACGACGCGGTTGGGTGAGGGCATGCTCGTCCCCGCCGCGCTGCCGCGCATCGAGGGCCACGACGTGCGGCGCCTGAGCGAGGGCTGGCAGGCCGTCGCCACCGAGCCCGACGCATGCCCGGATCCTGCCGGCATCGACCGGTTGGGCTGGCTGGCGGCGCGCGTCCCGGGCACCGCGGCGGGCGCGTTGCGGGACGCCGGAATCGACCCCGCCGGCGACCTCGATGCGCAGGACTGGTGGTTTCGCACGAGCTTCGACGACCCCGGCGCTCAGGACGGCGAGCAGATCGTCCTGCGCTTGGACGGCATCGCCACGGTCGCCGACGTCTACCTCAACGGCGAGCGCGTGCTCGCCAGCGACTCGATGTTCGCCGCTCACGCGATCGACGTCGGCGCGCGGCTTCGAGCATCCAACGACCTGGCGATCCGCTGCCGGGCGCTCTCTCCGCTCCTGCGCCAGCGGCGAAAGCCCCGCGCCCGCTGGCGCACGAAGCTCGTCTCCAACGGCGAGCTGCGCTGGTTTCGCACGATGCTGCTCGGCCGTGCCCCCGGTTTCGCCCCCGGGCCGGCCGCCGTCGGTCCCTGGCGGCCGGTGTGGCTCGAGCGCCGGCGGGGCGTCGCCCTGTCCGAGCTCAGGCTGCGGCCGCGCGTGTCAGGCGGCGACGGCGTCCTCGCGGTGCGGGCGCGGCTGGCCGCGCCGAGCGAGGCGCCGCCAACGGCGGTCGCGATCGAGCTCGACGGACCTTCGGGGCACCACGCGGCGCCGCTCGCGCTCGAGCGCGAGGGGGGAGAGCTCGTCGCCAGCGGTGAGCTGCGGATCGCGTCGGTCGCAACATGGTGGCCGCACACGCACGGCGAGCCGGTGCTGCACGACGTGCGGCTCGTCGTGACCTGCGCATCGCAGACCGGCGCGGTCGAGGCCGGGCGGGTCGGCTTTCGCTCCCTCGCCCCCGGCGCGCGTGCCGATCACGACATCGCCGCCGATGGCCTGCACTTGCACATCAACGGGGTCGGCATCTTCGCGCGCGGCGCGGTGTGGACGCCGATCGATCCGGTCGGGCTCGCGCCCGACCCACGCGAGCTGCGCACGGCGCTCGAGACCGTCTGCGACGCGGGGATGAACATGCTGCGCATCCCCGGCACCGGCGCCTACGAGCAACCAGCCTTCTACGATCTCTGCGACGAGCTCGGAATCCTCGTGTGGCAGGACTTCATGTTCGCGAACCTCGACTATCCGTTCTCCGACGACGAGTTCCGCGGGAAGGTCGAGCGGGAGGCAACCGAGCTGCTGGCGTCGCTCGCCGGTCGCCCGAGCCTGTCGGTGCTGTGCGGCAACAGCGAGATCGAGCAGCAGGTCGCGATGCTCGGGCTCGAGCCCGAGCTCGGACGGGGCGAGTTCTTCGGCGAGGCGCTGCCGGCGCTGCTCGAAGCTGCGCAGGCGGATGCGCTCTACGTACCGTCCGCGCCGAGCGGCGGCGACCTGCCGTTCCGACCCGACCGCGGCGTAGCGAACTACTACGGCGTCGGCGGGTACCGCCGCCCGCTCACGGACGCGCGCGCCGCCGGCGTGCGCTTCGCGGCCGAGTGCCTCGCGTTCGCCAACGTCCCCGATGCCGAGGCGATCGAGGAGCTGCTGCCCCAGACGCCCGGCAACGTGGTCGCGCACCATCCGATCTGGAAGGCCGGCGTCCCCCGCGACGCCGGCAGCGGCTGGGACTTCGACGACATCCGCGACCACTATCTGGCTCGGCTGTATGGCGTCGATCCCGTCGAGCTGCGCAGCATCGACCACGATCGCTATCTCGACCTCTCGCGAGCCGTCACCGGCGAGGTCATGGCCGAGGTGTTCGGCGAGTGGCGGCGCGCGGCGTCGTCCTGCGGGGGCGCCCTCGTGCTGTGGTTCCGCGACCTTGCGCCGGGGGCCGGCTGGGGCGTGCTCGACCACCGCGGCGAGCCGAAGGTGGTCTTCCACCATCTGCGCCGCGCGCTCGCGCCCGTCGCGGTGTGGACCACGGACGAGGGGCTCGGCGGCGTGGCCATCCATGTCGCCAACGATCGCCCGGATCCGCTGTCGGCTCGCCTGCGCGTCGCGCTGTACCGCGACCTCGAGCAGCAGGTCGGCGAAGCGCTCGAACCGCTGGAACTGGAGGGGCACGGGGCACACGAAAGCAACGTCGAGACGCTGCTCGGCCACTTCGTGGACGCGGGCTGGGCCTATCGCTTCGGGCCGCCGGCGCAGGATCTCGTCGTGGCCAGCGTGGAGCGCGACGGCGACCTGCTCGCGCAGAGCGTGCGTTTCCCGGCGGGACGTCCGGCTGCGGCGGAGCCGCCCGGGCGCATCGGCCTGGAGGCGAGCGCCCAGTCGCTTCCCGGCGGGACCGTCCGGCTGACGGTGAGCAGCCGGCGACTCGCGTACGGGGTGCGCGTCCACGTGCCCGGGTTCGTGCCCGCCGACGATGCGTTCGCGATCGAGCCGGGCGCGACACGCAGCGTGATGCTGCGCCCGCGCACCCCGGATGCCGCCTTTGCGGGCGGCGCGCTGACCGCGCTCAACGTCCGGGGGCGCACGCGCATCGCAAGCGAGGAGAGCGGCGAATGAGCGCGCCGCCGCCCGAGCGCGCCGTCTACCTCGACGTCGAGCCCGACCCCGTGTTCGGACTGCTGCACGCGCCGGCAGGGGCGCCGCTGGCGACCGCGGTGCTCATCGCCCCGCCCTGGGGTTGGGAGGCCGTCGCCTCGCACCGCAGCCTGCGCGCGTGGGCGCAGCACCTCGCGCGCGCGGGGCATGTGACGCTGCGCTTCGATTTGCCCGCCTCGGGCGACAGCGGCGGCGCGCCGGGCGACGCGTCGCGCCTGGAGGCCTGGGTCGGCGCGATCACGGCCGCGGCGGACTGGCTGCGCGCCGACAGCGGCTGCGGCCGGATCGCCACGCTGGGGCTCGGCCTTGGCGGCCTCGTCGCGGGCAAGGCGATCGCCGACGGAGCACGGATCGACGACCTCGTCTTGTGGGCGGCGCCCGCGCGCGGTCGCGCGTTCGTGCGCGAGCAGCGTGCGTTCTCCAAGCTGCAGGCCTCGCGTCTTACGCCAAGCGAAGAACCCGAGCGGTACGGCCTGCCGGACGGATGGCTCGAGGCGGGCGGCTTCGTCCTGGCGGCCGAGACGATCGACGCGCTCGAGCACCTCGACCTGCGCTCACTGCGGACCGGCGCGCTTGCGCGCGCGTTGCTGCTGCAGCGCGAAGGCGCGGGCATCGACACCCGGCTGCGGCTGCACCTCGAGCAGGCCGGCATCGACGTGACGGTCGGCCCGGGCTACGGCTGGGAGGCGATGGTCTTTCATCCCGAACGCCCGCAGGCGCCGGACGAAGTCTTCGCGCGTGTGTCGTCATGGCTTGCGCAGGCGCCTGAGCCCGGCGCCGCCGCCGTGCCGCGCGCGCGGCCGTCGGCCGCGGCCAGTGAGACCGTGCTCGAGATCGACGGCGCACGCGTGCGCGAATCGTCGCTGACGGTGCAACGGCCGGCCGGGCGGCTGGTTGGGGTGCTCGCGCAGCCGGTCGACGCGCCGCAGGCCGGCCTGTGCACGGTCTTCCTCAACGCCGGGGCGGTACGCAGGATCGGCCCGAACCGCATCTGGGTCGAGGCGGCCCGGCGCTGGGCGGCGCGCGGCGTGCCCGCGCTGCGGATCGATCTCGAGGGCATCGGCGACGCCGACGGCGATGCCAACCGCTACCGCGACGTGACGGAGTTCTACGTTCCCGAGCTCGTCGACCAGGTCACCTCCGTCCTCGACGTGCTCCAGGCGCGCGGCGTTGGCGACCGCTTCCTGCTGGCGGGCCTGTGCTCGGGCGGCTACTGGGCGTTCCAGGCGGCCGTGCGCGAGGAGCGCGTCAGCGCCGCCGTGCTCGTGAACTCGGGCGCGCTCGTGTGGGACAACGATCTTGTGAGCCGGCGCGACGGGCGCAGGGTCGCGCGGCTGCGCAAGCTCGACTGGTGGCGCAGGATCCTGCGTGGCGAGGTGACTGTTGCGCGCATGCGTGCGATCGCGCGCGCCTACGCGCAGGACGTCGTCCGGCGACGGCTGCGGTCCCGGCGCACGCTCGACAACTCGCCGGTCGAGACGAACATCGAGCGCGGCCTCGACCGTCTGCGCGACGCGGGGACGAAGCTCGCGCTCGCGTTCTCCGGCGACGAGGCGCTGCACATCGAGCTCGTGGAAGACGGGGTCGTGGCCGGGCTGGAGCGGTGGCCCAACGTCGAGCTCGCAAGCCTCCCGGGCAGCGATCACACGCTACGCCCGATCGTCGCCCAGCGCGCCGTTCACGCGTTCCTCGATCGCCAGCTCGCATGCGAACTGGCCCGCGCCGGCGAGCGCTCGCCTCAACCCTCCGAAGCCTCGAACGCAGACGTCGCAGCAGGCACGCGCGATCACACGGGCCTCGTCGCCGGCTCGAGCCCCTCCGGCCACGCGGTCATGCCTCCGGAGCCCGGCCCGGCGTAGTAGCGCTCAACCCGTCTTGTACCGGGCCGCCACGCGATCACTTCGAGGAGTCGAACGTGAAGCGCGCCTTGGGCTCGGGCTTCGCGGTCGGCGCAACAGGAGGCGGTGGCGGCGCAACGACGACGCGCCGCGGCGGCCGCGGGACGACTGGGGGCCGGCTCGGGGTGTCGCTGCGTGCGCGCCTGCGCGAGGTGGCGGCCTTCCTGCGAGCGGCGGCAACTAGCCTCGCGCGCCGTAGCCGGTCGAGGCGGATGCTCCGAGCGCGATCCCGGGCAGCCTGCGCGAGCCGCTCGGCTTGCGTACGTATGCGCTGCTGCGCGACGCGCGCATGACGCGCGAGGGCCGTCGTTGCGTCGACCCGCACGATCTGGTGTGCTGCGGAACGCGCGGCCACCCTGCCACCGCTCGGGGGATTACCGGACGCGCCGAGCAACAGCGCGACGCCGAGGCCGACCCCCGCCGCCACGCTGATCGCGAGCGCTCCGAACGCAAGGGTCTCGAACCTGTCCAGCTGCATTCCCAACATACGTCTAAGGTCTCCTGCCTTACCCGCGCCCTGGCCCGTGTATGCGAAGTGACGACGCTAGCGCGCCGGCGTCAAGAGCGTAACCCAAAAGTAGTGCGCGATGAGCCGTCTGCCGGCCTGGCCGAGCTTGGCCGCGTGGAGGGTTCCCCTCCTTGGGACCCCTCCACGCTGCGTGCCCAACGCCGTGGGGCGACGATGATGGGCACGCTGGCAAGTCGGACACCACACGGGAATCCTTACTGCCACATCTCATGCTCGCGCGACAGTGGCGATCTCGTACTGGCCGAATGGCTAGGTCCAGTCACCTTGGCGCCGGCCCACCGGCGCGCCGGATCTCGGTGCGACTGAGGTTACGTGGCGGGCGCCGCATCGGCGGCGGGCTCGGGGTCGCCGCCGGCGCCGTCGAGCCCGGCGAGAACCTCCTCGGTGTGCTCGCCCAGTCGCGGCGAACGCACCGCCGGCAGACGTCCGTGCTTGCTGAACACCAGCGGCGACGCCGGCGTGAGGTACGTCCCGACGGGATGCTCGACCTCGGTGAACATCGGGTTCTGCGTCGAGCAGCGGGGATCCTCGGCAACAAGCTGGCGGAAGGTCTGGTACGGGCCCCACGACACGCCCGTGCCCTCGAACGTCGAGCGGATCTCGTCCAGCGACCGCGCCGCGAACCACGGCGTCAGGAGCTCGCGGATGAGGTCGCGGCCCTTGTAGCGCCCGGCCTCGCCGCGGAAGTCGTGCCCCGTGGCGGATTCGACACCGGAGAACAGCTCCTCGGTCTGAGTCGCCTCCTTCAGGGCCTTCCACTGGCGCCCGGTCAGCGCGACGACCATGACGCGGCGCCCGTCGCTGGTTGGAAAGTCGCCGCCGAACGCGCCGTAGAGGTAGTTGCCGTCGCGCGGCTGGTCGCGCCCTTCGAGCTGAACCTCGGCGAGACGTCCCAGATGGCCGACGGTCGCGAACGCGACATCCGACAGCGCGATCGTCACGAGCTGCCCCTCGCCGGTCGCGTCGCGATGGCGCAGCGCGGCGAGCAGGCCGACGACCGCGAGGCCGCCCATGATCGAGTCCCAGGCCGGCATCAGGCTGTTCGTCGGGACCGCCGAGTCGCGCGGGCCCATCGCCTCGGGGAAGCCGGCCGACGGGTTGACGGTGTAGTCGACCTCCGACGAACCGTCGTGGTTGCCGGTCATGACGACCATGATGAGGTCCGGCCGGCGTTCGGAGAGCTTCTCGTAGCTCATCCACCCGCGTGCTGGGAAGTTCGTCAGGAAGACGCCGTTGCCGGGCCCGGGGGCCGTGATGAGCTGCGAGAGCTGTTCGCGGCCATCCTCGGAGCGCAGGTCGACCTCGACGGACTTCTTGCCCTTCTGCAGGCCCGACCAGAACAGGCTGTTGCCGTCGCCGTCAAGCGGCCAGCGCTTGTAGTCCAGGCCGCCGCCTGGCGAGTCGAAGCGGATGACCTCCGCGCCGAGCTGGGCGAGGGTCATCCCCGCCGTCGGCGCGGCGACGAACGCCGAGCCCTCGATCACACGAATGCCGTCAAGAATCCCCTCGCTCATCGCGAGAACCTGCCTTTCGAGTTCGCAAGGACGATCGTCGGGCAATGGCGCGCAGTCATGCCATCGCTCCCACGAGTCGCCAGTCCAGTACCGCATCGAGTGCTCCGTCGGCCCGCTGCGCCGTGACCTCGACGCTCAGGGTCACAAGTCCGCCGCCGTCGGGCAGTGGCTCCGTGCCTTCGAGGTGCACGGTGCTGCGCAGCACGTCGCCCTCGAAGACCGGAGCGAGGTGGTTACAGTGATGCCAACCGATGATCGTCACGAGGTTCGGCAGCGTCTTGGTCAGCTGTGCCGCCGCGATGCCGATCGTGTGCCCGCCGTAGACGAGGCGCTTGCCGGAGTGATGGGAGCCCGGATCGGTGTGTGCCTTGGCGATGTTCAGCGACAGGCGCGCGAGCTCGGTCGCCGCGGTGACGCTGTCGCCGCCGTCGAGTGTCCACGTCGTCGGAGCGCTGAGATCGGCGAAGTGCGCGCCCGGGACCTCGTTGCGGTAGGCATCGAGGTCGAGCCCGTCAAGCGCGGCGGCGAGCGCGTCGGGCGGCAGGTCGGCCGGGAACTGCGCGAGGTCGTCGGCGTGCGGCTCGGACGCGTCGAGGTCGTTGATCGGCAGCATCGCGCAGCGCCAGTAGTCGAGGATCGCACGATCCTCCTGGTCCTTGGTGACGATGTGCAGGACGGCCAGGCCGGTCGGCTTGCGGCCCTCCTTCACGGCGTTGCGCTTGAGCGCGACGATCTCGGTCGTCGTGCGCATCGTGTCGCCGATCGCGGGCAGGCGCCGGAGCATGAGGCGCCGGTAGAAGAGGTTGCCGATGACTCGCTGCGTCGGCAAGGTCGACTGACCGATCGAGACGTCGCAGACGAGCATCGGATGGGCGAGGCGGCGGCCGGCGACGCGCTCTGACAGCGTCGCGTCGAGCGCCAGCCGCAGCCGGTCGCCGACGATCGATTGGTGCAGCGCGGCGTGCCCTTCTGAGAGCGTCAGCGCTGGGAACTCGACGTACAGATCGCCGACCGACAGCTCCTCCCAATAGGGCCCGCCGACCAGTATGGGGTCGCTGGCGATCTCCGGCTGTGCACTCATACGACGGAACCTCGTTTCGACGGGCGCGGAGGCCGACCGCTCCTAGCCGCGGGTCGTGCGCGCGGGTGACCGATGAAGAAGACGGCCGGGCGCCGCGAGCCGTCGGGGGGCCGCGGCGCCCGGCCATGGGATGAGAAGCCGGAACGTACCACGATCCCGGCTCGGTCGACTACTCCAGCTCCGTCTCGGGGCGGCTCTCCGGGGCGAGGAAGGTCACCGCATCTCCGGCGACGAGCGGCTCGCATGGATCGGCGGCGACGGCGCCGTTGAGCATCGCGACGACGTCGCCGCCGAGCGTGACGCCGGCGGCGCCCGCCGCCCTGCCGAGCGTCGCCGCGCAGACGCCGATCGGGTCCAGCCCGATGCGCAGGCGCCCGAAGCGGCGGACCGTCACCTCCGGCGCCGGGCGCGCCCGCGCGCGCTCGTATTCACCGGGCTCGTTGAGGTTCAGCAGCGAGTCCAGCTCGGGATCGAACACCGAGACTGCGGGGTCGGCCAGCAGCGCCGCCTCGTCGAGCTCGCGGACGGCGCAGCGTTGCAACAGCGCGGCGCTGCCGAGGTCGTCGTGTTCGAGCAGCGCTTTCAGTGTGAGCGCCACGGGAGCGACGCGGTACGCCGCTGCCAGCGGGTGGGCGAAGCCGTGCGCTCGCGGCAGGCCGACGTCGTCTGCTTCGCGCAAGGCGCCGATGACGTGGCTGATGAACGCCGGGTGCAGCAGCGGCGCGTCGACGCCGGACACAAACGCGATCTCGGCGCGGTCACCGATGGCGTTCAAGCCGGCGCAGATGCCCTGCAGCGGACCGCGGCCCGCGCGCTCGTCCTCGGTCACCTCGACATGGTCGGGCAGCGCCGGCAGCTGCTGGTCGCGCGCGCGCACGACGACGACGGGCCCGTCGACCGCGCGCCCGACGACCCCGACGGCCCGGCGCAGCAGCGTGCAGCCGTGCCAGTCGAGGTCGGCCTTCGGCGTGCCCATGCGCAGTGAACGCCCTCCCGCGAGGACGATTGCGGCCGTGGGCACGACTACTGGGCCTTGCGCAGTGCGTCGTCGAACGCGTCATATGCGCGCTGATCGAAGAGCCAGAAGCGCGCTTGCTCGACCTCGGGATGCTCGGCCATCGCCGCCTTCGTCGCCGTGATCGCGACGGCGGCAGCTTGTTGCAGCGGATAGCGATAGACGCCGGCGGAGATCGCCGGGAAGGCAACGCGCGCGCAGCCGTGCTGCGCAGCGAGCTCGATCGCCCGGCGGTAGCACGACGCAAGGCGCTCGGGCTCGCCGTCGCCGCCGCCGCGCCACACCGGCCCGACGGCATGGATGACGTGCTTGGCGGCGAGCCGTCCCGCCGCGGTGATCTTCGCGTCGCCCGTCTCGCAGCCGCCGAGCAGCCGGCACTGCTCGAGCAGTTCGGGCCCCGCCGCCCGGTGGATCGCGCCATCGACGCCCCCGCCTCCGAGCAGGCTCGAGTTCGCCGCGTTGACGATCGCGTCGGTGTGGGTGTCCGTGGTGATGTCGCCACGGTGGAGGGTGATCTTCTGGGACATGCGGATCAACGGTACGCGTCGCGGAGGGGGTTTGGCCGAACACGACGGCATGCGGGACGCTTGCGGCCAGACGGCCTTCGTGTCGTGCTCGCCGCCGCCCGATCGATCCGCTCAACCGCGGAGGCTACGATCGGTGCGACCAAGCGCGTGATGTCGCCCTTCGCCTACATCTGGCCCGTCCAAGTGATCGTCGACGCGCTGCGACCGGTGCTCGTCTTCTTCCACGACGCGCTTCACGTCGGTTGGGGCATGTCGATTGTGCTGCTGACGATCTGCGTGCGCGCGCTGCTGCTGCCGCTGATGGTGAAGCAGTTCAAGTCGATGCAGGCGATGGTGGGCGCCGGGCCGGAGTTGAAGAAGATCCAGGAGAAGTACAAGGACGACAAGCAGCGCCAGCAGCAAGAGGTTATGAAGTTCTATGCGGAGAACAAGATCAATCCGTTCGCCTCCTGCCTGCCGATCGTCGCTCAGCTGCCGTTCTTCCTCGGGCTGTACGGCCTGCTGAAGAGCGACCTGCGCTTCGAGATCTGCGGCGTCGGCAACGTGCCGTGCGGGCAGGTGCCGATGCCGTCGGGCGCCGAGAAGTTCCTCTTCATCCCCGACCTGACAGCGAGCGCGACGGGCTGGGTGCTGGCCGCGCTGATGGTCCTGTACGTCGGATCGCAGCTGCTGTCGAGCTTCCTGATGCCGTCCAGCGTGGACCCCCGGCAGAAGATGCTCATGTACGCGCTACCGCTCGTCTTCTCGATCTTCATCCTCTTCTACGATTTTCCGGCCGGACTGCTCGTCTACTGGATCACGACGAACCTCTGGACGGTGGGTCAGGGCTACTTCATGCGCCGCAAGCTGGGACCAGTCTCGGCGCCGAAGCTCGAACCCGCGGCGGCGGGCAGCCCCAGCGGCCGTCTGTTCGCGAAGCTCACGAGCGCGGCGAGCGCGAGCGCGAACGCGGCGGCGAAGGAGCCGGCGCTGGTGAAGGCGAAGCCCGCACCCGGCGGATCGGCGCCGCCCCCGCCGCCGCGCAGGAAGAAGAAGCGATCCGGACGACGACGTTAATGGACGACCGCGGCGCCTGGATCGCATCGGCCGGGACGGGCGCTCTTGCGCTCGATGAGTTTGCCGTCTTGCGGGCCGGAGTTCCGCATCCGCACCGAGTACTCCGCGATCCCGCTGAAGGCGCCGTCCGGATTCGAACCGGAGTAAACGGCTTTGCAGGCCGCTGCGTAGCCACTCCGCCACGGCGCCGAAGTGCGGGCCAAGGGTACAGAGCGTCACAGGATTTCCCGCTGGCGGCCAAGCCGCCGTGCAAGCGCGGGCCGTGAGCGCTCAGGCGTCGCCGCCCTCCTCTGCGAGGCGGTTAGCCTCGCGGGCGAGCAGGCCCAAGCGGGCCTCGCGCACGAGCGGCACCTCGCGGCGGCGCTTGCGCACCATCGACAGATCGATCTCGGCGGTCCGAACCGCCTCCTCACCCTCCGGCAGCGCCGTGACGATCTTGCCCCACGGATCGACGATGTGCGACCCGCCCCAGAAGCGCAGGTGCTCGCCCTCGTCGCCGACGCGGTTCACGAACACGACGTAGCACTGGAACATGCGCGCGTAGAAGACCGTGATGTCGCGCCAGTACGTGCGCGAGTCGTATTGCTCGGGGAAGCGGCTCTGGGCCGAGTTCGTCGGCACGAGCAGCACGCGCGCACCGTCCTGGATCGCGAGGAAGACGAGGTGTGGCTGCCAGGCGTCGTTGCAGATCAGCGTCGCCGTCCGCCCGTGGCGCGTGTCGAACGCGCGCATCGACTGACCGGGGGAGAAGTGCTTGCGCTCCTCGAAGATGTCGTAGGTCGGCAGGTAGAGCTTGCGGTGCGTGTGGATGCGCTGGTCGGTGTCGTAGTACGCCGCCGCGTTGTAGTTATGGACGCCGAGACCGTCCTCGTAGAGCCCGACGAGCACGTCCGTGTCGGGGGCGACCGCGCTGAGCTGCAGCAGCCGCCGATCGTCGGCGGACATCGACACATCCTGATCGACCTGGCTGAGCGCGTAGCCGGTGAGGAACAGCTCCGGGAAGACGACGAGATCGCTGCTCTGCCGGCGAGCCTGGGCGACGATGTCCGCCGCGCGCTCGAGGTTCGCGTCGACGTCTCCGAGTTCGCTCGAGACCTGGGCAAGGGTGATCCGCATCGCTCGCGAGCCTAGCCGTCGAACGCCTGTCGCGATCCTCCCGAACCACGGACTCCGCATTGGTATCCTCGCCGCTCCCAGGGCGATTAGCTCAGCTGGGAGAGCGCCGTCTCGACAAGGCGGAGGTCACTGGTTCGAGCCCAGTATCGCCCACTCGAAAGGCCCCGCTAAGCGGGGCCTTTCTGTTGCTGGGGCTCAATTCTGGGGCTCAATGCAGGCCGTTCCCGCGTCATCGACAGGGACGCGAGAGCTGAGATCGTCATGCCAGACGCGCGATCGTGGGGGGCCGTGGTCCGCGCGGCCCAACGCCTGCACGAGACCGCCTCTACGCGACCGCCTCACGTCCTGCTACTGGTCCCTGGTAGCTGGCGATTTCCCGGGTCAGCAGGCGGACCGACTTCTCAAGCTCGTTAACGGTGTGCTCGCCGACGGGCTTGCTGCAGGCGACCGCGTCGTTGATCCAGGTATTGATCTCCGCGTAGTCGCGGCCAGTGCGGTGGTGTAGGTGGCCGACGAGGCGCTTGCGTACCTTGCGGAGGCGCTCGCGTCGCTCAAACTCCGTCTCGCTCGGCAGGACGGGCAGCACCGGCGCTTGGTCGCCGACGACGCGACGGTAGATCTCGTCTGGGTCCTCTCCAAGGTCGCGGGCGAGGGTGTAGATCGCGGCGGCCTGTGCGGGATTGCTGAACTGCAGGCCACCCATGAGTGCGCCCTGCGCCTCCACCCTGGCATCCAGCGGAACGAATGCGCCCGCGATCTCGTTCGACGACTCGCCGACCTCCGGCTCCGACGCCAGGTCTTCGACGCTGGTCAGCTGGTGGCGCAGCTCCTGTTCGATCTCATCCGCCAACGCCCGCAGCGTCCGATCGGCGGGCAGAAACAGATACGAGGGGTCGTTCGCCATGCCCTGCTGCACGCGGACGAAACGGCCAATGATCTGCCGGAACAACAGCGGTGTCTTGGCCACCGTCGCGTAGACCCCAACTCGGAGTCGCGGGATATCGACGCCTTCGCTGACCATGTTCACGGCGATCACCCACCGCAGGTCACTGTCGCGGAACCGTTGCAGCTGCGTGCTGGCCTGCGGGTCGTCGCTGACGATCACCACGGCCGGTTGACCAGTGATGCGCGCGACAACGCTGGCGATCCGATGCGCATGCACGATGTCGCACGCGATGATCAGCCCCCCGGCATTCGCGTGACCTTGCGCTCGCACCGAGGTCAGTTGCGCGTCGGCCTCGGTCACCATGCGCGTCAGCCCGTCGGACATCGAGGGCGAGAGCACGGTGCGCAGCCGGTGGCCAGCTTGGCGAGTGTCAAGCTCGTCCGCGAAGGTCGCTTCGATCACGGTCCCGCCGTCACTCCACCGCAGTTCGCCGTCGAAGGGGACGAAGGCAATCTTGCGGCACACGCCATCCCGGACCGCGTCGGCGTATCCGTAGCTGAAGTCCGGCTGCGCCAAGCCGTCTGCGGAGTAGCGAACGCCCGGTATCGGCTGGTTATCCGAACGGAATGCCGTACCCGACAACAGCAGCCAGTGAAGAGCCGGCTCAAACGCCAACGCGAATGTCCGGCCCCAAGCGGCGGTCTCGCCCATGTGATGGGGTTCGTCGGCGATCACCATCGTGGGCTGGCGCGCGGCGTGCCGATACAGCTCGGGGCAGGCTGCGACCCGCTGGTACGTGACCGCCACGCCATGGCAGTCAGCGGGCAAGGCGGAGCCGCTCCAGTTCGGCTCCAATTGAACACCCACGGCGGCGGCTTCGCGTGCCCATTGTCGCGCCAGGTTCGTGGTCGGGCAGACCACGACCAATCGCTGGATGTCGCCGGCATAGAGGCGCTGCTTGGCGATCCGCAGGGCTGGAAATGTCTTGCCGGTGCCGGGGCAAGCTTCGAGTAGGAACGCCTGGTCGCGGTGAGCGAGCACCTTCGGTAGCGCGCGTCGCTGCCACGCTCGCATAGGCCGCTCGGTCGGCGCGTAGTGAGAGATGCTCGAATCAGGATCCTGCGACAACTTGGCCACGGAGAACTCCTCCTGGTCAGCGCCGGCGCCATCGTCGGCAAGTGCCGAGTCGGACGTTGGCGCGGGAATGGTTCCGCTGTTGATCGTCTGTCCATCAGCACCTGCTGACGAGGACGATTTGGCGGATGGAACCCCCGGGACTCCGGGGTCGGAGACGCTGTCGCCCTTGGTGCAGTTGCACTGGGGACATAGCGCCTTGCCGTTGAGCACGTCGGTCCGACCGCCGCGCGAATGCGGGAAGTCGTGGTCGGCGTGGAAGTGGGCGTCCAGCAGATCGCCGCAGCCGGTGCATCGCCCGCCGGCTGCGATGAACAGAGCGACACGCTCGCGCGCGGAGAAGCTCCGCCGCGGATCAAGTGAAGACACGTCCTAGAACGGGATGTCGTCGTGGGCCACTCTGGAGGCTGCCATGGCGGCTGCCGCCATCGCGGCACCAACCGTCTGCGTCGCCTCATGGCAGTCCGGGGGCGAGGGCAGATCTGACAGGCCATAGTCCGAAGGTCGCAGGACGTGCTTGATGAGGATGTACTGCGGCGGCTGATCATCCTCATCGGTCCACACGGCGGCGAACAGGACATATCGACCCAGCCAGTCCGGAACCACGATCACTTCAAACGGGATCTCCGGGTCAAACAGCTCGTCGCCGTTCCACTCGGTTCGGGCCTCCGAGTCATGCATCGCCTTCGGCGGCTCCTTCATCCAGCCAATCTCGACCTTCGGCGGCCGGCTGCCGTGGAACTCGTGCTCGTCGATGCAGTCCTGCACGGCTCGTCTGAGGCGCAATGCTTCCTCGCTGGGGCCGGTGCGAGGCTGCCACAGCTTCGGGTCTCCCTCTTTGGGCAAGTGCGCGTAGAAGCCCGGAACCTCGCGCTTGATGCGCTCGTTGAGATACACCGGCATCATCCGGTAGCCGTCGGCGACGCCGAGCTTGAGCCGGTCTGACCCCTGGTCGGCGACCCAGCGCAGCATCTCCAATTCAAAGCCGGCCTTCTGGCGCTGGCGAGCCCAGAAACGCGCCAGCGCCATGTCGGAGAGCCGCCTGCAGTGGTCCTCCCAAGCGGCCACGACGACGCTCAAGTCAGCCGGAGAAACCGACGGGCCATCCCTGAGGACTTGAAGCGCGAGTCCGAAGTCTTCGGCGTCGCTGATCTGGCGTGCGTGCTCGCGCGTCTGAAAGGCCGCGCGAGCCCGGTGGAACAGCTCTGGCTCGTGGCGCCCGTCGATCAAGACGCTGGAGCTGGGACCGCCGCTTGACCCACGGATCGGGATCTGCTGCGTCCAGATGTCAGAGGTGTCAAACGGGTCGCCGTCGACATCGCCCTGTGGCGCCGTGCGCTTGATGAACGCTGCAAGCGCTCCGAAGCTCAGATCGTCGTAGCGAGCAAGCCACGTTTCGTAGGCGTCGATGATCTTGCGGGCCTCGGTGACCGGAACGTCCAACTGCGGACGGATGCCGATCTTCGACGACACGTAAAGGCACGCGTTGTAGCGACGCCCGTCACGGACGGCCGTGTGATCCGGGCTCAGGCCAGAGCCGATCACATGCATCCAAAACGGCTCGACGGTAGAGATGCCTCCCACGCGCTTGAAGACGCTTAGTGCGCGGTCTCGGAGCTCCGCGTCCAGACGATCGAACTCGACGACGAATTCGTGCTCGGCTTGGACGATCTCGCCGGCGAGAGTGCGATCCTCCAGCCAGCGGGCTCCTACGAGGTAGGGCAGGGTCATGCTCACGGGATAGGCAGCCACACTGGGCTCCTGTTCTTCTATGGGGGGTCGCCTCGCGGAGAACTCCGTCTGGCCTGCAGCCTCGATCCTTGGAAATCCCAAGAACGTAAGCCGCCGCAACATAGACGATCGCGCGGATGACGCCGAAGATCTGCCAACCAGAACCCCGCAAACAGCGGCGCAACGGCTGCGCGCCGAGACCGTCTCGAGAGGCACGGGCGTTGTTGTAACGGAGCCCGGCGGGGCGCCCCTGTCCTCGAGCCGGCGACCGGGACGATCGCGGTCAAGATCATTAGCCACCATGCTGACCAGGTCGTCCTCGAGTGCTCGGCCGCACCGCAAGCGCCCTGTCAATCCTCCTCCTTCTGATGAGAGGCGGTCGCTGCGTCCGATTCGACAGCGGGCTGGGCTCAGATGTGAGGCGCGCGCGTACGTTCCGGCCGGTCCGTCCCTCTCTCTTCGCTTCGCTCATCGTCGCTGACCACCCACCCACCCCTGCGGGGCGTTCGGGTGGTCAGCGATCGAGGGACGGACCGGCCGGTGGTGGTAGGTGGGGCGGGCGATCGGGAGCAAGGTTGGGCAGGAGTGGAAGGGCGGAATGGTCGGCGGGCGGCCGGCGCTGCGAAATGAGGGCGGAGCTGATGGGAGTCGAGCGGTGCGGCTTGGGTCGGGGGGCCAGATTTCGCGTGTGGGGCTCTTCAGTAGTGAGAGCGATGAAGTCGACTTCGCCAAGCAGCTGGTCTGGGAGGCCTCGCGCCGGGGGCGATAAAGCGGGCAACCTGCGGTCGCCGGTCGACCTCGGTGTGGATCGCGTGGCGCGCACATTCGAGGCGCACTGGTTCCACGAAGAGCAGGTACGCGTCGATCGGTGGGGGCCAGATCGCGCCGTCGTCCCTCTGTGGGGTGAGCGACCATGATTTCGACCTCGGTGCACCAGGGGGAACCGTCCGGGGCGCCTCGCGCGCGGCGGTCTGACGCCGGCACGGTGCGCTGCTCTGAGCGCAATCTGGAGCTGCTGCGTGTCGTCGGCGAGCAGTACGCGGTAACGCTGCCGCAGCTCGCACGGATGATGGGCTGCTCATCGCATGCGGCGCGCTGGCTTCGGTCGCGCTGGGAGCGCGCGGGCTGGGCTCGCGGGCGGGCGCTGCTCGTCGGCGAGCCGGTGTTCGTGTGGCTCACCCGGCGAGGCCACCGGCTCGCCGGCATCGACTACGCGTTATGGCGCCCGAACGCGGGGATGCTCGCGCACATCGCCGCCGTCACAGACGTGCGCCTGCATGTCCTTGATCGGCATCCCGGCGCGTCGTGGGTCTGCGAGCGCGAGCTGCAGCGAGAGCTCGGCGCCGAGCCGGGTGCTCGACAGCGCCATCGGCCCGACGGCCTGGTGGTGATCGACGGCCGTGAGGTCGCGGTCGAGGTCGAGCTGACGCTCAAGCGCCGCGCCCGGATCGAGCAGATCATGGCCGAGCTCGTCGCCCGCTACGGCTCGGTGACCTACTTCGCCGCGCCGGCGCCGCGGCGCACCCTGCAGCGCCTCGCGACGGAGATCGGTCGCGGCCGCGTCCAAGTCCTCGAGCTGCCGAAGGAGACGCAGCGATGAACCCAGCCAGTCGGCCCTACGCGCCGTATGAAGCAAACCCGATGCCCTATGTGGCGATGCTCGCGCTCGCGGGCGGCATGTTCGTCAGCGCTCCAGCGGTCGTGCTGGGGATCGCACTGACCCGCGTCGCGATCTGGGCGCGGATTGAGTTCGCGATCCTCGCCGCGTTCGGCGCCGCGTGGACGGCATTGTCGTGGCCGCGCGTGGAGCTGGAGATGGAGCGCGCGCAGCACGCGGCAGTACGGGCGGGCGCGCTGGAGCATCCGCATGCAGCGCTCGCCGCGGCTTGGCCTCACATCCGCACGTGGTGGCTTCTTGCCGCACCGCTGTGCTTCGCGCTGGCGCTCGCGATCGCGATCCTGCGCCGCCGCTCGGTCGAGGAGCTGCGCGAACGCGACGAGCGTCGCGCCGAGCGTGCCCGCGCAAAGGCCGAGCGCAAGGCGCGCCGCGCGCTCGGTGTCCGCGAGCCTCGCCGCCGCGTCGATCCGACCTTCGAGCTTGGCCAGCACGTCTCCGGCGACCACGTCCTACCCGATCGTGACGGCCGCGTGCTGATGCCGCTGTCGCGCCTGCAGCGCACCGCGCTGGTGATCGGCGCGCCGGGGTCGGGCAAGACGATCACGCTCGGCCGACTCGCCTACGGCGTCGCGACCGCAAGCGACTGGCAGGTCATCGTCATCGACGCGAAGGGCGATGAGGGCACCCAGCAGCAGTTCGCCGTCAGCATGCGCCGCGCCGGTCGCAGCGTCCGGCTGTTTCCACAGGAGTCCTACGACGCGTGGCGCGGTAGCGGCCGCGAGATCGCCAACCGCCTCGTGCAGCTCATCGATTGGGCCGACGAGGGCGGCGGCGCGTACTACCGCGACCTTTCGACCAACCTCATCCGGCTCGCCTGCACCCCACCCGACGGGCCACCCCGCAGCTCACGCGAGCTGCTCGCGCGCCTCGACAAGACCGGTCTGCTCGTGCAGTGGGCCGGCCGCGCGGAGGCACAGGAGATCGAGCGCTTCCGCGACGAGCACATCGACGCCTGCCGACAGCGCTACCGCTCGTTCTTCGACGCCACCGACGGCCAGCTCGACGGATCCTGGGCCCTGGAAGACGCCGACTGCGCCTACCTGCTGCTCAACGAGCTGCTCTACGCCGAAGAGACCAGCAAGGTCGCACGGTTTCTGATCGAGGACTTCAAGCAGTACCTCGCCGCCCGCAACCCCGAGCGCCGCCAGGTCCTGCTGATCGTCGACGAGTTCTCCGCGATCGCCGACGGCGAACGCATGGCCCGCATGGTCGAGGTCGTCCGCTCCTACGGCGCTGCCGTCGTCCTCGCCCCCCAGGCCTTCGAAGGCATGGGCGGCCCCGAAGCCGCCGCCCGGATCCTCAACGCCGCGCACACCGTGATCCTGCACGCCGTCCCGGACCCCGACGCGATCATCAAGGCCGCCGGCACACGGATGGCGACCGAATGGAGCCTGCAACACGAGCGCGGCATCAGCACCGACGTCGGCTCAACACGCACACAGCACCAGATGCGCATCGACCCCAACGACGTCCGGCGCCTCTCGCCCGGCATGGCGTTCCTGATCGGCAACGGCAAGGGCCAGAAGCTCCACATCGCCGCGCCGCCACGCGCCGACGACCCACCACCACGACGCGACATCTTCGCCGAGCCCGTTTGGACCACCGATGACCTCGAACCCGAAGGTCCGATCCGGCTGTGAGCACCGCGAAGCACATCGACGCCACGACAACCGCCGGCGCGCCAAGCCATATCGGGCTGCTCACCGCGGGTCAGGTCGCGCAGCTGCTCGGGGTTCCCAAGTCCTGGGTCTACGCGCAGAGCCGCGAGGGCCGACTACCCACCGTGCGACTCGGACGCTATTACCGATACCGAGCCACGGCGATCGAAGCTTGGCTCGCCGAGCAGGAGCGTTGAGGTCGACCGGAAGTGGTGCGACAATGAGTTCCCGAACGAAGCGGCCGGGCGGCGCGCCAACGCCCCCGGCCCGGCACAGGAGGTAGACACTCCCATGCAAGCGCAACGTAGCGCCAAGCGCGCCTACGGCTCCGGCTCGATCTACGAGCACCGCGGCTCGTGGTACGGACGCTGGCGCCCGGAGCCGGGTGCGCCACAGGTCAAGCGCAAGCTCGGACCCAAACGCACGCGAGGCGGCACCGATGGCCTGACTCGTAGCCAGGCGGAAGCCCGCCTGCGTGAGCTGATGGCGATCGAGTCGCCCCGCGCCGACGCCGCGAGGCCGCGTGCCGGTGGGTACACGGTGGCGCACCTCGGCGAGATCTACATCGACCACGCCCGCAAGCTGGGACGCAAGGAGTCGACGCTGACGGACTACGCGATGTGCGTGCGGCTGCACCTCGCGCCGTTCTTCGGCGAGACGCCCATCCACCGCATCGACGCGAGGCGCATCGAAGCGCTCATCATCCACCTCCAGGCCAACGGACTACGGCCAAAGTCCGTCCGAAACTACGTCGGGACGCTGTCGGCGCTGCTGAACTTCGCCGTCCGCAAGAAGTGGCTGGCCGGAACGCCGATGAGCGCCGTCGATCTTCCCGCGCTGAGCTCGGGCGACGAGCTGGAGGAGCCACTGCGGTTCCTCGTCCCGGTCGAGGTTCACGCCCTCGTAGACGCGGCCCTACCCGTGCCCTACCAGGCGATCGACCGCGCGCTCTACCTCACGGCCGCGTTCACTGGATTACGCCAAGGCGAGCTGCGCGGGCTGCTCTGGCAGCACGTCGACTTCGATGCATCAAGAGTCCGCGCGTTCGAGAACCTCGTGCGCGGCGAGCGCACGACACCCAAGAGCCGGCGAGGTCGCAGCGTTCCGATGGCGCGAACCGTCTCGCACGCTCTGCTCGTCCTGCGCGCGGAATCCGCCTGGACCCGCCCTCACGATGCCGTCTTCGCAGATCCGCTCACCGGCCGACCGGTCGCGCGTACACCGATGATGCGGCGTTACCGGGTCGCACTCGGCGCCGCAGGTCTCGATGTCGGCTTCCGGTTCCACGACCTGCGCCATACCTTCGGGACATCGATGGCGAGGGCAGGCGAGCCGGTTACCACGATCCAGGCATGGCTCGGCCACGGCGACCTCAAGACCACCCAGCGCTACATGCACTACGCACCGGCCGCCGACGAGGCCGAACGCGTCGAGCGCGCGTTTGCGATCGGCGATCCCGCGCGAGAGACGTCGTCGTCGGGCGGTACGGTTGCGTCATGAGCGAATCGCGTGACGAGTCGATCGCGCAGCTTGAGGATCAGCTCGACGGAGCGTCGCGGACGCTGTCGAGTCTGGACGCCCTCAACGCTCGGCAGGCCGAGCGCGTTGCGGCGCGCATGGACCGGCTGGCCTCACAGCTGATGGAGGTCAGCCCGCCGGTGGCGATGGAGGCCGTCCATCAGCGACTGGGCACGACTCCTGCCAGCAGCGAGGACTTCGCGGCCGTTGTCGATCAGATGGGCAGCGCAGACGGCGATGGCTGAATGGGTACGGCCCAGCGCCGGTTGGCGGTGCGTTTCGATGACGCCGTCTGGCGTGAGGCCGTACGTGGGTTCTCGGGCTGGCCGCTGGAGATCGCGACGAGCGCTCGCGGCCACGCCGAGCGGCAAGGGGTCGCGCTCGCCGACGTGCTTCCGTGCGAGACGTACGGTCCGGATGGGACGGCGCTCGCGGGCTGCGCCAAGCTGTATCTGCCCGTCCGCATTGCGGCGCCGTCCGAGCGACCGTCGCTTTCGTCCTGCAGCTCGCGCGCGAGGTGGACTCAACGGTCGTCTGGGTCTTCGTCGCCTTCGGTCACCGCCACCCGAGAGCGGGCGTGCGCAGCGTCTACGAGCGAGCGCATCGCCAGCTGCATGGTCGATTCCCCGAGCGGCGCTGAACGTGACCGCTCACGGCGGGCCTCATTGGGGTTTCAATGAGCGCCATCGACAGACCGACCGGAACTCGCGAGCGAGAGAGCCGTGTACTTACGGGTGATCGACCGGCCGACGCCAGGATCGAACCCAGGACGCGCGTCCGGCGCCCCGACACGCCGAGCGAGCGCGACCGTCGCGTTGGGTACATTCGACGCCGATGGCCTCCAACCGGAACATCTTCGTGGCGTACCCCTACAGCTTCGACCAGGCGGACTACCGCCGCCCGTTCAAGGACCTCGAAACAGACTTCGGCGTCAAGTTCGTGTACGCAGACGCTCAGATCACGAGTCAACACGTTCTCGACAAGATCACGACGATGATCCGCGATTCGCGCTTCAGTCTGTTCGACATCACCGGCTGGAATCCGAACGTGACCTTGGAGCTTGGCATCGCCATCGGCCATCGGCAGGAGTACTACCTCCTGTTCAACCCAGAGCACGACAAGACCGACGTGCCCTCGGACCTCGGCGGTCTCGATCGCATCCAGTACACGTCCTACTCCAGCTTGGGCGATGGGCTGGCGAGGCTGCTTCTGCAGGAGTTCGGCGTGCCGAAGGAAGGCCGCGAGATGGCAGATCAGATCGACGCGCTGCGTGCTCGCGTGCCCGACATCGTGGAGAAGGACCCTGGGCTGAAGATCGGCGAGATCGGGGATCGCCTCGGCGTTCCGATCGAGATGGCGCAGGTCATCATCCGCCCGCTGCTCGCAGACGGAGCGTTCGAGACAACCGGAGCGCGGAAGGGCACGCGCTACTACCTCCGAGACGTAGCGCCACAGCGCGCGAAGCTAGCGGGGCTTGAATAAGCCACTCACCTGCTGTGGGCGATGCCGCTTCTCGACGCTGAGCAGGCGGGCGCGCTTCTGAACGTGCCGCCGTCGTGGGTGCTCGCGCAGGCGCGCGCCGACCGCATCCCTCACGTGCGGCTGGGGCGCTACGTCCGCTTCGACGCCGACGAGCTTTGGGCGTGGGTACGGGAGCGCGCAGCCAGGCCGACGCGGCCACCGGCTGCGGTTCCCCACGAAGGGACCGCGTCAGGTGCAACTTTGCCGCCGGGAGCCGATGTAGGGTGCCCTTAGCTGCGACGCTTTAGTCCGCAAGTAGCGGGCTCAGGGGGGTCCACGCGCGCGAAAGCACGTCTTGCCGTCCGACGCCATCCTCACGATGGCTTCAGTCGGCGTGCTCAGATGCGCGACGGTTAGGGGAGCGTTCCCAGATCCCCGAGATAGGAGCGGGCATCATGCCCACCTACGTGCAGGGCTATGGCAGCGACACGTGGCATTGGTGCAAGAGCTGCACCTCATACCCGTCCACGGTCGCGAAGAGCGAGTACCACCCGGGCAAGGAGCGTCCGAGAAGCGGCGAACTGGACAACCAGTGCCTCTCCAAGGAGAGCGCTGGCTCCTGTCATAGCTAGAGCGGCCCTCGTAAGGACCGCCCTAGGGGTACTACCTTGCAGCCGCGTGACGTTTTGGATGGCGCTCGCGGCCGCTGGGCACTTGTAGCAAGAAGGCTTCGCCGGGCGCATCAGTCCTCCTTCGACTTTCCGGGGATTCGATGCGCTCGGCGAGCGTTCGACAGGCCGACCGCCGCGCCGGTCTGCGGCTTCCTCGCCTGCGGGCGGGGCGAGCGCAATGACGTTGCCGCTCGCAGTACGACAGTCGCGGGCGTCGGCGATCCCCCTCAGCGCTTCGGGACAGCCGACCAGCGCGGTCGAGTGTGCGGGGCTCAATTGGGACTCAATATGAGCGCCACTGAGCGAACCGAGCAGAACTCGCGTGAGCGAACGCCCCGTACTTGCTGGCATCGAGCGGCTGGCGCCAGGTTCGAGCCCAGTATCGCCCACTCGGAAGGCCCTGCTCAGCGGGGTCTTTCTGCTGCGGGGCTCAAATGCTCATCTCTGTCATCGCCGCGGTGTGGCGGCTCGCCGAGTTGCGCTCGGTGTCTCACCGCAGTCGCGAGCTTGTGCTCCCAATTGGTCAGGGTTCGAGTCACCTGCGTGCTCGCCGGCGATGCCTCGCTGTGGCTCGTCCAGCCTTGGGCTTGCGAGGAGCAGGAGGAAAGCCTTGAGCTTCACCCGCCGCTGGCCCACGTTGATGCCGACAGCAGTTGCCTGCATTCGGGACGCAACAGCCCAACGCGGTTTCGCACGCGTCGATGAACTCGGCGACGCTGTCGCTCGCGACATGTGCAAGGTGGTCGCCGGCATGGTGGGCCCGTTCGTGACCGCCGCAAGCGCGGCCGTGTGTTCGACGCCAACGCTCATCGAGTACCTCGCGGATAGGTCGGGGCTCCGACGGCGACGGCGCGGCGCGAGCTGATCGCTGCGGCTTCCATCGACCGCGACGTCGAGCGGATCGTCAGCTCCGGTACATTCAGATCCCTCGGGGCCCGAGCGCATCGTAACGAGCACCCCGCGCCAGTTACGCGCCGGGGCTTGGTCGATCTGTACATGCTTAACCTGAACAACTCGACCAGCCTGTCGAGCGAGCGTGGACACGACGCTGGGCGCCTGCCCTGGCGGCACGGATGGGAGCTTTGACTCTGCACGAGTAGCAGTCTCGGCCATGCACGAATAGTAGTGTCACTTGTGCACTGATGGTAGTGTAGAAGCATGACGCCAGGTCCCCACTACCGGCGGCGCATCGTCGACGACGAGCTTGATGTGCTGACGCGCAGCCTCCCTGCGCTCGCGCTGGAAGGACCTAAGGCGGTGGGAAAGACGGCGACCGCTTCGCAGCGAGCGGCAACGATCCACGAACTCGACGACCCTGACCAGCGGGCTGTCGTGGAGGCTGACCCCGGTCGACTGCTTGGCTATCCGCCGCCGGTCCTCATCGACGAGTGGCAGTTCGTGCCGTCGGTGTGGGACCGCGTTCGCCGTGCCGTGAATGCCGACCCGGCGCCGGGCCGGTTTCTGCTGACGGGTTCGTCGTCGCCCGTCGCAACGGGCAGCCACTCAGGCGCTGGCCGTGTCGTCAGCGTTCGTATGCGTCCGCTGGCACTCGCCGAGCGCCTTGATGACGTTCCGACGGTGAGCCTTGCTGCGCTGCTGCGCGGTGGGCGTCCGGCGATTGCAGGCCAGACCGACGTTAAGCTGGAGGATTACACCGAGGAGATTCTTCGGTCGGGATTTCCGGGCTTGCGCGGGCCTGAGCCGCGTGCGTTGCGAGCCCAGCTCGACGCCTACCTTCAACGCATCGTCGACCGCGACTTCCCGGAGCTTGGTCATGTCGTGCGCAACCCAACGCTCTTGCGGCGCTGGATGGCTGCGTATGCGGCAGCGACCGCTTCGTCGACGTCGTTCGAGAAAATCCGTGCCGCCGCAACGAGCGGACAAGACGACACGCCGGCGAAGACGACCGTTCAGGCGTACCGCCACATCCTGGAGCGTCTGTTCATCATCGAAGATCTCCCCGGCTGGCAGCCATCCCGCAACTACATCTCTCAGCTGGCGCTTCCTCCCAAGCATCATCTCGCCGACCCGGCGCTTGCAGCCCGGCTATTGGGGGCGAACCGCGAGGGACTGCTCAAGGGGGAGTCACCTGGGCCCCACGTTTCCCGCGACGGCACGCTGCTCGGGGCGCTCTTCGAGTCTCTTGTGACGCTGTCGGTCCGCGTCTATGCCCAGGCGGCCGAGGCCAGGGTCGGACATCTGCGCACCAAAGGAGGTCGGCACGAGGTCGACATCATCGTCGAGCGCGACGACGGCAAAGTGGTCGCGATAGAAGTCAAGCTCGGTGCGACACCACGCGCCGACGAAACCAAACACCTGACCTGGCTGGCCGAAGAACTCGGTGATGACCTCCTCGATGCCCTCGTCATCACGACCGGACGTGACGCCTACCGGCGGCAAGACGGCATCGCGATAGTGCCGGCGGGACTGCTCGGAGCGTAGGCCGCAGCGGCGCAACTCGTCCCATGTCCATGCTGGTCGAGTACGCTCACGCCGCACAGCCGCGAGGTCGCCAGAGCGTTTTCCGAGGACCTACGGCGGCCCGAGCGTGCGCGTAGTCTCGCATGACGCAACGGTGCCCATGCGAGGACGCCGGCGCGGTTGTGGGTGACTACCTGTCCCGCTAAGGTGGTCACATGCGCGAAGTTGGCATCAAGGAGCTGAAGCGCGACGCGAGCGCGATCGTCGATGCTGTGGAGGCGGGCGAGACGATCGTGATCACCCGCCGCGGCGCCCCGGTTGCGCGTTTGGGCCCGGTCGCTGCACCGGGTCGTGTACAGCGACTCGTGGATCAAGGCTTGATGAGCTGGCCAGCAACCCCCACGGGCGTTCCGGCTGACGTGTCCGCACTAGTGACCGGTGACGGCCCACCGGTCTCGCAGCAGGTCGTCGAGGATCGACGCTGACTGCGTTCTTCGACACCAGCGCCCTGCTGTCGCTGGTCCTCGGAGAGACGACCGCGCCGACGATCCGAGAGCTCCTCATCGAGCACGAGATCGTCGCGGCATCAGCGATCGCTGAGGTCGAGGCCCGAGCGGCTCTCGCACGTGCGAGGCGCGGGCGCCGGCTTACCGCGCGGACGGAGCGCGAGGCCTGGGCGCGCTTCGAGCGGATCTGGTCGACCTCTGCGATTCTCGATGTCGAACGGACGCTCCTGGCGATCGCGACCGAGCTCGCGGGCCGGCGCGGCTTACGTGGCTACGATGCGGTGCAGCTCGCGAGCGCCATACGCGCTGCGGACGTGACAGGCGCGCCGGGTTTCGTGTGCCTCGATCACGAGCTCAACGCGGCAGCTGCGGCGGAGGGATTGACGTGCTTGGTGAGGTAGCGGGCGAACACGTCAATCGGCGGTAGTCCCCCAAGCGGGCTCAATCGGGACTCAAACTGAGCACCACCAACCGAACCGCACGCTCGAGCGAAGGTCTGTCTGCGCGCCAAGTCAGGCTGCGGCCTCGCGCACGACGCGGGCGTTGAGCGGCGGCAGTCCCTCGTAGATCACGATCGGGTCAAGATCGGCGCCCGTGGGCCAGGTGACGGTTCCCGTCTCGCTGTCGACCTCCACGCGGGCGAACATCTGCGGATCGCGCAGCGGTTCGAACACCGGCCCGTCGAGCTGGCCTTCGAGGCTCACGTCCCGCACCGCGCCGTCGTCGAACACGACGCGCAGGCTATGTTTGCCGGTGATTGCGACGTGCACGATGTCGTGGATCTCGTTCATTGGAGCGGTTCGATCTGCTCGAGCGGTTCACCCGCCCGAGCGTGTTGCCAGTTTCGCATCAACTCGGCCTGATGCAACTGCGCCCATTCGCCCACCAGACGCTCGGCACGGTCGGGGAGCGATCCTCGCAGGAGCTCCAACGGATCGATCGCGAACACCGCGATCTGCCCGCTGTAACGAGCATGGAAGTGGGGGATCCCGTGCTCCTTGAAGAACATCTGGATGGCGATGCCGTAGAAGCGACTGACCGTTGGCACCGAGCGATCGTGACGGCGGCGGTGGACGGCTCCAAGCGGGGGGCTCAATCCGCGATCAAGGTCAGCAACACCGACCGAACGGAAGAGGACTCGGCGGGTCCGATCGTTTTCTACCGGGGCCCGAGCTGCCGGCGGCAGGTTCGAGCCCGGCCTCGTAGGCCATGGTTCGGAATGCCAGGACGCGCGCCCGATCCCGAACACTGACGCCCCCACCGTTCAGCGCACAGCGCGACACGCCGCAACCGCGAGCTGGTCACAGCGCTCGTTCAACGCAACCCCGGCATGGCCCTTGACCTTCTTCCACGTCACGGTGTGCCCTTCCAGTGCGACGAGCAGCGCCTCCCACAGCTCGCGGTTCTTGACGGTTGCTTGCTCGAGGTCGTCCAGCCGCGGGCCTTCCAGCCGGCATACCAGCGCTTGGTGATCGCGTCCATGACGTAGCTGGAATCGATGTGGACGGTCACCGCCGATGCGCGCTGCAACGCCCGGAGTCCCTCGATGACCGCCCGCAGCTCCATGCGGTTGTTTGTCGTGAGCGGCTCGCCGCCTGACAGCTCCAGTTGCTTGGCGATCGTGCCGTCGGCGCGGCGGGCGACGAGGATCGCCGCCCAGCCGCCCGGCCCCGGATTGCCCGAGCATGCCCCGTCGGTCCACAGCTCGAATTCCACGCGCGACAACGGTAGGCGCCTGGGGCGATGCCAACCCGGGCGCGCCTCGCCTGCCGAGCAACGGCCCCGCATATGTGACTGTTCGATCACCTATTCTGTTCTCCCCGTGACCGACGACGACCGCGTGTTCAAGGCTCTCGCCGACCCGACGCGTCGCTTCCTGCTCGACCGGCTCTTCGAGCGTGACGGTCGCACGCTGACCGAGCTCGAGTCCGAGGTGGAGATGACGCGCTTCGGCGTGATGAAGCACCTCAAGGTCCTCGAAGACGCGGGCCTCGTCGTCGCTCGGCGGTCGGGCCGGGAGAAGTTGCACTTCCTCAACGTGGTCCCGATCCGGCTGATCCATGACCGGTGGATCGACAAGTACACCGAGCGCCAGGTGTCGGCGCTCGCCAACCTCAAAAGCGAACTGGAGAGGGAATGACCACCATGACCGCGGGCGGTGGTTGGAGCAGGGTCTTCGCCGGGCGCTCGCGATACCGTCGAACGTGATGGCACCCCTCCGCTTCGCCGTCCCGCGAGAGCACGCGCTGCTGACGCTCGCCGACGCCAGCGGCGGACTCTCGGCGCTGTTCGCGCTCGACGCGCATATCGCCCATCACCTGACGTGGTTCGAGGAGGCCGCGATGGCGTTCGGCCGCGCGCCCGAGGACGAGGACGACGACACGAAGGACGCGCGCGCGAGCGCCAACGCCCAGCTCGAGCCGATCCGCGCGCTGCGCACCGAGCTCGCCGAGCTCGCCGCCGATGCCGAGGCGCAGCTCCCCGAAGGGCAAGAGTGGAACGTCGAGATCGTGGCTGACAACCCACTTCCTCACCTGCCCGACACGCTCGGGCCGAGGGAGCTGCTCAAGGTCGAGCGCAGCTTCCACGCGGGCGTGACGACGCATCTGATCGCCGCGACCCAGTCGCTCGCTCCGCTGGCCGACCGCCTGCACACGTTCGAGGACGAAGAGAGCCGCGACCTGGCCGCGCGCGTCCAGACGTTCGTCGCCAGCTCCAGCTTTTAAACGAGGTCCTCTTGGGACGCCGGCGGCCACGTCACCACGAGGCGTGCCCCGCCCTTGAAGCGAAACGTCAGGCCGTTGGTGCGTTCGCTGACCGACTCGATCGGCGGGTCGCTGAGATCGAAGCGGGCATCGGCGAGCGAGTAGTGCCCGCGCAGATCGAAGTGGTGTGGCTCACCGCCCGAGCCGAGTGGGTCGGGCGTCGTCTCGTGGCTCCAGTTCTCGAGCAGGCCGGTCGCGATCAGCAGCGGCGTGTCGTGGTTGACCTCCATCCACGCCGTCACTTCCTGGCCGAGCCGGTCGTTCAGCGTGAGCAGCGCCTCGTCGAGCGTCATCGTCATCGGAGGGGAACGTACCCGTAACGGCGGGCCCCCGTCGCCCAGGTTGCGGGGTCTGTCCAGCGGCAGGTAGCCTGCGGCGCACGATGCGCCTCGCAAGCCTCACCGCGCTGACGCTGGTTGCACTCGCGATCGGCGCCTGCGGCGGCAAGAACGACGCTGCGGACGCCGAGGCGACCGTCAGCTCGGCGATCAAGGGCATCGCCGCCGGTGATGCCGCCAAGGTCTGCGCGAAGCTCACGCCCGCAGCGAAGCACAGGGTGCTGGTCGCCCTGCGCAACAACCCCGTCGGCCCGGATATCAGGGCGAAGACCTGCGAGGAGGCACTGACCAAGCTGCACGCAAGCCTCACGCAGGCCCAGAAGAACGTGCTCGTGGACGGCGAGGTCGGCGACGCCAAGGTCAAGGGCGACAAGGCCAGCGTGCACGTCGTCGGCGCCGGCATGGAAGTGCGCCTTCAGAAGCGCAACGACACGTGGCTCATCACGGGCGGCTTCTTGTGATCACGAGCGGGTAGCCTCCGCTCGCGCATGGCTAGCCTCCCGCAGATCGTCTTCGAGGTGAACTTCGTCGTCCCGGGGGAGATGCGCTGGTGCATGCGCGCCAAGGGCGTCTTCGACGACTGGCTGCACTCCGACGCCGCCAGCGACAGGCCGATCGACCAGCTCCCGTCCGCCGACCTGCAAATGGCGACCGACCACGCCGAGATCAAGCTCCAGTGGATCGAGCTCGGCGCCAGCAACGCCTGGGAGGCGATCAAGCGAGCGTCGGAGATCGTCGAGGAGGTGCTGCCCGGGCTGATGCGCACGCGCACGCTGAGGGTCGACGCGACACTGCAGAATCCCGACCCTGAGCTGCGCCGTCCGGTCGGAACGTGACTACGAAGTCCCGTCGAGATTGTCGACGAGCCGCAGCAGCTCCAGCGGGCTGAACGGCTTGGTCAAGAAGAAGTCGGCGCCCGCGGTGGCCGCCCGCGTGCGCGCGCCATCGTCAGCCGAGGCGGTCAGCATCACGATCTTCGCGCCCGTCATCACCGGCTCGCCGCGCATCTGGCGGCAGGCTTCGATGCCGTCCATCTGCGGCATGTCGATGTCCAGGAAGACGAGCCGCGGGCCCTCGCGGCGCGCCGCCCGGACCCCCTCCGCGCCGTCGCCGGCCTCATGCAGGTCAAACGCCGAGACGCCCTCCAGCGTGGTCCGGATGAGCTTGCGGATGAACGGGTCGTCGTCGACGATCAGCACCGCTCGTTGTCGGTCCATCGGGCTACCCGATCTCCAGCCGGATGCGCTCGATGACCGCGTCGGGCAGCGACTTGAAGGCCTCCACCACGTCCGGATCGAAGTGCGTCCCGCTGTCCTGCGCGATGATCACGCGCGCCTGCGCGATCGTCGAGGCCCGCCGGTAGGGTCGGTTCGTCGTCAGTGCGTCCAGCGTGTCGACGACTGCGAAGACACGCGCCGAGATCGGGATCTCCTCGCCCACGAGCTGGTCTGGATAGCCCCCGCCGTCCCAGCGCTCGTGATGCGAGCGAATGACGTCGCGCGCGGCGCCGAGGAAGTCGATGTCGCGCACGATCGCCGAGCCGGTCACGGGATGCTGCTCCATGACGAGCCGTTCGGCGGGCGTCAACGGACCTGGCTTGAAGAGGATCGCATCTGGCACGGCCACCTTGCCTGCATCGTGCAGCAGGAAGCCGAACTCAATCTGGGGCTCGTCTCCTAGACGCATGCCGTATGCGTCGGCCAGCTTCAGCCCGTATGCGGCCACGCGCTCTGCGTGGCGTCCAGTGTAGGCGTCGCGCGCCTCGACCGCGCTTGCCAGCGCCCGCACGGTGAGCATGTAGGAGCGGCGCAGCTCCTGCGCGCCAAAGCGCTCCTCTTTGAAGGTATCGCGCAGATCGGCTGCGTAGCGCTCGAGCTGGCGCTCCTTCTGGGCCGCCTCGCGCTGGCGCTTCTGAAGCTCGGCTTCGAGCTCCTCGATCCTTGCGCGCAGCAGTTCGTCGGTACTCACGGCCAGCTATCTTCCCTGCCCCGTGCCGGTGACGGCGAGCGCCGAGCGTAGCGCGCTCACCGCCTGGGGAAGCGGGAATACCGGCATCCCGACTCCCCAGGTATTGGGCTGCTCGCCCGCGTCGGACGAGAAGAGGATCACCGAGCGGCCGGTGCCTATTCCGTCGAAGACCGCCGGAACGGATGACATGCTCGCGTGCACGAATGCGACCTCGAAAAGCTCCTTCTCGCTCGCGCGGGCGGCGCCCTCGGCGCTGCTCTCCCAGTGGTGCTCGATGCCGAGGCTGCGCAGCGACGGCGTGAGTTGGACGCGGACGCTCTCCGGCGCGACGATCAGCACGCGCGAGCGCTTGGCCTTGATCGCGGCGCCGAGCACGTCCACCAGGCGGCGGCGGTCGATCGGCTTGGAGATCGCCCACTCGCCTTCCAACTCGGCCAGCCGCGAGGAGACGGACACGAAGATCACCGGCAGGTCGCGCAGCTTCGGGTCGGCGCGCAGGGCCTTGAGCACATCGAATCCGTTCATGCCGGGCATCAGGATGTCGAGCGTCACCGCGTCGAAGTGCCCGTCGCGCAGGCGCTGTAGCGCCTCGGCGCCGGAGTGCACCTGCACCGCCTCCACGCCGAGCGGCCGCAGCTGCTGGGCGATCAGGGCCGCGAGCGCGGGCTCGTCGTCGACGATCAGGACCCGGCGGGACGCGAGCGCGGGGACCGGGGTCACGGCCCCCGCGCCCATGGTCACCGCCATCCCCGGGGCTGCCGGCAGAGAAACGGTGAAGGTCGTTCCGAGTCCCGGCTGGCTCTGCACGTCGATCGAGCCGGCGTGCAGGTCTACGAGCGACTTGACGATCGCGAGGCCGAGGCCGGTGCCAGGCGTCGTGCGCTCGTCCGAGGAGCCACGGTAGAAGCGATCGAAGACGCGCCGTATGTCCTCGGACGATATCCCGCGGCCGCTGTCTGCCACGGTGACGCGGGTGCTCTGGCCATCGCCCTCCAGGCGCACGGTGATCGTGCCGCCCTCGTCCGTGTAGAGATGCGCGTTCGTGACGAGGTTCGTGAGGATCTGGCGCACGCGTGCGGGATCGGCGAGCGCCGGCGGGCGAGGCTCGCGGATGTCGACGTGCAGCTGCTGGCGCTTGCCCTCCAGGCGCGCTGCCATCAGCGCCGCAACCTCCGCTACCGTCGGGGCCAGATCGGTCGCGCGCGCATCGATCTCGAACTGGCCCGACTCGATCCGGGCGAGGTCGAGCAGGTCGTTGACGAGGTCGACGAGACGATCGGTCGACTGCAGCACGATGTGGATGAACTCGTACTGGCGCTCGGTGAGGTTGTCGGCGTTCGTCGTCTCGAGCAGCTCCATGAAGCCCTTGATCGAGGTCAGCGGGCTGCGCAGCTCGTGCGAGGCCGTCGCCACGAAGTCGCTCTTGGCCTGCTCGAGGCGCGACCGCTCGGTGATGTCGCGCAGCGTCCACACGACGCCTGCTTCGGGGCCCGCGAGGCGAGCCGCGGTGATCGCGAGCGTGCCCGGGCCGTGCCGGACGGTCACCTCGCCGGCGAGCGCATCGGCGAGCTGGGGGAGGGGGCTGTTCGGCGACAGCGCTGAGGACCCCGGTCTCAGGGCGGAGACCATCGCTGTCGCGCGCGGGTTCATCGTCGTCACGCGGCCGCTCGAGTCGCAGATGACGAGCCCGTCGCCGAGGCTCTCGATCGTCGTCGCCAAGCGCTGGCGCTGCGCCTCGATGCGCCGGCTCGCGAGGACGAGATCCTCGCCCATCTTGTTGAAGGACGTGCCGAGCAGCTCGAGTTCGGTCGGTCCTGCCGCCTCCACGCGAACCGCGAGATCGCCGGCCGCCATCCTGCGTGTGGCGTCGACGAGGTCGTCCAGCGGCCTGCGCATCGTGCGGATCAGCAGGGTGAGAAAGGCGATCACGGAGACGAGCGCCAGCCCGGCGCCGGCGATGATCGCGACGAGCGCGGTGCGCGAGTGGCTGGCGGCGGTCGCGCGGGCCTCGTCGCGGCGCACGCGCTGGCGCGTGGCCAGCTGCGCGAGTGCGTCGCGCGCGGCGGGCAGGTCGCGCGCGGTGCGCCGGCGCGCGGCGGCGCGCGTCGGCTGTCCGGCGAGGGCCTGTGCGTCGCGCCGCGCGGGCAGGATCGCCGCCGCGACCCTGCGGCTGCGCGCGTCGCCGGCGGCGAGTTGCAGTGCGCGTGTGGCGGTCATATCGAACGCGCGCGCGGCGCTCGCCACGAAGCGGGCCGCGGTGCGGGACCGTGGCCGCACGAGGTTCGACTCCAGCGCGACCGTCGCGGTGAGGAGGTTCGCGGCCGCGATCTCGAGCTCCGAGCTGGCAGACAGGCGATCCTCGTACTGCTGGCGCGCGTCGTAGAGCGCGGCGATGCCGATCGCGCCGATCGCCGCGAGCGCGATCGTCAGCCCGAGCAGCGCAAGCTGGAGCGTGCGTGCGATCGACCGCCGTTGGGGGCTGGATGTCGAGCCGCCTATCATCGGCGTATGGATCTCGTCGGCGCATGGCTGCGCCAGCTGCTCGGGGCCGGGACGGCCGTCGCGATCGTACCGGTCGCGATGCTGGCAGCGCTGGCCGTGGTGCTCGGGGCAGCCGGCGGATTCGGTGGCCTGGGTTCGCTGCGCCAGTTGATCGCCGGGCCGAAGGTCTCTCCGACCGAGCAGGCCGCGGCCCGGCAGCCGCAGGGCACCGACGGTGCGCGTGTGGCGCCGCCCACGATCGTCGCCTCGCGAAGGCCGGCGGCACGCGGACCCAGGCGCGCGTCGCGCCGGCAGGGCCGCAGGGCGCAGCCGCCGCGGACACGCCCGCTGGCCCGGCTCCCGCCGATCGCGGCGCCGCTCGTCGGGGTGGCGCGCCCCGCGCCCGCGCCGCCGCATTCGCTCCCGACGTCGCCCCGCCCCGCGGCGCGCCCGGCGCCGAAGGATCGCGCCCGGCCGGTGACGGACCTACTCGACAGGGCGATCGGGGATGTGCGGGCAGTGGTCGGAAAGGTCATAGATCGGCTCGGGCAGACCGTAGGTAACGTCATCGGTCCGCCACCGCAGGACCGCTGACGCTACTGAGAACATCCGAGCACCCGCCTGCGACCACGCTCTCGGACGCGGCGGCGACTGCCGATGGGGCCCGATGCCCGTCCCTGTGCGTGTCGCCCTCTATGTCGTCATCGCGGCCTGCCTGATCCTGGCGATGCGCCAGACGAGCTCCGGCTCGCGATCACACGCAACGGTCGACGACGGCGGTGCCTCCTACCGGCTTGATCGAGCGAGCGCCGATCTCGCCGGCGTGACGATCCTCGACGACGCGACGCGTGCCGCCACGTTCAGCTTCGCTTCGGGCACGACACCCGAGCAGCGGCAGGTCTTCCTCGCCGCGATCGCGATCGCTCGACCGGAGGCGCGGCGGCTGATCGACGCCGTCGACGGGCTGGTGACGGTTCGCTTCGGCGTTCCGGACGTCGCCGGAGCGATCGGCCTGACGAGCTTCGACGGCGAGGCCTACGAGGTCACGGTCGACCTTGCCGGCGTCAGCAGACGCCACGGTGCACGCGGTGTCGACGCCGTGATCCTGCACGAGATGGGCCACGTCGTAGATCGCGCGGTGGTGCCAGACCAACTGATGGCCACGCTCGACGCGCAGATCCCAAGCGGGGTGCGCTGTCTTCCCGGCCAGCCGACGGGCTCATGCGCGACGGTGCAGGAGCGCTTCGCCGACACGTTCGCGAAGTGGGCGATGGACGACCTGGGCGTGAACGGCACCGTCGGCTACCGCATCCTGCCGCCGGTCCCGATCGCGAAGTGGGGCCAGCCGCTGGCCCGGCTCGGCGCGTCGACGGCCCT
>Ga0307502_10000029_pt1 | contig 39011 bp, 37 predicted proteins | sample 16_S_MG_FD_201364 | JGI IMG/M metagenome (GOLD analysis project Ga0307502, IMG submission 201364) | Soil microbial communities from Populus trichocarpa stands in riparian zone in the Pacific Northwest, United States - 16_S | ecosystem: Environmental > Terrestrial > Soil > Riparian zone > Trees... | reverse complement strand
AGGATATGAGAACCTCGGCATCCTCGGCGACCTCTCGAACCGAGACAAGCACCGGGTCGTGCAACCCGCCTACCTCATGGACGACAACTTCAGAATCACACCACGGGCAGTGCACGACTGCGAGATTGTCCGCGTCGTCCACGGCAAGTCCGGCCCGTTTGAACATCGCCGTGAACTCGCCCGAGTCCAGGTCCGTATCACGGGACCGCAGCCGGAGATGGGCGGCGAGGCCAACCTGTCCGGCCGAATATGCCTCAGCGACGGAACCGGACTTCAGAAGCTCATAGATGACATTGGTGCCTTGGTGTCGCAGGTAGTCCGGCGCTTCGAGCCGACCCTGTCCCCACACGTACCGTGAACGCGTGCCGTACTCAGGCGAATATCCCGGCGACCCGCACATCTAGCGGCCCACCGCATCGTGTGCGTGGGGTAACGCCCGCGAGGATCGTGGGGTGCGCCCCTTGTTGGGACCCGTGAAAGTGGCTGTCGCACAAACCATTCGCGTTGGGACAGGGCCTCTCGACCAGCCCGATCAGGCTCGACAAATGGGAGGCGACCTCCAGATCGGCGATATTGCGCCGCCTGCCTCCCACCGCACCCCTACCGAGATCCTTTGCGCGACAGCCACGAAAACGCCCGGATTCATCGGGCCGATGAGTTTCGCCAACCCTTCGTAGAGACGATCATGGACGCACCGTCATCGCGTTCATGAGCGACAACCACATCGATCCCGACTTCGCCGCCGAGACGTTCGTGCTCGCGCCCATGGCCTCGTCAAACGGTCAGTAGTCGCGAGCAACCCGCGCCGCGCAGCGCCGGCAGCTTCGCCAGCGGCGCGCGCTCAAACACCGGCTGCCGGTAGGGATCAAGCAGCCGGCCCTCACGCTCAAGCGGCTACAGAGGACGGCGGGCATCGTGAAGTATGAAGGCGAGCCGCCCGCCAGCGACCCTGGACAAGCAGCAGCTTGTCGGCGCTCACAGCGGCGAGGCGAAGCTCACGCCCTCGGCCATGCCAGTCTGACCAGCTACGCCGCCAGCGGATGCGCGATGCGTTCCGGCGCGGCGATGCCGTCGGCTTTGCGCTGGTCGGTGACGTCGACGTAGATCTGCGTGGTCCGCGCGTCGACATGGCCGGCCAGCGCCCGGATGACCTCCAGCGCGACGCCACGCTCGGCGAGCATCGTGCAGAACGTGTGGCGCAGCGCGTGCGCTGTACGGCGATCGTCCCTGACGCCCCCCTTTTGTAGACGCCGCGTCATCGCGCGACGTCCGCCACGCTGGATACGTTTTGCTTTCAGCCATGAGCGACACGGCGAACTTGGAGGGCGATCACGCGACGCCGGTCGCTCACGGGGTTGAGCTGATCGCGAGTCAGTTCGCCAGGGCCTGCGATGTGCAGCAGGTCATCGCGGCGGATGGCGATCTCGTTGAGCTACTCCTTAATGGGGCGGGCGTGGCCCGCGACCGTGCGCCGGGCGACATCGAAGCGCGCTGTAGCTCACGTGACGTGAAGTGGGTCCGATGCTGGTCAGGGGAGCACTACCGTCTGCGTACGGCGCTTAGCGAGGTCTCGGCGCCCGACGAGCCGGGCTGGGCGTGAGCAAGTCGCGCACTACGCCGTTTGGGGTGCGGTGGGAGGAGGACCTCGTCGCTCTGGGCGCCGTTGATCTTGCCGTCGACGTTGGCGCGAATGAAGGACAGACGGCCCAACTGATCGCAAGTGCATTTCCGTCTGCGCGGATCTTCAGCTATGAGCCCGTTCCTTCGACGTTCGAGGTGCTTCAGCGTCGGTATGCAGGATCCCCAAGCGTCAGATGTATACAGGCTGCCATGGGGGCCAAGGTCGGGCAGGCCCAGATCACGACTGGCCCCATCTCCGGACAGAACACCTTGATCACCGATGCGAAGCCCGACCAGCCGACCGTAGAAGTACCCGTCACGACACTGGCGGTACAGGCGATCGAGCATGGATGGGACCAGATCGATTTGCTCAAGGTCGATACTGAAGGCTACGAACTAGAGATCCTCGATGGGGGCCGACAACTGTTGCGCGATGGCCTCGTGCGCTTCGTGCTTGTTGAATGCGACTTCGTACGCCGCCCAACCGAACCGCACGGATTCTTCCCGGACATATACCGATTCCTGGATCCTTTGCGCTACCGCGTCGTCGCCTTCTACACCGCCGCGGTCGATGGACAAGGGTGGATCTGGGGAGATGTCCTCTTTATGAGAGAAACCCGCCGACGCAAGGTGTTGTTCACACCAGCGGGGCCGTAACCGGGGAAGTTCTGGGTCGAGATCAGGAGATCAGGACGCTCGGCGATGGACGGAGACGATCCGCGGGTGCCCGGCCATCTGACTCGCCCGGCCGCCGCAGCGCCTCGGCCTGGTGTCTCCTCGAGTACCAAGACCGGGCTATGCAGCACGCCACTGGCCGGGGACTTCTGCGCGACCACGTCTGTGCCGGCGCTTGAGGCGTATCGGTGTGTCGTATCTGTGCTTCGGGCTGAGCCGGGGGCCAGTGGATGCGTTGAGCGCGCCGCGCCCTTCACAGGATGGCTACGGGTTGGTCACGGCGACGTCACGACTGCGCGTGGACCAACGGGCAGCCTGAGGTCGTGATGCTTTTGCCTGGGTTGTACGCCCATCGCCTCGGTCGTGATCCTGGGCCGGACTGCTCACGCGCGGCGTTGCGCGCGACGCTCGCGGGCCCCGTGGATGGCTTGGAGGCCGATGTCTGCCTGACGGCCGACGGGCGGCTTGTGCTGTTGCACGATCCGTGGCTGGCCACGTGCACGACAGCGCGCGGGTGGGCGCACGCGACGGGGTGGGAGGCGCTGCGCGGTTCCCGGCTGCGTGACCGTGGTGGTGCGCTGACGCCTGAGTCGCCGATGCTGCTTGAGGAGCTGCTGGATGCGGCGCCGCGTGAGCTTGCGTTGCAGATCGATGTCAAGGCCTACGGCGATCCGGCGCTCACGCGTGCGACCGCGGCTGCGGTGGCGCGGGTCGTGGTCGGGCGCGCGGAGCGTGAGCGCGTGGAGGTGCTGTCCTTTCATGTCGCGGCGTGCGAGGAGGCGGTGCGCCATGGGTTGGCGGCGCGGCTGGTGACGTGGGCTGACTACGCGCCCGACGCGCTTGCGCGGTGGGCGCGGCGCGCGGGCGTCGCCGGTGTCTGCATCGAGCACTTTGTGCTGCACGCCGAGCTCGTCGAGCGTATGCGCGGCCACGGTCTGAGCGTGAGTACCGGCACGATCAACGATCCGGCGTTGGCGGCTCGCGCGGGCGCTTTGGGGGTCGACACGATCACCACCGACCGGCCGGCGGCCCTGCGAAGCGAGCTCGCGGCATTGGCGCGCGCCGCCTGAGCTGGTCCGGGGCGCCTGTCAGGGGGCGGATCGCAGCACGGCAACGATCCGCGGGTGACCGTCGACGTGCAGCTCGTCGACGATCTCGACGTCGTTGAGTCCGACGATGCGACCGAGTCGGCGCAGTCCTTCGGCGGGAAATCCCCAGTAGGTGAACGTATCGCGCGCGTAGACATCGCCCGGCTCGCGCACCTCGATCGCGGGCGTATCGGCACCCAAGCTCGAGCCATAGGTCTCGAGCACGATCTCGCCGCCCGGCCGCAGGACGTCGACCAGCGTCTGCAACAACCTGACCGGATCGCTGACGCGATGCAAGATCCCGAAGCACAGCGCCACGTCAAAGCGCTCGTCAAGCTGGCCGACGTCCAGCGCGTCCATCTGGCGGTACTCGACGTGTGACCCCGTCAGCTTCGCGATCGCGCGAAAGCCCGCGCCGCCGGACACAGTGATGCCAAAACGCGCACGCACCCACTTGACGTACTGCTCGTTGTCGACCGCGACGACGCGCCGCGCGCCACGGCGCTCAGCCAAAAAGCTGTAAAAGCCGTCAAACGCGCCGACATCCAGCACGCTGCGGCCAGCGAAGCGGTCATCTTCAAGCACACCAAGGCGGTAGCCGTGGTCGCGCGCGATCCCCGGGGTATAGATGCCGGGCGCCAACGCGAAGGTGTGAAACCACAGCGCCACCGAGTCGCGCACGCGCTCGGCGTCCGCGGGTGCCGCGTCGATCGCCAGCGCGTCAGCGACCAGCCGCTCGGCGCCAGACGTCTCGGGGATCGCCTCTGACAGGGATGCGTGCAGCAATTCTCAGGATCCAGTCTTGTCGGTTGCCCATGAGACCGTATAGACGACACGCCGCGCCGTGGGATTTGATCACGCAGGACGATGATGTTCCCTGCAGAGCGACGTGGCCGTCGCCGCGCCGCGCGCGTGTGGCTGGCGTCGATGATGTCGTCATGCACAACGCCGCGGGTGGACAAGCTCCATCGCCGCCGCCACTCGCAGCGCGGCATCGCTGTCGGGTTGACCGCAGCCACGCCACCCGAGGTAGCAGAGCGCCGGCCTCAGGCGCTTGCCGTCAGCGACCATGAGCCGAAGCTGATCGGCGACCGGCGTCAGATCCTTGTGGATCTCGGTGAGTTGCGAAGCCTCCGTCGCCGACGAACCGCTCGAGCACGGCATCGACACGCGCCTTGAAGGCGGTCTGGTCATGCATCGCCGGGCGTGAACGGCTGCGCGCCTGGCCAGCGCCGCAGCGGCCGCGTCGGTCGACGTCTGCCAACCGGCATATGGCTGATGCGCTGATGCTCTAACATCAATCTGCGGTGCGAACGACTCTGGAGATCGATGACGATGTCGTCGGAGCGGCGCGCGAGTTGGCGGCGCTGGAACGTCGCTCGCTGGGGTCGGTGATCTCCGAGCTGGCCAGGCGCGGTCTGACGCCGGCCCAGGTTTTCGTCGACGCGTCGTTGCCTGTTATCCGACTCCCCGCGGGCAGCCCCCCGATCACGCCGGAGATGGTGCGTCGCGCGCTCGACGAGGACTGAGCGACATGGCGCTGCTCGACGTCAACGCGCTCGTCGCGCTGGTTTGGGACGCGCACGTTCATCACGACGCCGTCCGCGCCTGGTTCGCAGGGTACGCGACGGCGGCTGGTCGACCTGTCCGGTGACCGAGAGCGGCTTCGTTCGCGTGTCATCCAATCCCAAGGTGCTCGCGAACGCGATCAGCGTTGAGCAGGCGCGCGCGGTGCTGCGCGCGTTGCGTCAACATGAGGGCCATCGCTTCCTGAGCGACGACGTGTCGCTCGCCGACCCCGAGATTCCACGGCTGGTTGGGCACCGCCAGGTCACCGATGCGCACCTGCTCGCACTCGCGCGCCGAAACGACACGCGCCTGCTGACCTTCGACACCGCAGCTGTAACGCTGGCCCGCGGCGATGAGATCGAAGTGCTCACCACGCTGGGCTGAGCCCGCCCGAGCCCGAAGGCGCGGTGATTCGGGGTTCACCCGGTCCCCGCCGCATCGAGTGGCGTCCTCTCCCGTCGGCAGCTGAGCTTCAGCTGGACCGTCCGGTGATCGACGTACTGCGCCTGCCCGCTCTCGCCGGGCGTCTCTCCCCACAACCCCCCACCGCCACAGCACATCGACCGGCGGAATCCTGCGCGGGACCGCAAGAACGCCCCCAATCGGCGCCGTTGCACGCGCGCCTGCACCACTCGACGATGCAGGCGCCTATCGCCTCCACCGCGAAAGTCCCTGCTCAGAGGCGCCTCCGCGACGTGGACGGAAGGCCCGAAGCGCAATGGTGGGAGAAAGCGTGCAGTTTGGGTTGCAGAGTGGGAAGAAGTGGGATAGCGTCGCAGCAGCGAGCCGGGGTGGAGGGGCTCCTCCCACCCCTCCACCCCGGCTCCAAGCAGTTGCAGGGCCAGCTCTCCCATGGTCTTTCGCGGAACCTTCGACTACTCACTCGATGCGAAGAATCGGCTCACCGTCCCGGCACGCTTTCGCGCCGCACTCGCCGAAGGAGTCGTGCTGGCCAAGGGCCTTGAACGCTGCGTTGCCCTCTGGACCCCGAGCGGCTACGACGCCTACACGCACTCTTCGCTGGCCGGCTTTCATCCCCTTTCCGACGAGGCGCGCAAGCTCAAGCGCTTCTTCGCCGCCAACTCGCTCGACACCGAGCTCGACGGGGCCGGGCGCGTGATGATGCCGCCCTTTCTCGTCGACCACGCCGGTCTTGGCAAGGAGGTCACGGTGACCGGCGCGGGAGACAACCTCGAGATCTGGGACCGCGCGGGCTGGACCGAGTACAACGCCGCGCTGGCTTCCGACATCACCGACATCACCGCTTCCCTTGGCCACACTGCTTGAGATGACGATTCCGCACGTGCCGGTCCTCGCCGGCGAAGCGATCGAGCTGCTTGACCCGCAGCCCGGTCAGATCGTCGTCGACTGCACGTTCGGGGCCGGCGGCCATGCGCGCCTGCTCGCCGCGCGCGTCGGCTCGGCGGGAACGCTCATCGCGATCGACCGCGACCCGATCGCCGGCGAGCGGTTCGCCGAGCTCGCGCCCGAGCTTCCGAGCACGAGCCGCTTCATCCGCGCCTCGTTCGTCGAGGGCCTCGAGCAGCTCCACGAGGAGGGTGTCCGGGCGGACATCGTGCTCATGGACCTCGGCATGTCCTCAATGCAGGTCGACACCTGGCAGCGCGGCTTCTCCTACGCCTACGACGCGCCGCTTGACATGCGCATGGACCCGAGCCTGGCGACCTCGGCACACGAGCTGGTCAACGAGGCCGAGCAGCGCCACCTCGAGACGATCTTCCGCGACCTCGGCGAGGAGCGCTACGCGCGCCAGATCTCCCGCGCGATCGTCCGCGCCCGAAGCCGTGCTCCGATCATGTCGACGATCCAGCTTGTCGAGGTCGTCTCCTCGGCCGTCCCGGCACCAGCCCGCTTCGCCGCCGGCCACCCGGCAAAGCGCGTCTTCCAGGCGCTGCGCATCGCGGTCAACGACGAGCTGGGCCAGCTCGACGCCGCGCTGCCGCTCGCGTGGCACCTGCTGCGCCTGAGCGGCCGCCTCGCCGCGATCTCCTTCCACTCGCTGGAGGACCGGCGCGTCAAGCGCTTCCTCGTCGCGCGGGCGCAGGGGTGCATCTGCCCGCCCGATCTGCCGGTCTGCGGCTGCGGGCGCGAACCGGAGGCCGAGCTCGCCAGCCGTCGTGCGATCGCGCCGACCGCCGGCGAGATCGCTGCCAATCCGCGAGCGCGATCAGCGCGCCTGCGCGTCGCATCGAAGATCAAGGAGGACAGCTGATGAGCCGCTCAGCAGCCGCAATTTCCCGTCACCACGGCGTGCGCCGTTCGGTCGCGGCGCCCGCTGCGCCGCGCCGGGTCTCTGGACCGCTGCACCCGCAGCGCGCCCCGCGGGCGCGGGTGGACACGCGCGACCTCAGGCCCGAGTACCAGCGCGGGCGTTCGGTGGGCACGCGGCCGCCGCTGCGGATCGCGGCCGAGGGCGGCCTCTCGCTCGCTTCGGCTGTGGCCGGCGTCGCGCTCGACGTCTCGAGCAGCAAGCTCATGGATCGCCTCGTGCGCAGCCGCGGGTGGATCGTCATCGTGGCGTTCGGCCTGATCGGGATCGTCGCGATGCAGGTCTCGATGCTGAGGCTCAACGCCGGCATCGGCCGGGCGGTCGAGACGGTCAGCTCGCTGGAGCGCAGCAACGCGTCGCTGCGCGCCGAGACATCGCGTCTGAGCTCGGGCGATCGCATCCAGTCGCTTGCCGGCGCCCGCGGCTACGTGATGCCGGCGCCCGCGGACGTGACGTTCCTCAAAGCCGGCGACCTGCGCTCCGACGGCAACCGCGCTGCCCAGCGCATGCACGCGCCCGATCCGTCGATTGCCGGGCCGGCGGGGTCCGCCGTCGTGCCCGACGCGCTTGCCGGCATGACCGGACCGGCCGTTCCCGTCGCACAGACCGCGCCCGCAGCGGCGGGCGCTCCCGTGACCGGCGCGCCGGCGGCGACGACGGTGCCGAACACCACGGCGCCCGTGACGGCCGCCCCTGCGACGGTCGCGCCCGGCGCCACCGCGCCAGTAGACACCGCTTCCGGCGCTACCGCCACCGGTCACGCTGCTCCCGGCGCTCCCGCCACCGGTGCCACCGCTCCCGGCGCTACCGCCCTCTCGGCAAACGGCGCCACAGCAACGCCGCCGCCCAGCGACGCAGCGCCCCAGTCCGCCCGGACGACCCCGCCACCGCCTTGAGCAGATGGGCCTGACGGAGAGGCGGATCGGCCTGCTCTTCGCGATCTTCCTCGCACTGCTGCTCACAGCCGCCGCCCGCGCAACGTGGCTGGGCGGCGTTCGGGGGGGATCGCTGCGGGCGGTTGCCAGCACGCAGCAGGTCGACGAGTTCAAGGTCCCCGCGCGGCGCGGGACGATCACCGACCGCAACGGCATGCCGCTCGCCGTCTCCCAGCCCGCGGACGACGTCGCGGCAACGCCGTACCTCGTCAAGGACAAGCTCAAGGTCGCGCGGCAGCTCGCGCCGCTGCTGGGCGACAGCGAGGCGGACGTGCTCGAGAAGCTCAACGCGCGCGGTGGTTTCGTCTATCTCAGCCGCAGCCTGTCGGGCGCGAAGTCCCAGGACGTTCGCAAGCTCAAGATCGCGGGCTTGCAGTTCATCCCCAGCGCGCGCCGTGACTATCCGCGCCGCTGGCTGGCCTCGCAGGTGCTCGGCATCGTCGGGATCGACGGCGACGGGCGCACGGGCCTGGAGTACGCAAGCGACAAGGTTCTACGCGGCGCCGACGGCCGGCGGCGGATCGTCAAGGATGCGCTCGGCCAGCCGATCGTCTTACAGGAGACGGCGCGCGCCCGGCCCGGCAAGGACCTCAAGCTCACGCTGGACGCCGAGCTTCAGGGGAAGGTCGAGGACGTCCTGGCGCAGGTCGGTCTGGCCTGGCGACCCAAGGGCGCGACCGCGCTAGTCATGAATCCGCACTCGGGCAAGATCCTCGCGCTCGCCAACTGGCCGCGCGTGGATGGCAACGATCTCGGAGGCGCGCCGCGCTACGCCTCGCGCAACCGGGCCGTCGCCTTCAACTACGAACCGGGGTCGACGTTCAAGGCGTTCACGGTCGCCGCCGCGCTGCAAGAGCGGGCTGTCACGCCGAGCGACATCTTCAACTTGCCGCCGACGATCAAGGTCGCCGACCGCGTGATCGAGGAGGCGCACGCTCGCGGCACGGTCGACCTCACGACGGCGCAGATCCTCGCGCAGTCAAGCAACGTCGGCACGGTGAGGATCGGCCTGCGCCTGGGCGGCAAGCGCTTCGATTCCTGGGTCCGGCGCTTCGGCTTCGGACGCGCGACCGGCGTCGAACTGCCCGGAGAGGAGTCCGGCCAGGTGCTCACGCTCGACAAGTACTCCGGCTCGTCGATGGGCAACCTGCCGATCGGCCAGGGCGAGTCGGTCACGCCGATGCAGCTCGCGACCGCATACGCCGCGATCGCCAACGGCGGGATGATGCGCCGCCCGCGGATCATCGACAGCATCGGCGGCGTCAAGACGCGGACCCCGCGCGGCCGGCGCGTCATCTCCACGACGACCGCCGCGCAGGTGCGCGAGATGCTCGCGGGCGTGGTCGAGGCCGGCGGCACCGGCAGCCAGGCCGCGATCCCGGGCTACTCGCTCGCGGGCAAGACCGGCACGGCGAACAAGATCGACCGCGCGACGGGGACGTACTCCAAGACGCGCTTCATCGGCTCGTTCGTGGGCTTCGCGCCCGCGCGCAACCCCAAGCTGCTCGTGACGGTCATGGTCGACGAGCCGCACGGCGCGATCTACGGCTCTGAGGTCGCGGCCCCGGCGTTCCAGGAGATCATGCGCTTTGCGCTGCCATACCTCGGCATCCCGGCCGGCTCCTAGAATCCAGCACGTCATGACGTTGCGCGAGCTGCTCGGCGACGCGGCCTCCGGTGCTCCGCCGGTCGAAGTTGCCGCGCTGGCCTACGACAACCGGCGGGTGCTGCCCGGCTCCGTCTTCTTCTGCGTGCGCGGCTTCACGCGCGACGGGCACGACTTCGCGCGCGACGCGATCGCGCGCGGGGCCGCCGCGCTCGTCGTCGACCATCCGCTCGGGCTCGCCGTGCCGGAGGTCGTTGTCGCCGACGTTCGCGCCGCGATGGCGCCCGCCGCCGCGCGGCTTCACGGGGACCCGACGGCGTCGCTGCGTACGATCGGCGTCACCGGAACGAACGGCAAGACGACGACGGCGTATGTCGTCCGCGCGCTGCTGCAAGCCGCGGGTCTCCAGACGGGCCTGCTCGGCACCGTGACCTCCGTCATCGGAGGCGAGGAGCGCGCGGTCGTCCGCACGACGCCGGAGGCCGTCGACCTGCAGGAGACGTTCGCCGCGATGCGCGCGGGCGGCGACACGCACTGCGTCATGGAGGTCTCGAGCCACGCGCTCCAGCTCGGCCGCGCCGACGCGATCCACTGGGCCGCGGCGATCTTCACCAACCTCACCCAAGACCATCTCGACTTCCACCCCACGATGGAGGACTACTTCGCCGCCAAGCGCAAGCTGTTCGAAGCTGGGCCGCAGGTCGCCGTGATCAACGTCGACGACGCGTATGGGGCGCGGCTGGCCGCGGAGTTTCCGTCCGCGACGACGATCGCGATCGACTCCCCGCAGGCGGATCTGCGCGCGACCGGCGTGCGCACCGACTTCAGCGGCTCGACCTTTCGCGCCGGCGATCTCGAGCTGCGCTCGCCGCTGCCGGGCCGCTTCAACGTCCTCAACGTGCTGGGGGCGGTCGTCGCAGTGCGCGCGCTGGGCGTCGACGACGACACGATCGCCGCCGCGCTGCCGGCGGCCGGACGGGTGCCGGGCCGCTTCGAGCCGGTCGACGAGGGCCAGGAGTTCGCGGTGCTCGTCGACTATGCCCACACGCCTGATTCGCTGGAGAACGTCCTGGCCGCCGCGCGGCCGCTGACGGAGGGACGGCTGCTGTGCGTGTTCGGCTGCGGCGGCGACCGCGATCGCGGCAAGCGCCCGCAGATGGGGGAGATCTCGGCGCGGCTCGCCGACCACACGATCGTGACCTCCGACAATCCGCGCTCCGAGGATCCCGGGGCGATCGTGGACGAGATCCTGACCGGCATCGCCGACCGCTCGACGACGGAGGCGATCGTCGATCGTCACGCCGCGATCGAGCGCGCGGTGCAGCTCGGCCGGCTGGGCGACGTCGTCGTCATCGCCGGCAAGGGCCACGAGCAGGGTCAGGAGTTCGAGGGCGGGCGCAAGCTCCCGTTCGACGATGTCACCGTCGCTCGTGAGGCGCTGCGTGCGCGACTGGTCGCCTGAGCAGGTCGCAGCGGCGGCGGGCGTCGGTCTCGCGGGCTCGCCCGTGCGCCGCGTCGCCGGTCAGGCTCCCGGACCGCTGCGGGTGACGATCGACTCCCGCGCGGTCCAGCCCGGCGACCTTTTCGTCGGGTTGCCCGGAGCGCACGTCGACGGCGGCCAATACATCCACGAAGCACTCGCCGCCGGCGCGTGGGGCGTGCTCGTGGCGCCCGAGCACGCGCTCGACGCGCGACGCGCGCGGCCGGGCGTGGTGCTCGCCGCCGACGATCCGCTGGCGGGGCTGCAAGCGCTGGCGCGCTGCTGGCGCCGCGCGCTGGGGGCGCAGGTCATCGGCATCACCGGCTCGACCGGGAAGACGTCGACGAAGGACATGCTTGCGGCGATGCTCGCGCAGGATCGCGCGCGCCACGTCGTGGCGAGCGAGCAGAACCTCAACACGGAGATCGGACTGCCGCTGCAGATCCTCCGCGCGCCCGCCGGCACCGACACGCTCGTGCTCGAGATGGCGATGCGTGGCTCGGGCCAGATCGCCGAGCTCGTCGCGATCGCCGAGCCGGACGTGGGCGTGATCGTCAACGTCGGCCCGGTACACCTGGAGTTGCTGGGCTCGCTGGAGGCGATCGCCGCTACCAAGGCCGAGCTGCTCGTCGGCCTGCGCCCGGGGGCGACGGCCGTGGTGCCCTTCGACGAGCCGCTGCTGGACGCTCACCTGCGCACCGACCTGCGGATCGTGACCTTCGGCGAGGGCGGTGACGTGGCTGACCTCGGCGAGCTGGAGCTGCCGTTCGACTCCGCCCATATGCGGCGTAATGCGCTGGCCGCGCTGGCCGCGGCGCGGGCCGTCGGCGTCGAGCCGCGGGGACGTCTGGAGGTCACGCTGAGCGCGCTGCGCGGGCAGCGAACCGAGCTGCCCGGCCCGGTCGTCGTCATCGACGACTGCTACAACGCCAACCCGATGTCCATGCGCGCAGCCCTCGACGACCTTTCAGCGTCCGCGTCCGGACGTCGCGTCGCCGTACTCGGCGACATGCTCGAGCTCGGTCCCGACGAGGGGCGCTTCCACGAGGAGCTCGGCGATTACGCGGCCGCCGCCGGCGTCGACGTGCTCGTCGCGGTCGGCCCGCTCGCGGCACGGATCCGCGAGCGCTTCCGCGGCGAGCTGCACGCGGTCGACGACGCCGCGGCCGCCGCCGCGCTCGTGCCCGAGCTCGTGGCGGCGGGGGACACGGTGCTCGTCAAGGGATCGCGCGGCGTCGGCCTGGAGGTCGTCGCCGAGGGCCTGCGCGCGGCGGCAGCGGAGTAAGACCCCCATGGGAGAGGTCCTCATCGCCGGCACTGCCGCGCTGCTCATCTGCATCTTCCTGTCGCCGAAGTTCATCGACTTCCTGCGCCGGCGCGAGTTCGGCCAGTTCATTCGCGAGGAGGGACCGGAGGCCCACCACGTCAAGGCCGGCACGCCGACGATGGGCGGGATCATCATCGTCATCGCGATCTCGATCCCGTTCTTGATCCTGTCGGAATACGACTGGCGAGCGGTCGGTGTGTACGGCGCGGCGATGGGGTGCGCGCTGCTGGGCTTCGTCGACGACTACACGAAGATCGTGCGGCGCCGCTCGCTCGGATTGAGTGCGAAGGCGAAACTCGGCATCACGATCGTCATCTCGATCGGGCTGTGGTGGATCGCAACCGAGAAGGCGGGGCTGCCGCAGACGCTGCGCCTGCGGATCGTCGACTATCAGGTCGATCTCGGCTTCCTGGCCGGGATCCCGTTCCTCGTCCTGATCTACCTCGTCGTCGCCGGGACGACGAGCGCGGTCAACCTGACCGACGGCCTGGACGGGCTCGCCGCCGGCTGCGTCGCGATCGTCGCGCTTGCCTACATCGGGATCACGTTCATCACGACCGGTCAGCACGATCTCGCGCTACTGTCGGGCTGCCTCGTCGGCGCATGCGTCGGCTTTCTGTGGTTCAACGCGTTCCCGGCGACGATCTTCATGGGAGACACCGGCGCGCTGGGGTTGGGCGGCGCGATCGCCGGACTGGCGATCATGACCAAGACCGAGATCCTGCTGATCCTGCTCGGCGGGATCTTCGTCGTCGAAGCGTTGAGCGTGATGATCCAGGTCTTCTCGTTTCAGACCTTCCGCAAGCGGCCGTTTCTGATGGCCCCGATTCACCACCACTTCGAGGTGATGGGCTGGTCGGAGACGAAGATCATCCTGCGCTTCTGGATCGTCGCCGCGGTCTGCAGCGCGATCGGGTTCACGCTGTACCAGCAGTCGGTCACGTAGCTTCCGCGAGGTGGTACCCCGTCCCGCGCTACCTCCGGGCCCGTGGCTCGTCGTCGGCCTCGCCCGCTCGGGCATCGCGGCGGCGCGGGCACTGGCGGCGCTGGGTGAGCGCGCCGTCGCAGTCGACGCCGGTAGGCCGGTGGTGCCGGACGACATCGACGCGCGCCTGGAGACCGACGGGCTGGCGTTTCTCGCCGACGCGCGCGCCGTCGTCAAGTCGCCCGGCGTGCCGCGCGAAGCGGCGGTGATCGCCGCGGCACGCAAGCGAGGCGTCCCCGTGCTCGGGGAGCTCGAGCTCGGCTGGCGGCTGCTGGCCAACGAGTTCGTCGCCGTGACCGGAACGAATGGGAAGACGACGACCGTCGAGCTGCTCGGTCACATCCACCGCGAGGCAGGGCTGGCGGTCGCGATCGCCGGCAACGTCGGCACGGCGCTCAGCGGCCTCGTCGGGGCGCTCGATCCGGCCGCGGTCGTCGTCTGCGAGACGAGCTCGTTTCAGCTCGAGGACGCGCTCGAGTTCTCGCCCGAGGGCGCCGTGCTGCTCAACCTCCAGCCCGACCACCTCGACCGCCATGGCACGTTCGCCGATTACCTGAGCGCGAAGCTGCACGTCTTCGCCCGCCAGGGCAACGACGATGTCGCCGTCGCACCGGTGGGGCTCGAGGTCGACGATCTCGGCGGCTGCGCGCGCCGCGTGACCTTCGGCCCCGGAGGCGAGCTGGATGACCGCGCCGGCTTTCTGTGGTGGGACGACGAGCCGCTGATCGCCCATGACGAGATCCGCTTGCGCGGGGCCCACAACCGGTCCAACGCGGCGGCGGCGGCCGCGATCGCTCTGGCCCGCGGGATCGACGTGGACGCCGTGCGCAGCGCCCTGCGCTCGTTCTCCGGGGTCGAGCACCGGCTCGAAGCGGTCGCGTCGATCGCCGGCGTGCTCTACGTCAACGACTCGAAGGCGACGAACGTGGCGTCGACGCTCGTCGCGCTCGCGAGCTTCGAGTCGCCGGTGCACCTGATCCTCGGCGGCGTCGGGAAAGGGCAGGACTTCACGGCCCTGCGTGGCCGCGCGCACCGGACCTACCTGATCGGCGAGGACGCGCCGCGGCTGGCGTCGGAGGTCGGCGGCGAGCGCTGCGGTGACCTCGAGACGGCGGTCGCCCGTGCCCGCGCGGCGGCGGGCGAGGGCGAGATCGTGCTCCTCTCTCCCGCCTGCGCGAGCTTCGATCAGTTCGCCGACTTCGAGGCGCGCGGGCGCGCCTTCAAGGCGCTCGTCGCGTAGCGGGTGAGCAGGGCCAGCAGCGCGAGCGCAGCACCGGTGATCGCCCACCACGGCAGGCTGCTCCCGCTTCCGGTGTCGTGGTTGGCGTTGGGGTTGGGAAGCCCGGCGAGCCGCGCCAGCTCGGAGGCGGAACGCAGCTTGGTCGCGCCGAGCGCCTCATTCAGCGCGGTGCGCCAGGCGGGTTGAAGCTTGACCCACCCGGCGGCGCCGTCGTGCGTGCGGGTGACGCCGAGGCTCGGCAGGTAGTCGAACGCGACCCGGTCGGTCTTTCCGTGCGGTCCGGCGATCACCGTCAGCCGGATCTCGGCGAAGGGGGCGGCAACCTGCGGCGGCTGCGTCGGATGGCCCTGCGCGAGCATCCCACCGAGCTCGTCGCGCGGCACATCGGTGCAGCCGTCGGCGCCGCAGACCTGTGCGGCGATCGCGCCCTTGGACAGCGCTGAGGAGGGGGCGGCGGCGAGCGCGGCCACGGTGATGAGGGTCAGCAGGAGAGGTCGCATGTGGCCGGGTACACCGCGCACCGTGCGCCCGTTCCCGGAACGCGTGCCCGACCGGCGGTGTAGAGGTTGTGGTTGGTGAGCCCACCTCCCATCGAGTCCGACCTGCTCGCTCGCTCCCGCGGGGGAGACGTCGGCGCCTACGAACAGCTCGTGCGCCTGTACCAGCAGCTCGCCTTTCGCACCGCTCTGGTGCTGACCCGCAACGCCGCCGACGCCGAGGAGGCGGCGCAGGACGCGTTCGTCAAGGCCTGGGGCGCGCTCGGACGCTTCGATCCGTCGCGGCCGTTTCGGCCCTGGCTGCTGACGATCGTCGCCAACGAAGCGCGCAACCGCCGGCGTGGGGCGGGCCGCCGCGAGGGGCTCGCGCTGCGCGTGGTTGGGGCTGAGCCGCCGTCGTCCGGCGCTGCGCCGTCGCCGGAGCTCGCGTTGCTGGTCGCGGAGCGACACGCAGCGCTCGTCGCGGCGCTGGAGCGACTGGACGAGCGCGAACGCCAGGTCATCGCCTGCCGCTTCCTGCTCGATCTGTCGGAGATCGAGACGGCGGCGGCCTTGGGGTGCCGTGTCGGCACGGTGAAATCGCGGCTGTCGCGTGCGCTTGCGCAGCTGCGAGCGCAGGTCGAACCGGAGGTGTTACGTGTCTGAGCTGCACGATCGTCTGAGCGCGCTGGCCGCCGATGCGCAGTGGCCGGCGACCCCGGATCTGGCGCCGCGGGTGCGGGCGGCTATCGCCGACGGCGTGGCGCCGGCGCCGGCCAAGCGTCGCGGTCGCTTGTGGGCTGGCCGCGCCGGTCGCGGTCGCCTGCGGCTCGCTCTAGCGCGACAGCCGGCGGCGGTGCTCGTCGCAGCGCTGCTCGCGCTCGTCGTCGCCGGCTTGCTCGCCACGGCGCCGGGCGTGCGCTCGGCGCTCCTGCGCACGCTCGGCCTCGAGCACGCGCAGGTCACGCGCGTCGAGCGCCTCCCGCAAACGACGCTCGGGGCGCGGCTCGCGCTCGGCGAGCGCTACACGCTCGCCGCCGCGCGCAAGCGGGCGGGCTTTGCGCTGCGCCGCCCGACGGCGCTCGGGACTCCCGAAGAGGTCTTCATCGATCGCGGCGCGGTGACGTTCGTCTACGGCGCGCCGTCCGGGCGCCTGATCCTCTTCCAGCAGGTGCCCGGCAGCGCCCGTCCCTACATCCAGAAATTCGCGAAGGTGTTCCGTCGCGTCGACGTCGCGGGCGTACCGGGCCTGCTCGTCAAGGGCCAGCACGTGACGATCTTCGACCAGCGGCCCGGCGGCCGGCGCGAGGAACGCTCGCGCCTGGCCAAGACGACGCTGCTGTGGGAGCGCGACGGGCTGCTGCTACGGCTCGAGGCCAACCTGTCGGAGGAAGAGCTGCTGGGGATCGCGCGGTCTGTGCGGTGAGAGGTGTCAGATGAGTGACCTCAGAACACGACGGTCCGGTCGCCATCGCGCACGATCCGGTCCTCGCAATGCCACTGGACGGCGCGGGCGAGGACGATGCGCTCGACGTCGGCGCCCTGGCGCTCGAGGTCCTCTGCGCTGTGGCGGTGCGAGGCGCGGACGACGTCCTGCTCGATGATCGGTCCCTCGTCGAGCTGCTCGTTGACGTAGTGCGCGGTGGCGCCGACGAGCTTGACCCCCCGATCCCGCGCGCGCTCGTACGGTCCCGCGCCCGCGAACGCGGGCAGGAACGAGTGGTGGATGTTGATCACCGGCGCGCCGACCGCTTTCAGAAAGTCGCCGGAGAGAATCTGCATGTAGCGCGCGAGCACGATCAGGTCGAAGTTGCCCGCCAGCAACTCGACCTGCCGGCGCTCGGCCTCGGGCTTCGTCGAGCGCGTGACCGGGATGTGGACGAACGGGACGCCGAACGCCCGCACCTCGTCGGCGAGATCGGCGTGGTTTGAGATGACGAGCCCGACGTTGAGGTGAAGCTCGCCGCGGCGCGCGCGCCAGAGCAGGTCGAGCAGGCAATGGTCGTAGCGGCTGACCATGATCGCCACGCGCTTGGGAACGCTCGCATCGGTGAACGCCCAATCCATCTCAAATGGCTGACCCACCTCGGACGCGAAGCCGGTAGTCACCTCGTCGCGCACAGCCGCCAGACCGTCGCGGTGAAAGACCGTCCGCAGGTAGAACATGCCGCCCTCGGGATCGGTCGAGTACTGGTCGGACTCGACGATGTTCGCGCCGTGCCGGTGCAGGAACCCCGCGACCGCGGCGATGATCCCCGGGCGGTCAGGGCAGGAGACGAGCAGGCGGCCATGGTCGGTGTTGCGGTTTGTCGGCGGCGCCATGTCCGGCGAGAGTACTCAGCGTCAGTGCGTGTCGCGCGAGTACCGGCGGCGATCGACGTCGCGTCCCGAGCGTGCTCGGGTTGCCGGGCGCCGGGGGGCGTCGCCGTGCGAGTCGTGGTACGGCCGCTGGTTGACGGTGCGACAGCGGCGAGGAAATCGCCCGTCGGCGTCGAAGGCCCCAGGCAATGGCCCCTGTCGCCCGGCCCCGCGTTCGCGCTGCCCCGAAGTCCCGTCGCAAGCCCAAGCCGGTCGAATACAACATCCTCCTCACGGCGACGCTCTGCCTACTCGCAGCCGGCGCCGTGATGGTCTACAGCGCGTCCTCGGCGCGGACGCTGCTCGAGAGCGGGGGCGACGGCACGGGCTACCTCGTCAAGTACGTCACCTTCGGCGCCGTCGGGCTCGTCATCTTGCAGGCGCTCGCTCGCGGCGGCTTGGACCTCCTGTCTCGCGTCACGCCCGCGCTGCTGGGGATCTCGTTCCTGCTCCTGCTCGCGGTGAAGATCCCCGGGATCGGCGTCGAGGTCAACGGTGCGCGGCGCTGGCTCGGGGCCGGATCGCTGCAGTTCCAGCCCTCCGAGCTCATGAAGCTCGCGCTCGTCCTCTACGCCGCCGGATTGCTCGCCACGACGCCCTCGAAGCTTCGCAACCTGCAAGGCGTCGTGGGTCCGCTGCTGCTCGTCGGCGGCGCCGCGATCCTGCTGATCGCCTCCCAGCCCGACCTCGGCAGCGCCCTCGTCATCGCCTTCACGCTCGGCGCGCTGCTGCTGGTCGCCGGGACGCCGCTGTCGCTGCTGGCGAAGATCGCCGGCGTCGGCGCGGTGCTGGTCCTGCTCTTCATCCTGATCGAGCCCTACCGCGCCGCGCGGCTGACGGCGTTCATCAACCCGTGGGCGCACGCGGACTCCGTGGGCTTTCAGTCCGTCCAGGGCCAGATCGCTGTCGGCTCGGGAGGGCTCTTCGGCGTCGGTCTCGGCGAGTCGGTGCAGAAGGTGTTCTACCTGCCCGAGGCACACACCGACTTCATCCTCGCCGTCATCGGCGAGGAACTCGGTGTCGCCGGGATCTGCGGGCTGCTGTTCCTCTACGGGCTGATCGGCTATGCCGGGCTGCGGACCGCCAAAGCGGCCACGACGCGCTACCAGCAGCTGCTGGCGGCCGGGCTGACGGCGCTAATCCTCTGTCAGGCGCTGTTGAACGTCTGCGCAGTGCTCGGGCTGGCGCCGCTGACCGGCGTGCCGCTGCCGTTCATCTCGTCCGGGTCGAGCAGCCTGATCGTCATGCTGGCGACGATGGGCGTGCTGTTGAACCTGGCGGCGCGCAACACGCGCCACATCATGCGCTGACCGAACCGGCCGGGCGGCGCGACGATGCGCGAGGATCATCCCGTGCTGAAGGTCCTCATCGCAGCGGGCGGGACGGCCGGTCACGTGGTGCCCGCGCTGGCGGTCGCTGAGCGGCTGAAGGCCGCGGGCGCTGAGGTCGTCTTCGCGGGCGGCGAGCGCGCTGAGGCGCAACTCGTCCCTGCGGCCGGATACGAGCTGCGGACGCTGCGCGTCGAGGGGCTGAGCCGGAGTAACCCCTTGCGCGCCGCACGCGCGGCGCTGCGTGCGGTGCTCGCGCTGGGAGCCGCACACAGGATCTTGCGCGAGCTGGCACCCGACGCCGTGCTCGGCGGTGGCGGCTACGTCTCGGGGCCGGTCGGCCTTGCCGCGCTGGCACGCCGCACGCCGCTGATCCTGACCGAGGCCGACAGCCATCTGGGCATCGCGAACCGCCTGCTCGCCGGCCGTGCGCGGCGGGTGTGCCTGGCGTTTCCGATCGCCGGCCGCAGCGCCCCGCGCTATCTCGTCACCGGTCGGCCGGTGCCGCCTCCGGCGACCGATCGCGCCCGCGCTCGTGCGCGCTTCGGCCTGCATCCCGGCGAGCCGTGCGTGCTCGTCTTCGGCGGGTCGCTGGGGGCGCGGACGATCAACGAGGCCGCCGTCGAGGCGTTCCGCGCCGTGCCGTTCGCGGTGCTGCACGCCGCCGGGACACGCGACCACGATGCGCTTGCGCCGCGCGTCGAGGGCGAGCGCTACGACCTGCGCCCGTACATCGACGACTTCGCGGAGGCGCTCGCCGCCTGCGACCTGTGCGTCGCGCGCGCGGGCGGGTCGATTTTCGAGATCGCCGCTGCCGGCAAGCCCGCGGTTCTCGTGCCCTATCCGCGTGCGAGCGCCGACCACCAGACCGCCAACGCGCGCTGGATGGCCGCCGCGGGTGCCGCGGTCGTCATCCCAGATGCCGAGCTGACCGCGGGGCGGCTGAGCAGGGAGGTCGGCACGCTGATCGGCGACCGCTCGCTGCTGGCGTCGATGGCGGCTGCCTCCGCAGCGCTGGCCCGGCCCGACGCCGCGCAGGCGGTCGCCGACGAGGTGCTGGCGGCGGCCGGAGCGCCACGGCGATGAGCACCACCGAGTGGGCTGGGCGGCGGCTGCACTTCGTCGGCATCGGGGGCGCGGGGATGAGTGGGCTGGCGCTGCTCGCGCAGTCGCTGGGGGCGATGGTCACCGGCTCGGACCGCGCCGCGTCGCCCTACTTCGATCGCGTCCTCGCCGCCGGAATCGACGGGTCCGTCGGCCACGATGCCTCCAACGTCCCGGCCGCCGACGATGTCGAGGTCGTCGTCTCGACCGCGATCGCCGACGACAATCCCGAGCGCGTCGCGGCGCGCGAGCGCGGCCTGCGCGAGCTGCACCGAGGCGAGCTGCTCGGTGAGCTCAGCCGCCTGCGCCGGACGCTCTCCATCGGCGGCACGCACGGCAAGACGACGACGGCCTCGATGGCGGCGCACGCGCTGCTGGCGCTGGGCTGGGAGCCGAGCTATGTGATCGGCGGCGAGCTGCGCACGAGCGGGACGAACGCCGCCTTCGGCGCCGGCGAGTGGCTCGTCGTCGAGGCCGACGAGTCCGATCGGTCGTTCGTGCACCTGCGCTCGGAGATCGCGGTCGTGACCAACATCGAGCTCGATCACCACACGACCTACGCCTCGCACGCCGACCTGGAGCGGGCGTTCGCGGAGTTCCTCTGCCATGGCCTGCGGCGCGTCGTCGCCGACACGCCCGAGGCCGAGGCGTTTCTCGATCGCGTCGGGATCGTCGAGGCCGCGTTCTTCGGCGCAACGGAGATCGAGCTGCACGAGAGCGGGTCGCGCTTCGTCTGGGCCGGCCAGCAGGTGGAGCTCTCGGTGCCGGGCGTCCACAACGTCGCCAACGCCACGGCGGCGCTGACGGCGTGCGTCATCGCCGGCGCCCATCCCAAGGCGCTGGCGGGCACGCTGGCCGACTTCGCCGGTGCCGGGCGGCGCTTCCAGCGGCTGGGAGAGACCGCGAGCGGCGCGCTCGTGATCGACGACTACGCCCACCACCCGACGGAGTTGCGCGCGACGATCCACGCGGCTCGGACGCTCGGCCGGCGCCGCATCGTCGCCGCGTTCCAGCCGCATCTGTTCTCGCGCACCGAGCTGCTCGCGCGCGAGTTCGGCGCGGCGCTGGCGCTCGCCGATGTCGCGGTCGTGCTCGACATCTACCCGTCGCGCGAGCGCGCGGAGGACTTCCCCGGCGTGACCGGGCTGCGCGTCGCCGAGGCCGCCGCCGACGCCGCCCGCGGTCACGCGGTCGCGTGGGCGCCGGACTTCGACGCGGCCGAGCGGATCCTGCGGGCCGCGCTGCGCCCCGGCGACCTCTGCCTCGTGATGGGCGCCGGCAACATCGACGAGCTCGGGCGGCGGCTGGTGGGGTAGGCGGGGGTGTTCCGGGTTCGTCGCTCCCACAGCGACAAAGCCGGAACACCCCCTGCCTACTGCTGCCAGCTGTGCCCGACGAACACCGGCTCGGGGACGAGCTCGACGCCGAACGCCTGGTGCACCCCGCCGGCGATCTCGCGGGCGAGCGCTACGAGCTCCGCGGTCGTCCCGGCGCCGCGGTTGCAGAGCGCGAGCGTGTGCTTGGAGGAGATCGCGATCCCGTCCGGATTGCCGTGGCCGCATGTGAAACCGGCGCGCTCGATGAGCCACGCCGCGGAGATCTTGACCGAACGCGGAGCGACCGGCCATGCCGGCGGCCGCACGTCCTCCCCGAGCCGCTCGGCGGCGCGCTGCTGGAACGCCTCGAAGTCGCGCGCCGGCAGGATCGGGTTCGTGAAGAACGAGCCCGCGCTGACGGTGTCGGCGTCGGCGGGATCGAGGACCATCCCCTTGCGGCGCCGCAGGGCGAGCACCGCCTCGCGCACCTCGGCGAGCGGCGCGCGCTGGCCTTCGGCGACCCCCAACCGCGCCGCGAGCTCGCCGTAGCGAACCGGCTCCGACAGCGGCGTGGGCTCGAGCGCGAAGCTCACCCGTAGCACGACCCAGCGCCCGGGGTCTCGCTTGAAGACGCTCGAGCGGTAGTCGAAGAGGCAAGCCTCGGGCTCAAGCTCGTGGACCTCGCCGCTCAGCCGATCCAGCGCGCGCACGCCGACGATCACGTCCGCGACCTCCTGACCGTAGGCGCCGACGTTCTGGATCGGCGTCGCCCCGACGCTGCCCGGGATGCCCGACAGCGCCTCGACCCCGGAGAGCTCGTCGGTGACGCAAGCCGCAACGAGCGCGTCCCAGTCCTCGCCCGCAGCGACCTCCAGCCGGACCCGGCCGTCGCCCATCCGCACGCCCTCGACGCCGCGCGTCGCCACGCGCACGACCGTGCCCGGGAAGCCGTCGTCGGCGACGACGACGTTGCTGCCGCCGGCCAGTACGAGCAGCGGCTCACCAGCGGCGTCGGCCTCGGTGATGATCGCCACGAGCGATTGCTCGTCGGCCGCGTCGACCATGCGCCTCGCCGGGCCGCCCAGGCGCAGCGTCGTCAGCGTGCTCAGGGCGGGAAGCGCGGCCACGCGAACAACCCTAGATCCCGCGCCGGCCTCAACCACCGATCGTGTCCACCAGCAGGAAGAGGTTCAGCGCGATGATCATCGAGGCCACGATGCTCGCGACGATCGTCGTCGCGCGCCGGTTGACGAGCTCGCCCATGACGTCGGCGCGGCGCGTCAGCAGGATCATCGGCACGAGGGCGAAGGGGATGCCGAACGACAGCACCACCTGAGAGATCACGAGCGTGGTCGACGGGTCCAAACCGAGCCCGAGCACGACGAGCGACGGTGCCATCGTCACAGCGCGGCGCAGGAACAGCGGGATGCGGCGGTCGATGAAGCCCTGCATGACGACCTGGCCGGCGTAGGTTCCGACGCTCGAGCTCGACAGTCCCGACGCCATCAGCGCCACCGCGAACGCCAGCGCGGCGCCGCCGCCGACGAGTGTCTTCAGACCGGCATGAGCTCCCTCGATCGAGTCGACGACCGTGTGCCCCGAGTCGTGAAACAGGCCGGCCGCCACGACGAGCATCGTGAGGTTGATGACGCCCGCGAGCGTCATCGCGATCATCACGTCGGCGCGCTGGAAGCGCAGCAGCTCGCGGCGCTCGGCGACGCCGGCGGTCGGGATGCGCCGTGCCGTCAGCGCCGAGTGCAGGTAGACGACGTGCGGCATGACGGTCGCACCGAGAATGCCGACGGCCAGCAGGAGGCTGTCGGTCCCCGCCAGCTGCGGGACGAGCCCCGACGCGAAGCCCGAGACATCGACGCCGACCTGGGCCAGGTCGTAGGCGAACCCGAACAGCACGAGCGCCAGCAGGGCCGCGATCGCCAGCTCGAAGCGACGGTAGCCGCGCGACTGCAGCGCGAGGACGCCGAAGGCGACCACCGCGGTCATGAGCCCAGCCGCGAACGGCGGCACCCCGAAGAGCAGGTTCAGCGCGATCGCCGCACCGACGAACTCGGCCAGGTCGGTCGCCATGGCGATGAACTCGGCCTGGATCCACAGCCCCCACGTGACCGGGCGCGGGAAGTGCTCCCGGCACAACTCGGCGAGGTCGCGGCCGGTGGCGACGCCGGTCTTCGCGGAGAGGTACTGCACGAGCATCGCCATCAGGTTTGCGACGACGATCACCCAGACGAGCAGGAATCCGTACCGCGCCCCGGCCGCCACGTTGGTGGCGAAGTTCCCCGGGTCGACGTACGCGACGGCCGCGACGAACGCCGGCCCGAGCAGCGCGACCACGCCCCGCACGCGGCCACGCTCGCGTATCCGGCGAAGCGGCGTGTCGAGCTCGAGCAGCACGTCGGGCAGCTCGCCGACGGCCTCGTCGTCGCGGCGCGGTTGCGAGGTGGTCGTCAACGGCGGCGGCGAGAGGCGCGCGCTCGCAGCGCAACAACGCGCAGAGGTTTGTATCGACCAGAAGGATCTGTCATGTCTGACGGAAAGCTTAGACACGACAGAATCTCTGCCGACGAACGACGAGGCGGCAGGGGCCCGGCCTGGCGCGGCGAACATCGCCTGCGATGGCCCCGTTCGCACGCCGCCCCGTCATGCGCGTGGTCCTCGGCATCGCCCTGGGGCTCGCGGTGCTGACGCCGCTCGCGCTGTGGTTGCGCGACAGTTCGCTCGTACGCGTCACGCACGTGACGATCACCGGGATCGACGGGCGTCAAGCGCGGGAGATCCGCACCGTGCTGGCTGGCGCCGGCGAGGACATGACGACGCTTCACGTGCGCGAGAACGCGCTCCTCACCGCGGTCGCGCCGTATCCGATCGTGCGCAGCCTGCGTACCGAGACCGACTTCCCGCACGGGCTGAAGATCGTCATCAACGCCTACGAGCCCGTCGGTGCGCTGCAGGCGGACGCCGGCGGCGTAACGCCGGTCGCCAGCGACGGCACGCTGCTGCGCGGAGCCGGAGGCCGCGACCTACCGCTGCTTGGCGTCAAGACGATTCCGGGCGGTGACCGCGTCGGCGACAAGACCACGATGGGAGCGGTCAATCTGCTGGCCCTCGCGCCGCCGGCGCTGCGCGCGCGCGTCGTGCGCGTATACCGCGGCAAACGGGGATGGGCGCTCAGCGTGCAGGACGGCCCGAAGCTCTACTTCGGCGCGGCCGGCCGTCTGAGGGCGAAGTGGCAAGCGGCCGCGCAGGTGCTGGCGCATCCAACTTCGACCGGCGCGCGTTACGTCGACGTCCGGATTCCCGAGCGTCCGGTAGCTGGTGGACTCAAGCCCCGGGCGGTCCAGTCTCATCCTCAACTATAGAATTAGCCCACTCTCAGCGTGTTTCTCCTGCACAGGTTGAGAGTCCGGCGTTTTGCAATCGCTGTTGCGCGAGTAGACTTCGCGTTGACATCCGTTCCGGCCCGTGCTTACTGTGGTTTTCGCAGGATCGGGCCGGGGAGCCGAAATCTCTCAACGCTAACTCAAGGGTCGGACGCGTCTGTCATGGAATCCAGCAGCAGCTATCTCGCTGTCATCAAGGTCGTCGGCGTCGGCGGCGGCGGTACGAACGCGGTCAACCGCATGGTGGACGCCGGCCTGCGCGGGGTGGAGTTCATCTCCGCCAACACGGATGCCCAGGCGCTGCAGATGACCGATGCTGACATCAAGCTCAACATCGGCCACGACCTGACCAAGGGCCTGGGCGCCGGCGCGAACCCAGAGGTCGGTTTCGGCGCGGCCGCGGAATCGCGCGACGACATCAAGGAGGCGCTGAAGGGCGCCGACATGGTCTTCGTCACCGCCGGCGAGGGCGGCGGTACCGGTACCGGCGCTGCGCCGGTCATCGCCGAGATCGCCAAGAACGAGATCGGCGCGCTGACCGTCGGCGTCGTCACGAAGCCGTTCGAGTTCGAGGGCAGCCAGCGCACGCGCCAAGCCGAGGAGGGCATCGAGCGCCTGCGCGAGGTCGTCGACACGCTGATCGTGATCCCCAACGAGAAGCTGCTGTCGGTCGTCGAGCGTCGCACGACGATGATCGACGCCTTCCGCGAGGCCGACAACGTCCTGCGCCAGGGCGTGCAGGGGATCACCGACCTGATCACGATCCCCGGCCTCATCAACCTCGACTTCGCCGACGTGCGCACGATCATGCAGGACGCCGGTTCCGCGCTGATGGGCATCGGCACGTCCAACGGCGAGAACCGCGCGGCCGAGGCCGCGCGGATCGCGATCTCCAGTCCGCTCATCGAAGAGAACGTCGAAGGCGCCACGGGGATCCTGCTGAACATGACCGGGGGCAAGGACCTCGGTCTGTTCGAGGTCAACGAGGCGGCCGAGATCGTCCGCGAGGCCGCGGCCCCGAACGCAAACATCATCTTCGGCGCGGTCATCGACGAGACCCAGGGCGACGAGGTCCGCGTGACCGTGATCGCGACCGGCTTCGACCATAGCCGCCGCAGCATGGGGACCGGCGGCGGGGTGCGCGGACGGCAAGAACCGCAGCGCCAGCCGCCTCCGCGCGACCGCGGCCCGCGCTACGACGATCGCCAGCGCTCGTCGCTGGAGATCTCCGACGACGAGATCGAGATCCCGCCCTTCCTGCGCTAAGCCTGGATCACCGAATCTCGCGGCGTCTCGCCGCCGGGCTCCCGACGCCGAGCCACCCACGATCTTCGGTGGATCCAGCCGAAGCGAGCGCCGGTCGGCTCGCAGTCATATTCCCCACGCGTCAGCGTCAGCGTCAGCGCGGTACGGTCCGTGCCGATGGAGGCAGGGCTGAGAGAGCCGGGGACGCCCGACGACGTCGTCGTCACGAACGACGCGCGGCGGCCGGTCGAGGATTCGACGCTCGGCGTTGAAGTCCAGCTCAAGCCCGCCGCCGGCAAGCCGCGCCACCGCCTGGTCGCGCTTGGCGACTCGCTGACGCACGGCTTCAAGAACTTCGCCGTGCACGACACGCACCTCTCCTACCCGGCGATGATCGCGCGCGAGCTCGGCTGGGAGCGCGAGTTCCGGATCCCGCTCTACGACAGTCCCGGCGGCCTGCCGCTCGACCTCGAATGGCTGCTGCGCGCGCTCGAAACCCGATTCGGCGACAACTTGAGCGGGCTGGGCGAGACCGTCGCCACGATCGGCGAGGCTCGGCGCCTGCTCGAGATCCACGAGGACTTCTGGGAACGCGGCATCGGGTCGCGCGTCATGCGCCAGCCGAACATCAACCACAACCTCGCGATCTACGGCTGGGACCTGCGCGACACGCTCTCACGCAACGCCGACATCTGTCACGGCGAGCTCGTCCCGGCTGTCGACAGGCCGTGGCCGGGGTTGCCCCAGAACGCCGGCACGATCGCCGCGCTGCGGGTGCTCGAGAGCGCGCGCGACGCGGGTCGCAAGGCTCTGACTCCGCTTCAGGCTGCCGCGCAGCTCGGTGCCGAGGGCTCGCTTGCCGACTCCGGCCAGCCACTCCCCGACGAAGACGGCATCGAGACGCTGACCGTCTTCCTGGGCTCCAACAATGCCCTGCCGACGGTCCTCACGCTCGACGTGAGGTGGAGCCGTCTGGACTACGCGATCTTCGGCGCGAAGGACGCGTACACCGTCTGGCGCCCGACGCACTTCGCCGCCGAGCTGCGCGCGGTTGCCGACGCCGTCCGGCGCATTCGCGCGCGCCACGTGCTGTGGCTGACGATCCCGCACGTGACGATCGCGCCAATCGCGCGCGGATTCGGCGGCAAGGTGAGCGAGGAGTCGCGCTACTTCCAGTACTACGGGCGTCCGTGGGTCAAGGAGGACGCGATCGTCGCCAAGCCGGAGCGCTATCCGCACCTCACCGCCGGCCAGGTGCGCGCGGTCGACAGCGCGATCGACCAGTACAACGAGGCCATCTGCGACCAGGTGCGAGCGGCGCGCACGTCGGGCCTGGACTGGCATGTCATCGACCTCTGCGGCGTGCTCGACCGCCTGGCCCTGCGTCGCTACATCGAGCATCCCGAGGCGCGGCCGGCGTGGTGGACGCCGTATGAGATCCCGCAGGCGCTCGTCGACGCGCTCGGCTTCACGCCCACGACCGAGTTCATCCGCTCCGACCCCAGTGGCATCACCGCCGGCGGGGTCGTCGGCCTGGATGGCGTGCACCCGACGACGAGCGGCTACAGCCTGATCGCGCATGAGTGCATCAAGGTGATGAAGAAGATCGGCGTGCGCTTCTACACGCCCGGGGGCGAGGAGCGCCAGGATCCGCAGGTCGACTTCGCCGCTGTCGCGGAAGCGGACACGCTGCTTTCCGAACCGTTGACGTCCGGCTCGTCGACGCTCGCGCTGCTCGGAAAGCTCGACGAGCGCTTTGCGCTGATCGCCGGTTTCGAGCGTGCGATGCGCCGGCGCAAGCAGCCGTGAGGCAACCGTTAGCTCTCGTCAAGATCCGGGCTCCGACCCAGAGGACGTACCCCAAGGTTCATGCTTTCGGCCCCCGGAACCGACAGGTCGCTTCGCTAGCCTGCGCCTGTGACGTCGTCCACGCTCAAGCGCACGCCGCTGTTTGAAAGCCATCGGCAGGCCGGCGCCAAGCTGGTCCCGTTCGGTGGTTGGGAGATGCCGGTCCACTACGTCGACGGCATCCGCGCCGAGCACCTCGCGGTGCGCACCGCGGCCGGCGTCTTCGACGTCTCGCACATGGGTGAGGTCGATGTACGCGGCACCGATGCCGAGATGTTCTTGCAGCGCGTGTACTCAAACGACGTGTCGAAGATGCTGGTCGGGCGGGCGCAGTACAGCTTGATCTGCGACGAGGACGGTGGCGTGCTCGACGACGTCTTCTCCTATCGCCTCGAACGCGATCGCTTCCTCACCGTCACGAACGCCTCCAACCACGTTGCGGACGTCGCCTGGCTGCGCACGCACGCCGAGGGCTTCAGCGTCGAGATCGTGGACGCGCACGAGGCCTACGCCATGCTCGCCGTCCAGGGTCCACTCGCGCGCGAGATCGTCCAGGCCGTGGCCGACCACCCGCTGCCTGCGCGCATGCAGGCCGGCGCGCGCGTCGTCCACGGGCGTCGGGCGCTCGTCTGCGGGACGGGCTACACCGGCGAGGACGGCGTCGAGCTGCTCGTGGATCCCGAAGACGCGCCGGCGCTGTGGGACGAGATCGTCCGCCGCGGCGCCGTGCCATGTGGCCTTGCCTCGCGCGACACGCTGCGTCTGGAGGCGTGCTTTCACCTCTACGGCAACGATCTCTCCACCGACCGCGGCCCGATCGAGGCCGGGCTGGGCTGGGTCTGCGTGGAGGACACGGGCTTTATCGGCTCGGACGTCGTGCGCGCCGCGCGCGAGAACGGCACCAGCGAGCTGCTCGTGCCCTTCAAGCTCATCGGCCCGGGCATCGCCCGCCAGGGCAATCCTGTCGTCGGCGGCGGCGAGGTGACGAGCGGCACGCTCTCGCCGAGCCTGGACGTCGGCATCGGGTTGGCCTACCTGCCGACCGCCAGAGCCGTGGAAGGCGAGCGGTTCGAGATCGACGTGCGGGGAAAGCTTCGTCCGGCGCTCGTTGCGTCCAGGCCCCTGTACCGCCAACCGCCCAAGGAGAGCGATGGCTGACGCCAGCTACCCGGAGGAGCTGCTGTACCACCCCGATCACGACTGGGCGCGCGTCGACGGCGATATCGCGACGTTCGGCATCACCTGGTTCGCCCAGAGCGAGCTCGGGGAGGTCGTGTTCTTCGATCCGCCCGAGGTCGGCACGTCCGTGAAGGCGAACGAGTTCTATGCCGAGGTCGAGTCCGTCAAGGCGGTCTCGGATGTCGTCGCGCCGCTGTCGGGCGAGATCGTCGAAGTGAACACGGCGCTGGCCGACAACCCGGAGGCGATCAACGAGGAACCCTACGGCGCCGGGTGGATGGTGAAGGTCAAGCTGGCCGACAAGGGGGAGGCCGACGCGCTGCTCGGTCACGAGGCCTACGAGGACACGCTGACATGAGCGGCTACACCGGCGTCACCCGCGCGGATCTCGAACACATGCTCGCCGCCATCGGCGTGGACTCGGTCGAGGAGCTGTTCGATTCGATCCCGGCGGGCGTGCGACTGCGCCGGCCGATCGACCTGCCGCCCGGCCAGCCCGAGCAGGACGTCTATGCCGAGCTGCGGCGCCTGGCCGAGCGCAACGTCTCGGCCGAGGAGGAGATCACGTTCCTCGGCGCGGGGATGTACGACCACTACGTCCCGTCGATCGTCGACATGCTGATGTCGCGCTCGGAGTTCCTCACGCCGTACACGCCCTACCAGCCCGAGGTCAGCCAGGGCGGGCTGCAGGTCATGTTCGAGTACCAGACGGCGATCTCCGAGCTCACCGGCCTGCCGGTTTCGAATGCCTCGGTCTACGAGGGCCCGAGCGCCGTCGGCGCGGCGGCCTATCTCGCCAAGCTCACGAACAAGCGCCCGCGCCTGCTGGTCAGCCGCGGCGTGCACCCGCACAGCCGCGAGACGTTGCGCACGCTCGCGGTCGGCTACGGCACCACAGTGCAAGAGATCGCGCTCGACGACGGCGTCACCGACCGCGACGCGCTGCGCGACGAGCTGGATGACGACGTCGGCGCGGTCGTGCTCCAGCAGCCGAACTTCCTCGGCGCCGTCGAGGACGTCGCCTCGATCGCGACCGCCGCCCACGAGGACGGCGCGCTCGTGATCTGCTCGGCCGACCCGCTGACGCTCGGCGTGCTCGAGGCGCCCGGCAACCAGGGCGTCGACGTCTGCGTCGGCGAGGGCCAGTCGCTCGGTAACCGGCTGGACTTCGGCGGTCCCTCGTTCGGCTTCTTCGCCGCGACGGACGCTCACCTGCGCAGGATGCCCGGGCGGATCGCCGGCGAGACGACCGACGTCGACGGCCGGCGGGGCTTCGTGCTGACGCTGCAGACGCGCGAGCAGCACATCCGCCGCGAGCGCGCGACGTCGAACATCTGCACGTCGCAGGCGCTCAACGCGCTGGGCGGCGTCGTGTACCTCAGCTGGCTCGGGCGTCAGGGGATCGTCGAGATCGGCGAGCTCATGCTCCAGCGCACGCATTACGCGCGGGAGACCCTGTCGGAGCTGGACGGGGTACACAAGCTCCACGACCGGCCGGTCGTGCGCGAGTTCGCGCTGCGCCTGGACGCGCCGGTCCAGCGCGTGCTCGATCGCTGCGCTGCCGCCGGCATCAACGCCGGTTATGCGCTCGGGCGCTCCTACGAGGAGTACGACGACGGCCTGCTCGTCGCGATCACCGAGCAGCGCACGCGGGCGGACATCGACCGGCTCGCGGCCGTCCTCGGCGAGGCGGTCACCGCCGAACGCAGAACGAGCGCCAAGGTGGCGGTATGAGCGAAGCGGTGGGCACCCCGCAGCAGCGCGAGCGCGCGACGACGATCTATGAGAAGGGCGCGCCCGGGCGGCGCGCGTTCGTGGCGCCGGCACTCGACGTCCCGCAGGTCGACGGGCTGATCCCGCGGGCGCTGCGGCGCGCCGAGCCGCCGAAGCTGCCGGAGGCTACCGAGCCCGAGATCGTCCGCCACTACGTCAACCTCTCCAAGCGCAACTTCGACCTCGACTCGGGCTTCTATCCGCTCGGCTCGTGCACGATGAAGCACAACCCGCGCCTGCACGAGCGCGTGGCGGCGTTGCCGGGCCATGCGCGGCTGCACCCGTTGCAGGATCCGCGCCGCGCGCAGGGCGCGCTGGAGCTGATGTTCGAGCTGCAGCAGGCGCTGGCGGAGATCGCGGGCCTGCCGCACGTCTCGTTGCAGCCCTCGGCCGGCTCGCACGGTGAGCTCGCGGGCGTGCTGCTCACGCGCGCCTACCACGCCGATCGCGGCGAGCAGCGCACGAAGGTGCTCACGCCCGACAGCGCGCACGGCACGAACCCGGCGACGGTGACGATGGCCGGCTACGAGGTCGTCAAGGTCGAACTCGACGCCGACGGCGGCGTCGACCTCGACGACCTGCGCGACAAGACCGACGACCAGGTCGCCTGCCTGATGCTGACGAACCCGAGCACGCTCGGGCTCTTCGAGCCGAACATCGAAGAGATCGCCGCGATCGTCCACGGAGCGGGCGCGACGCTCTACTACGACGGGGCGAACCTCAACGCGATCATGGGTTACTCGCGGCCCGGCGACATGGGCTTCGACATCGTCCACTTCAACCTGCACAAGACGTTTACCCAGCCGCATGGCGGCGGTGGCCCAGGCGCCGGACCGATCGCCGTCAGCGACCGGATCGAGCCCTTCCTGCCGCGCCCGCAGGTCGTGCGGCGCGCGCCGACCAACGGCGGGCCGCCGACGTTCGAGCTCGACGAGGATCGCCCGAAGTCGATCGGCAAACTGCGTGGTTTCCAGGGAAATTACGGAGTCTTCGTGCGTACGTACGCGTACATCCGCTCGCTCGGCGCCGAGGGCCTGCAGGACGTGTCGGAGGTCGCCGTCCTGAACGCCAACTACCTGCTCGCGAGGCTGCGCGAGAGGGTCGGCGACCGCCTGCCGCTCGCCTTCGGCGAGCGCTGCATGCACGAGTTCGTGTTGACCGGCGCACCGCTGAAAAAGGAGCTCGGGGTCCGCACGCTGGACCTCGCCAAGCGCCTGCTCGACCACGGGATGCACCCGCCGACGGTCTACTTCCCGCTGGTCGTCGACGAGGCGCTGCTGATCGAGCCGACAGAGACCGAGACGCGCGAGACGCTCGACGCGTTCGTCGACGCGATCGCCGCGATCGTCGCGGAGGCGCAGACCGATCCGCAGATGGCCCGCAACGCGCCGTACACGACGCCTGTACGGCGGCTGGACGAGGCGGGCGCGGCGAAGCGCCCGCGCGTGCGCGAAATCCTGTAACGCGTGTCTTAGCTCGCGTGCGCGCTGCGCAGCGCCTCGAGCATCCCGTGCAGATGCGCGACGGCGTTTTCGACGTCGAAGTACTTGTTCTGCGCGGCCCGCGACTCGGCGCTCAGGACGCCGCAACGGTGAACCTTCTCGAAGTCACCGTAGGGGAACTTGTAGCGGGCCTTCGTCCCCTCGCGGTGCTCGTCGTCGATCGCCAGGTACCACTTCGCGTACTCGCGCTCGCCGTGTTGCTCGAGGAACTCGTTCTCCTGCTGCGCGGTCGGGCGGTGCTCGCTCCACGCGTCTCGATCGTCGAGCACGAACCTGTGCTGCTCGATCAATTTGCGGGCGTGGTCGTACGCCCTTCGGTTGAGTTTGACGGCCATCTCGAGAGCGGCAGTAGGCCAGCCTGGTCTCGAGTCCAGTTCGAGCTTGTCGCCCGCGCCGGACGCGCGTAGGGTGCGGCCATTCCAACGAAGGAAGAGGGACACATGGACCGAGTCTTCCGGACCGCAGCCGCCGCGCTTCTGTTCGGTTTGGTGTGTGCGCCGGTGGCCGTAGCGGCCCCTGAATACGCACCGAACAGCGTGATCGTGAAGTATGCGAATGGGGCATCCCCGACTCAGCGCTCGCTCGTCGGGACCGCTGCGGGCGTACTGAAGTCGCTCGGCAAGGTCACTGGCCTCGGCGCCGAGCTCGTCCGCGTGACCGGTGACCCGGCCAAGGTCGCCGCGTCGCTGAACCGTTCCAGCGACGTGCTCTATGCCGAGCCGAACTACATCTATCGCGCGACCGTGATCCCGAACGATCCGCGCTTCGGCGAGCAATACGGTCTGGACAACACCACCGGCGCCGACATCGACGCTCCCGAGGGCTGGGGCACGAACGCCCTCGGTGCCGGCGCCTTTCCGGCAGCGCTGAACGGCGCGAAGATCGGGATCGTCGACACCGGCATCCAGGCCGGCCACGAAGATCTCGCGGGCAAGGTCGCCAACTGCGCCGGGGTGAACTCGTTCGGAATGCTGCTCGGGCTCTTCGCCGACCCGACCATCGTCCCCGACAAGTGCGTCGACGACAACGGCCACGGTACGCATGTCGCCGGCATCGCAGCAGCGAACACGAACAACGGCATCGGCGTCGCCGGGGTCGCCTTCAACTCCCCGCTGGCGATCTGCAAGGCACTGAACTCGGCCGGCGCCGGCTCGCTCGTCGCCGTCGCCAACTGCATCGCGTACCTCGCCAACAACGGCGCGAAGATCATCTCGATGTCGCTCGGCGGCCCGGGGTCGACGACGCTGAAGAACGCCGTCACCGCGGCGAGTCAGAACTCGCTGGTCGTCGCCGCGTCGGGCAACGCCGGCAACGGAACCGTGAACTACCCGGCTGGCTACCCTGAGGTCGTCTCGGTCGCGGCCGTCGACCGTAACGGCGCGCGCGCACCGTTCTCGACGTTCAACTCCGACGTCGAGATCGCCGCGCCAGGCGTCGACATCCTCTCGACGTGGAACAACGGCGCCTACAACACAATCTCCGGCACCTCGATGGCGACGCCGTACGCTGCGGGGGTCGCCGCGGTCATCGCCGGTAACACGCCCGGAGGCCCGTCGGACTGGCGCGCCAAGCTCGACACCTCCGTGAACGGGCCAGGTGGGCGCAGCCCCGAGATCGGCTTCGGGCGTGTGAGCCTGCTCAAGGCGGCGACGTAGCCTGAGGATGCGGCGCTACGGCGGCGGGCGCGGGCGCAGTAGCCTCCGCCGCCGTGGCACCCGTCATCTTCTCCGGAATCCAGCCCACGGGGCGTAAGCACCTGGGTAACTACATCGGCGCGATCAAGCAATACGTCGCCGGCCAGGACCGCGGCGATCCGGCGATCTACTGCATCGTGAACCTGCACGCGACGACCATCCCGTTCGATCCTGCCGAGCTGCGCGACCGCGTGCACGACACGACCGCGATCCTGATCGCGTCGGGACTCGATCCCGAGCGCTGCATCCTCTTTCGCCAGGGCGACGTACGGGAGCACGCCGAGCTGAGCTGGCTGCTGTCATCGGTGACCCCGGTGGGCGAGCTCAACCGCATGCACCAGTTCCGCGACAAGTCCGCGGCCCAGCGCGACCTCGTCTCGGCCGGGCTGCTCTTCTATCCGGTGCTGATGGCCGCCGACGTGCTCGCCTACCGCGCGCACGAGGTTCCGGTGGGAGAGGACCAGCGTGAGCACCTCGAGCTCATGCGCCGCACCGCCGAGCGCTTCAACGCGCGTTTCGGCGATGGGACGCTCGTCGTACCCGAGCAGCGAATCTCCGCCGTCGGCGCCCGCGTGCGCGATCTCCAGGAGCCGACGCGCAAGATGTCCACGACCGGCGGAACCGCTCAGGGCACCGTCTACGTGCTCGACGAGCCATCGGTGATCCGCAGGAAGTTCAAGCGCGCGGTGACGGATTCCGACGAGCCGCCGGTGCTGCGGCGCGGCGACGACAAGCCGGGCGTGACGAACCTCGTCGAGATCCTCGCCGCGATGCGCGATCAGACCCCGGAGGAGGTCGAGGCGTCGCTGGACGGCGCCCATGGCTACGGCGACCTCAAGGACGCCGTCGGCGAGGCGGTCGTCGCGGCGCTCGCGCCGGTGAACGAGCGCTACAACGAGATTCGCGGCGACGAGGCCGCGCTGGAGGAGATCCTCGCCGTGGGCGCCGCCAAGGCCCGCACGATCGCCGCGGGCACGCTCGCCGACGTCCGTGACGCGATGGGCGTCGGCCCGCCGCGACGGTGACGCCGTCGGGTCGCGCCGCTAGCCTGCTCTGAGTGACCGTCGCCTCGCTGCAGCTCGACCTCGAGGTCTTCTCCGGGCCCTTCGATCTGCTGCTGACGCTCGTCCTGCGCGAGGAGATCGACCTGCTCGAGGTCCAGCTCGCCGAGATCGTCGTCGCCTACCTCGACCATCTCGAGCAGCGCGACGAGCTCGATCTCGAGGTCGCGACGGAGTTTCTTGTGCTGATCGCCGCGCTGCTGGAGCTCAAGTCGCGGCTCATGCTGCCGCGCGAGGAGGAGGAGCTGCTGGACTTCGAGCCCGGCGAGGCGGCCGAGGAGCTGCTCGCCCGGATGCTCGAGGCGCGCCGCTACCGGCGCGCCGCGGAGCATCTGACCACGCGGCTGGCCGGCGAGGAGGGCATCCGCTACCGCAGCGCGCCGCTGCCGCCGGCGCTGCGACGCAGGAACCTCGCCGACGCGGGTGCCGTCTACGCCCCCGCCCGACTCGGACGTGCGATCGGCGACCTGCTGCGCGTGCCACCGCGGCTGAACCTCGAGCACCTGACGTCCGCGCGGATCACGGTCGCCGAGCGGCTGGACCATCTGCGCTCGCTGCTGCGCCGCGGGGCATGCACCTTTGACGAGGCGGTGCGCGGTGCCGACCGCGTGACGGTCGCCGTGACGCTGTTCGCGCTGCTGGAGATGTACAAGCAGGGCGAAGCGACCTGGACCCAGCCGGCGGCCTTTGGCGAGATCGCGATCCAGCCCGCGACTTCGCCGCTGCGCCCCGCGACGGCGGCGTCATGATGCGCGGGTGGTCGAGGTGTCCCGTGGACGATCGATGAGCGAGCTGTCCCGCGTCGTCGAGGCGCTGCTGTTCCTGTCGCCCGACCCGGTCGCGCCGAGCGATCTTGCCGAGGCCGCGGGCTGCGACGACGACGAGCTCGCGGCGGCGCTTGCCGAGCTGGACCGCGAGTATGCGCCGGGCGCGCGCGGCCTGCAGCTCAAGCGCGTGGCCGGCGGCGTGGCGCTCGCGACCGATCCGCTGGCCGAGGAAGCCGCACGGCGCCTGCTCGCCAAGCCGCGCACGCCGCCGCTGACGCCGGCTCAGGCCGAGACGCTCGCCATCGTCGCCTACCTGCAGCCCGTTTCGCGCCCGGAGATCACGCGCATCCGCGGTGTGGCGGCCGAATCGGCGACTTCGACCCTCGAGGAGCGCGGCTTCATCGAGGAGGCGGGACGCTCGCAGTTCGGCGCGATCCTGTACCGGACCACGGACCTGTTCCTCAAGCTGTTCGGCCTTGACTCGACCAAGGCGCTGCCGAGCGTGGCCGACTGGGATCCGACGCCCGAAGAGGAGGGCGAGCTGCGCGACCGCCTGCTGCGGGCCGGCGAGCAGCGCGTGGCCGACGCGCCGCGGCCGGCGTAGAGCGCGATCTAGGCAGTCTCGGCAACCGGGTCGAAGCCGAGGCAGTAGAACGCTCCATGGTCGCGCACGTCCCATGGCGTCAGGATCGACGCCTGGTCGGGGAACGTCTGCGTCAGACGCAGGCGGTGGCGCGCGCCGACCTGGAACTCCGGTGCGTTGGGATGGGCATGCTCGTGGCCGACGTACAGTTCCCGATGCGGGTATTCGCCTTCCAGGACCCGCTCGACCGCGTATCGCATCAGCGGGATCGTCCAATCCCCCCGCTTGGGAACCGGCCGTCCGCTGTCCTCGAGCGTGGCTTCGACGATCAGCTCGGGGGATGCCACGGAACGTCCTTCACGAGCTTTGCGGTCGTCACGGCCACGATTGGCTCGCCGGCCACCGCGGGCGACCATAGGCTCCGCCCCTGCACGGCGTTCATCGGCTCGACGGAGGTCACGGTGGAGCCGGCTCCTCGATGGTGATGACGACCCGCCGGTTCTGGCTCCTGCCGGCCTTCGAGGCATTGTTGGCCACGAAGCCGGTCGCCCCGCGGCCCACGCTGTGCAGTGAACCGCCACCGATGCCCCCGCCCACGACCGCCGCCCGCACCGTGGCGGCGCGGGCCTCCGACAGTGGGTCGTTCACGGCCGACGTGCCGACGTTGTCGGTGAAGCCCTCTATGCGAGCGGTCGCCTGCGGATGGGCCACCAGGTCCGCCTGCGCAGCGGCGGCGTGGGCCGCCCCTCCGGTCGGCATGACGCTAGAGCCCGTGGCGAAGTCGTCAATCGTGTGCGTGCTGACCGGGGTGCGCGCGGCGGTGTGGGCGTTGGACACCGCGAAGTCGTCGCCCGTACGGGTCTCGGTCCAGACGAGGAAGTGGACGGTGAAGTCGCGCACCTCGATCGTCTCGTCGGCGCTCGCCCCGGGGGCCGAGCGAAATGCGACCTTGTCGGCGCCGGGGGCGACGAGCTCGCTGGCGACGTCGCTCTCGGCGCGCGTTCCCGCCGCGTGGGCCGCCGGGAACTGATCGACGCCGGCCACCGGGATCTGGGAGTGGGCGGTGTAGTTCTCGTGGATCTCGTGCGCGAACTGCGCCAGCCCGTGTCCGGGAGCACCCGCCTCGACGTTCTCGATGTCGTCGATGTCGATCAGCTGCACGCGCGATCCGGTCATGTCGTCGGGGTCGGGAAATGCGCCGATCGCCACGAGCGGCTGGCCGCGGCCGAAGTGCACCTCCGCGTCCTGGCCCGCATCGTTCATGATGTTGGTGAGGATCGTCGCCAGCGCCGGCGAGGTGGCCGGCGTCGCCAGGCTGCCGACCGCCGTCACCGCGTTGGTGGCGGGATCGTGCGAAAGCACGACGCCAATCGCCGGCTGCACCATGGCAATGAAGCGGTCGACTTCGCCGGTGGCGATCAGCTGTCGTTGGAGAACCCGGCGCGCCGGCGTCGTCGTGGGCATAAAGGCGCGCTGGACCGTGCGGCTGCCGGTTGCTTTCGGGGTCGGCTGCAGCGCGCGATCGTCCGCCGCGACCGGGACGATCCCGGCCGAGCGGTCGCCGTTGGCGGCCGGCGGCCTGAGTGCGTCCTGCAGCGCCCGGTTGCCGGCCGTGGCCTGGACGCGGAGGGCCATCGCCACCAGCGTGCGACCGCCGCCGCGGCCGGGCATCTCGGTCGGCATGCGTGGTGGGATGACGGCCGGCGCGTCACTGGGCTGCAGGCCGATGCGTGGCTCTGGATCGTCCTCCTCGCGTTCATATGTGCGGCGCTCTCGCATGAACCTTCGCGCGACGCTACCCCGCGACGTGTGTACCGCCAAGAGCCGTTGGGGCAACCTTCGGTACACATACGCCAACGCCTCGCGCCGGCCCTGGCTCTTCGACCGTGACGCGCATTCAAGCCGGCCTCCTCGCAACTCAACCGGCGGGGGCGGCTTACATCATCATTGCGCGCCGCCCGCCACGGCGAGCTGCCCGCAGGCCGCCGCGATGTCGCGCCCGCGCGTCAGCCGTACGGTCGCGCGCAAGCCGTGCTGCTCGAGCACCGCGTGGAACGCCGCGATCGTCTCGCGGCTCGATCCCTCATACGGCGAATCGGTCGGGTTGTACGGGATGAGGTTGACCTTGAAGACCTTCCGGTCGAGCGCCTTGGCGAGCGCGACGGCCTGCTCGGAGCGGTCGTTGACGCCGGCGAGCATGACGTACTCGACGAAGACGAGTCTGCGCTTTGCGGCATGGAAGCGCCGGCACGCCGCCAGGACATCGGCCAGCGGATAGCGCTCGTTGACGGGCATGATCTGCGAGCGCAGCGCGTCGTCGGCGGCGTGCAGCGAGAGTGCGAGGCGGATCGGCATGTCCGTTTGCGTCAGGCGCTCGATACCGGGGATCCAGCCGACGGTCGAGATCGCCGTGCGGCGGTGCGTGATGCCGATATCGGGCAGGCGCCGGCACGCGCCGAGCACCGCGTCGAGGTTCATCATCGGCTCGCCCATCCCCATGAAGACCCCGTGATCGACATTCTCCACGCGCCGGAAGTGCAGCGCCTGGTCGAGGATCTCCGACGCGC
>Ga0307502_10000028_pt1 | contig 39112 bp, 34 predicted proteins | sample 16_S_MG_FD_201364 | JGI IMG/M metagenome (GOLD analysis project Ga0307502, IMG submission 201364) | Soil microbial communities from Populus trichocarpa stands in riparian zone in the Pacific Northwest, United States - 16_S | ecosystem: Environmental > Terrestrial > Soil > Riparian zone > Trees... | reverse complement strand
GACATGGCGGCGCTGACCTCGCTCGCGCGCGAGCACGGCCTGTTGCTCGTCGAGGATGCGGCCCAGGGCATCGGAGCGACGATGGACGGCCGCGCGCTGGGCGCGATCGGCGACCTCGGCGCGCTCTCCTTTCACGAGACGAAGAACCTCTCCTGCGGCGAAGGCGGGGCGCTGCTGCTCAACGACGAGCGCTGGGCGGAGCGCGCCGAGATCCTCCAGGAGAAGGGCACGAACCGCTCGCGCTTCAGCCGCGGCGAGGTCGACCACTACTCGTGGGTGGACCTCGGATCGTCGTTTCTGATGTCCGACGTGACCGCGGCGCTGCTCGCCGATCAGCTCGAGCGCCTCGCCGAGATCACGGCCGCGCGGCTGGAGATCTGGAACGCCTACCACGCCGCGCTCGAGCCGCTCGAGCGCGCGGATCTGCTGCGCCGCCCGACGATCCCGTCGGCCGCACGCCACAACGCCCATCTGTACCGCCTGATGGTGCGCGACCGCCCCGCGCGAGACGGTCTGATCGCGGCGCTCGCGGCCGAGGGCATCGGCGCGTACTTCCACTATGTCCCGCTGCATTCCGCGCCCGCCGGCAAGCGCTTCGGCCGGGTTCACGGACCGATGGACGTGACCGACGCCGCCGCGGGGCGGCTCGTGCGGCTGCCGTTGTGGGTTGGCATGACCGGCGACGACGTTGCCCGCGTCGTCGTCGCGGTCGGCCGGGCGCTTGACTGACCGGGGCCCCCGGTGTGGAGCCCGCGTGATCCCCTGCAACGTCGAATCTGCTACCCGCGCAGGCCGCGGCGCGAACGGCAAGACGCGCGATCCACCGCAATCCGGGCAGTCTTGGCGCAGCCACGTTCTTGGGGCCGTAAAGTCGACACGTGCGCCGGCTGAGGCCGATCCCGATTGCCGCAGTCCTCGTCGTGCTCGTCCTGGCGTGGCTCGTGCGTCCGATCTGGCACGGCCTGGCGATGTTCTTCTGGACATCGCCGCTCGTGTGGCTGGTGCCGCTGCTGCTCTTGGCCGCGGGCGCCGTGCTCTGGCGCCGGTCGCGTCATAGCTGGCGCACGCTGGAGGATCTGCGCAGCGGAGTGCGCCCACCGGTGTGGCTGACGGCCTTCCCGGCGCTCGCGCTGCTGTCCTTCATCATCCTCGCCGCGCTGCAGACGCCGCTCGTGGGACGGGCGATCGTCACGGCGACGAACTACGAAGAGATTGGCGGCCTGCCGCCCGGCGGTGAGGTCCGCCTCGTGCCGCGCGAGGTCGCCGAGCAGAACGCCTCCAGCGCGTTCAACTCGCCGACCGAGACCCTGACGAATTTCCGCATCGTCGACAGCGAGAAGGGCCTGAACTGGACGGCGCTGCGCACGCCGCAGGGCGCCTTCAGGATCTTCACCAAGAAGAGCCAGGGCCTCGTCTCGCTCGACGCCGAGAACACGGCGCGTTCGCTGCGTCAGGTCGACGCCGAACTACAGGTCGCGCCCGGCCTGCAGATCACCGACAACCTGCGCTGGCGCCTGCTCAAGGAGCGCTTCCTCGTCAAGCTCGAGGAGCCGGTCGGCATCGAGACGAAGCGCGGCCCCCGGATCGTCGTCCCGTACCTCGAGTACAAGGGGCTGCTCGTCCGCCGGCCGGTGCTCGGCGGCGTGTTCGTCGTCGCACCGAACGGGACGATCGATGACCTCGAGCCGGAGGAGGCCGCGCGACGCCCCGAGCTGGCGATCAGCGGGCGGATCTTCCCCGACACGCAGGCACGGCGGATTCAGGACGCCTACCAGTACAAGCGCGGCGTCTGGAACGCCTGGTTCGTGCACGAGGACCAGACGCGGATCGAGGACACCGAGTCCAACCGCCAGCCCTACCTCGTCGACTTCGCCACCACGGGCATGGGACCGCAATGGGTGACCGTTGCCGAGCCCTACGGTCGCGCGTTCGCCGCCAGCGCGATCTTCCTAACCGATGCCGTCACCGGCCGGACGCGGATCTGGCGGGTGCCACGGCGCACCTCGCTGAGCGGCAACAGGCGTGCGCTTCAGGCCGTGCGCGCGGTCTCGATCCCGGGCGTGGACTTCGGCGACGGCAGCCCCGGCTCGGGCAACTTCCGCGTCGTCGAGCCGCGGCCCGTGTTCGTCAACGGCGGCGTCGTATACCTCACCTCGATCATCCCGACGAGCGCGAACGCCGTGTCCAAGACCGTCGTCGTCGACGCCAAGACGAACAAGCTCGTGGCCATCTTCGACAACGACCGCGATCCGCAGGCCGAGGAGAAGACGCGGCGCTACATCCAGACGGGCCAGGTGCCCGACGAGGCGGCCGCTCCGGGCGCGTCGACGGGCCTCGCCGCGCAGCAGCCCGGCGCGACCGCGACGGCGCCCGGCGCCACGGGCACGGGCACGGGCGAGGGCACGGGCACCACGGCTGCGCCGCCGACCGGAGCGCCGCGCGATGTCGAGCGGCGCCTGGAGGACGTCATCCGCCGCCAGCGCGAGCTGCTGCGCGAGGTCGAAGGGCTGCGCGACGCGGTGCGCAAGCAACCGCGCGGCGGCTGAAGCGGCGCCCTATGCCGCGCGGCGTGCGACGACGGCGTAGCGCGGGACGTCGTCGCCGTACGTGGTCGCCGTCGGCGTGAGACCGGCCGCGCGCAGGTCGGCGCGTAGCGCCTCGTGGTCGAATGGCCAGAACGCCATCCGCTCACCGTGGGTCGTGACCGTGCCGTCCGCGGCGAGCAGCGCGACCGCGACGTCGAAGTGGTGCGGTTCATCCCAATCCTCGGGGATCGACCACGCGTAGATCGGCAGTCCCTGGACCCCGTCGCGCGGCACGAGCTGCTGGGCGACCTCGAGGCGGGAGCCGGCGGTCCGCACCTGCTTCCAGTTACGCGATGTGACGACGACCGTTCCACCCGTGCGCACGACGGCCGCCATCGTCGTCAGGGCGCGGCGGCGTGCGTCCTCCCCGGGCGCATGGGCGAGCGAGTTGCCGACGCAGAAGACCGCGTCGAACGGGCCGCCCCAGTCCCGGTCGGCGAGTTCCTCCCATGCGCAGACCTGCGCCGTCACCGTGGCGCGATGCTCGTCGGCGAGGATGCGCGTGCGCTCGATCATCGCCGCGCTCGCTCGGTCGCGACGACCTCCACGCCGCGCAGCGCCAGCCCCACGGCGAGATGGCCGGTCCCGCACGCGCAGTCGAGCACGCGCGCCCCAGGTGGAAGGTCGACGAGGCCGTCGAACGCCTCCGCGCTGCCCTGCGGCGTGAGCAAATCGGCCGGATGGACCAGCCAGTCATAGACCGCGGCGAGCGTGTCGTACTCGGTCATCGCATCGCCTCCAGTGCAGCCTGCCATTCCGGCGCCCGTTCGGCGCGACCCGCGGGCTGGGCCGGCGCCAGCCACTTGCCCACGACGCGGATGCCATGCAGCGCGCTGGTGAGCCACACCTCGCAACCGGCGAGTTGCGCCGGCAAGGCCGAACGCACGCGCACGTCGACACCGCGCTGACGTGCGAGCCCGACGATCAGCGCCCGCGTCACCCCCGGCAGCGTGTGCTCGGCGGGCGTCGTCCAGAGCACCGCGTTCTCCCACCACAGCAGGCTGCTCAGAGCACCCTCGCGAAGCCTGCCGTCGACACCGCAGAGCAGCAGCTCGTCGGCGCCGGACTGCGCGCGCAGGGCGATGAGCATGTCCAGGTCCGGGCCCTTGCGGCGCGGGCAGGCCCGCGGGTCGCCGGGACGCGCCACCGTGACGCGAAGCGCGCCCGCGGCGGGAGCAGGCGCCGGGCGGACGAGCAGGCGCAGGGCGCGGGCGACGGTCAGCTCCACGCGTGGAAACCAGCGCCCGGTCACCGGCAGGGCGTCCGTCACCGCCCGCCGGAACGCGGCCGTCTCGACATCCCACGCGCCACACGAGGCGCCGAAGCGCGCCCAATGCGCGTCCGCTGCGCGCACGGCGCCGTCCACGACGAGCCACGAGTCCGCCACGAGCAGGCCGCCGACCGGTTCGCTCTCCGGCGCGGGCGTCAGTCCGCCGCCGGTCCAGCACAAGACTGTCGCGTCGTCGAGCAGGGACATTGGCTGCTGCTCACCGACGGTAGCGGCCTACGCTGTGGGCCGTCGTGACCACGCTGCTGATCGACAACTACGACTCCTACACGTTCAATCTGTACCAGCTCATCGCCAGCGTGGCGGGCGAAGAGCCGGTCGTCGTGCGCAACGACGAGATCGAGTGGAGCGAGCTCGCGCGCCACCGCTGGGATCGGATCGTCGTCTCCCCCGGACCCGGCCGCCCTGAGCGCGAGCGCGACCTGGGCATCGGCCGCCAGGCCCTCTCCCAGGATGTGACGCCGGTGCTCGGCGTCTGCCTCGGCCACCAGGGACTCGCGCACGTCCGCGGCGGCAGCGTCGTGCGCGGCGCCGAGATCGTCCACGGTCGCATCAGCCGCGTCTTTCACTGCGGCGACGGCCTCTTCAGCGGCATCCCGCAGGGGTTTCGCGCCGTGCGCTACCACTCGCTGATCGTCGAGCCGGCGCTGCCGCCCGAGCTCGAGGCGATCGGCTGGGCCGACGACGGGACGCTGATGGCGATCCGCGACCGCCACCGCCGTGCGTGGGGCGTCCAATTCCATCCGGAGTCGATCGGCACCGAGCACGGCGAGCAGCTGATCTCGAACTTCCTGGCGCTCACGCCGGGGCGCCGCCGCTGTGGCCCGGCGGCGCGGCCAGCGCTGCTCAGCACGGTCGTCCCCGGCGGTCGCGCCCCCGCGGCGAGCACCGGCCAGGTCGAGATCGTCCATCGCGTCGTCGACGGCGTGCCCGATGCCGAAGGTGCCTTCGCGGGCCTGTTCGGCGAGCGCGACAACGCCTTCTGGCTGGACTCGAGCCTTGTCTCGCCCGAGCTCTCGCGCTTCTCGTTCATGGGAACGGCGATGGGCACGCTGGGGGCGCAGATCCGCTACCAGGTCGATGCTCAGCTCTTGAGCGTCACCCGCAGCGACGACACGCGGACACACTCCGAGACGTTGTTCAGCTACCTCTCGCGCGAGCTCGCTCGCCTGCACACGTTCAGCCCGCAGCTGCCGTTCGACCTCAACGGCGGCTTCGTCGGCTACCTCGGCTACGAGCTCAAGGCCGACTGCGGCGCCGCCGGCGCGCGCGACGCCGAGTTGCCGGACGCGTTCCTGCTGCTGACCGACCGCCTCGTCGCGATCGACCACGAGCTGGGGCAGACGCACGTGCTCGCCCTCAGCGAGGGAGCCGACGCCGGGGCCGACCGCTGGGTCGACGACACCGCTGCGGCGCTTCCCCGCCTGCCCGCGCTCGACAAGCCCGCCATCCTCGACCACGAGCGCAGCGCGCTGGAGTTCCAGCTCAGCCGCGGCCGCGAGCACTACCTCGCCAACATCGAGACCTGCAAGCGCCTGCTGGAGTCCGGCGAGAGCTATGAGATCTGCCTGACGAACCAGATCACGCTGCCTGCGCCGCGGGACTCCTTCGAGCTCTACCGCGTGTTGCGACGCGTCAACCCGGCGCCCTACAGCGCGTACCTGCGCATGCCGGAGGCCGCCGTCCTCAGCTCTTCCCCCGAACGCTTCCTGCGGGTGCATCGCGATCGCACCGTGGAGACGAAGCCGATCAAGGGCACCGCGCGCCGGGAAGCCGGCGAGCGCGACGACGCGCAGGCACGCGACCGGCTGGCCAGCAGCGCCAAGGAGCGCGCCGAGCACCTCATGATCGTCGACCTGCTGCGCAACGACCTGGGCCTCGTGTCGCAGATCGGCAGCGTGCACGTGCCCAAGCTCATGGATGTCGAGAGCTACGAGACGATGCATCAGCTCGTCTCGACGATTCGCGGGCGCCTGCGCGACGACGTCGACCTCGTGGACTGCATCCGCGCGACGTTCCCGGGCGGCTCGATGACCGGAGCGCCGAAGCTGCGCACGATGGAGATCATCGATGCGCTCGAGGGAGCGCCGCGGGGCGTCTACTCAGGCGCGCTCGGGTTCCTGGCGCTGAACGGGACGGCCGACCTCAGCATCGTGATCCGCACGCTTGTCGCGACCGACAACGCCGCCACGATCGGCTGCGGCGGCGCGATCGTCACGCTCTCCGAGGCCGACTCGGAGTACGGCGAGATGCTGCTGAAGGCCCAGCCGCTGCTCGACGCCGTGAGCATGAGCGGCGCCGCGGCGCGGCCCGATCCGGCGACCGGTCAGGCCACCTTGTAGAGGGTGTCCTCCAGCGGTCCGGGCCAGCCGATTTCGTAGCCTTGGGCGTAGTCGACGCCCATCTCGCGGACCAGGTTCAGCGTCACGTCGTCCTCGACCCCCTCTGCCACCGTCCTGTAGCCGAATGATCCGGCGAGCCCGACGACGGCCTGGACGACATGGCGGCTGGCGAGGTTCGTACGCAGATCGCGCACGAACTCGATATCGATCTTCAGGAAGGCCACCGGAAGGTTCTTCAGGTAGGAGAAGCCGCCGAAGCCGGTCCCGAAGTCGTCGAGCGCGAACTCGCAGCCGAGCGCCTGGGCGCGCTGCACGAACGCAGCCGCCATCACCTCGTCCTGCATCAGGGCGGTCTCGGTGAGCTCGATGACGATGTGACGAGGGTCGGCGGCCGACGCTGCGATCGCGCTCGCGAAGTCGTCGTAGAGCCCTGGATCTCCGAGCGACAACGCCGACAGGTTCAACTCGACGCGATGACCGTCGCCGGCGATGTCCGCGGCCTGGCGGATGACCCAGCGGTCGAGCTCGCGGATGAGCCCACTCCGCTCGGCGGCGGGAAGGAAGGTGCCGGGAAGCCTGATCGTGCCGTCGCGCTCGCGCATGCGCAGCAGCAGCTCGTGCGAGGCTGTAGCGCCGGTATTGAGGTCGAGGATCGGCTGCGCGTACAGCTCGAAGCGCTCCTCCTTCAGCGCCTCGTGCAGGTCGCGCACATGCGAGATCCGCTCGCTCTCGACCTGCAGGCGTTGCCGCTCGGCCTTCATCCGGGTGATGTCGCTGAAGACGATCACCGAGCCGTCGCCCTCCGCGCTCTCGAACGGCGCCAGGACGTAGGCGACGGGAATCGTCGATCCGTCGCCGCGGATGAACGTGTCCTCCTCCACGCGGACCTTCTCGCGGGCGTGGTGCGCGCGAACGAACGGGCACTCCTCGACCGGGGCGGATCGGCCGCTGGGGCGGTGGGCGTGGACCGCGTCGTGCATCGTGCGGCCGCTCAGCAGTTCGACGCTCCAGCCGAGGACGCGCTCCGCCGCCGCGGTCATGTAGGTCACGCGGCCAGCGTCGTCGAGCGTGCACAGCGCCTCGCCCATGTTGTCGGTCACCGCGCGCAGGTGATCGCGCGCCTGGCGCAGCTCGCCCGCGGCCCTGATCCCCGCGGCGGCATCGACCGCGAGGCTGATGATGCCGGCGGGCTCGCCATTGACGTCGTGGTAGACGACGCTTGACAGGTACCCCGAGAAGATGCTGCCGTCCTTGCGCTGCAGGTCGCGCTCGGCGCCCGCCCCCCGCAGCGGGGCGGACGTGTCCTCCAGCGCCACGACGACCTCGGTCGCGTTGCGACCGACGACCTCTGCGGCGGTCCACCCGTACAGCTGCTCGGCGCCGCGGCTCCACACCTCGATCATGCCACCGAGGTCGCAGCCGATGATCGCCGCGTCGATCTCGTCGAGCAACTGCGAGCGCACCCTTGCCGAACGCTGCGCGATGACGAAATGCGTGCTGTCGTAGTGCTGCATGACGACCCGCCCCGGCCCGCCGCCAAGAAATGGCGTCGCGCGGACATCGAACCAGCGGGTCGAGCCGCGATCGGACTGGAGCTCGTACTGGGAGGTGAAGCCGTCCGCCCTACCGGCGAGCATCTCGCGCAGTGCTCGGCCGATAGCGGCGCGGCCGCGCTGCGCGGCGGGTGCCGCCTCGCACGCTTGGAGGTAGTTGACACCGGGGCGCAACTCGCAGCCGGGGTTGCGGTCGATGAACCGCTCGAGCGCGGCATTGGCCCCGATCGTCGTGCCTGTCGCATCGAGGACGGCGATGTGCTCATCGAGTGAATCGAGCGCAGCTCGATAGAACGCGTCCTGCTGTCGCGACATCCTGATCCGACTGGCCGCGAGCCGCGCTGATACACCCAGGGGGAATTTGTACAGGTTCCCAGGTGACAGCGATGCAGTTACTGCTACGCGATCAGCACCGGCGTCCCGATCGGCACGCGCTTGAACAGCGCGACCACATCGCCGACGTGCATGCGGATGCACCCGTGCGAGGCACGCGTGCCGATCGAGTAATCCTGGCCTGTGCCGTGGATCCCGACGCCGTTGGCGATCCCCATCCAGCGTGCCTTCAGCGGGTTCGCGGCGCTGCCGCCGGCGACCGACGATCCGGCGAGCTCACCGGCCCACGGGCTGTTGGGCACGGACCAGGTCGGGTTCACCTGCTTGCTGGAGATCGCGAAGCGCCCGCGCGGCGTGGGGTACGCGGGCTGCCCGACGGCGACCCTGTAGGTCTTGACGACCTTGAGGTCCTTGAACAGGCGCAGCTTGAAGGTCGACTGCTGGATGGTGATGACGGTGGCGGGCAGCGCCCGGGGCGTGACCTTGGGCTTGACCCGCACCAGCGCCGGCTTGAAGACGTGCGGCAGCCGCGGATCGGTGAGCGACGCCGCGACCTGGTCGCTCAGCGCCTTGTCGTCGATGCCGCGTCCGGAATGTGAGTGCGTGACGCGGACGCGGCGCGGCGTGATCTTCAGGGTGGCATCAACTGCCGGGCGCGACAGTCGCTTGTCGATGCGCCGGATGAAGCTGCGCACGGCCTCGGCGGAGTACTCCACGGCCAGCGGTACGTCCGTCCCGGCCGCAGACGCTCCCGGCGCCGGTGCGATGCCGACCACCGCACGGCCGGCGTACAGCGCACGCTTGGCGCTCTTGATCGCGTCGAACGTCACCCCCGCGGTTATGGCTGACATCTTGAAGTTGATGGCGGCGACGCGGACGAGGAAACCTTCCTGCAGCCGCGGGCCGTAGGCGCTCTCGATCTGAGCTGCGGCCTCGTCGATCGTCAGCCCGGAGACGTCGAGTCCGGCGGCGCTGACGCCGGCGGCGATCCGCTCGCCCGGGAGCGGCGCCTGGGCGACCGCGGGCGCGGCGGCAGCCAGGAGGGCGACGGTGGCGCCGAGCGGCGCGAGGCTGCGGGCTTGCATCGCGTCAATGTACTCGCGCGGGCGGCCGGGTTACGCCGTCTCCGGATCGGCCGCCGCTACGCGCGCCCGTACACCGGAATGTGGGCGCCGCTGACGACACCGGCGCCGTCTTCGCAGAGGAAACGCAGGACGCTCGCGATCTGCTCGGGCGACACCCAGCGATCGTGGTCGGCATCGGGCATCGCGCGGCGGTTGGCGGGTGTGTCGATGACGCTCGGCAGGATCGCGTTAACTCGAATCGCATCGTTGCGGTACTCCTCCGCCAGTGCGTCTACGAATGCGAGCACGGCGGCCTTCGCGACGATGTACCCGGCGGCGCCGGGGAACGGACGTAGCGCTGCGCGCGAGGACACGCACACGATCGCGCCGCCGCCCGCGGCCTGCAGGTGCGGCAGCGCGGCCTGGCAGACGAGGTACGTAGGGCGCAGGTTCAGCCGTAGCTGAGCCTCGAAGTCGTCGACCGGGGTCTCGTGCACCCGCCCGCCCATCGCGAAGCCGCCGACGAGGTTGACGACCGCCCGCAGCGGCGCTCCCTGGTCGCCGGCAGCGAGCGCGGTGACCGCCGCCGCCGAGTCCGGATCGGACAGGTCGGCGGGCTCGAGGACGAGCCGCTCGTGCGCCGGCACACGCTCGCGCTCGGCCGCGTCGAATATCGGCACGACGACGCGCCAGCCGCTGTCGAGAAACGCCCGCGTCACCGCGGCGCCGAGCCCGCCGGTGCCACCGGTGATGAGCGCGCTGCCGGTCATGGCCGCAACGGTAACGGGTGCGCGTGGATCTGCCGAGGCTGAGCGGCGCTGTCTCGGACGTGCGAGTCCGTCCGCGACTCGCGCCATCGTGTTCAGCATGTTCGTTCGAGAGCTTGCGGAAGGCGACCAGGTCGACGGGGTGCTCGTCGTCCGCGAGGCGGAGCTGCGATCCACGCGCGACGGCAGTCAGCACCTGCGGCTCACGCTCGGAGATCGCACCGGCAGCGTGGCGGCAAACGTGTGGGACGACGTCGCCGCGATCGCGCAGGTCGCGACTGTCGGCGCCCCCGTGCGGGTGAGCGGCTTCCTGCAGGTCAGCCGCCGCTACGGAACCGAGCTGACGCTGCGCGAGCTCTACGCCGCCGAGCCCGGCACGTTCGACGAGACGGCCATCGTCGACGGACCCCCGCGCTCGCCGGCGCAGATGGAGGCCGACCTGCGAGAGCTGCTCGCGACGATCCAGGATCGTCACCTGCGAGAGCTGCTGGACGCGGTCTTCGGCGAGGAGTCGGCGACGTGGGCGTGCTACCGGTCAGCCCCGGCGGCGAAACGCTTCCACCAGGCCTATCGCCACGGGCTGCTCGAACACTCGCTCTCGGTCGCGCAGGCGGTGAGCGCGATCAGCGCGACGTTCACCGGCATCGACCGCGATGTCGCCGTCGCCGGCGCGCTGCTGCACGACATCGGCAAGCTGAACGCCTACGCGTTCGAGGGCAGCGCAATCGAGATGACCGACGCAGGCAAGCTCCAGGGCGAGATCGCGCTCGGCTACTACCACGTGCGGCGGCTGATCGAGGGCATCGAGAGCTTCGACCCCCGAAAGGCCGAGGCCGTGCTGCACATCATCCTCAGCCACCACGGCAGCCTCGAGCACGGGAGCCCGATCGTCCCCTGCACGCGCGAGGCCACCCTCGTGCACTTCTGCGACAACCTCGGCGGCCGGCTCGGATCGTTCGACCGCCTGGAGAAGGAACTGCTGACCGGGGAGCGCTGGTCGCGATTCGATCGCGCGATCGGCGGGGGCGCGTACTTCGCGGCCCTGCAGCCGCGGGAGGAGCGCGAGGCGGCCTGAGGCGGGATCCTTGATCGTGGCAGGCGGCAGTGGTCGGGTTGGCTCGACGTCGATCAGCCCATGATCGGCGAGGTTCGCCGGCAGGGCGAGTACGCAGGATGGCGGGCCGGGACAGGGCGGCGCCCGAACATTGAGCGAGCACACCCCAGGGCTCGCCGCTGCGGTTGCGTATAGGTGGCGCCCAGCGCTGGGTGCGAGATGCGCATTCCCGCCGGCGAGCCGGCGAGCCCACGAGCCGCGCTCTCTACAGTTCGCTGGGCACAGCCAGCGACAGCAGCTCACCCACGGATGACCTGGGCCCGCTCCTACAACCCCGTCCACCCCGATCCGCGCCGGAGACGACGACCGTGAACGCGTCATGGAGCTGCTGCGCGAGCACTGGCTGGCCGGGCGGCTGACGCTCGCCGAGTACGAGGAACGCTGTGACGAGGTCGCTCGAGCGCGCTTCATCGAGGAGCTCGAAGTGGCCGCTCGCGAGCTGCCGCCACCGCCGCGGCCGTTCGCAGCGAAACCGAGCAACGCCGGCGCAACCGGGTCGTGCGTGCTCGGGATCACGTCGCTCGTCGCGGTGCTGTGCACGATCGGCGTCCTCTCTGACGCTGCCGGCGAGCATCACGGCTTGGGCGCTTGGCCGCCGCGCGCGGCGCCGCGGGACGCCCGCCAGCGGTTTCGCCAGGGCGGGCGAGGTCACCGGAATCATCGGCACCGTCATCTCGCTGCTGGCGCTGACGGCCTGGGCGATGCTCGTGTCGAGCATCTTCTGAACACGCAGGAAAAGCAAAAAAACCGCAGAGAGCGCGCCAATAGACCCCCGCTGCCGGGGGTTCGAGCGGGCGCCACGTATCGTTGCGCGTATGGCGAAAGACACGGAGAAGCTCATCCGCCAGCTCTCGCTGATCTCCTACCTGATGGCCGAACGGCGGCCGGTGACGGCACTCGAGATCAGGCGCGACGTGGAGGGCTACAGCGCGATGAACGAGGACGCGTTCGCGCGCCGCTTCTACGCCGACCGCTCCGAGCTCGATTCGCTCGGCATCGCGCTGACCGTCGAGCGTCCCGTGGATGGCGTCGCCGAGCAGGAGAACTACTCGCTACGGCCCGAGAACTTCCACCTTCCGGCGATCGCCTTCTCCGATGCCGAGCTCGCCGCGCTGCAGACGGCACTGACCCTGCTCGACGGCAAGTTCGCCTACGCCGAGCCGCTGCGCCTGGCGCTGCAGCAGATCTCCTGGGGCCGCGCCAACCCGCTGCACGCTCCCGACCAGCGCTCGGTGGGACTGGGCATCACCGCGTCGGCGGACGGCCACGACCTCTCTCAGCGCCTGGCGAAGATCGAGACGGCGATCTTCCGCAACAAGACCATCACGTTCGACTACTACACGATGGCCCGCGACGAGACGGGCACACGTCGGGTCGATCCATACCACCTGCTCTTCCAGGGCGGGCAGTTCTATCTGCTCGGTCACGCCCACGATCGGGGCGCGTTGCGCGTCTTCAGGCTGTCGCGCATGCAGGGAAAGGTGGCTTACGCAACCAAGGCCGAGCACGATTTCAAGGGCCGGCCCGACAGCTTCGATCCGCGCGCCTACGCCAACCGCGCCGAGTGGCAGTTCGGCGACGCGCTTGACACCGGCGAGATCTGGATCTCCGAACGGATCGCCTGGCAGATCGAGCGCCACTTTGGCCGCTTCGGCGAGGTGCAGCCTTCGGGCACCGGCGGGGACATCGCGTTCTCGACCCCGTACGCCGATCGCCGCCAGCTCGCAGCATGGGTCCTGCGCCTGGGTGAGCATGCTCGCGTGCTCAGACCACCGGAGCTCGAGCGCGAAGTCTCCGAGCGCGTCGAGCTGCTCTACGAACGCCATCGCGACGTCGCCGGCGGCAGGCCCGCGTTCGACCTCGCGCCACCCGCCGCGCCGGTTGCGGCGCGTGAGGGCCCGGATCGAAGCTCGAACGGCAGCTCGTCGCGCCGGGCGGACGCGGCGATCCGCCCCGAGCGCTTTGCGCGCCTCGTCACGCTTGCCTCGATCCTGATCGAGGCCGGCCGTGCCGAGCGCCGTCTCGATGCGGCTGAGGTCTGCCGTCAGATGCAGATCTCCGATGCCGAGCTGCACGAGGACATCAACGTGCTCAACGTCGTGAACTTCGGCGGCGGCTCGTACGTGCTCTACGCCGAGATCGGCGAGAACGGCGAGATCGAGGTCGATCCCGAGCCGTACTCCGACAACTTCGCCCGGCCGGCGCGGCTGCTGCCGGTCGAGGCCAAGGCGCTCGTCGCCGCGATCGATCTCATCGGGGAGCACCTGCCCGAGGGCTCGCTGGCGTCCTCCCGCGAGAAGATCGTCGCCGCGCTCGGGGCCGACCCGATGGAGCAGGGGCTGCACGTCGCAGATGCCGGCGGCGACGACTCCGCTGTCGCACGTCTCGCCTCGGAGGCGATCACCGAGCGCCGGCTGCTGCGCCTGGATTACTACAAGCCCAACGAAGACGAGTTCTCGGCCCGCCTCGTCGAGCCCTACGCGCTCGTCAACGGCCGCGAGGGCTGGTACGTCGCGTGCTTCGATCCCGAGAAGGGCGACGTGCGCCACTTCCGCCTCGACCGCATCCGCCACGCGGAAGTCAGCGAGACGCCGTTCGAGCCGCGCCCCGAGGTCAATCCGGCAGCCGAGGTCGACGGTTGGCTGCGCACCGGCGAAGTACGGGCATCGCGGATCGCGCGGGTCTGGGTCTCGCCCGAGCGGGCCCGCTGGGCGCGCGAGGAGCGCCGCGTCTCAGCGGAGCTCGATGACGGCTCGGTCGTCGTGGAGCTGCCGTTCAAGGGCACCGATTTCCTCGTGCGAGACGTGCTCGCCGAGGCCGGCGACGCTGCCGTACTCGAGCCCGCCGATGCCCGCGAAGCGGTACTCGCAGCGGTCCGGCGGTTGCGTGCGCCCGCTGTACACTGAAAAATAGCCAATATGGCCGTCTTGGAGAGGCTCAGGCAAGTCCGAAGGTCCTTAGGAAACACATTTGAGCTGCTTTCGTCGGTATTGTCGTGGGTAGTTCAACGACGCGGGCACAGGGAGGGGCGATCACGGGTTGATCGGCCGGGCACGCGTAGTTCATCGGGTGGCGCTGGAACCAGGCATGGTCGCGGTCGCCTCCACTACGGAAGGAGAGCTTTATGTCCCGCAGTCTGCTGGTGGTCCTAACGGCCACCGCTGCCGCGCTTGTGATGGCGCCGGCCGCCGGAGCGTTCACCTCGCCGCCGGTCTGGAAGTGTCGCGCCAGCGCGGTCTACGCGTCGGTCAGCGGCAACAACCGCGTCGAGCCAGTGGTCGCCAACGGCAACATCAACACCGCCAAAGGCGCCAACCCCGACCACGCACAGTGCGCGCCCTCCGAGGCCGGCGCCGGTAACACGGCGACGCAGGTCGGCATCCCGCAAGACTTCATCGGCGCGAGCACCGCCGCGGCGGTAACGACGCTCGTCCCCGAGCTCGGCCTGGCGATCGATCAGAAGGCCGGCGCCACGTCGCGCATCGAGAACCTCACGATCCAGCTGCCGCAGGGTGGAAGGATCACGCTCGGTGTCGGAGTCGCGAAGTCGGTCGCGGCGGGATCGTGCACGAAGGGCAGCCTCAAGCCCAACATCACCGGCTCGAGCGAGGTGTTGAACATCACGCTCGGCGGCCAGAAGATCGAGCTCGACGGGCTGGTCAAGGCGATCGCCGACCTCTTGGCTCCGCTCAAGCCGATCGTCGAGGTCATCCCCAACGAGCGGATCACCGGTGCGGACGGGTCGCTGACCGTTCGCGCGCTGCACGTCAAGGTGCTGCAGGGCGACGGCAAGGGCCCGCCGCTGCTGGACCTCGTCGTAGCCGAGAGCAAGATCGGCTACACCGGACCGGTCTGCGATCCCGACAAGCAGGTCCCCGGCAAGGACGACAATGACGGCAAGAAGGTTTGCCCGACCGGCTCGGTGCTCGACGCCGTCCGCGGCGTTTGCATCATCCCGGGCAACTCGGGCTCGAAGTACGGCGAGATCATCGTCGGTGCGCCGTTCCAGGGTCCCAGCGGCGGCATCGTCGTCCCGCTGGACATCGCACGCAAGAAGTACGGCAACAGTCCGTGTTTGAGCGGTAACAGCAGGCCGTTGTTCGCGATCATCGGGACGAACAAGGCCGACCGGATCACGGGGACGAACATCGCCGACCGGATCATCGGCCTCGGCGGCGGCGACAAGCTCGACGGCGGCCGTGGGAACGACTGCGTCGAGGGCCGCACCGGCAGCGACAACATCTCCGGCGGACTCAACAACGACAAGCTCTACGGAGCTGACGGCAACGACCACCTCAATGGTGGCCCGGGCACCGACTTCGAGTCGGCAGGCAAGGGCAACGACACGATCAACGCCGCGTTCGGCAGGGACCGCGCCCTGGGCGGTATCGGACGCGACTTCATCAACATCGCCACGGCCGGTCCGCCGGCGTCGGCTGACTGCGGTGCCGGGCCCGACGTGGTCCGCATCAACCGCAACGAGCGCAAGAAGATCAGGAACTGCGAGCGGGTCTACATCTTCGCGGACCGCTAGTAGTCAGGGAGTGACGGAACGCGGGCGGGGCTGGCTACAGTCCCGCCCGTGAGCCGTCGCGCCCAGATCCAGATGTCGCCCGAGGAGGCCGCCTCCTTCCTCGCGGGCGAGCGCACGGTGATCTGCGCGACGCTCGGCCGCGACGGATTCCCGCATCTCATGCCGTTGTGGTACGTCATGCGCGGAGAGGAGCTGTGGGCATGGACGTTCGCCAAGTCCCAGAAGGTGCGCAACCTCGAGCGCGATCCGCGCGCGACGCTGCAGGTGCAGTCAGGCAGCGAGTATCAGGAGCTTCGAGGCGTCATGCTGAAAACCGACGTCACGATCCATCGAGAGACCGAGCGGGTCGCCGAGTTCGGTGTCGAGCTCTTCCAGCGCTATCGGGCGGGCGGGCAAGGCGAGATCGGCGACGACGTCCGCGCGATGGTGCTCGCACAGGCGCCCAAGCGCGTGGCATTGCAGTTTCGCGAGCGCGAGCGCGCCACGTGGGATCACCGCAAGCTCGCGGCCGGGGTGTACTGATCAAGGGCCTGATCCTCTCCGGCGGCAAGGGCACGCGCCTGCGCCCGATCACCCACACGAGCGCCAAGCAGCTCGTGCCGGTCGCCAACAAACCGGTGCTCTTCTACGGCATCGAGGCGATGGCCGAGGCCGGAATCGAGGAGATCGGGATCATCATCGCGCCCGAGACCGGTGCCGAGATCCGCGCGGCGGCCGGCGACGGCTCGCGGTTTGGCGTGCAGATCAGCTACGTCGAGCAGGACGAGCCGCTCGGCCTGGCTCACGCCGCACTGACGGCCGAGGCATTCCTCGACGGCCAGAGCTTCGTCATGTACCTCGGCGACAACCTTCTGCAAGGTGGCATCACCGAGCTCGTGGAGTCCTTCCGCTCGAGCGGACCGGACGCCTTGATCCTGCTCACGCCTGTCGCCGATCCCGAGAACTATGGCGTCGCCGAGCTCGACGACGGGCGCGTCGTGCGGCTCGTCGAGAAGCCACCGCAGCCGGCCACCGACCTCGCCCTGGTTGGCGTCTACATGTTCACCGCGCAGATCCACGACGCGTCGCGGGCGATCGCGCCCAGCGCGCGCGGCGAGCTGGAGATCACCGACGCGATCCAGTACCTCGTCGACGGTGGGTTTCGCGTCGAGCCGCATATCGTGCGCGGATGGTGGAAGGACACCGGCCGGCTGGACGACATGCTCGAGGCCAACCGGCTCGTGCTCGACCGGATCGGACGGCGGGTCGAGGGTGAGCTGGTGGAGTCGCAGTGCGAGGGACGCGTCGTCGTCGAGCCGGGAGCGCGGCTGGAGCGCACGACCGTCCGCGGTCCCGCGATCATCGGCGCCCGCGCGCTGGTGACCGACGCCTACATCGGGCCGTACACGGCGATCGGCGAGGATTGCGTCATCCGCGAGGCCGAAGTCGAGCATTCGATCCTGCTCGCGGGATCGAAGGTGTGCAATCTGGAGGGAAGGATGGAGTCGTCACTGCTGGGCCGCAACGTCACGATCTCGCGCGGGGCGCGCCAGCCGCGGGCCTACCGATTCATGGTTGGCGACAACTCCGAGATCGGGATCCTGTGACAGCGCGTCGTTGCTCGACCACAGCGGTATCGAACACGGAAGGCAGGCGCTCGCGATGAAGCTCCTCGTGACCGGAGCCGGCGGGATGCTCGGCCGAGCGGTCGTCGATGCCGCGACGCGCCTGGGCCATGACGTCCGCCCCACCACGCGCGCGCAGCTCGATATCACCGATGCCGAGCTCGTTGCGCGCGCCGTGCTGGACGCGCGCCCGCGAGCGGTCATCAACTGCGCGGCGTACACCGACGTCGACGGAGCCGAGTCGGACTGGAGCAGGGCCGCCGCGATCAACGGGACGGGCGCCGGCAACGTCGCCGCCGCGGCTGCAGCGGTGGGCGCGTTCGTCGTCCACGTCTCGACCGACTACGTCTTCGACGGCTCCAAGCGCCAGCCGTGGGTCGAATCCGATCCGGTCTCGCCGCTCGGGGTCTACGGCGAGACGAAGCTCGCCGGCGAGCGGGCCGTCGCGGCCGCCGGCCCGCTGCACGCGATCGTCCGCACGGCGTGGCTGTTCGGCGCCGGCGCCAAGAACTTCGTCGACACGATGCTCGCCCTCGGTGCCGAGCGCGAGGAGGTCTCCGTGGTCACAGATCAGGTCGGATGCCCAACATGGACCGGCCATCTGGCCGAGGCGCTGGTCGAGCTCGCCGAGCGCCCGCAGGACAGCGGGATCCACCACATCGCCGGCGGCGGGTCGTGCTCGTGGAACGAGCTGGCGCTCGAGGTCTTCGACCGGGCGAGCATCGACTGCCGTGTCCTGCCCGCGACGACCGGCCAGTTCCCGCGTCCGGCGGCGCGGCCGGCGTACAGCGTGCTCGGCAGCGAGCGCGACGAGCCGCTCGTCCTGCCGCCGTGGCAGGAGGGGGTCGCCGCGTACCTCGCGACGCGGGTGACGGCATGACAGCGCGCCGTCGCTCGATCTTGGTCGCTGTCGACTTGGAAGGCGGACCCTGGCGATGAAGCTGTTGGTCTGCGGCGGAGCGGGCTTCATCGGCTCGGCGTTCGTGCGCCTACGCCTGCAGGATCACGGCGACGACATCGTCGTGCTCGACAAGCTCACCTATGCCGGGCGGCGCGAGAACCTCGAGGGTCTCGACATCGGATTCGTCCTTGCGGGCATCGAAGACGCCGAGGCGGTGACACGTGCGATCGAGGACGTCGACGCCGTCGTGAACTTCGCGGCGGAGACGCACGTCGACCGCTCGATCGCGGCGCCCGACGCGTTCGTGACCACCCACGCCGTCGGCACGTGGGTGCTGCTCGAGGCGGCGCGCGTCGCGGGCGTGCGCTACCTGCAGGTGTCCACCGACGAGGTGTACGGGTCGATCGACGACGGCTCGTTCACCGAGTCGTCGCCGTTGCAGCCCTCCTCGCCCTACAGCGCGACGAAGGCGGGCGCCGACCTGCTCGTCTCCTCGTACTGTTCGACCTACGGGATGGAGACGGTCATCTGTCGCGGCTCGAACAACTACGGCCCGCGCCAGTACCCGGAGAAGCTCATCCCGCTGATGGTGCTCAACGCGCTGCACGGCGATCCGCTGCCCGTCTACGGCGACGGCATGCAGATCCGCAACTGGCTCTACGTCGAGGACTTCGCACGCGGGATCGGTCAGGTGCTGGCCCACGGCTCGCCCGGCGAGGCTTACAACATCGGCGGCCCCGACGAGTGCCCGAACATCGAGGTCGTGCGGCGGATCATCGAGCTGACCGGCGCCGACGACTCGCTGCTGACCTACGTCAAGGACCGCCCCGGCCACGATCGGCGTTACTCGCTGGCATCCGAGAAGGTGCGCGAGCTGGGCTGGGAGGCGCAGGTGCGCTTCGCCGACGGACTCGAGCAGACCGTCGACTGGTATCAGGACAACCGCGATTGGTGGGCGCCGATCCGCTCCGGCGACTATCGGGAGTACTACGAGCGCCAGTACGGGTCGCGAATCAAGGATTGAGCGCCAGGCGCGCTACCCGCCGAGCGAGGCGATCTGCCAGGCGTTGCCGATCCGCTCGAGCTCGAGGGTGTCGGTCTTCTTGTTGGAGCCCGATCCCGAGGTGACTTGGACGATCGCCTTCGTGCCCCGGATCGTCACGTCGTCGACCTGGAGGTCGAAGGAGTCTGTGTCCTTGAGCGCCTCGCGGACGGCGGTCTTGCAGTTCGTTCCCTGCCGCTTGAGGGTGTCGAGCAGGCTCGGCGTCAGCAGCTTCGTGCAGATCTTGCCCTCGTCGTCCTTGCGAGCGGCGGACTCCAGGTTCTCGACGACGGCCGCGACGGCGCGCTCGTCGCCCTTGAAGTCTTTCGACGAGTCTTTCGGCGCGGCGCCGCAACCGGCCACCGCGAGGGCCACGAGGCAGAAAGCGGCGGCGGATCTCACGGCCGGGAGCCTATCTACACTCCGTTGCGGTGGCCGACGTCACGTCCTCCCAGTCGCCCATCCCACGTGGGCGCCACGCTCCTCCACTCGAGGTCCGCCTTCAGGTCCAGGCGGACCGGCTGTTCGACGCGGCCGCGGCGGTCTTCTCGCGCGTGGGATACGCCGAAGCCAGCGCCGAGGCGATCAGCCGCCAAGCCGGGATGTCCAAGGCGACGTTCTACGAGCATTTCGCCAACAAGGAGGAGTGTCTGATCGCGCTGTTCCAGCACGCGTCGTCGGGGCTGCTCGACGGGCTCGTCGCAGCTTCGCGCGGCGCCGACCGCGACTACGAGGATCGCCACCGCGCCGGGCTGCGCGCGATCCTCGAGGCGATCGACTCCAACCCTGCGATGGCGCAGGCGATCCTCGTCGAGACCGTTGGCGCCGGCCCGCGCGTGGCAGAGCTGCGCGACTCCGCGCTGAACGACATCGCGCAGGTGATGTACGAGCAGACGGTTCGCGCCGCCGAGCTGACAGGAGGTCCGGCGTTCTCATCCTCCGACGAGGCGTTCGCGATCGTCGGCGCGACATTCGAGCTCGTGTCGCGCCAGCTGCGCACGGGGCAGCCCGCGCGCGTGTTGGACCTGCAACCGCTCATCGAGCGTTTGATCCTCGGGCTGCTGTCGCAGCCGGCCAGCGGCTCTTGAGCCGTAGCGTCGACGCGCTGGCCCAGCTCGAGCGCGAGGTCGTCTCCTGCCGGCGCTGTCCTCGGCTCGTCGCGTGGCGCGAGCTGGTCGCGCGCGAGAAGCGCGCAGCGTTCAGCGATCAGGAGTACTGGGGCCGGCCGATCCCCGGCTTCGGAGATCCGTGCGCTCGCGTGATGATCTTCGGTCTCGCGCCGGCCGCCCACGGGGCGAACCGCACCGGTCGCGTCTTCACGGGCGACCGCTCGGGCGACTTCCTCTTCGCCGCGCTGCACCGTGCGGGCTTCGCCAACCAGCCGACATCGCTGCACGCCGGCGACGGCCTGGCGCTGCGTGACGCGTGGATCACGGCCGCCGTGCGCTGCGCGCCGCCGGCGAACAAGCCGACCCCGCAGGAGCGCGAGAACTGCCTGCCGTTCGCCGTTCGCGAGCTGGATCTGCTCACGCAGGTCCGGGTGATGCTCTGCCTCGGCGCCTTCGCCTGGGATGCGGCGCTGCGGGTGCTGGCAGCGCGCGGAGCGACGGTCCCGCGCCCGAAGCCGCGCTTCGGCCACGGTGCCGAGTACCGGCCCGAACCGCCGCATCCGCTGCTGCTGGGTTGCTTTCACCCGAGCCAGCAGAACACGTTCACCGGGCGCATCACGCCGGCGATGCTCGACGCGATCCTGCTGCGCGCGCGGGAGCTGGCGGGGCTCGCCACGCCATCCGGTCCGCGAGCTGGGTGAGCCGCACGCGCTCCGCGGTGGGTCAAGTCCGACCCCTATCGCGGCCATTCTGTGGCCGGTATCGCCGCTAGGCTGGACCGGTGGCTCACGACCATTTCAGCCCCGCCGTGCGCGACTGGTTTGCGTCCGCGTTCGAGGGACCGACAGAGGTCCAAGCGCAGGCCTGGCCGGCGATCGCGACCGGAGATCACACGCTTATCTCGGCGCCGACGGGGTCCGGCAAGACGCTGGCCGCGTTCCTGTGGGGCCTTGATCGGCTCTCGCGCGAGCCGGCCGATCACACACGCCTGGTGTACGTCTCCCCCCTGAAGGCGCTCGCGTACGACATCGACCGCAACCTCCGCGCGCCGCTGCGCGGCATCGGGGCGGACCTCAGCGTCGGCGTGCGGACCGGCGATACGCCGCAGCGCGACCGCGCGGCGATGCGCCGCAACCCGCCGGACATTCTCATCACGACGCCCGAGTCGCTGTACCTGATCCTCTCCAGCGGCGCACGAGAGATGCTGACCGGCGTCGAGGCGGTGATCATCGACGAGATCCACGCCGTCGCGGCGACCAAGCGCGGCGCGCACCTCGCGCTGACGCTGGAGCGACTGGCGGCGCTGCAGGCCGACGGCCGCGACCCGCAGCGCATCGGGCTGAGCGCGACGCAGAACCCGCTGGAGGAGGTCGGGCGCTTCATGGTCGGCCCGCGGCGCACGTGCACGATCGTCGACGCCGGCGTGCGCAAGCCGCTTGACGTGCAGATCCAGGTGCCGGTCGAGTCGATGCTCGAGCCCGATCAACAGCCGGCTGCCGGGGGGAGTAACGCTGCCGGCGTCCGGTCGGCGGATCCGCTGACGTCCGGTACAACCGATCCGCTCGAGCCGCTGGTCGGCGGCGAGGCTACGCGCCGCTCGATCTGGCCCGCGATCTACCCGGAGATCCTCAAGCTCGTTCGAGAGCACCGCTCGACGATCGTCTTCGTCAACGCCCGCCGCGGGGCCGAGCGCCTGGCGATACGCCTCAACGAGCTCGCCAACGCCGACCTTCCCGAGGGCGCCGCGCCGCGCGACATCGCGCGCGCCCACCACGGCTCGCTGGCGCACGAAGAGCGCCTGGTCGTCGAGGAGATGCTCAAGGCCGGCGAGCTGCCCTGCCTCGTGGCGACGAGCTCGCTGGAGCTCGGCATCGACATGGGCGCCGTCGACCTCGTCTTGCAGGTCGAGTCGCCGAAGTCGGTCGCGCGCGGACTGCAGCGCATCGGCCGTGCCGGCCACAACGTCGGCGACGTCTCCAAGGGCCGCATCTTCCCGAAGTTCCGCGCCGACCTGCTCGAGTGCGCGGTCGTCTGCAAGCTCATGCGCGAGGGCCGGATCGAGCCGACCGTCGTTCCGCGCAACGCGCTGGACGTGCTCGCCCAGCAGGTCGTCGCGATCGCCACCAGCGCACCGGATGACGAGCCCGTTTCGGTCGATGACCTGTACGCACTCGTCACGCGCACGCACTCCTACGCGGAGCTGTCGCGGACGCTGCTGGAGAACGTGCTCGACATGCTCGACGGCCGCTATCCGTCGCAGGAGTTCGGAGAGCTGCGCGCGCGGATCGTCTGGGATCGCGGCGGCGGCACGATCCGCCCGCGCAAGGGCGCGCGCCAGCTGGTGGTCACCAACGCGGGCACGATCCCGGACCGCGGCCTGTTCTCGGTGACGCTGCCCGACGGGCGCCGCGTCGGCGAGCTCGACGAGGAGATGGTCTACGAGGCGCGTGCCGGCCAGACGTTCCTGCTCGGCGCGAGCACGTGGCGGATCGAGGAGATCGGCCGCGACCGGGTGATCGTCACGCCGGCCCCGGGCGCGCCGGGCGCCGTGCCGTTCTGGCGCGGCGACGGCGTCGGCCGTCCCAAGGAGCTCGGCAAGGCGATCGGCGAGTTCAGCCGCTGGGCGGTGGAGCAGGACGCCGCGACCTTGCAAGCCGGCTACGACCTCGACGCGTTCGCCGCGAGGAACCTGCTCGACTTCCTGCGCGAGCAGCAGGCCGCGACGCGCGTCCTGCCGAGCGACAGGACGATCGTCGTTGAGCGCTTCCGCGACGAGATCGGCGACTGGCGCCTGTGCGTGCTGTCGCCCTTCGGCGGGCGCGTGCATGCCGCGTGGGGACTCGCACTGAGCCGCCGCATCCGCGAGCAGTACGGCCTCGAGTCCGATGCGATCTGGTCCGACGACGGGATCATCGTGCACCTGCCCGACGCCGACGAGCCGCCGGGCGCGGAGCTCGTACTCGTCGAGCCCGACGAGGTTCAGGACGCCGTGGTCGCCGAGCTGGCCTCGAGCGCGCTGTTCGGCGCGCGCTTTCGCGAGAACGCCGGCCGCGCGCTGCTGATCCCGCGTGCGTACCCCGGCAAGCGCACGCCGCTGTGGCAGCAGCGGCTCAAGGCACAGTCGCTGCTCGAGGTCGCCCGGCGCTATCCAGACTTCCCGATCATCCTCGAGACCTACCGCGAGTGCCTGCGCGACGTGCTCGACGTGCCCGGTCTGGAGGAGATCCTGCGGGCCCTGCACTCGCGCGAGCTGTCGCTCGTCGTGGTCGAGACCCCGACCGCTTCGCCGTTCGCGTCGTCGCTGCTGTTCGACTACGTCGCGACGTACATGTACGAGGGCGACACGCCGAACGCCGAACGCCGTGCGGCCGCGCTGTCACTCGACCGCGAGCTGCTGCGCGAGCTGCTCGGACAGGAGGAACTGCGCGAGCTCATCGACCCGTGTGCGCTCGAGCAGGTGCAGGACGACCTGCAGCACCGTTCGGAGCGCACCCGCGCCGAGACGCGCGATGCGCTCGCCGACGTGCTGCGGCGCGTCGGCGATCTGACGCTCGACGAGGTGCGTGACCGCGTGCTGCCGGGGATCGATGCGGACGGCATGCTCGACGCGTTGGCCGCCGAGCGGCGCGCCGTGCGTTTGCGGATCGGCGGCGAGCAGCGCTGGGTCGCGGCGGACGACGCGGGTCTGTACCGCGACGCGCTGGGAGCGGTGCCGCCGGGTGGACTGCCCGACGCGTTCACCGCCGACGTGCCCGACGCGCTGGCGAAGCTCCTGGCTCGCTACGCGCGCACTCACGGTCCGTTCACGACCGCCGAGGCGCGGACGCGCTACGGCGTCGATCCGACGGCGGTGCTCGAACGGTCAGAGCGCGACGGGTCGCTCGTGCGCGGGGAGCTGCGCCCAGGAGGCACAGAGCGCGAATGGTGTGACGTCGAGGTCCTGCGGCGGTTGCGGCGCGCGTCCCTGGCGGCTCTGCGCAAGGAGATCGAGCCCGCCGACCAGCGCGCGCTGGCGGCCTTCCTGCCGTCGTGGCAGGGTGTCGATCGCCACCCCGCCGCCGGTGCCGGCATCGATCGCCTGCGCGAAGTGCTCGTGGCGCTGCAGGGGATCGCGCTGCCCGCCGAGGTGTGGGAGCGCGACGTGCTGCCGCGACGCGTCGGCGCCTACTCGCCGACCTGGATCGACCAGCTGTGCGCGTCCGGCGAGGTCGTATGGACGGGCGCCGGGACGCTCGGTCGCTCGACCGGACGTGTGGCGTTGTACTTCCGCGACGACGCGGAAGCGATCGGGCGCCCCTGGTTGGGATCTGGTTCCCGTGGCGCCGGTGCAGGACCCGCCGAGCGCGAGCACGATCTGATCCGCGAGCGCCTGACATCCTCACCCTGCTTCTTCACGGATCTGCTGGCACAGGTCGACCTCGCGCCCGAGCAGGTTCAGGAGGCGCTGTGGGATCTCGTCTGGGCCGGCGAGGTGACCAACGACGCGTTCGCGCCGCTGCGCGCGCCGCGCCTGACGCTGGCGCGGGCCCAGCGCGCCGCCGGTCCGCGTCACGCGGTGCGACGCTTCGGCACCCGCCGCGGCAGCGCGCAGCCGACGGTGCAAGGCCGCTGGGCGCTGACCGACACGATCTTCCGCAACGAGCCCGAGCCAGCCCAGCGTCGCCGTACGCAGGCCGAGCTGTTGCTCGAGCGCTACGGGATCGTCACCCGTGAGCAGGTACTCGCCGAAGGCATCTCCGGTGGCTTCTCGATCCTCTACGACGCCCTGTCGCAGCTCGAGACCCTGGGCGTGTGCCGGCGCGGCTACTTCGTCGAAGGCCTCGGGGGCGCCCAGTTCGCGCTCCCAGGCGCAGTCGAGCGCCTGCGATCGCAACGGGCGGTCGAGGAGTCCGCGCCGATCGTGCTCGCGGCGACCGACCCGGCGCAGCCGTACGGGGCCGCGCTGCCGTGGCCGCAGCGTCCAGACGACGCCCGCCGTCCAGCGCGGGTACGGGGCGCGTATGTCGTGCTCGCCGGAGCAGAGCCGGTGCTGTACGTCGAGAAGGGCGGCCGCGGGATCGTCACCCTGGTCGAGGCTGAAGACCCGCGCCTGCGAGCGTCATTCGCGGCGCTCGCCGCGTTCGTCACCGCGGGGCGCGGACGCAAGGTCTCGCTGGAGCGGGTGGACGGCGAGCCGGTGGTGGGGTCGCCGCTGGAGCCGCTGCTCGTCGAGGTCGGGTTCCGCGCCGGACCGCGGAAGCTGACGCTGAGCGCGTAGCCGCCGAACAGCAGCGCCGAGAGGCTCGGGGTTGGGGCCGCGCGGTCACCTATCTCCGTAGTCGCCGACCGACCCGGAATCGAGGCTGGCTGTGAGGAGGCGTGCGGTCTCGTCGACGAGCGCGGCGTACAGTTCGCTTGCCCGGCGGTGCTTGAGCAGCGGAGCGGACTGGCCTGACCAGAGCGCGACGATGTCGGTGCGGCCCTGGGCGCGGGCCGCAGCAAGGACCGGCTTGAGCAGGTGTCCTTGGTAGGGGTAGGGCTCGATCGCTCTGTCGCGCGTGAGCTGCTGCATCAGACGATTGGGGATCCCGCGCGCGAGGCGGCCGCTGTATGCGCGGGTCAGGCGTGTGCGCCTGGCGTCGGGGCTGTGCAGAGCGGCGCGATGCTCGGGCGTGGTGCCGGACTCCTCGGTGGCGAGAAACGCGGTGCCGACTTGCGCGCCCTCGGCGCCGAGCGATAGCGCCGCGACGACGCCGTGCGCGTCGGCGACGCCGCCGGCGGCGATCACAGGCGCCTTGACCTCGGTGGCGGCGATGCGCACGAGCGAGAGCGTCCCGACCAGGGAGTCCTCGGCGGGCGCCCGGAAGGCTCCGCGGTGCCCGCCGGCCTCGGCGCCCGAGGCGACGATCGCAGCGACGCCCGCCTGGTCGAGTGCGACAGCCTCGTCGGGCGTCGTCGCCGTGCCGATCGTGGCGATCGCACGTTCGCGAAACGCGGCCAGTAGGCGCTCGTCCGGGACGCCGAAGACGAAGCTAAACGCGGCGGGGCGCGCGGCCAGGACGGCCTCGGCCTGCTCCTCAAACGTGGGCGAGAAGCGCTCCGGATACGGCGGCGCGTCGACGCCGATCTCGTCGTAGAGCGCCTGCAGCCGTGCGACGGCGGCGGCGTAGCGCTCTCGCGTCATCTGCGCCTCGGGCATGTCGTGAGTGCTGACCCAGAGGTTCAGGGCGAATGGCCGGATGGTCGCCGCGTGCAGTTCGGCGGCGAGCTCGCCGATCGCGTCGGGCTTTAGGTGGTGGACGCCGTAGGAGCCCAGACCACCGGCCTGCGACACGGCGGTCAACAGCGCGACGCTGGAGAGCCCGCCCCCGAATGGCCCCTGGATGATCGGATGCTCGATTGCGAGCAGCTCACTGACTCTCGTACGGGGCCAGGTGGCGGCGGGCGATCGTGATGTATGCATGGCAGTCACAATAAGTAACCGGACCGCCACCCGCCAATTTCCACGCCAGCCCCGGGAGACGCCCATTCGTACAGCTCGTCCACGAGCTCTGACGCTTCGACGGGGTCTGCGACACCTGCGACGAGCGCAGCGCGAGGTCGTCAACACGCCGCGCGCGCCTGACAGCGGCTCGTCGCAATCAGGTGGACACGGCTGACCCGCCTGTTGCGCCATCAGGCTCCAAGTGTCGACGGGCTCGGCATCTTCGCCTCGAGGAAGCGCGTGCGACCCCTACTCGCGCTTGCCGGGGTGGCCCAGACCTCCTGACTGAACCCCTCGATCCCACTTCTACCGCGCGGCCCGCACAGCTCGTTTGTCAACGTGTGAGCGGTCGCACAGACCGTTTGCCCGAGTTCATGGGGGAGGTGCGGTTAACCGCACCCTCGAACACGTGCTGACCACCCTGGGGAGCACCTGGGGGCCTTGTGAAAGTCAGCGCTCAAGCCGCTGCACCCCAAGACGCCCCTCGCCCCAAGGAGCCACAGAGATGACCCCCCCAGACCTTCAGAGTGTGCCGTCAATTGCTGGTGGAAAGACCATGCGACTGCGCGTGGTCACGACCGTCGAGCAGGCGCCCGCCAGCTCCGCCGGCAGCCGCGTTGCACAGCGACTTGGCGTGCTCGCCGGGCGTCTGGACCGCCTTGAAAGCATCGCTCATCGCTGGCTTGTCGCTCACAGCATCATGCTGCTGCGCCTGAGCCTCGGTGCTGTGTTCCTCGGTTTCGGCGTGCTGAAGCTGTTTCCCGGCGTCAGCCCGGCGGAGAACCTCGTCAAGGCCACGACCGACGTCCTGACCTTCGGACTGATCCCCGGCTCGGTCGCGTTGGCGGGCGTCGCGGTGCTCGAGTGCGTCATCGGATTGATGCTGATCGCGGGCGGACGCGCGCTGCGCGGCGCGATCTACCTGCTGACGATCCAGCTCGTCGGGATCCTCTCGCCGGTCGTCTTGCTCACCGCACGGCTGTTCAGCGGACCGCACCACGCACCGACGCTCGAGGGCCAGTACGTCCTCAAGGACGTGATCCTCGTCGCCGCCACGCTCGTCCTCGCCGCAACACTGCGCGGCGCAACGCTGACCAGCGCCGATGCATCCTCCGCCGCTCAGACCGACAGCCACCCGCCGTCGACATTGGCCCTGGCGCCGTCATGCGCAACCAACGACGAGGCCCCGCTCGCAGCCTGAGCAGCCATGCGCGGGGCGGCGCGGGGCGGCGCACACCTCGTCGATCAATCACGCGGTCTTGGTCCATACGCGAAACGCCCGCGTCGCAGTCGGCACCGATCACGAGCGCAGCCACCAAGCCTGCGCCTCGTGTTCGCCGTTCTGCGACGCGGGTACACGCGTGCCTCATGCGAGCACTCACTTGGCATGGAAACCGCGACGTCCGCGTCGACACGGTCCCGGATCCGACGATCGAGCAGCCGACGGACGCGATCATCCGCGTGACCTCGAGCGGAATATGCGGTTCTGACCTGCACCTCTACGAGGTTCTCGGCCCGTTCATCGACGAGGGCGACGTTCTCGGGCACGAACCGATGGGGATCGTCGAGCAGGTCGGCGCCGAGGTCACGCATATCGCGCCCGGCGATCGTGTCGTGATTCCGTTCAACATCTCCTGCGGGCGCTGCTACATGTGCGACAAGGGCCTGCAGTCGCAGTGCGAGACGACCCAGGTCCACGAGCAGGACACCGGCGCGGCACTGTTTGGCTACACCAAGCTCTACGGCCAGGTCCCGGGTGGGCAGGCGGAGTATCTGCGCGTGCCGCAGGCCCAGTACGGGCCGATCAAGGTGCCCGAGGGCCCGGCCGACGACCGCTTCGTCTACCTCTCCGATGTCCTGCCCACCGCGTGGCAGGCCGTCGAATACGCCAACGTCCCAGACGGAGAGACGGCGCTCGTGCTCGGCCTTGGCCCGATCGGCGAGATGTGCACCCGGATCGCGCAGCACCGCGGCGCGGGACGGGTCCTGGCGATCGACCTCGTGCCCGAGCGTCTGCAGCGCGCGCGTGCTCATGGTGTCGAGGCGCTGGACCTCACGCAGTACAACGGGGACTTGCCCGATGTGGTGCGCGAGATGACCGACGGCCGCGGCCCGATCTCGGTCATCGACGCGGTCGGCATGGAGGCCCACGGCGCGCCGATCGGCAAGCTCGCGCATCGGATCGCCGGGATGCTCCCTGACGTCGTGGCCCGGCCGATGACCGAGAAGGCCGGCATCGACCGGTTGAGTGCGCTGCATCTGGCCATCGAGCTCGTCCAGCGCGGCGGCACGATCTCGCTGTCAGGCGTTTACGGAGGCGCCGCCAGCCCGATGCCGCTGATCCAGATGTTCGACAAGCAGATCAACCTGCGCATGGGCCAGGCCAACGTCAAGCGCTGGATCGACGACATCATGCCGCTGCTCGGCGACGACGACGACCCCTTGGGTGTCGACGGCTTCGCAACCCATCACGTGCCTCTCGACGAGGCGCCGCAGGCCTACGAGATCTTCCAGACGAAGGACGACAACGCGTTCAAGGTCCTGCTCAAGCCATGAAGGCGATCTGCCTGAACTGCACGCTGAAGCGCTCGCCGGAACGCTCAAGCGCCGCGTCGCTCGGAGATCGGCGGCGCCCTGATCGACATCGGCTACACGATCCCCGGTCAGGCCTGGACGTACTGGAACAAAGGCCCCGGTCCCGGCGAGGACGTGTGGCTGACGACGAACGACCGGGAGTGGTCGATCACCACCGGACAGACCGCGGGACGCAACCTGCTTGCCCCGGCACGCGCCTTGCAGGCGCACCCGCTGCCGGCACCGAGCTGAGCGGCCCGATGAGCGTGAGCGGAGCGCCTTCAGCCCTCGCCGGCGGCCTTTTCGATCCGGCCGAGCCACTCAGCCACGGCTTCCTCGTCCAGCACCTCCGCCTCGAGCCCCGCGGGCAGCTTGAGGAACATCCGCTGCGCCTGCCAGGAGCGCGGGTAGGGCGCCGGGCCGAGAAGGATCACGCGGTGCTCGTTGAGCTCCGGGATGTCGACCGGCATGCCCTCGTTCCAGATCCAGGTCTCGCTGAAGGCGTGGTCTGAGGGATCGGGCAATTCTGCGCCCGGCTGCAGCGCGGCGTACGTGTAGAGGTTCCAGGCCCCGGTCACCTCCTCCTCGGTCTGCTGCGGTCCCTCGCCGCGCGCGACCGTCACCGCCGCCGGCGACACTCGCGGCTCGGCTCCCGGGAACGCGTCCATGAGCAGCACGTTGAGCTGGAAGTTCTCGACGATGCCGCTCATCCGGCCTGCAATACCCGTCTTCGTGGCCGGCTCGATCGCCACGAACGGCTCGTTGTGCACGACGCTGAGCATCGCGCGCACCCACCCGGCGGCCTCGTGTACTCCCTCGAGCTCCTCGGCGAGCGGGCTGAGGTCGTGGGCCTGTGCACGCGCGATCGGGTCGACGGAGAACAGCGCGATCGCCCCGGGCCAGACCGCCCCGAGGCGTTGCCAGGCGTCCGCCAGCTCGGGCCTTTGCGCCGCGATCCTCTGCAGCGCGGAGTTCTCCCGATCGGCCAGCCACTGCTCGGTGGCCTCGTCGTCGAGTCCGTCCGGCGGCGTCCCGACCGTCTCGTGCGCGGCATCGGCGAGCTCGACGCAGAGCGGGAACGTCCCGCGCAGGCAGCTCAGCATCGCCTCCCGCGCCGGGGCGGGACGAGCGCCCGCCTCGAGCATCGCGCCCATGACGCGTGACGCGACGCCGGCGCGCTCGGGGTCGGGCACGTCCAGTCCCGCCGACAGGATCTCCAGGGCCTCGCTGGCGGCGTTCTTCGAAGCGCGTTGCAATGCGTCGGCGAGAGCGCGGATCAGCGCGTCCACCTCGTCGTCCGGGGTCGTGCTCTTGAGGGCCGCGAGCAGCTCGCGCGCGTTTTGACCGCAGATCGATGACATGGCGCTGAGCCTACTGCGGACTCGATCCAGCCCTACCCCTCCTTCTTTCCCGGGTTGAAGAGCCCCTTCGGGTCCAGTGCCGCCTTGATCGCGCGGTGCGCCCGCACGGCCGCAGGCGCCCACTGACGCGCGAGCTGTCCGCGCTTGAGCACCCCGATCCCATGCTCGCCGGTCACGGTGCCGCCGAGCCGCAGGGCGAGGTCGAACAGCTCCAGCGCCGCCGCGTCCGCTCGCGCCCGCTGGGCTTCGTCGCCGGCATCCAGCAGGAAGCTCGCGTGCATGTTCCCGTCGCCCGCGTGTCCCCAGGAGCACGCCTCCAAGCCGCTGCGTGCGCCGATCGCCGCGACCTGCGCGACCGCTTCCTCCAGACGGTCCACGGCAACGGCGATGTCCTCCGACAGCTTCGCTCCGCGCGCCGCGGCGACTGCGATCGAGACACCGTCGCGCCAGCGCCAGAGCGAACGGATCGCGCCCGCCTCCTCGGGGGCCAGGACGTGACGAGCCCCACCGGCGAGCGCCTCCAGCAGCTCGCCCCGGACCCGCCCCGCCTCCTCGGCCGAGCCGTCGGCTTCGGCCATCACGACGAACCCGCGTAGCGCTCCGCTGGGAAACGTGCCGCCCGCGGCGTCCATCGCACCGGCATCGAAGTACTCCAGCGCCGCCGGAACGATTCCGGCCTCCAGCACCCGCAGCACCGCGGCGCAGCCCGAACTCGCGTCCGGATATGCCGCCACGACGGGCAGCTGCGCCTCCGGCGCGGGGACGAGACGCAGCCACGCCGCCGTCACGATGCCCAGTGTCCCCTCCGAGCCGACGAGCAGCCCGCGCAGGTCATAGCCCGCGACGTCCTTGCGCACCGGGCCGCCCACGCGCACGAGCTCGCCGGGCGCGAGGACCACTTCGAGTCCGGTCACCCAGTCGCCCGTGACGCCGTACTTGAACGCGTGCGGGCCGCCCGCATTCGTGGCGATCGTCCCGCCGAGCTGCGACTGCTCGGGCGCCCCCGGGTCGGGCGGGAAGTACAGCCCGCTCTCGCGCGCTCGGCGGGCGATCGTCGCCGTCGTCACGCCGGCCTCGGCCTGCATCCGCCACAGACCGGGCTCGAATGACCGCACCGCACGCACGCGCTCCATCGACACCGCCACCGCGTCGCGATCCAGCACGGCCGCTCCGCCCGCCAGCCCGCTGCGCCCGCCGACCGGCACGATCGCGACGTCATGCTCGTAGCACCACGCGACGACCGCGGCGACCTCCGCGGCGCTCCCCGGGCGCACCAGCACGCACGGGACACCGTTGAGCGCCCGATCCCCGACGACCGCGCCGGCCTCGACGAACTCGGCCCCGACGATCCGCTTCAGCGCGTCCATGCCCCTACGCTAGAAGGGACACATGCCAGAGGGCGACACGATCCACTACGCCGCGCTGCGCATGCGCCCGCTGCTGGAGGGTCGCGTGCCGGAGATCTCTCATCCCCATCCGCGCCTACGCGGCGAACGCTGGGCGCAGAAGCTCGCCGGCCAGCCGGTCACCCGCATCGACGCTCATGGCAAGCACCTCTTCCTGCGCTTCGCAAACGACCTCACGATCCACTCGCACCTGCGCATGACGGGATCCTGGGGAACCTACCGTCCCGGCCAGCCATGGCGCCGCGCGCGCCGCCGCGCGTGGCTTGTCCTGCACACCGACGAGGGCGATGTCGTGCAGTTCGACGGGCCCGTGCTCGAGCTGCTGACCGAGTCGCGCACGCGCTTTGACAGGCAACTGGCGCAGCTCGGCCCCGACATCCTCGCCCCCGATCTCGACGGCCAGGAGTTCCTGCGACGGCTGCGCCAGGACGACCCGACGCGCCCGATCGGCGACGCCCTACTCGATCAGCGCACGATCGCCGGGATCGGCAACCTGTGGAAGTGCGAGGGTTGCTTCTCCGCCGGGATCGATCCGTGGCGCCCGGTCGCCCGCGTCAGCGACGAGGAGGCACTTGCGATCGTCAGCGCGGCCCGGCCGGGAATGCAGCAGTCCGCCCGCGACGGCATGCAGGACTTGCACCGCGTCGTCTACGCCAAGGCCGGCCGTCCCTGCCCGCGCTGCGGCGAGCCGATCTTCAGCCGCGGCCAGGGCGACGACAACCGCGTCACCTACTGGTGCGGAAGCTGCCAGTCGTGAGGCGCGTCGGCCACAAGGGCGCCGATCACATCGCGCCCGGCAACACGTTCGCGTCCTTCGAAGCCGCACTCCAAGCCGGCGTCGACATGATCGAGTTCGACGTCCTCGCCGAACATCCGGATGGCAGCGGCGAGCTCTTGCTCGCGCACGACTGGGAGGACGCGACGCAGCGCACTCCGCACACGCTCGACGAAGGCCTCGCCCACTTCGGCGACGCCGCCTACAACGGCGTAGAGCTCGACGTCGACATGAAGTTCGGCGGCTACGAGGAGCGTGTCGTGCGGGCGCTGCGCGAGCACGGGCTGGCGGACCGCGCGATCATCTCGACGACGGAGAACTCCTCGCTGGAGTACCTGCGCGAGCGCCATCCGGACATCCCGCTGGGCTGGTCGCTGCCGCGCATGCGTCGCGATCCGCTGCGCAATCCGATTACCGCGATACCGGCGGTCGCCGTCCTGCTCTACGTCCGCCGGGCTCTGCCCGGTGTGGCGGCGAACCGCATCGACCGTGGCGAGATCGAGGCGCTGATGGCCCACTGGCGGTTGATCACGCCGCGACTCGCGCGGGCGATCACCGGCGCCGGCGGCCAGCTCTACGCCTGGACCGTCGACGACGCCGACCGGATCGCCGCGTTGGAGCGCATCGGCGTCACCGGCGTCATCTCCAACGATCCGCGCCTGTTCGTTCCCGCTACGGACTGATCGTGCACGTCGCGGCGGTGTAGCCGGGCGGATCGGCGGCGGCGCTGGACTCATACCCCTTGCGCGTGCGCGCGCTTGCCCGTCGCACGACGTCCCCGCGTAGCCGCCATTCGAAGGACACCCTGCCGCGCAGCACGACCGGCTTGCCGTTGTTCGGGTTGATCCGGAACGACCGGCCGCCCTGGCGGGCTTTGTTGCGCGCCGATCCGACCGGCACGAAGCCGGAGTCGCCGCCCTCGGTCACGTCGTGCCAGCGGTGATCTTCCTCGGAGAAGTACTCGACGCGGAAGCGCATCCACATCGTCTCGCGCGCGTCGTCCAAGCCGGGCATCGAGCCGCGGATCCCGATCGTCTTCGGCGAGTTCTCGGTGTCGCAGACGTTCACCGTCGCCCACAGCAGACGGGAGCCCTCGACGATCGAGACGTCGCGTTTTTGAGCTCCCGCGAGCGCGGTCGGGGTGAGGACGAGCAGCGACAGAACGGCGGCGCCGATCCACCGGCGCGACGACATTTGGGCAGAGTAGCCCCGACCCGTGATGATCTCGTCGCCGCGGCGTAGTAGTGGCATGAGCGGAGTTCTGATCATGGATGCACACCACCAGAACACGTCCACCCTGAGCTTCGATGCGCTCTATCGGGAGAGCGGGCGCGATCTGTACGCCTACGTGCGCACGCTGCTGGGTGACGACGCGAGCGCCGAGGACGTCACGGCCCTCGCCTTCGAGCGCGCGTACCGGAAGCGGGCGAGCTTCGATGCCGGCCGGGGCAGCCAGCGAGGCTGGCTGTTCGGGATCGCCCGCAACGCCGCGCTGGACGAGCTGCGCCGGCGAAAGCGCTCGGCGCCGCTGGTCGCGGACCTTGCCGACGACGAGCTGCCCGCTGCGGCGGAGGAGGCCGAAACCGCCGTTCGCCGCAGCACCGTCCGCGTCGCCCTTGCCGCATTACCGCCGCGCGAGCGCGAGCTCATCGCACTGAAGTTCCACGCCGGGCTGTCCAACGTCGAGCTCGCGGCGGTGCTCGGGACGAGCGAGTCCAACGCCGGCACTCGAGTGCACCGTGCCGTCATGAAGCTGAGAGAGGCCTGCAATGCGCCAGCGTGAACGCCTGAACCCCGACGAGCTGCGCGAGCTCGATGCGCTCGACCGCGCGCTGGCTGGCGAGCCGGTCGACGCGGACCTGAGCGAGCTCGAGGATCTCGCCCTCGACATCCGCGCGAGCGCCCCGGAGATGACCCCGGCATTCGCCGCTGCGCTCCAGCAGCGGGTCAACGAGGGTTTCCCTACGCAGGGGCAGAACACGCCGCCGCCGCAGCGCAGGCGCTGGATGCTCGTGCCGGCCGCAGGCGTGCTCGCGACGGTGGCTATCGCGCTCGTCGCCGTGGTCGGCCCAAGCGGCAACGAGGAGAGCACCGTGCATGAAACGGCGATGAGCGCCCGGACCGAGCCCGGCGCCGCCTTGGAGGACTCTGCCCCGCCCGCTCCCACAACCGGCAGCCGTGATTCCCTCCAGCGGCGCCAGTCCGAGTCAAAATCGCCGCCCATGGCCGCCGCGCCGGCGCTTACCCACACCGGCGCCTCCGGTAGCCGATCCAAGCTTGCTGCGGCCGCGAACCCGGGCGCCAGCGCGGCCGACCGCGCCGCCAGCCGCAAGGTGCAGCGCAATGCGCTGCTCGTGCTCGAGGCCCCCGACGGCAAGGTCGAGTCGACGGCCGACGCCGTCATCCGCACCGTCGATCGCTTCGGCGGGATCGTCCAGAGCTCGTCGATCGGCAGCAGCGACGCAACGGGCGGAGAGGCGTCGTTCGACCTGCGCATCCCGACCGGCAAGCTCGACGTAGCGCTCGCCGCCCTGTCGGAGCTCGGTCACGTCGCCGAGCGCAGCCAGAACCTGCAGGACATCACGGGCTCGTTCACCTCGGCCCAGGACCGTCTCGCCGACGCCCGCGCCGAGCGTCGCGGCCTGCTGCGGGCCCTCGGTCGCGCCACGACGTCGCTGCAGATCGAGAGCCTGCGCTCGCGGCTGCGGCTCGTGCGCAGCACGATCGCCCGCCTGGACGGCCAGCTCGATTCGCTGCGGCGGCGCGCCGACCTGTCGACGGTCCAGTTGACGGTTCGCGGCGGCGGCAAGAGCGACGAAGGCGCGGCCGGCGGCCACTGGACGCCGGCTGACGCGGCCCGCGACGCGCTGCGCGTGCTCGAGGTCATCGCCGGAGTCGCGCTGATCGCGCTGGCGATCGCGTTGCCGCTCACGCTGCTCGGCGTGGCGATCGTTCTCGGCGTCCGCCTCGGGCGCCGCCGGCGCCGCGAAGGCGCCCTGGACGCCGCTTGACCTGCCCTCGGTGGCTCGCCTACGAGCTCCATGCGAGCCACCGAGTTGCAGTCAATACGCTGAACGATGTGGTATTGCTGAGCCATGGGGCACCGAGACGAAGACGAGATCACGCTGCTCTCGCACGTTCCGGTGTTCACGACGCTCGGTCCCCGCGAACTCTCACGCGTCGCCGCCGTCGCCGTGCCGCGCTCGTTTGACGCCGGCCACGTCATCTTCCGCGAGGGCGATCAGAGCGACACCTGCTACATCGTCCGCCGCGGTCACGCCCGCGCTATGCGCGAGTACCTCGACGGCCGCTCGCTGACGCTCGCGCACTTCGGTCCGGGCGATATCTTCGGCGAGCTGGCGATGTTCGACGACGAGAAGCGGTCGGCCACCGTCGAGACGATCGACCAGCTCGACGCGATCGCGATCCTCGGCCCCGACATGCGCCGCCTGCTGCGCGAGCACTCCGACATCGCCGTCAAGCTCGTCATCTCGCTCGGCCGCCGCCTGCGCGCGGCGAACGAGCGCATCGCGCGCCAGTCCTTCCAGACCGTCCAGAGCCGCGTTGCGGGCGTCCTGAGCCAGCTTGTCATCCAGGCCCAGGCGGAGGGCGCGGGCGACGTCGACGTCCTTGTCACCGTCACACAGGCCGACGTCGCCCGGCTCGCCGGCTCCTCGCGCGAGTCCGCCAGCCGCTTCCTCGCCGTGCTCGAGCGCGCCGGCATCGTCACCCAGGGTCGCGGGCGCGTGACCGTCCACGACCCCGCCGCGCTGCAGGGCTACGTCTACTGACTCCATGAGCTCCGAGTTCTCGGCAGGCGGCGTCGTCCTCAACGACGCACAGGAGATCGTCGTGATCGTTCCGACACGACGGGCCTCGGACGGATCGAGGGTCCTCGCGCTGCCCAAGGGTCACCCCGACGGCAGCGAGTCGCCGGCGCAGGCCGCGCTGCGCGAGGTCCGCGAGGAGGCCGGCGTCGAGGCCGAGGTGGTCGACTCCCTCGGCGAGGTCCGGTACTGGTATCAGCGCGACGGCCGGCGGATCGCGAAGGTCGTCGAGTTCTTCCGCCTGCGCTACATCTCGGGCGATGTCGACGACCACGATCACGAGGTCGAGCACGCCCGCTGGCTGTCCGCGAGCGAGGCCGCCGAGACGCTCACATACGCCGGCGAGCGCGACATGGTGCGCGAGGCACTGTTACGGATGCAGCGCGGCTTGTAGTCTGGCGCCTGTGCAGGTTCTCAACTTCTACTCGACCATCTTCGCCGACCAGCTCAAGCGCGGGCGTAAGACCGCGACGATCCGCCTTGGTGACAAGTCGCACAAGTACCGCAAGAACCAGGCGGTGCTCGTGACGATCGGCTATCAGCACTCGCCACGTGAGAAGGTCTTCACGGCGGTGATCGACAGCGTCGAGGTCAAGCGCGTCAAGGAGCTCTCGCCGCGCGACATCGAGCACGACAACCCGGAGTTCCGCCGCACCGAGGAGATGATCCACTTCCTCGAGCAGATCTACGCTCGCGACGTGACGCTCGAGGACACGGTCACGGTCGTGCGCTTCTCGCAGATCATCGAGAACCCGCCGACGATGACCGAGCGGCTGCACGGCATCGGCGGGGCGCAGAACTAGATACGAGGCGGCGCGACCGAGCTCGCCGGATCGCCCAGGACCGGTCCGGGCGCCACCGGCGCGGGCATGGAGTAGTCCAACGGCGGTACGTATGCGGACGCGGCCTGCGACTCGCCGCCGAGCTTGGAGGCCACGACGATCAGCACCGCGCCGGCGAGGGCGAGCCACGCGCCCCACTGCAGCGAGACGTACTCGCTCGAACCGGGCCGCTGGACCATCACCCAGGCGGTGTTCACGAACGCCACCGCGCCTGCGGTCGCGGCGATCTCCAAGCGATTGAGCAGTGCCGCGAACGCGGCGGCAATCGCCATCGCCAGCAGCACGATGTCGGTGCGCTCGAAGGCGATCCACGCGTTCGCTTCGAGGCGGTCGGGCAAGAGCGTGAGAAACTGCTTGGCGAAGTCCGCGAACGCGCCGGGCAGTTGGTTGGCCTGCGAACTGAGCGCATCGCGCGCGGCCGGCCCGAAGTCGAGCGCGTACCATGGCGCGAACAGGGCGCCGACGACGAGAGCGGCGCCGAGGAGCACCGCGAGGCTGCGCGAATCGGTCACGCATGCGCTATCGGTGCGCGAGCAGCGGGTCCCGAGCAACGAGGCCACGAGTCGACGCATGGTCGGCATTGGCACTCTTGACAGCAGAGTGCCAGTGTGCGCTACAGTTGGCAAACAGTGTTGGCACTCTGCCTGTGCGAGTGCCAATCCATTCGGGATCCACTGGAGGTCGGCACAACATGAAGCTCAAGCCCCTGGGAGATCGGCTTATCGTGCGAGCGATCGAGGAGGAGGAGACCACAGCGAGTGGAATCGTCCTGCCCGACACCGCCAAGGAGAAGCCGCAGAAGGGCAAGGTCATCGCCGTCGGCGAAGGCAAGTACGACGATGACGGAGACAAGCGCATCCCGCTGGACGTCGCCGAGGGCGACGAGGTCCTGTACTCCAAGTACGGCGGCACGGAAATCAAGGTCGACGGCGAGGAGCTGCTCGTGCTCCGCGAGTCCGACGTTCTCGCCAAGATCCTCTAAGGCTTAGGAGAATCAATGCCCCATAAGGAATTGCTGTACGACGTCGATGCACGTAACGCGCTGCAGAGCGGCGTCGACGCGGTAGCCAACGCCGTCAAGGTCACGCTCGGCCCCAAGGGCCGCTACGTCGTCCTCGACAAGAAGTTCGGCGCCCCCACCATCACCAACGACGGCGTCACGATCGCTCGTGAGATCGAGGTCGAGGACGTCTTCCAGAACCAGGGCGCGCAGCTCGTGCGCGAGGTCGCCACGGCGACCAACGACGTCGCCGGCGACGGCACGACGACCGCCACGGTGCTCGCCCAGCAGATCGTTCGCAGCGGCCTGAAGAACGTCACGGCCGGCGCCAACCCGCTGGCGCTCAAGCGCGGCATCGAGCGCGCCGTCGAGGACGTCGTCGCGAACATCGCCAAGCAGTCCAAGGACGTCTCCGGCAAGGATCAGATCGCCCGCGTGGCGACGATCTCCGCCGGCGACGAGGAGATCGGCGACGTCATCGCCGACGCGATCGAGAAGGTCGGCAAGGACGGCGTCGTCAACGTCGAAGAGGGCCAGACGTTCGGCATGGACCTCGAGTTCACCGAGGGCATGCAGTTCGACAAGGGCTACATCTCGCCCTACATGGTCACCGACCAGGACCGCATGG
>Ga0307502_10000027_pt1 | contig 39275 bp, 40 predicted proteins | sample 16_S_MG_FD_201364 | JGI IMG/M metagenome (GOLD analysis project Ga0307502, IMG submission 201364) | Soil microbial communities from Populus trichocarpa stands in riparian zone in the Pacific Northwest, United States - 16_S | ecosystem: Environmental > Terrestrial > Soil > Riparian zone > Trees... | reverse complement strand
GTCGAGCGCCCGCGCACCCGTACGAGACGGTCCTCGACGGCGGCCGAGCTCTCCAGGACGCGGGTCGGGTTGGTGAGGAATGTGGGCAGCTCGCTGGCCAGCGCCGTCTGAAAGCGGAGGTCGAGCTTCGTGAACATCAGCACCGCCGTCAGCACCATGACCGCGCCGAACGCCCGCTCCAGCAGCGGACCGCGCTTGCCGGGACGCAGTCGGCCGATGGCGCGCCGGCCGCCGAGCGCGAGCCCGAGCAGCACGAGCGCGGAGCCGAGGCCGTAGGCGATCGCGATCGTGACGAGCTCCGCCGTCGTCCCCTGCGAGGCGCTGACGGAGATCACGGCCGTCAGGATCGGACCGGCACACGGCGCGTAGACGAACCCGAGCGCGCCGCCGACGGGCAGGCCAGACCAGAAGCCCGCGCCCGCGCTGCGCGGAGCCAGGCGCGACAGGAACGACAGTCGCAGCGCGATCCACGCCGCAGCGCGCGGGACGAGCAGCGCCACCCCGAACAGTGCGAGCACGACGATCGAGAGCGTTCGCAGCGTCCCGTCGGCGAAGCCGACGCCCCGGACGACCGACGCGATCCCGACGATCGTGATCGTGTGCGTGAGCGTCAGGCCGGTCACGATGCCGAGTGGCCGCCGCCGCCCGCCGGTGCCGCTCGCCGACAGCAGCGCCGGCAGGACCGGAAGAACGCACGGCGTGACCGCCGTGGCGGCGCCGGCGAGAAAGGCGAAGATCCAAAGCACGAACATCTGCACGCCAGTTCTCGCATTTCGACGTTACGGATGCATGACGGCGTGCGATCGCGCCCGCGACGCTAGGCTGCCCGCCCATGAAGTCCAAAGTCGTCGCCGTGTTGAAGTCGCCCTTTCGCCTGCTGGCCATGCTCCTGCGGCTGCTGCGCAAGCCGCTGGCCAAGCTCGGCACGCTGTTCGCCAAGCTCGGACGGCTGCTAGCCAAGCTCGGACGGCTGCTCGGCCCGCTCGGACGGCTGCTCGCGAAGCTCGGACGGCTCAAGGGCAAGCCGCGGATCGTGCTCGTCGTTGGGATCGCGGTCGCTGCGGTCGTCCTCGTGCTCGCCATCAAGCCAGGCGGCGGCGACGACAGCCAGGCAGTACACAAGACGCTCGATCGCTTCGCGCTCGCAACGCGCGAGAAGGACTACCAGACGCTCTGCGACGACCTGTTCGCCAGCGCGCTGGCGGAGACGATTCGCAGCGTCGGGCTGCCCTGCGAGGTCGCGCTGCGGACGGGCTGGGGCAGCCGCCAGAACCCGCAACTCAAGGTCATCAAGGTCGAGGTCAACGGCGACCAAGCGCTCGCCCGCACCCGTAGCACGGCGGTCGGCGAGAGCCCGGCGGACGAGACGCTCCGGCTCGTGCGCGAGGACGGATCGTGGCGGCTGGCGTCGGCACCGGCGGCCGAGACCGGGAGCGCCGCCACCCCGTAGCGCTCTAGCGGCGCAGCACCACGTAGACCGCCGCAAGTACGAACGCGATCTGGCCGAACGAGAGCGCGGTGCCGAGGTTCGCTGCGCCCGCGGCCTCGGCGATCAGGGTCGCGAGTGTGAAGGCACCAAGCATGATCGCGATGTCGACGAGCGCGCCACGGGTCATGCGGCGGCCTCCTCGGCGAGCGCGCGCGTCAGCGCGGGGACGTCGAGCGCCGGGTCGCGCTCGTCCAGGAGCTTGAGCGCAGCGCGGCGGCCGCCCAGCGCACGCAGGCCGCGCTCGCCGTGCTCGGCGGTGAAGTCCGCCAGCGCGCTGGCGCGGCGTGCCGCGAGCCGGCGCGCCGGCACATCGAGGCGTTCGCGATGCTCGTCGAGCGCGTCCACGAGATCCTCGAAGCCGCTCGCCGGCGCGAGCGACGAGACGGCGAGGACGCGGGTGTCGCGTGCGCCGAGCGAGCGCAGCGCGGCGTTGAGATCGCGGCGCGAGCGCAGCGCGACCTGTCCGAGGTCCGCCTTCGTCACGACGAGGACGTCGGGGATCTCCATGATCCCCGACTTCAGGAACTGCAGCGTGTCACCGGAACCGGGCTGCACGACAACCGCGACCGTATCGGCCACCTCGGCGACCTCGGTCTCGGACTGACCGACGCCGACCGTTTCGATGACGACGACGTCGAAGGCAGCCGCGAGCGCGTGGGCGGCGGCGCGCGTCGCCGGCGCCAGGCCCCCGAGGCGCCCGCCGGCGGCCATCGAACGGATGAAGACGCCTTTGTCCGCCGGATCGACGGCGATTCGCGCACGGTCGCCCAGCAGCGCGCCGCCGGAGCGCTTCGACGACGGGTCGACGGCGAGGACGGCGACGCTGCGTCCTCGGTCACGCCATTCCCGAATCAGCTCCGCCAGCAGCGAGGACTTGCCCACGCCCGGCGGGCCGGTCACGCCGACGACGTGCGCCGGCGCCTCGCTACCGAGGGCGGCGGGGGAGACCCCCGCGAGCAGCGCTGCGATCTCCTCGCGTCGTGCGGGCGCGCGGTTCTCGACGAGGTTCAAGACCGCCGGCGCGACAGTCAGATCGCGATCGCGCAGTCGACCGGCCAGATCGTTTTCGCCGTCAAGCACGCTGCTGCTCGGCACGCCGGCTCGGCGAGCCAGGTCAGGCGCTCGCCGCGACCCCGTTGCGCTCGGCCACGAGCGCGACGACATCGCGCATGATGCGCGTGAGGTCGAAGTCCTTCGGCGTGTAGACCGCCGCGACGCCGGCCTCCTTGAGTGGCGCCACGTCGGCCTCGGGGATGATCCCGCCGACGACGACCGGAGCGTCGACCCCCGCCTCCCGTAGCTCGTCGATGACCGACGGGATGAGCTCGCGGTGCGATCCGGAGAGGATCGACAGGCCGATGACGTGCACGCCCTCCTGTAGCGCGCTCGTGGCGATCTGCGCGGGCGTCAGGCGGATGCCCTCGTAGACGACCTCCATCCCGACGTCGCGGGCGCGCACCGCGATCTGCTCGGCGCCGTTGGAGTGTCCGTCGAGGCCCGGCTTTCCGACGAGGATCTTGATCCGCCGGCCGAGCGCATCGCCGACGCGGGCGACCTCGTCGCGCAGCTCCTCGAGCTCCGATCCGGTCGCATCCGGCCCGGCGCTCGCGTCGCCGACGCCGGTCGGGGCGCGGTAGTCGCCGAACGTGTCGCGCAGCGCCTGCGCCCACTCGCCGGTCGTCGCACCCGCGCGGGCGGCGGCGATCGTGGCGGGCATGATGTTCTCCGAGTCATCAGCGGCGATGCGCCTGACCTCGTCGAGCGCCGCATCGACCGCGGCCTGATCGCGGTCGGCGCGCCATTGCGCGAGCGCCTCCTTGGCCTCGGCCTCGACGCCCGCATCGACGGTCATGATGCCGCCGTCCTCGCCCTCGGCCAGCGGCGACGGTGCCGTCTCGCGGTACTTGTTCTGACCGACGACGACGAGCTCTCCGGCCTCGATGCGGCGGATGCGCTCACGGTGGGAATCGACGAGCGACGCCTTCATGTACGGGACCGCCTCGACGGCCCCGCCGTGCTCCTCGACGACCGCCATCTCTGCGCGCGCACCATCCATGAGCTCGCTCACCAGCCCGTCCATGACCTTCGAGCCTTCGAAGATGTCGGGGTACTCGAGCAGGTCGGTCTCGTACGCGAGGATCTGCTGGATGCGCAGCGACCACTGCTGGTCCCAGGGGCGCGGCAGGCCGAGCGCCTCGTTCCAGGCCGGCAGCTGGATCGCACGTGCGCGGGCGTCGCGGCCGAGCGTGACGCCGAGCGTCTCGAGCACGATGCGCTGGACGTTGTTTTCGGGCTGCGACTCGGTCAGGCCGAGCGAGTTGACCTGCACGCCGTAGCGGAAGCGCAGCTGCTTGAGATCCTCGACGCCGTAGCGGTCGCGGCCGATCTGCTCCCACAGCGTGCCCATCGCGCGCAGCTTCGCGTGCTCCTCGATGAAGCGCACGCCGGCGTTGACGAAGAACGAGATGCGGCTGAAGACCTTGCCCATGAGCTCCTCGTCGACGCGCTCGCGCACGGCGTCGAGCACGGCGATCGCGTTGCACAGCGCATAGGCGATCTCCTGCACCGGGGTCGCGCCCGCCTCCTGGAGGTGGTAGGAGCAGATGTTGATCGGGTTCCACTTCGGGACCTCGGTGACGGTGTAGGCGACCATGTCGGCGATCAGCCGCATCGACGGGCCGGGCGGGAACGCGTAGGTCCCGCGCGCGAGGAACTCCTTGATGATGTCGTTCTGCGTCGTGCCCTGCAGGAACTCGGCGTCGTGGCCCTGCTCCTCGGCCGCGACGATGTAGAGCGCCAGCAGCCAGGCCGCCGTCGCGTTGATCGTCATCGACGTGTTCATCGTGTCGAGCGGGATCCCGTCCATGAGCTCGGCCATGTCCCTCCTGTGGGCGATCGGCACGCCGACCTTGCCGACCTCGCCACGGGCGAGCTCGTGGTCGGAGTCGTAGCCGGTCTGCGTCGGCAGGTCGAAGGCGACCGACAGGCCGGTCTGGCCCTTGGCGAGGTTCGAGCGGTACAGCTCGTTGGACTTCTTGGCCGTCGAATGACCCGCGTACGTGCGCATCATCCAGGGCCTGTCGCGTTCTGGCAGGCGGTGATCGGGGGTCTCGCTCACGGGTTCGGATCGTACTCGCGTGGGAGGTATAGTCGCGCGCGGACGGATACGTGTCGGGTGGGACCGAGTGCGGAGGAGGAGTCATGGCAGAGGAAGAAGTGGGTGCTCAGGTGGAGGAAGCCCACGCAGCACACGACGATGCGGCCGCGGGGCAGGAGGCTGCGACGGCGGGCGAGGGCAATCAGCCTGAGGGCACCGGTTTTGCGCCGCCGGACGCGGGCGTCGACGAGCCGCCGGCGAGCGAGATCCCGGTCGGCGTGGACGCGCTCGACCCCGAGAAGGTCCAGGCCGCCGAGGCGTCGGGGGGCGACGAGGACGGCGGCGCGCTGGACGTATCGGCGGCCGTCGAGGGCGGCGGTGACGATGCGCCCGACGACGCGGAGGCCGAGGGCGACGCGGATGCCGATGCCAACGCCGACGCGGATGCCGGGGACGGCGGCGCGCTGGACGTATCGGCGGCCGTCGGAGGCGACGACGATGACGCCGAGGCGGGTTCCGCTCCGGAGCCGGACGCCGAGACGGTCGACGCCTTGCAGGCTGAGACCGGAGCGCTGACGGAGGCTTTGGAAGCGGCCCCGCCCGCAGACGAGGCGCAAGGGGCTACGGACGCGGAGGCGGCTGCGCCGCAGGGCGAGGAAGCGGAGGCGGCTGCGCCTGACGCAGCGGAGGCCGAGGCGGCCGCGCCCGAGGCGGAAGCACCGGCCGCAACCTCCTGATCTCCAGATCGTTCGCCCGATATGGGTGAACGACACACGCGGCGCCAGTTCCTGCGCCGTGGCAGCGCGGTCGCGCTCCTTGCCGGGAGCGCGCCCGCGCTGCTGGCCGGCCCCGCGCCGGCAGCGACGATCGCCGAGCTGCGCCGGCGCTTGCGCGGCACGCTCGTCACGCCGCGCGATGGCGGCTGGGTCGCGGCCCGCGCGCTGTGGAACGCGCGCCTGCATGTCGAGCCACGCGCGATCGCGTTCTGTGAGACGTCCGCCGACGTTTCGCAGGTCGTGCGCTTCGCTCGCTCGCGAGGCTGGCCCGTCGCGGGTCGCGGTGGACGCCATTCGTTCGCCGGCTACTGCAACGTGCCGGGCGGGATCGTCGCGGATGTCTCGCGGATCGACGGCGTCACGCTCGATCCGGGACGGCCGCTGGTGCGGATCGGCGGCGGTGCCAGCGTGCTCGACGTCTACGGCGGCCTCGTCCTCGCCCACGGCCGCGCCCTGGCGGTCGGCACCTGCCCGACGGTCGGGATCGCCGGCCTGACGATCGGCGGCGGCTTCGGGCGCCTCATGCGCCGCTACGGCATCACGGCCGACAGCCTGCGCGCCGCAACGGTCGTGCTGGCCGACGGTCGCATCGTGCGCTGCTCGGAGGACAGCCGCGCGGACCTCGTCTGGGCGCTGCGCGGTGGCGGGGCAGGGTTCGGGATCGTCACGCAGCTGGACTTCGCCGTCCGCAACGCGCCCGCTGATCCGATCGCGTTCACGCTGTCCTACCCCTGGACGCAGGCGCCCGCCGCGATCGACGCCTGGCAGCGGACGCTGCCCGGCGCGCCCGTCACCCTCTCCTACGCGCGACTGCGCGCGCTGCGGCTGCCGGACGGCAGGCTCACGCTGACGGCCTCCGGCCACTGGTACGGCAGCGAGGTGGCACTGCGCGAGCTGCTCGCCCCGCTCGCCGCCGCGGGGCCCGCGAGCCAGACGCTGCGGCGCCGGACATTCGCTCAGGCAGCGTTGCCGGACAGCGTCACACTGCGCGACGGCGTTCCCGTCATCGCCGATTCGCCGCGCTTCCCGAACTACCAGCGCTCGGACTTCTTCGACGAGCTTCTGCCGGCGCAGTCGATCGCCGCGCTCGTCGCGCAGATCGAGCGCTGGCCAGGCGTCGGCGGGAGCGGGCACGAGGGCGGGGTACAGCTCGACGCGCTCGGCGCCGCCGTCAACCGGCGCAAGCCGGGCGCCACGGCGTTCGTCCACCGCGAGCATCGCTTCCATTGCGCGTATCTGAGCTTCTGGGGTGCGAGCGACCCGCCGGACACGGCCGCCGCCTGCGCGCAGTGGGTGCGCGAGATCCACGCCGTCATGCGGCCGTGCGCGTCCGGCTTCGCCTACCAGAACTACATCGATCCAGAGCTTGCCGACTGGGAGCACGCATACTTCGGCGCGAACCTCGCGCGGCTGAAGGCGATCAAGGCCCGCTACGACCCATCCGGTCGCTTTCGGTTCGCGCAGGGGTAAGCCGGTGGATTCAGGCTAACCGGGTAGCTTCCGGTCGGTGCGCGCGATCGATGTCCACCACCAGGGTCTGGAACACGTGATCTGCGCGTGGCACGTCGACGACGTCATCATCGACCCCGGCCCGGAGTCCAGCCTGGACACCCTGCTCGACGCGCTCGGCGGCGAGCGCCCGCGCGCCCTGCTGCTGACGCACATCCACTTCGACCACGCGGGCGCGGCCGGCGCGCTCGTGCGCGAGTGGCCCGACCTGGAGGTCTGGGTGCACGAGCGCGGCGCCCGCCACCTCGCCGACCCGACGCGCCTGGTTGCGTCTGCCAAGCGCCTGTACGGCGACGCGTTCGAACGACTGTGGGGCGAGGTCGTGCCGATCCCAGAGCGCAACCTGCGCGTGCTGCACGGCGGCGAGAGCCAGGACGGATGGGACGTGGCCTACACGCCCGGCCACGCCTCACATCACGTTTCGTACCGTCACAGTGACAGCGGCTGGGTGTTCGCCGGCGACACCTGCGGCGTGCGGCTGCCGGTGGGCGACCTGCTCCTGCCGCCGACGCCGCCCCCGGACTTCGACCTCGACGCCTGGCGCGCATCGCTCGACACGATCGAGGCATGGGAGCCGACGGCGCTCGCGATCACGCATTTCGGCGACTACTCCGACGTGGCGGAGCACATCGAGCGGTTGCGCTCCGCGCTCACCCATTGGAGCGACCGCGCGCGCAGCCTCGATCGCGCGGGCTACGCAGCCGAGCTGCGTGCCGAGTTCCGAGCGTCGCTCGACGATCGCGGCGCCGAGTCGTTCGCGCAGGCGATGCCGCCCGACGACCAGTGGCTGGGGATCGACCGCTTCCTGCAAAAGGCTGGAAAGAACGGCTGAGCGTTCGTATCCTTGTGGGCCGTGAGCCAGACGATCGAGAAGCCGCGGACCGGCGGTCCCGGCAGCGGGCTTGGCGGGCGCTGGCGCGTCATCGTCCGCAATGACGACCACAACACCTTCGACGGTGTCGCGTACGCGCTCGCGCGCTACATCCCTGGCATCGACGTCGACCGCGGCTACAGCATCGCCAACCAGATCCATCGCAGCGGCCTTGCGATCGTCTGGAGCGGCCACCGCGAGCCGGCCGAGCTGTATTGGGATCAGCTGCAGTGCGCGGGCCTGACGATGGCACCGCTCGAGCAGGGCTGAGGTCCGAGGCCCAACCAGCCGCGCGGCTGCTGATAGCGGCGTGACCGTCAGCGCGAGCACCCTCCGCGGGCGCTCACTGTCTGTGACGATCTCGGCCAGCTGTGAGCCCGAGAGCTCTCAGCGTGCTGGCCGCCGAGCGGATGCCTCGAAAGCGGGAGTCCTTTCTAGGCGGCGTGTGTGCGAGGCTGTCGTCTGGTATGAGCGAGACCCGAGGGATGAGCGCCGGCGCCGATCGGGCGGAACGCGAGCGCGAGCTGCTGCGGCGCTACCACGACGGCGGCGACATCCGCGCCCGCGACGCGCTGGCCGAGGAGATGGTGCCGCTGGCACGCGCGCTCGCGGGTCGCTACTCCGGCCGCGGAGAGCCACTCGACGATCTGGTGCAGGTCGCGTGCGTCGGGATCATGAAAGCGATCGAGGGCTTCGATCTCAGTCGCGACGTGCGCTTCTCCTCGTACGCGACGCCGACCGTCCTGGGCGAGATCAAGCGCCACTTCCGCGACAAGACATGGGCGATGCGGGTTCCCCGCGGGATGCAGGAGCTACAGATCGAGCTGGCCAAGGCGCGCGACGAGCTGACGACGCGACTGGGTCGCTCACCGACGGTGCAGGAGCTCGCCGACCACGTCGACAAGCCCTTCGAGGAGGTGCTGATCACGATCCAGAGCCAGGAGGCGCGGCGGACGCGGTCACTCGACGAGCCGACGGGGGAGGATGTGACGCTCGCCGATTCGATCGGCGCCGGCGACCCGGAGATAGGTCGTGCGGAGATGCGGGTCCTGCTCGACGATGCCTTCGGCGTGCTGTCCGAACGTGATCGGGAGGTGCTGCGCCTGCGCTTCGCCGAGGATCTCACGCAGACGGAGATCTCCAAGATCGTCGGCGTCTCGCAGATGCAGGTGTCGCGGGTCATCCGCCAGGCGCTGCGCACGCTGCGCGCCGACATCGAGCGGTCCGACGACCGCATCGACGCGGCCTAGCTTGCCGTTCGGTCACAACCATCGGGCGCGGGGCGAAGAACAATGCAGTGAGCCCAACAACACAAGACGAGCGCACCGACGAGGAGCTCCTGCTGTGCGCTTGCGCCGAGCCGCAGGCGTTCGCCCTGTTCTACCGCCGCCACGTGCGCGCGCTCGCGGCGTACTTCTGGAGACGCAGCCGCGACGCCGAGCTTGCGGCCGACCTGACGGCTGAGACGTTCGCTGCCGCGATTACGCGCAGATCGCGCTCGCGACGAACGCCTCGGAGGTCGTTGTGCGAAAGCGCGTGTCGCGCGGGCTGTCGGCGTTGCGCGAGCGCCTCGGCGGAGGGGAGCGGCGATGACGGACTTCTACACGCGACTGGAGCAGCAACTCATGACCGCAGCCAGCCACCGCGCTGAGCGGGGTGCCGTCCGGCGCGCGATCGCCGGGCGGCGCCCGCAGCTGCTGACGGCCGCTGCCGCTGCCGCTGCCGCGGCCGTGGTAGCCGGGGTGGCGTTCCTGCCGGATGCTCTGGGACCGGCCGACGCGCCACGGCCCGCGGCGCCGGCAAGCTCGCGACCGGCTCCGCTGCCCGCGCCAACCGGCGCCCTCAGCGGGATCCGCGTCGCGGTCCTCAACGGGACGATCCAGCCGGGTCTTGCGAGGCAGTACGCCGATCGGCTTCACGCGCGCGGGGCGGTGATCGGGGTGATCGGCAACTACTACCGGCAGGGCATCGATCCATTCGACGTCGTGTACTACCGGCCAGGCGCCGCGGCACTGGCACGCCGAGTGGCCGCTGTGCTTCGGGTGCCGCGCGTGGCCAACGTGACCGGTTCGGACACGGCGATTGCCGGCGACGCCAAGGTGGTGGTCGTCGTCGGCAATGAGGCGATGACGCGCAAGGTCAGGCCGCGATGGTCACACACCGGACGGGGCGGCGGCGCGCCGCCCGAACGGTCCTCAAAGGGCCGGCCGTAAGGGTGCCCAATCGGGGCAGCGCGGGAGGCAGGTGGGCGACCTCTACACCTAGGGGGTGCGTGAAGATCCTGGCCAGCCAGCCAGGATGAGGACACGTCGATCTCAACCCGTTCAAGGAGACCTTCATGTTGCGCAAGATCCTCATCACAAGCGTCCTCGCCTCGCTCGCCATCTCCGGGACGGCGACCGCCGCGCAGGCCCCGACGCTCGGCCCGCTGGCGATCATCAAGGCCGGGCAGAAGACGCCGATCGACGTCGCCGGCAACCACCTGCACCAGGGCGCGACGATCCGTAAGGGCACCGAGCTGCGCCGCTGGCTGGTCACGATGCACGGTGCCAGCAACGCGAACATCACGCTGAAGTGCGGCCCTGGCGCGAAGCACGTCGGTCTCGGCCAGCAGGAGGGCGCGAAGGTCTCGTTCGCCGTCTCCAAGGGCAGCGATTACTTCCATCGCACGATTCGCGTGCACTTCTACCCCCGGCCCAACACCGACGCCAACGGCGCCAAGGCGAGCGTCTACGCGCTGTGCAAGACGTCCTGACCTGAGCCACGCCTCGACCTCAGCGCGGCCCGCCGGATGCCCCGGCCGGGCCGCGCTGCGTGGGTCGAGCAGAGAATGCAGACGCATCAGGGTGTGCGCAGTTTCCACCAAGGGTGCGCCATCGCGAGGGCTCCGCGGTTCACGATCTGCATGTCGTCAACCCAAAGGACTGGATCCCATGACCCGCAATCGTTCGCGCCGCGCCATCGCGGCCACGCTCGTTGCCGTCACGACGCTCGCCGCGGGTGGCGGTGTGGCGCTCGCCGACGCGGCAGCTGACACGACGATCACCGTTTCCCCGCGTACGCTGATCGCCGCGCCGCAGAACAGCCCGATCGACTTCGCGGGCGTCGCGAAGGCCCGCGCGGGCGCGTCGTTGCCAAAGGGCTACGTCGCGGTCGCACGCGTCGTGACGTTCATACGCGGTGGCGAATCCGCCTTTGCGGCGATGCGGATGACCTGTCCGAAGGGCAAGAGCTGGCGCACCGGTGGAGCGGACGGCGATCTCGGCGCGACCGTGCTCGACCGCAGGGCGTCGGGCAAGCGATCGGTGCTCGTGATGGCGAGCCCGCTGACCGACGGCGTCGCGGGTGCGGTCGTCGCTGGCACCGTGTACGGGCTGTGCCGGTGAGCCCGATCTGCCGAGTCTCGCAGCGGCTTCGGTGATCCACCCCAGCCGCGGTCTCGTGTCAGCGTGCGGCGCGGCCGTCGATCCACTCGCCGATCGTGCCCGCGGCCGTTGCCAGCCCGTGGCCCGCGCGCCCCGCGATCCCGGGCGCAGCCGCCTCGACGGCCGTGTCGGGAACCTTGGCAAGCGACACCGCGGCTGCGCGGATCGCGGCTTCGTGCTCGCGCATCCGCTCGGCCCAGCCCGTAAGGAACGCTTCGAGCTGCTGATCTCCGCGGCGCGCGGCCAGCTGCGCGACGTAGTCGAGCAGCGTCACGACGTGGGCGACCTCGAGCGCCGCGAAGCGCAGCGCCTGGTTGACTTCGAGCGCCGTGTCGAGCAGTGCGCTGTGCACCGACGCCAGCCGCGCGCCAAGGCCCTCCGCTGCCGGCTGGCCGTGCAGCCCGCGGGCCGGGGTGATGTCGATCAGCTCGCCGATGAGCTCGCGGGCGACATCCGATCCGTCGCGCAGCAACGCGGCTTGGTGCGGCGCGCTCGTCTGGATGCGCCCGCCGAGGGCGCGCCAGTGATCGCGCAGCTTGCGCGCCATGACGTACAGCTCGCGCAGCGCGCGATGCTCGGCGGTATGAAGGGCGTCGACGTCGCTCATCCGGAAAGCCTACGTATGCCGCTCGTCTGGCCGTGAGGCGCAGGTGACACTGACGCTGAAGTCGAGGTAGACGTCGAGGGTTTCGCCACGTGCCCTGGGCACGAGCCAACATTCCGGTCAGTCGGTCCGGTAGCCTGGCCGCCGCTGGGCGCCTGCGCGAAGGCCTGGCAATGCCGCGCTGAAGACCGTCTGCTGATGAAGTCGACCCCTGCGACAAGCAACGACGCGACGCCTAGCCGGCGGCTGACGGCGTGCGCCTGCGCCACGAAGCTCACGATCGCTGTCATGGGCGGAAGCTTGCTCTGCGCTGCCGCGCCCGCAACAGTGATGCCGCGCACGGGGATCGCCTTCGCGGCCGCCGGAGAGGCGGCGCCACCCGCCGCCAACAGCACCGGTGACGTCGCTCCGGTCGCCGAAGGTGCTCCCGGGCCGGGCCCCTCCGGCCCTGCACCAGGCCCGGTGCCCGTCACTGCGCCCACCGATCCGGCTTCGCAGCCCGCCGCCGCGCCGACGGCCCCTGGGGTGGCCCCGACCACGGAGGCGCCGGCTGCGGCGCCGCAGTCGGGGCCGTCCGGAGGGCCGGCTGCGACGCCGCAGTCCGGGCCGTCCGGAGGGCCGGCCGCGTTCTGGCCGGTAGCGCCCGAGGGCAGCCCGAGCTCGGCGCCCACGCGGGCGCCGCACGACGAGGCCCCGGCGAGCACGAGTGCATGCCTGCGAGTCGATACGACGCGCTCGTGCGCTCTGCCGCAGCGCGACACGAACGGACGCCGTGGCGCCGACGGCACCGACTCAGCGGTCAGCGAGCCGCAGGTCGAGGTCGCCGCAGCGCAGGCCGCGCCCGCGGCGACCCGGTCGGGGCTGCCACCGGCGCGGATCCCGAACTTCTTCATCGACAGCTTCCAGATCCCACCCTTCCTGCTGTCGATCTATCAGGCGGCGGGCATCCAGTACGGGATTCGCTGGGAGGTCTTGGCGGCGATCAACGAGATCGAGACGGACTATGGCCGCAACCTGAACGTCAGCTCGGCCGGCGCGATGGGTTGGATGCAGTTCATCCCGTCGAGCTGGAAGACGTGGGCGGTCGATGCCAACGCCGACGGTAGGAAGGATCCGTACAACCCGGTTGACGCGATCTTCGCTGCGGCGCGCTATCTCAAGGCGGCGGGCGCGGATCAGGACCTGCGCAAGGCGATCTACGCCTACAACCACGCGGACTGGTACGTCGACTCGGTGCTTATGCGCGCACGCTTGATCGGCGGAATCCCGGAAGAACTCGTCAGCGCCCTGACCGGTCTGAGCCAGGGCCGGCTGCCCGTTGCCGCGCGGGCGCGCTACGGCTCGGACGCCGCAACGCGCGCGGCGCGCGGGATCGACATCTTCGCTGCCCCCGGAGCGCCGGCCGTCTCCGTGCAGGACGGCGAGATCATCCGCGTCGGGCACAGCAAGCGCCTCGGGCGTTTTGTCGTGCTGCGCGACGCCTACGGCAACACCTACACGTACGCGCGTCTGAAGACCGTGGCCGAGCAGGTGCCGGTCCCCAAGCCGATGCGGCAGAGCGCTGCATCGATCGCCAAGCAGCTCGCGCTCCCCGCCCCCGACCCGGCGCCGACAGCGCCGGCCACGGTCGGACCCGGCAATCGCCGGCACGCGCCGGACACCGGCGCAGGCGCTGCCCCCGCATCGGCTCCCGCACCGGCCGCGCCCGCGCCGGCCGCCGTGCCCGCGCCCGCGCCGGCCGCCGCAAAGGAACGGCTCTTCGCGCACCCCGGTCGGCCGCGGGCGTTGCGAGCGGGCGGTCGCGCGCAGATCCTCGAGTCCTGGGCGCCGCTGCCCGGCTCCGCCAGCCTGCGCTCGTATCTCACCGGCTCCTATGCGCTGGAGCGCGGTGACGTCGTCCTCAAGCGCCTCGTGCCCGGCCGCAAGGTGATCGCGGGGACGATCCTCGGGCGCATCGGCACGAATCCGTCAGGCAGGCCACCGCACATGCGTTTCGAGATCCGGCCGGCAGGCCGCGGCGCGCCGCGGGTCGATCCGCGGCCGATCGTACGGGGCTGGCGCCTGCTCGACTCCACCGCGATCGACCGCGCCCGTGGCGGCAACGCGCTCGCCGGCGAGCTCGCTGGCCCGACGCTCGGCCAGCTTCTGCTGATGAGCAAGGACGCGCTCACACAGCGGGTGCTGGCGGACCCGGGGATCGAGATCTACGCGTGCGGCCGCCGAGACATCCAGGCCGGCATCGTCGACCGGCGCGTGCTCGCGACGCTCGCCTTCCTCGCGGCATCGGGCTTCAAGCCGACGGTCACCTCCCTGCACTGCGGCCACGGCTTCTACACCGCCGCCGGCAACGTATCGGCCCACTCGTCCGGCGCGGCCGTCGACATCGCGAAGATCAACGGCATCCCGATCCTCGGAAACCAGGGCCCTGGGTCGATCGCGGATTTGACGATCCGCCGCCTGCTGGCGCTGCAGGGCGCGCTCCAGCCGGCGCAGATCATCAGCCTCATGTCCTACGAGGGGGCGGCCAACACGCTCGCGCTCGCCGACCACGCCGACCACATTCACGTCGGCTTCCGTGCGCAGACGCGCCCGTTGACGGATGGCCGCCCGGCGCCTGGCGCGCTGCGGCCCTCGCAGTGGACGAGGCTCATCGACCGTCTCGGCTCGATCGCCGATCCGGCGGTGCGATTGCGGCCTTCGCGCTATGCGATCAAGGCCGTTCCGGCGCCCCGCAGCCCTTGATCGCGCATGTCATCGCCGACCCGACGCACGGTGCCCCAGCGCCGGGGGCAGATCTCGGACCGCCGAAGCCAGCCGTACGCGTGCAGCCTGCAGCGGACAGACGTAGCCTGACGTCCAGACCGAGCCCCCCGCAACCGCCGCCGCCCGCGCCGCCCGCCGCGCGCTGGGCAGCGGTCCGCGCCGGCTGAGCATGAGCGTCGTGCCGGCCGCGAGGTCGCGCACGAAGACGCCGGCCAGGCCGCGCGGCTTGCGCTTCGAGAGGTTGCCGGCCGTCGAGGTGAAGACGACCCGAGCGCCGTCGGCTGAGACCGCCGGCTCGGACGAGTAGCCATCCGCGATCGCCCCCTGGGCGCCGCCGGCGCGGCTGACGAGCGTCGTCTGCCCGCTGACGCGATCGTGCAGCCAGATCGTCGCGCGCAGCGTTCGCGGCGTGACGCGCTTGACTCGCCGGCGCACGACGAACGCCACAAAGCGACCGTCGGCCGACAGCGCGGGCTGGATCGCATCGCCGCGCACCCCGCCGCTGACGAGCTGCGTCGTGCCGCGGCGCAGGTCGCGCACGAAGATGCGTGAGGTGTTTCCCGCCGCGCCGAGGTTCGTCGCGCGCGTCGTGAACGCGATGGTCGTCCCGTCGTTGGAGATCGCGGGCTCGTATGCGTCGCTCTGCGCCACGGCGCCGTCGGCGCCGTCGGCGCGCGACACGAGCGTCGTCGTGGCATCCCGCACGGAGCGCACGTAGACGAGCGTGCGGCCGCTGCCGCCCGCTTCGACGTCGCTGAACGCCACCGTCCCGCCGTCGCCCGAGAGCTTGGGCAGGAACGCGGCCCCATCGGGACCGTGGTCGACGACGAGCGTCTGCGTCTGCTTCGTGCGGTCGTAGATCCACAGGCCGTTGCGCGACCTTGAGCCGCGCCGCGCGGTGTCCGTCGCCTCGAACGCGACGAGCTTGCCGTCCGCGGAGATCGACGGGTTGAAGGCGCTGCGCGTCGGCGCTCGGGCCGGCAGCGCGAGATGGCTCACCCGCTCGACCTTGTCTGTGGCGAGGTCGCGCACGACCACGGACATCTGGCCGACGCGCTTGGCCAGCGGGAACGTCGACTGCGCGGTCTCGAAGACCGCCGCCGACCCGTCGGCAGAGACGCTGGCGTTGTAGGCCGAGTAGGGCCTGCGCGATTGCGGCCGCACAGCGGGGCTCACCCCAGCCAGCGGTCCGCCGGCAAGAGCTGCCGTCTGGACGTGGATTTCGCCGCGGCGCTCCGCCTCGGAGATCCTCGCGCGATAGGCGTCCCACACCGCGCGACTGCCGTCGGCGGTGATCGTCGGGTGCTTGGCGGTGTCGCCTGGCGGTAGGTCGGGCCGGTTGACGCCGGCCGTGGGCCCGTTGTAGCGGCTCTGACCAAGCCAGCGCGGGAGCTGGCGCAGCTGGCGTTCGAGCGTGATCCGGCGCTGCAGCGCGGTCATCAGGCCCCTGTTCACTCCCCGCGTCGCGGCGTCGCGCAGCGCCCGGGCGGCGGCGCGCCGCATCTGCACGCGCGTGCGTCCGTTCAGCTCGCCGATCCCGAGCGGGCTGATCTCCGCGCGGCGCAGCTCGAAGAACTGCCGGCGATCGTGGACGCCGAAGATCGTGTGGGCCTGACCTGAGATAGCGGTCTGGTGCAGGGCATGGAAGAGGAAGTGCTGTGCCATGTGGCCCTGGGTGACGATCCGCTTGGCGTGCGCGCGCACCTCGCGATACGTGGAAGCCGACAGCTTGGACTTCCGCGGTGCCACGAGCCTGCTCGCGACCTCGTCGGGCGACATACCGCGCCGGCGCCCGAGCTGGGCGAGCGTGTTCGAGGCGTCGATGCGCGTCCAGCGAAAGATCTCGCCGCGGGTCCTGCCCAGTACCCGCTCCAGGCGCTGCTCGTCGAAGGGCAACCAGAGCATGTTGACCCACTCCTCGTTGGGCAGCCAGCTCGGATCGGCTCCGTCTGGCGCGGCCGAGTCCTGCGCCGCCGCCGGGGCGGGTAGACCCAGCGCCGCAACGCACAGCAGGCTGGCCAAGGGCAAGAGTCGGGAGCGGGCCATTGCGTCTACCTCACTTCGGGATCGGGACGGCATGCGGGACCGCTGGTCGCGTCGATGCTGAGGGTCCCAGGACGGCCTCGTGCCACAACGTGAACGCCAGCAGCGCCCACAGCTGCCGGCTGAGATCTTCGCGCCGCGCGACGTGCCGGTCCAGTGCACGTTCGACGGGAGCGGGGGCGAACAGGCCCTGGCGGCGCAGTGTCTCGGGCGATAGGACGTCGCGGGCGAGCCCCTCCAACGGGCCGCGCAGCCAGGCGGCGGCGGGCGCGCAGAAGCCGCGCTTTGCGCCGCGGACGACCGATCGGGGCAGCAGCGGAGTGAGCGCGTCGCGCAGCACGGCCTTCGTCGTCAGGCCGCGGACGCGCGCGCTGGCCGGGAGCGCGAGCGCCAGCTCGGCCACGATCGGATCGAGGTAGGGGACACGGATCTCAAGTCCGTGCGCCATGCCGGCGCGGTCGGTCTGGGTGAGCAGATCGTCGGCGAGGAACGTCCCGACGTCGAGATCCTGCAGGCGGGCCAGTGGCTCGGCGCCCTCGGACTCGGCGTAACGGGCTGCGTAGGCGGCGAGCGGATCGGCGCGGGCGGGCGAGGCGATCTCAGGTCGCAGCAGCTCGGAGCGGGCGTCGTCGGAGAAGATCTCCTTCCAGGCGTGATGGCGCTCGAGCGCCGGAAGGCCGGCTCCGCCCGCCAGGCGCCGGAGCTTGAAGTCCAGGCTCAGGCGCCGCGACGAGCTCGGCCAGCGCTCGATCAGCGGCGCGAGCGTCCGCAGCGCCCGGTCCAGCCGGGGCGCGAAGCGATCGGCGACGTAGGTTTGATAGCCGCCGAAGAGCTCGTCGCCGCCCTCGCCGGAGAGCACGACCTTGACGTGCTGCGCCGCCAGCCTGGCCGCGAGCCAGTACGGAAGCGCGGTCGCATCGCCACGCGGCTCGTCGAGCGCGGCGACGATCTCGGGCAGCAGCTCGGCGTGCTCGGAGCCGATGACGAGCTCGTGGTGCTCGGTTCCGTAGCGGTTGGCGACGAGCCGCGCGCGCCGCCGCTCGTCGAACGAACGCTCCTCGGTGAAGCCGACCGTGAAGGACTTCAGGCGTTCGCCGGCGTGTGCAGCAGCGAGCGCGAGGATGCCACCAGAGTCCAGGCCGCCGGAAAGCAGGACGCCGACGGGCACGTCGGACTGCAGATGCGCGACGACGGAGTCGCGCAGCCGGTCTTGGGTCTCGGCGGCCAGCTCGCGGGCCGATCCACGGCGTACATCCGCGGCCGGGACCGGGAGCGGGCGCGCGTAGCGCTCGATGCAGACGCGCTCATCCTCGGCTATCAGCAGGTGTCCCGCGGGCAGCCGGCGCACCGAGCGCAAGATCGTCCGCGGGGTGAGCACGACGTTAACGGTCAAGTAGACCTCGAGCGCGTCGAAGTCCAGCTCCCGTGGAAGGTCTGGCAGCGCGAGCAGCGCGCGCAGCTCGGAGGCGAACGCCAGCCGGCTGTCGTCGAGCGCGTACAGCAGCGGCTTGATGCCGAACGGGTCGCGGGCGAGTACGAGCCGGCGCTCGCGCGCGTCCCACAGGGCGAGCGCGAACATGCCGCGCAGCTCTTTGACGAAGTGCGGACCGCGTTCCTCGTAGAGGTGGACGAGCACCTCGGTATCTCCGCCGGTGCGGAACCGGTGGCCGCGCCGGCGCAGGTCGTGGCGCAGCTCACGGTGGTTGTAGATCTCGCCGTTGAAGACGACCTGCACCTGCCCGTCCTCGCTGGCGATCGGCTGGTCGGCGCCCTCGGGGTCCATGATCGCCAGGCGTCGTACGGCGAGCGCGATCTCGCGCTCGGCGAACCACCCCTCGCTGTCGGGTCCGCGGTGGCGCAGCGCAGCGCTCATCGCGGCCAGCGTCTCGGGTGTGCACGGGGCACCGTCGGACGGGCTCAGGCTCAGCGCGCCGCAGATCCCGCACATGGGTCGCCTAGCCGCGCCCTTGGTAGGCGTCGCTGCGCTGTCGGATGGCGCGTACTGAGGGGATCACCGATGTATCTCCCAACGCCACCCGTACCGAAAGGTCGCGTCCCGCGATGTGCAAGCTGGCGGTTGCCGGACATTACAGTGAGCGGGTCGCAGGGATCGTGTGCCCGCGACCCGCTCGCGCCCAGAGTGCCCTCAGTGACGGGTGTGGCTTGCTGACGCCCTGTCCCTATCCCTCCGCGGCGAGCGTCGCCAGCAACTCGTCGAAGCGGGCGTAGGTCTCGTTCAGCCCGCGCTCCATGCCAGACGAGAGCATGCCGTCGCGCTCTTCGGGCGTGTGGAAGATCGAGATCGTGGTCAGCTTTGTGCGATCGCCGAGATCCTCGAACGTGGCGGTCTCGACGGACACGTGACCTGGCATGCCCTCCCACTCGAATGTCTGCACGATTCGCTCGGGTGGTGTGACCTCGCGGTAGGTCCCGCGGAAGCCGTTCTGGCTGCCATCGGAATCTTGCATGACGAACCGCCAGCTGCCGCCGGTCCTGACATCCATCTGATCGACGACGGTAGTGGTGTCGCGCGGGCCCCACCACTGGGGGATGAGCTCTGGATCGGTGAAGGCCGCGAACACTCGGTCGCGGGGCGCGTCGAACACGCGCTCGATGCGGATCTCCCGATCGGTGGGCGTTGTAATCGCGGCGGTCGTCGGCTGCTGATGAGGCGTCATTGCGGCATTCCTTTCGTTGTTTCGAGCAGCTCCTCGAACCGGTCGAGGCGCTCGTCCAGCATCCGTCGGTACATCTCCATCCACGCTTGGACGTCCTCGAGGCGCCGCGGGCCGAGGCTGCAGCGGCGCGCCCGGCCCACCTTCTCGGTGGTGACGAGCTCCGCCTCCTCGAGCACACGCACGTGCTTCTTCATCCCGGTGAGCGAGATCCCGAACGGCTGCGCGAGCTCGGTGATGGTCGCGTTGCCGCGGCCGAGGCGCTCGAGAAGGCCCCGGCGCGTGGGATCTGCGAGCGCAGAGAACGTCCGGTCGATCTGCGGATACTGAACCATATGGTTCAGTGTAGCTCTCCAGCGGTCGCACCACAACCCCTGGACAGCTCTGCACGCTGCCGTCATTGCGGTCGACCATCGAGTGTCCGTTTGCCGCTGTCGCAAGCCTGCCAGCTGCGGGATGTCACGATGCGGGCGATGCGGCTGGTCGATGATCCCGACGGACGGCGCGCCCGGTCCTTCGGCGGCGTCGCTGACGACTTCGATCGAGCGCGACCGAGCTACCCCGCGCAGGCGGTCCGATGGCTTGTGGGGCCTGGCGGTCTTGACGTGGTCGACCTCGGCGCGGGCACTGGCAAGCTGACAGCGGTGCTGCTCGACGAGGGCCATCGTGTAGTCGCGATCGAGCCACTCGAGCCGCTACGCGCCAAGCTCACAGCTGCGCTGCCAACCGTGCAGGCTCTTCAAGGCCATGCAGAGCGGATGCCGCTGCCTGATTGCTGCGCCGACGCTGTGCTCGTCGGCCAGGCCTTCCACTGGTTTGACATAGAGCCAGCGCTGGAGGAGATCGCTCGCGTCCTACGACCCGGCGGGACCCTCGGGTTGCTGTGGAATTTCCGCGACCGCTCCCAGGCGTGGATGCGTGACCTCGCCGCTCTTGCCAGCCAGGACGGCCTGCCCGAAGACTGGACGCGAGAATTCGAGATGCTCGCGTCGGTCGCCGCCGTCGAGCGACGCGACTTCGAACTGGTCCATGGCGTCGACCGCGACACGCTCGTCGCGCTGGTCAGCACCTGGAGCATCGTCGCGTCGCTTCCAGAGCCGGAGCGTAAGCAGATGCTCGGGCAGGTGCGGAGGTTGTGGGACCGCCATCCCGACCTCTGCTTCGCCTCGCATGCCTGGCTGACCTACCGCACCGAGACCTACCGCGTACACATCACGTAGGTGCAGTTCACACAGCGAGCCGAACCGCGCGCGCCTTTCGTGAAAGAGTGATTCACTCGGCCGCCGCGCGGTCAGCGCAAGCGGCGGACCGTGGGCGGGTCATCGCGCATGAGCTCGGGCACGGTTACGAGGTGGTATCGACGCTGGCGCAGGCGGTGGACGATGCGAGCGAGCGCGTCAGCGGTCTGGCGGCGGTCGCCGCCGCCGTCGTGTAGCAGCAGGATCGCGCCGGGATGGGCGCCCGCGAGCGCCGCGGCGAGGATTCGGTCGGCGCCAGGCTGCGCGTAGTCGCGGGTGTCGACGCTCCACAGCACCAGCAGTCGGTGCTCTGCCGCAAGGATGCGCAGCGTCGTCGCGTCGAAGGCGCCATATGGCGGGCGAAACAGGCGTGGTGTCGGCGCGCCCGCAGCGACGATCGCCGCGACGCCGTGCGCGATCTGCGCACGTTGGGCCGACGCCGTCAGCGTCGTCAGCCGTGCGTGGTCCTGGGTGTGGGCTTCGACCGCGAACCCATCCTGGATTTCGCGGCGAACGAGCTCGGGGTGCGCCGCCGCTTGGCGTCCGATGACGAAGAACGTCGCGGGCGCTCTGTGACGCTCCAGCGTGCGGAGGATCGGCGCGGTCCATGGGCCGGGCCCGTCGTCGAACGTCAGTGCCAGGTCGCGCCGAGCCGCGCTCCCGGCGCGCACGGTCGCCGAACGTGCAAGGACGCGGTCGACGGCGCGATCGTCGCCGAGTTGGCGCTCGCGAGCCGGGTCACCCGTGAGGGGCGCGGGCACGGTCGCTGTCGTCGGGCTCTCGCTCTCGGGCACGCCGGCTACGACGGACGGTATCGACACCAGCGCCAATGACGCCGCGGCACCGAGCAACCCCAGACGCGAGCGAATCCTGGACACCGCCAGATCATGGCGTGCGACCGGCGCTTGGGGGTTCACAGCGCTCGCGGTCGAAGACTGCCGAACCGGTGACCCTCCCGGACAGCGACATGCCGCGGGCGCACGGTTGACCGGCGAGACGACGAGCGGGGAGGCTGCCGTCCGGGCTCGGCGGGCCCGGTGATCGGCGTTTCAGGCTTCGCCGGCGCCCGCGGTCGCCGGCAGGTGGCTGTCATCGATCCCAAGATGCTCGAGCAGCCAGTGGACAGATCCGCTGGTGCCGACGACGTCCTCCCATCCGGCAAGGCGCTGGCCGACTGTTGACCTGTCGGCGAAGTGCGCCACCACGGTCACGCGGCCGCCAGGCCGAACGCCGCCGATGCGCTGCATGTACAGCTCCTCGGTAAGCGGTAGCCAGGCAGCGCGCCACGCGGGGGCCGGGAAGCCGTCGCCCAGCCAGAAATCTCCCAGCTCGAGCTCGTTGCGCAGCTCCCGTCGCGGATCCTCGCTGACGAACGCGCCGAGGGAGTCATGCGTGGTCGGGTTCATCGGGTTTGGCGCCGGCTCTTCGCCGGCGGCGTGCCGGCCCTCGTGTGCGGCGGCGCGTATACGGGTGGCGAGCCAGCCTGCCAGGGCGCGCTGAGAGCGCTGTTCGCGGGCTCGCTGGGCGACGTCGGCGTCGGTCGGTTGGGGGTCAGCTGATTGTGCGCCCGGAGGTGTTGTGAGTTGAGGGTGAATCATGGGGAGATGCTCCTTGCTTACTGGTGGCCTGCCGCCGCATTGGACAGAACATTTCCGGTGCGGCCGCTGTCACGTCGTCGCTGCTCACGAGGTTGGTCCTGCTGAAGGTGGCTGACCAGGTGGGCGAGCGTCTCGGTTGCGGCGGCGAGCGCCTCGACCTGCTCGTCAGGCATTTCGGCGAGGTGAGCGCCGAGCGCCGCGCTGGCCTTGGCACGGTAGTCCTCGAGCGCGCTCGTCCCGGCGGCGCTCAGCGTGACCAGGACGACCCGCCCGTCGTCGGCGTGACGCTCGCGGTTGACCAGGCCCTGCCGCTCGAGCCGTTTGACGAGCAGCGTCATCGTGGGCTGTGCAAGGCGCTCGAGCTCGGCCAGCTCGGTGATCCGCCGAGGACCGTCGCTCAAGGTGTTCAGCAGCCCGACCTCGGTGCGCGACAGCTCGCAGCCAATCTGGCTGACGAGTTGCCGGCAGAGCAACGCCGCGCGCGGAAGCAGCTGGCTCGACACATAGTCGATCCGGTCCGAGCGATCCATCTCAGGGACGACAACCGCGTGCATATCGCCAAACTATATTGCTTAGCGATACATTGTCAAGACCTTCGACGATCCGCCGGGGACCGCGCGCTACTCCTCGTCGAGTTCCTCGCCCACCGCCACCGGCTCGCGGATCTCACCGACCGCGACGAGGTCCTGCCACACGTACAACAGCGGCACCGTGAACCAGCTCGAGCACGAGACTCGCCAGTCGGTGAACTCGGGGCCGAACCAGAAGGCGTCCCAGTCGGGGTGCGAGTCGAACTCCATCGAGAACAGGAACTTGTACCGGTCGTCGCGCGAGCGGAATACCTCGTAGCGCTTGGCGCCGTAGCGCAGCGAGATCGGGGCGAGCTGCTGCAGCGCCGCCTCGATGTCGTCGCCACGAAAGCCCGTCGCGTAGACCGGAAGGTGAACGACGCCGGCCATCAGTTGCCGACCTCCGCCATGATCGCGCCCGGGCCCTCGGCCGTCTTGCCCTGGCCGGTCTCCGTCGCGCCGACGAGGATCGCGATCTTGCCCGAGTGCTTGTTCTCGTACATGAGCTGGTGCGCCTCGGCGACGGACTCGAACGGCATCGTCTTCCACAGCACCGGGCGGATCTTCGACTCGCGGATGAGGTCGTTGGCCTTCGTGCACTCCCACGCGTTGGCGAAATGCGAGCCGATGATGTTCTTCTGGCGCATCCACAGATAGCGCACGTCGAAGTCGAGCTGGAAGCCCGATGTCGCGCCGCAGATGACGACGTTGCCAAACGGCTTGACGACGAACACGCTCGTCGGGAACGTCGCCTTGCCGACATGCTCGAAGACGATGTCGGGGGCGTCGCCGAGGATCTCCTTGACGCGCTTGCCGAAGCGACGCATCTCGGCGAAGCGCGCCTTCTCCTCCTCGGGCGTCTCGTTGCCCGTGCGCATCATGCCCGCGAACTCGTTGCGGTTGATGAAGTCCTTGGCGCCCAGCTGCTTGACGAGCTCGCCCTTCTCGTCGCTGGAAACGACGCCGACGGCATCGGCGCCGGTCAGCGCGCAGAGCTGCGTCGCGAAGACGCCGAGGCCGCCGGCGGCGCCCCAGATGAGGACCTTGTGGCCGGCCTGCAGCTCGACCTTGTCGATCAGCATGCGGTACGCGGTGAAGTACGTCAGCCCGTAGGACGCCGCCTCCTCCCAGGTGAGGTGCTCGGGCTTGGCCAGCAGCTGCTGGGCCTGGACCTTGCAGAACTGCGCAAACGAGCCCCAGCTCGTCTCATAGCCCCAGATCTTCTGGCTGGGCGCCGCGAGCGGGTCCAGGCCATGGACCTCGACGTCCTCGTAGGAGGCCTGGTTGCAGTGGACGACGACCTCGTCGCCGACTTTCCAGCGCGTCACGCCCGGGCCGACCTTCCAGATGATCCCCGACGCGTCCGAGCCGCCGATGTGATGGTCCTCCTCGGGGTGATAGCGAAAGACCGATACGGGCTGTCCGAGCGACGCCCACACGTTGTTGAAGTTCACGCCGGCGGCCATGACGCGCACGATGACCTCGAACGCCTCCGGCTCGGGAACCTGTATCTCCTCGATCTGGAAGGCGTCCTTCGGTTCGCCCTCGCGCTCCTGGCGGATGACCCAGGCGGCCATCGTCTCGGGCAACTCGCCCGGCTCGGTGGCGACGCTGGAGACTTGACTGAGATCGACGGCCATCGGTGCTCGGTACCCCTCGTTCGCTTTGCGGACGGGGCAATCCTACGCGGCCGCGGCTGTGGGGAGCGGGCGGTAAGGGGTGCGTCGGCGCGCCGGCTGCTCAGGGACAGCTATTGCGATAGGGGATCTCGGTCACGTACTGATCCCACTCGGCTCGGCTGAGACCGGTACCGACGAGGTCGCAGACGAGGTCGCGCAGCTCGACCACGTCGCGCCAATAGATGTTGGTCCAGAAGCCGACCGTCCTGTCCGCATTGGCGATCGCGAGGATGCGGCCGTCGCGGCTGAACGCGACATCGTTGATCGATTTGCTCTGGCCCGTCAGACGCGCGAGCTGTTTGCGCGTGCGCGTGTCCCAGAGGCGCGCGGTCTTGTCGGTGCCTGCGGTGGCGAGAGTTTGTCCGTCGCGGCTGAATGCGACAGCGTTGACCCTGCCCGTGTGGCCTGTGAGGCGGTGAACCTGTTTGTGGGTACGCGTGTCCCAGAGGCGAGCGGTTCCGTCGCTGCCGGCGGAGGCGAGGGTGTGCGAGTCGGGACTGAACGCGACGGAGTTGACCGTGCCGATGTGGCCTGCGAGAGGGTAGGTTTGCTTGCGGGTGCGGGTGTCCCAGAGGACGATGGTTGAGTCGATCCCGGCGGTTGCGAGCGTGTGCCCGTCGCGGCTGAACGCGATGTCCAATAGCGGGCCGGTGAGCCCGTTGAAGCGGGCGAGTTGTCTGCGGGTATGGCTATTCCAGAGTCGGACGTTTCCGTCGAAGCCGGCGGTTGCAAGCGTATGGTTCTCGGGGCCGAACGCGACGGCGCTGACAGGGACGGTCCGCCCGGTTAGCCGGGCGATTTGCTCGTGGGTGCGGGCGTCCCAGAGGTGGACGGATCCGTCGAAGCCGGCGGTTGCGAGCGTGTGTCCGTCGGGGCTGAACGCGACATCGATCACGCGTCGGTGGTGGAGGACGGCGCGTTGTTTGTGAGTACGCTTGTCCCAGAGGCGGACGGTTCCGTCGTCGCCGGCGGTTGCGAGGGTGTCGCCGTCAGGGCTGAAGGCGACCACGCGCACAGGGCCTCTGTGGCCGCTGACGCGGGAGAGATGTTTGCGGGTGTCCCACAAGCGGGCGGTGCCGTCGTAGCTGGCAATTGCGACGGTGAATCCGTCGGGCATGATCGCGACGGCGGTGGCCGTGCTCTTGTGGTCGGCGAGGCGGGAGAGTTGCCTGTGTGTACGGGTATCCCAGAGGCGCGCGGTTCCGTCGATGCTGATGGTGGCGAGCGTGTGTGCATCGGGGCTGAACGCGACATCGGTGACCGAGTTACCGTGGCCCGTGAGACGTGCGAGTGGCTTACGTGTGCGGATGTCCCAAACGCGCGCGGTTCCGTCGGGGCTGCTGGTGGCGAGGGTGTGGCCGTCGGTGCTGAACGCAACATCGCCGTCGGGGCTGAGCGCCAGCGTGGGAGCCGGGCCGCCCCCGGCCCGTTGGATAAGGCGCCCGGTTTGCTTGCGGGTGCGGGTATCCCAAAGGCCGATTCCGCCGAAGTCGGCCGTCGCCAGGGTGTGTCCGTCGCGGCTGAACGCAATGCCGGTCGATCCCCCTCCGCGACCGGAGAGGCGTGCGATCTGTTTGCCGGTGCGAGTGTCCCAGAGGCGGATCCCGTCGAAGCCGGACGTCGCGAGCGTATGTCCGCGGGGATTGAACGCAACGCCGTTGACCGTGCGGCTGTGGCCGGTGAGGCGGAACAGTTGCTTGAAGGTGCGGGTGCCCCATAAGCGGACCGTTCTGTCTTCTCCAGCGGTCGCGAGGAGTCCGTCGCGGCTGAACGCGACGCCGGTTACAGGGCCGATGTGGCCGGTGAGGCGCGCGATCTGTCTATGGGTGCGGGTGTCCCAGAGGCGCGCGGTGCCGTCGGCACCAGCGGTCGCGAGCGTGTGGCCGTCGGGGCTGGCCGCGAGGTCGAGCACCGCGTCGTTGTGGCCGTGCAGAATCCCTACGACCGCGGGCCGTCCTGCGGCCCTCAGCGACTGGATGATGGCGCCGCGGGCCTCGGGAAGGCTGCGTTCTCGGTACGCCTCGAACGCGAGCAGAAGCGAAACGTCGGGGCGGTCGGAGAGCGGCCCTTGCGCCGCCGACGCCAGAGCAAGCGACGCTGCCGTGGCGGCCTGTCGCGGGTCGCCGCCGGGCTTCAGCGCCATCCCGGCTACCACCACGGTGATCGCGATCAGCAGCAGCGCTCCCGTGATCGAAGCCAGCACCCGCAGCAGCCGTTGCCTCTCACGCCGCCGCTCCTGGACCCTCCGAAGCTCTTCGCGCCTGCGGCTGATCCAGGGCACGAGGAACTCGCTCGTGATCTCGTAGAGGAACAGGTCGCGGCGGCGCTCGCGGCGGACGAGCTTGGACTCGCTCTCGAGTTGCTCCAGCGCCTGCTCGAGCAGCCGCAACGGAATGTCCTCTTCGGCCCGCACGCGCTGTATGAGGTCATCGGCCGAGATGACGTTGCGGGTGCCGGCCGATGTCACCATCTGACTGAGCAGGGCGACTGCCGCTTCGCGCACATCTGGCGTGAGCGCGTCGAGCGCCTCGCCGAGGTAGTCCTCGAGCAAACCTTGGACGCCCTTCTCCGCGAGCAGCGCCTCTGGGTCGTCGGGTGCCTGCCAGAGGCGCAGGCAGACCGTTTGGACTTCCGACAGGCTCAGGTCGCCTTGACCGAATCGCTCCTCCAGCGCGGCGCGCAGCCGCTCGGCCAGCGGCGGCTGCAGCTCGCGCGCGAAATGGCCGGGATGGCGCTCGAACGGACCGCGGATGATGCTCGGGAGTGCGTCAACCTGAGGCGGACCCAGCCGCAGCGCCTGGTCGACGAGCTCGGGGCTGGCCGCCAGCAATTGCTTGACCTTGCCCAGATAGTCCTCCCGAAACGCGAATACGAGCTTGACGGGCAGCGGCTCATGCAGGAGCTGGACGATCGTTTCCACGATTCGCTTGCGCGACGCGTGCGCATCTTCGCTCTCGAACAGCGTGAGGATCTCCTCGAACTGGTCGAAGACGAGCAGCGGCCGGTGAGTCGCGCAGGCCTGGCGCACGCGTTCCTCGAACGCCTCGACGGAGAGGACGAGCCGTGGCGCGTCGTCGTCCTCGCGCCCGAGTAGTGAGGGCGACAGCTGGCGGCCGTCATCGGAGACCGTGATCCGCTCGATCACGATCTCCTCGCCGGCGCGGGGCTGAACGCGCAAGCGCTCCGGATACAGCCCGCGCCCGGCCGCGGCCGGCAGCAGCCCGGCGTTGATCAGCGAGGACTTGCCGTTGCCCGAGTCGCCGTACAGGAGCACCCCGCGGTACACGGCGACGAGGCTCGTCAGCTGGCGCGTCTCGTCCTCGCGCTCGAAGAAGATCGCGTGGTCGACGTAGCGAAACGGTTGGATCCCGCGATACGGCGTCGCCGGGACGACGACGGGCGCATCCATCGACGTCAATGCGCGGGCCTGATCGTCCGTCGCGCTCCCGCGGGTAGGCCCAGTGGGGGTCGGGCGTGAGGCTATGGGGCCAGCTCCTCTCCCGTCACGCGTTCGTACAGTTGCGGCACGAACGACCAGACGTCCTGGGCGATGAACTTCACGTAGCGCCGCTGGTTGTGCCAGACGTCGAAGATCAGCGGATCAGGCCGGTGGTCGACCGAGTACATGTCGGGCACGATCGCCCGGTCGATACTCCAGCGCAGGGTCCTGAACAGCAGCCTCAGGTTGTAGTCCACCAGGCTGTAGCCGACGAACAGCGTGGTCCAGTCCGTCAAGCAGAGCTTCAGTCTCAGCGGGACCGGGTCGTATGGCTCCTTGTTGCTCATGCGCAGCACGAACTGGATGTAGTCCTCGTCGGTGATGACGAGCGTTTCCGGACGCGAGATGTCGCCGTGGATCTTGAAGATCACCGGGCTTTGCGGCGTCGGGTCGCGGTAGTCCGTCGTCGCCTCGAGGTGCGGCGTGTAGATCGCGACGCGCGGCTGCTTGCCGGCTGCCGTCAGCGCCATCTCGAACAGCTGGTCGTAGTTCGTCGTGATGACGAGCGGGAAGTCGAGCTGGGCGAGCGCGTGCAGCATCGGCGACGGCCGCCGGTCGACGTGCACCGCGGTGTGAACGGCGTCAGCGAGCTGGCGGCGCGAGCGCGCGATCTCATAGAACAGCGCCACTCGCTGCAGGTTGGCGACGTCCTCGCCCGGGAAGCGGCCCTCTAGATCGCAGTCGCGCGCGAGCTCACGGCTCAGGGCGGCGCCGAACGGCGGGCGCTGCGCCTTCGGGTAGTGAAATCGGGACTCCACGGGCGGCGGCGCATGCGCACCAGCTCCGAGGAAGAGGATGCACTGCTGTTTGCGCACAGCCTCGGCGACCTGACCGATGACGGCGCTGACGTCGGGCTCCGGCGCCACCACGCGTGCGAGCATAGGCGCCCGCAGGGTGAGGCGAGCAAGCCACGTGACCTATGTCACACGCGAGCTCGAGCCTACTGCCTCGCGCGCCGGTTGCGCCGGCGGCGCGGCGACCTCGCCGGCCGGCGGAGCCTCACGGACCTGGCCGCCGGCGAGCTCCGGTGAGATGAGCGCCCACGAGACGATCGCGCCAATCGCGGCGACGATCGCGCCGAGCAGCAGCCCGTGGCCGAGCGAGTCGACGAACTCGTGCGGCGTCGACGTCTGGCTGATGAAGGTGCCGAGGACGGCGACGCCGAAGGTGCCGCCGACCATCCGGCTCATCGAGAGGATCCCGGACGCGACGCCCGCCTTGCTCTGGTCGACGGCGTTCATCGCGGCGGTGCTCATCGGAGCCATGACGAGTGAGATCCCGATGCCCATGACGATGAAGCCGCCGAGCAGGAAGTCAAAGCTCGAGTCCACCCGCAAGAACGACTGCCACAGCAGCGAGCTCGCGACGAGCAGCAGCCCTCCCGTCATGAGCGGTCGCGGCCCGATCCGGTCGGTCAGCCGGCCCGCAATCGGCGCGACGACGATGACCATGAGCGTTGTCGGCAGGAAGCGCACGCCGGCCTCCAGCGGCGAGTACTTGAGCACCTGCTGCAGGTAGAGCGAGAGGAAGAAGAACATCCCGAGCATCGCGAACGAGACGATGAACGCGACGACGTTCGCTCCCAGGAAGGTCCTCGAACGAAAGAAGCTGAAATCCACCATCGGGACCGGCGCGCGCCGTTCGACGTAGGCGAAGGCAGCCAGCCCGGCGGCGGCGAGACCGCACAGCGCAAGCAGCCGCGGCGAACCCCAGCCCCACGAGGGCGCCTCGACGAGCGCGAGCGTCAGCGCCGTGACGCCGATCGTGATCGTGGTGACCCCCGCGATGTCGATCTTCGGTACGACGGTCTCGTCCCGTGATTCATGGGTCGCGAACAGGGTGACGACGATCGCGCCGGCGGCCACGGGCAGGTTGATGAAGAAGATCGACTGCCACGAGACATGCTCGACGAGGAGACCGCCGACGACGGGGCCGATCGCGAGCGCCAGCGCGCTCACGCCGGCCCACGTCCCGATCGCCTTGCCGCGCTCGTGCGGCGGGAACGCGTTGGTGATGATCGAAAGCGTCGCCGGCATCATCAGCGCAGCGCCGACGCCCTGGATCGCGCGGCCGCCGATCAGCCATGCCTGGCTCTGACTGAAGCCGATGAACGCGCTGCTGGCTGCGAACAGCACGACGCCGAACAGGAAGATCCGACGGCGGCCGAAGATGTCGCCGAGCCGGCCGCCCGTGACGAGCAGCACGCCGAAGGCGAGCATGTAGGCGTTGACGGTCCACTCGAGCCCTGCGGTCGAGGCGTGCAGATCGGACTGGATCGACGGCAGCGCGACGTTCACGACCGTGTTGTCGAGCATGACCATGAACAGCGCGAAGCACATCGCTGCCAGCGTCCACCAGCGGCGGTTGCCTTCGTTCAGTCGCATCCGCTCGGTCATCGCTCCCGCTCCTGGTGAAGTTCGTCGAGGATCGGTCGCAACGCTGCGGATAGCCGCTTGCGCTGCGCTGAGGACAGGGTGGCGGTGAAGGATTCGAGGCCGGTGAGCCTGGACTCGTCCAGGCGTTCCAGCGCTTGGTGGCCGGCCGGGGTGCAGCCCAGGCGCTTCATCCGGCGGTCCGCCCGGTCCTCCCGACGGGTGAGTAGCTCGCGTTCGACGAGCGCGTCAACGGCGCGGCTGGCGCCTGGAAGGGAGAGGTGGAGCTTCTCCGCAACCTCCTTGACCGTCAGCTCGTGGTCGGCGAGCGCATGCAGCGCCTTGACCTGCGTCAGCGTCAGTTCGAGCTCGTCGAAGATCGCGTAGGAGTCCGCGGTTCCGTGGGTCAAGACGTGGCGCCAGAGGGCGAGCAGCTCCTCGGCGAGGGCCTCCGCCGAGCCCACTTCGCGGGCTGCGGGCGGCGGTTGCGCGGCAGAAAACGATGCTTGCATGCACGCAAGTATTGCACAGGCGCATGGATAGGCTTGGTTCAGCGGTGCCCGACGGCGCGCTCAGGAACCGTGACTGAGCTGAGATGCACCACACGCAGGTCGAGGGGTGTTCCGGGTTTGTCGCTCTCACAGCCACAAACCGGGAACACCCCCCCGGACTAGAGGACCGCCTTGGGCTTGACGTGCTCCTTCTGGCCGCGCTTCAGCGCCTGCTGCTTCTTCGCCTTGCGCGCCTTCTTCCACGTCTTCCGGGCGCGCTTGGCGAGCTTCGCCGCCCGCTTCTCGAGCTTGCGGATCTTCTTGCTGGTCGTGTCGACGATCGATTCGAGGGAACTGTTGTTGGTAGCCATCGCCCTGGCGGTAGGCCCGCCACGCCGGCGGGCAAGCGTGCTACGCCGGTCCGGGCAGCTCACGCGAGCTGCGCTGGCGCAACGTCTTCGCCTTCGCGCTCCAGGTGTACAAGCGCTCGACGATCTTTGCCGGGCAGCACACGTCGTCGCCCTGGGAGTACCGCGGGGTGCGCAGGATCAACGTCGTGCCCGCGACGACGACGCTCGCGCGGTACAGGCGCTGCGAGCTGAAGACGGCGCGCAGCGGGCTGTCCTCGGCCATGCCGTCGGTGCTGAACAGGTAGACCGCGACGGCGCCCGCGACCCCACCGGTCTCGACGAGCACGACGGCATCCGAGCGGCCGTCGCCCGTGAGATCTGCGAACACCGTCTCGGGAGCGACCAGGCCGCCGTGCTGCTGGAACAGCTCCTTGATCGCGGGCGTCGTCCGCTCGTCTTCGAGCAGCGTCTTCTTGAAGAGCGCTTGCGGCGCGGACGGCTCGGCAGGCGATCCCGCGGAGTGCAGTAAGACAGCACCAGCGGCCAGCACAAGCGTCGCGACTGCGGCTGGACGGATCCGATGCCGGCGCATTGCGCGCATTGTCGCAAAGAGCGCCAATCCGCCGCTACGGCTGCAACAGACGATCCTTCGCGCTGACACGCGGCGGGCCCACCCGGATGCGAGCGCCCCTGATCGTTGCGGAGCTCGCCGAGACGGAGTAGACGCCCTCGGCCAGGTCGGCCTTCAACGATGCGGTGTCGCCGGGGTTGATCGGTGCCGTGCGCTGGTTGAGCTGATCGGCGCCGGCGATCAGCCGCTGGCTGCGCAACGTCAGTCGCTGCGAAATCGACGTCTGGTTTGACGCGATGAGCTCGATCGGTCCTGCGCCGAAACGCGACGGTGACACCGTGACCCGCGTCGGTGCGATCACGGCGCTGATCTGGAGCGTCGCCGGCGGCCGGGGCCGGTTGGCAAACTCTTCATCACCGCCGCAGGCGGGAGCGGTGATAGCCAGTGCGACGGCGACCCCGACGGCGGCCCATTGCATCGTGCGCTTGGCGTCGACCGGTCTCACCAACGAGGCAAACCTATCCGAGCGCGCACGGTCGCCGCCCGGCGCGCCGGGTTCAGTTCGGAACGTCGGTCGCCGCAAGCGCGGCGCGCTCCGCGTCCAGATCACGCAACGCTGCCTGGAGGCGCTCCCAGGATGCGCTCTCCGCGGCGTCGTAGACCCGGCCTTCGAGGCCGCGCACATCCTCGCGATACACCGTCCATGCGGTGCGCTTGCACGTATCGAGCTCGGCGATACGATGCTCGATCTCGGGCTGGGTGGCGAAGGTCGTCATCTCACTCCTGTGTCAGCCGATGTCCTCGTCCAGCTCAGACTACGGGCGGGTCCGGTCGGCGCTTTTTCATCCCGCGGCAAACGTGCTTGCATCGTGTCGGGCGCGATCGGCAACCTGCGGCGCATGGACCTGCTCGTCCAGCCGCTGGCGACGGCCGAGTTTCTCGTGCTCGACACCGAGACCAACGGGCGCGCCGGTGACGCCTGCGAGCTCACCGAAGTCGGCGCGGTGCTCGTCGGCGGCGGCGAGTTGCACGACCGCTGGGAGACGCTCGTCGCGGGCGCCGCGCCGCTGTCGCGCGCGATCCAGCGCTTCACGCAGATCACGCAGGACATGGTCGACGCCGCCCCGCCGGCAGAGTTGGTCCTTCCCGACCTCGCCGAGCAGTTGCATGGGCGCGTGCTCGTCGCCCACAACGCGGCGTTTGACCGCCGCGTGCTTCGCCAGGCATTCGAGCGGGCCGATCTGGGCTGGCCCGATCCGCCCACGCTGTGCACCGTCGCGCTCGCGCGACGCTTCGCCCCGCTCGCGCGCCAGCGCCGGCTCGCGGCGCTCGCCGATGCTCTCGGCGTCGAGTTCGAGACGACGCACCGCGCGCTCGCCGACGCCGAGACCTGCGCACGCGTCTTCTGCGCGCTGTTCGGCAAGCTCTGCGCGCACGCCGCGACGATCGCCGACGCGCTCGCCGCGCTGCGCCCGCCTCGCCGCGCGCGCTCGCCGCGGGCCGGGCGCACGGTCGTCCCCGGCGCGGTCAAGCGCCACCGGCCGGACACCGCCGGCCTGCCCGAGGAGCCCGGCGTCTACCTGTTTCGAAACGCCGCCGGGCAAGTGCTCTACGTCGGCAAGTCCGTGTCGCTGCGAACGCGTGCGCGGTCGCATTTCGCCACCTCCGCTCCGCCGGAGGGCTGGACCGAGCTGGCAGCCATCGTCGACCACCAGACGACGAACTCCGAGCTCGGGGCGCTCGTGCTCGAGCACCGGCTGATCCGCAAGCTGCGCCCTCCGGGCAACGTGATCCACAAGCACGACGACCCCTATGTCTACCTGCGCTGCCGCTTCGACATCGCCTACCCCGTGCTCGAAATCGCGCGCGAGCCGGCCGCGGGACGAGCGGTCACGATCGGCCCGCTGCGCAGCCGCGCAGCGGCGGTCGAGCTCAAGGAGCAGCTCGACTCGCTCTTCGGCCTGCGCCACTGCGGGCGCAAGCTGCGCCTGCGCCCGTGGCCGTCGGCCTACGGCCAGATGGGCCGCTGCCTGTCGCCATGCCTGAACGACCTCGATCCGAATCTCTATCGCCGTCGCCTCGACGAGGCGCTGGGCCTGTTCGGCGGCAAGGGCGACGGCGGCGTCGCGCTGCTCGCGCATATCGACGAGCAGATGCGCGCCGCCGCCGGCGAGCAGGCCTACGAGCGTGCCGCGTGGCTGCGTCGCCGCCGCGAGCGGATCGCGACGCTGGTGCGGACGCTCGACGGCGCGCTGGCGGCGACGCACGCCCGGCCGAGGCTGGTCCTGGCGCCGCACCCCAAGAAGGCCCAGCGCTTCGACGTCTTCTGGATTGCCGGAGGGCGCGTCGCCGACTGGTGCGCGTGGCAGGAGGTGGGCGACCTGCACGCCCGCACCGTCACCGCGCTCGCCGGAGCGAGCAGCCCGGGCGCGGTCGCGTGCCTTCCGACCGACGCGGTCGCCGAGGCGCGGATCGTGCAAACCTGGCTGGCGAGCCACGACGCCCCGGCGCTCGATCTCGATCCCGTGCCGGACGGCGACGCGCTGAAGCGGTTTACAAGCTCCGCGGGAGCGCTACTCACCGGCCCACGAGGCCAGCGTTCCGTTCTTGTCCGCTGCCCGGAGCTCGTTCAGGCCGCCGAGGGTCTCGCCGTCGACGAGGATCTGGGGAAAGCTCGTCAGACCCGTGAGGCTGGTCAGCTCGGCCTGGAGCTCGGGGTGCGTGCCCAGGTTGACCTCTTCGAAGGCGACGCCGCGCTTGCTGAGCAGCGAGGCCGCGTGGACGCAGAAGTTGCAGGAGTCGGTGGAGAACAGGACGACGTGGCGCGGCATGCCGGCAAGTATCGCTCAACTCGGATGGCCGGCCGTCTGGAGTGAGCCTCAGCAGACGGGCGGGCGGCCATCCGACTCGTCGCCCGAGGGCGGCGGTCAACCGAACGGCAGTGCGACGAGCTCGGCGCGTGCGCCTCCGTCGACGGCGAGCATGTCGCCGACGGCGGCCTCGCGGCGCACCAGCGCAAGCGCGATCGGGCCGAGCGTGGGGGAGACGACGGAGCTGCCGATGCGCCCGACGAGGCGCTCGCCGAGATGCAGCTCGCTACCTGACGGCGCCGGCTCGCTCAGCCGCAGGCCGCGCAGGTGACGGTTGGGCTTGCCGCGGTAGAACAGTCGCGCGACGGTCTCCTGGCCGACGTAACAGCCCTTCGTGAAGCTCACCGCACGGTCGTTGAGCGCGGCTTCCTGGGGGATCGTGCCGTCATCGAGATCCGGCCCGTAGCGCGGGCGGCCGCGCTCCACGCGCACGATCTCGGCCGCGGCCTCCGACACCGGCACGGCACCTGCCGCGACCAGGGTAGCCCGCACGGCCTCCCTGTCGCCGGCCTGACAGAGGACGTCGACGCCCCCGTCGGTGACGACGAAGCGCACCGCCGCGCCGCCGATCGTGGCTGGTGCGTGCGCGTGCTCGTCGGCCGCCAGGCCGGCAGGCGCGCCGGCGACCGCGCGCGCATCGGGCCCGATCAGCGACAGCAGCCCGCGCTGGACCGTGCGCTTGTGCAGTTCCACGTCATAGCCGATCTTGAAGCGCCGGACCATGTCGTAGAGCCCCTGGAGGGTCGGACGCTCGGTGTCGAGCTGCAGCTCGGGCTCGGGCTCGCCCGCATCGTCAACCGCCAGCACACGCAGATCGCCGAGCATCTTGCCCTTGTGCGTGAGAAACGCCGCATAGCAACCGGTTCCCGCCTGGAGTCCCTCGATGTCGTTCGTCACCTGACCGGCGAGAAAGGACGTTGCTTCGCCGCCGGTGAGCGCCAGCTTGCCCCGCTCGGATCGGTCAAGCAGGCCGCAGGATCCGGTCAGCGCCCGGTACTCGGGTGCGAGGTCTTCGGTCGTCGCCATGCTTCGAGGATAGACCCAGACCACATCGCGATCATCTAGCCTTGCGCGCCATGGCGCTCGCCGACACGTTCCAGAAGATCGTCGACTCGCTGCCCGACGACTGGACCGATCTGGAGCTGGACCTGCGCATCGCCGACGAGCAGCGCTATATCGACGCGGCGACCTACCTCGTCACCTCCAACGCCCAGCCCTACTCGAAGCACGACTGGCACTGGCGCCTGCTCGTCGCCCACCGCTTCGGGCACGCGGCGGCCGCGCCCACGGTACACGGGACGCTGAAGCTGCTCGACGATGCCGGCATCGACGGCGAGCTCGCGGTGCGGGAGGTCCGCTCCGGTCGTGTCGAGGTCACCCAGATGTGGGGACGCCCGCAGTCGGTGCGCGACGAGTTTCGTCGCAGCCGGGCGCAGTAGGCGGATGGCGCGCGTCGTCGCGCATGTTCCGGACCTGCTGTTCGGCTCCAAGGTGCAGGGGATGCTGACCGCGGGCGGTCACGACGTCGCGCTGGTGGGCAACGAGGCCGGCGCCCGCGAGCAGATCGAGGGCAGCGACGTGCTCGTCATCGACCTGACCGCCGACGACGTCGCCGGGATCGCGCTGCTCGAGGCGCTCAGGGCCGACGGCGCGGTCGACGACACGCGCACGCTCGCGTTCTACAGCCACGTCGACGCCGACGTGCGCACGCGCGCGCTCGACGCGGGCTTCGATCTCGTCGTCCCACGCTCGCGGATGGCCCGCGAGGGCGCGGCGCTCGTCGACAAGCTCGCCGGCTGAGCCCGCTCCTACGCCGACGAGCAGGTTTTGGCGGCGCGCTTGAAGCGGCCCTTGATCGAGCGTTCGGCGTTTTTTGTTCCTGCGAGCGTCAAGCGAACGAACGTGCGCGCCGAGTCCCCGCGGACCCGCCGCAGGATGCAGCGCGTCTGGGCGTTCGTGAAGCCGCCGCTGAGCAGGGTCGGGCGGATGACGCAGACCAGCAGCGGGTCGGCCAGATAGGCCGGGTCCGACGCGACGATCGCGTTTGAAAGCCGCTTGTCGCTGACGCGTTCGATCCGGCGCCGGTAGCACGCGGCCTCCTTGCGCGAGAGCCCGTTGGCCTGCAGGATCGCAAGGCGCTCCTGCTGGCTGTCGTACTCGGGGCGCTTGAGCTCGAGGGCCTTGAGCCGGTCCAGCCGCCACTGCCCGCCGCTCTTGCGCAGCGTCACCGTCGCGTTCTTGAATGCGTACTGCCCGCCGCTGGCGCTGAAATCCGCCTCGGCGTTGTCTCCGTCGACGCGCACGTCGGAGACGTCGACCGTCTCGGCTGCGAGCTCCTTGATGTTCGAGCGGCAGAACTTGCGGAAGCTGGCCGCGACGGTGCTCGACCCATAGGTCCCCTGGTCGAGGAACGCCCGCGTGTAGCCCGACGAGCAGGCCGTCGGGCTCTTGCTCGTCAGCGCCTTGCGCAGGCCGTCGCGGATCGCCGTCTCATCCTTGCTGGCGCCGCACGCGGCGACCGACAGCAGCAGCGGCAGCGCAAGGATGGTCCAGAGGGGCCGCGGCCGTCGCATACAGCAGCGACGATAACGCCGAACGCGGCGGGAACGTCCGGTTCAGGTTCAGTGCACGGCCAGGCTCAGCGGCCGCAGTTCCTCCGCGTAAGAGATCGAGTGGCGCTGAAGCTCGCCCGTCGGCGTCGTCTCGTATGCGCCCATCCGCCACAGCGGCGGGGAGTAGGCGTTGATCGTGATCGCCGGGCCGCCTCCGCCGTGAGCGACGCGATGGATGTCCGACGCGGCGAAGTCGATCGCCTCGCCGGCGCGCATGTGCCTGCGCACGGGCGGTCCGCCCAGCGAGAGTCGCTCCTCGACCACCACGCCTTGCGCGATGGCCAGCGCGCCGCAGGACACGTCATGGTCGTGAAAGCCCGTGTCGTGGTCGTCCATCCAGCAGATGAGCCAGACGGCGACGTGCTCGTCGCGCATCAGCTGCTCGTAGGTGCGCACCTCGGGATCGTGGTGAACGAGGTGGCGCCAGTCCTGCGGTGCAGCGGCGAGATCGGCGACGAGCTCTCGCAGTTCGTCGCGCGTGAGGTCGCGCCCGCGGCGCAGGTCGATCATGCTGCCACCGCCGGCGCCTCGCCGCGCAGCAGGCGAGCGACATTGGCGGCCACCATCGCCTCGCGCGCAGCCGGGCCGAGCAGCGACGGCGGCGGCGGGCCGACGACGGGCCGGTCAGAGCCGTACACGAGCTGGTCGATGCCGACGCAGCGCACGAGGGCGTCGATCGTCCGCACGCCGTAGGACGACGTGTCGTAGAAGAGTCCGGCGTCGGCGACGGCCTCGCTTGGGCCGCCGCGGGCGCCCAGGCGCTCGGCGTGCAGCGGAGCGCCGCCGGCGAGCAGCGCGAACACGACGCGCAGGCGCGGGTGTCGCGGCCGGCCGAACGCGACGAAGGCGTGCCAGGCGGCGTTCATGTCGGCGACGTAGCGCGTCATCGCCGGCCACCACGCGTGCGCATCGGACTCGACGTAGGCCTGTGGCCGCCACGGACCTGGGCCGGGATGAACGAACAGCGGCGCGTCGCGTGCCTCGAGGCGCTCGAGCAGGCCCTGGCAGCGATCGAGGCCCTCCGGGCCGCTGAGCGCGCCGGCCGGGAGCGAGATGCCGACGGCGCCGGCATCCAGCAGCGCGTCGACGTCAGCTGGCAATGGCGGGCGCAGCGACACCGCGCCCCAGACGCCGAACGGCCGGCCGAGCTCGAGCAGCCCGTTGTTGTGGGCCTTCAGCAGCGGCTCGGCCTCGGCCCGCGGCAGCGCCTCGATCCCGAGGGGACTGGAGATCGCCAGCAGCGCCCGGTCGACGCCATCGCGTTCGAGCAGTCCCAGCCGGGCGCCCGGATCGTGCTCGCGGTGGTCAAACGCGCACTCGGGCTCGTCGCGCAGGCGCAACAGCCAGCCGCCAGCGGAGCGGCGCAGAAGCGGTGGCTCGCGGCGCCAGGTCAACGCGGCGACGAGCGCCTCGGGCCAGAGGTGCTGGTGGACGTCGACGGTAGGCACGGCAGCCATAATATGCATAAACCCCATCAAGTTTGTAGAGATTAGCCCGAACGTGCGGATTTCAAGCTCCTGGCGTCTGGATGGGTATCGATCGCCGACAGCCGGCGGTTCACGTACAGTCGCCACGCATGATCGTCCGGCGCGCGGAGATCGAGGACGCCGAGGCATTCGCCGCTGTCGTGGCGTCGGTCGCTGAGGAGGACCGCTGGATCGCGGCGCAGCCGCCGGTCGACGTGTCCGAGTTCGCCCAGCGGGTGCGGTCCTCGATGGAGGGCGGCGATCTGTTCTGGGTCCTGGTCGACGGCGAGCGTGTCGTCGGGACGCTCGGGCTGCACGGCATGCGGGCGGCCGGCGTCAGGGCGGTGGGCATGTGCATCGTCGCCGGGTCGCGCGGAGCGGGCGGTGGCCGGCTGCTCATGGATGCCGTGATGGAGCACGCGCGTCGAGCGTCGCAACTGCACAAGGTGGAGCTCGAGGTATGGCCCGACAACGAGCGTGCGATCGCGCTCTACGCGTCCTATGGGTTCGAGGTCGAGGGCCTGCGCCGCGACCACTACCGCCGCAAGGACGGCTCGCTGCGCTCGTCGCTGCTCATGGCGCTGCTGCTGGAGGGGTGAGCGACGACATGGGTGACCTGGGCACCGGTGAAGCGCTCGACGCGCTTGGGAAGGTTGGCGGCGAGCCAGCGTGAGGTCGCGCCCGGCAGCGTCGCGACGACGACCTCGT
>Ga0307502_10000026_pt1 | contig 40196 bp, 37 predicted proteins | sample 16_S_MG_FD_201364 | JGI IMG/M metagenome (GOLD analysis project Ga0307502, IMG submission 201364) | Soil microbial communities from Populus trichocarpa stands in riparian zone in the Pacific Northwest, United States - 16_S | ecosystem: Environmental > Terrestrial > Soil > Riparian zone > Trees... | reverse complement strand
GGACGATCTCAGAACCGCGCGAACCCGAGTCCTCCGCAACCGCGACCGGGACCGCGTGCAGCGGCGTCGGCTCGCAAATGGGCTCACGCTCAGTCATTAGTCCAGATAGGCTCATGCCAGCCTCATCGGCAGATGGGTTACCTGGCGTGAGCACAATTCGGGCGAACGTGGCATGGCGAGGCGTTTTTCTATCTGTCGAAGAGACCGGCCTATCGATGGGACGACGGACGTCTTATCGAGGTGGATCGTCAGGAGATAATGGGGAAAGCGGGTCGGCATGAGCACCCTCGTCGTGATCGTCGTAATCGGACTGTGGTCGGTCGTCGTCCTCGTCGTGATCGCAGCCTGCCGGGCCGCCAAGCTTGGTGATGAAGCGTTGATGAGGGAACGCCTCGATAGCGGGCCCGTCGCCATCGAGGAGCCCGTCGGCGATCGGACTGCTTCCCGAGTGCGTGGCCTCGGTCGAAGCCTGGTCAGGCACCCGCGCTCACGGGATGGCGCCAGGACCTGCCCGCCCGTCGGCAGCGAGCGTTCGACACATCCGTAGACCCAGCCGCATGCCATTGATCGCCTGCCTTGCCGCCGGTGTGGTCGCGTTCGCGAGCGCCGCTCTCGGGAGCGAGGCTGCCGATGTCTAAGGCCCTCCCTGGCCGTTCTCGGTCATCGTGTCCGACAGTTGGAACGCTCGACGGCGTGCTCGGTTGGTCCGTGACCAAGATTCTTTTCTCATGGGCGCTAGACCAGCTGTGGCGTCGCACTCATCACCGCACTTTCGCCGCAGTGCTATTGCCGCGCAATCGTCCATCTGTCCAAACAGAACGATCCATCGTTAGGCGAATGTCGACCTATTCAGTGCATATCTTCAGCTGATATCGGGGAGGGCGAATCAGCATGGGCACGCTGCTGGTGATCGGCGCCGCTATCGGACTGTGGTTGATCGTGTTCGTCGTCGTGATGGCAGCCTGCCGGGCGGCGCAACTCGGTGACGAAGCGCTCAAGAGCTCGCCCGCACGGGCCTCCCGATCTGCACCTTCAACCTGACGGTCTGCCCGGCGATGCGAAGCCGGGCTCGGCTCGTGCTGACGAGGCGCGCCGTGACCGCTCCCGTGGTCTCGAAGCGCAGGGTGCCGTCGGCGGTGGATTTCGGGCGGACGGGCCGTAGCAGCGGACCGCTGGTCTCCCTGGCGGAGGGATCCGCTCGCACCCGGGTCCCCGCGACCAGGAGCGGCGCAGCATGCGCGATCGTGCGCTTGCCCTGGTTGATGACGCGCACGTGGACGGCGAGACGAGCTCGGTTGCGGCGCCGGCCCTGCCGCGTGAGCCCGCGATGAAGGACCGTCGACACGATGTGCACGCGCACGCCGCTTGCGCTTGGCCGGCGCTCTGTCGTCGTCGCCGTAGCAGTCGTCCCGGCGTACTGGGCCGAGCGTGCGGTGATCGTCGGTTCGCTCGTCGTGGCCGGCTGGGCCCTCGTCGACGTTTCGGCAGTGGTCAACGAGCCCGTCATGCTGTCGGTCGAATCGTCGCCCGTCAGCGCGGAGAGCCCGACGCCGAGCGCCACACCGGCCGCACCCGCTACCACAATCACGGCGATCAGCTTGGCCACGCCGCGAAACAACAACCGCAGCCTCACCTTCAACGGCATGCAATCCCGTCGTTATTTCGACTCTGGACAGCGGTGAACTGCCTCATCGGGCCAGGATACGGAGCGCCTACTGCGCAAGCGCCACCAGCGCGTCGACCCGCCGGTGGTCAGCGCGTTGACCGCGCGTCGGCGGTGATCGCGCCTGCCTCGTCGCCCCACGAGAACAGCGCGGACACGACGAATTCCTGCTCGCGGACATGATGTGCCACCTGGAACTCGAGGTGGACGTAGCCAACGTCGTCCGGCGTGAACACGTGCGTGCTGTAGTCGCGATCGCCTGACGCCTGACGGCGCTCGACCCCGCGCCGCCAGCCGGCGACGTCGTCGCTCGGGAAACCCCACGCGACGGCATACTCGTCGATCAGCTGCTGGGTCGACTCGGCGTCGCCGGGCGGAAGCTGGATCGTCAACCGGGTCGGATCACCACCACGAGCGCAGGCCAGCATCGCCGTCGTCTCCGCTTGTGCGTGGAACGTCCGCCCGGCCGGGAGATCCACCGTCACGTCGAACGGCCGGCGCAGTCCGTCCATCCAGATCCGGCTGTCACCGCCGGCCGTAGCGTCGCGCGTGGGCGCAGTCGCGAGGCCGAGCACGGCGCCGGCAGGCTCGGAGCGGGCCGCCCGCCATCCACCGCGCGTCGCAGGCGAGAGCTCTGGCGGCTCCGAGCTGAAGGTGAGGCGCCAGCCGACGATCGCCTTTCCCGCAAGCTTGCCCGCGCGCGCGATCAGCCTGAGCGGGCGAGCGCGCTTGGAAACGGGCGTTGCGACCATTCCCCTCGCCTCGTCCGGGTGATCCTGGACGAACGCGAAGAAGTCCGGGAGCGTGTCGTCGTCGATCAGCATCCAGCGGTTCGCGAACACGGCGATGTTGCCGTCGGCGACCGGAGTCTTGAGGGTGATCGCGAATCGCGGCAGCCGCGCGACGAACCTCAGCGGATAGCGCTTCGGGTAGGAGTCCGCGCCGGGCACGGACGGTGCTCCCCCGAGGGTCATGAGGTAGGTGAAGACGGGACCGATCGGCCGGCGGTGGTTGAGCAACTGGACGTAGAAGCGATCGATGATGTCGTGCTGCTCCCTGAAGAGCAGCGTCCGGTTCCCGCAATCGACGAGCGCGGTATCGCCGCGGCGGTGGCCGGCGTCGATCTGCTTCCACGCGGTCAGCGTGGCGACATCGATGATGCGCGCGCGGCAGAGCAGCTCGATCTCGGGGATTCCGCCGTCGAGATAGGCCTCGTGCATCGTCGCCGCGTCCTCGAAGATCTTCTTCTGCATCTCGAGGAACGTTCGCTCGTAGTAGCCGAGATCGCCGCCGACCTCCCTGAGCAGCCTCCGCGACGCCCGCCGCGATATGGCCTGCACGCTCCTGCGGGCGATGTTCGGGAAGAACCCGAGATCGCGGAAGGCCGCGTAGAACGCAGGACCGATCATTCCCGCCAGGCCGGCCCATTTGAGCTGCGGATTGTCGACGTACAGCCTGCCGTAGTACGCGTACACCGCTTCGATCACGCCCCGGTTCTCCTCGGCGCCGCGCTCCGGATCCCAGCGGTTGCGATCGATGCCGGCGCGCTCCGCCGCCCGGCTCAACCAGTGCTCCTTGATCTCGTGCGGGGTCTTGGTCAACGCGGCGGGGACTCCGTCGACCACGCGGGTCAACATGCTCGCTCCCAACGACTGCCCTGCGCCAGCGCCGTGTGCTGCAGCGTCCGCGTGCGGTCGGCGAGCGCTGAGAGCCCGAGCTCGTCCGCCGTGGCGAGTGTCTCCTCGACCAGCTCGAGCGCCTGATCGACGTCTCCCGGGCATCCGCGTCGCAGCAGCATGCTCGCCCACCCGTGCTTGGTGTGCGCGACCCACAGCGGCGACCCGATCCTGGCGTTCATCTCCAGCGCGTCCTCGAAGTGCAGGATTGCCCTGTCGAAGCGCCGCATCGTCGTCGCTAGGAGGCCGAGCGAACGCGACGCCGAACCCTGGCAGACGACTCCAAACAGCACGACGCAGCGATCGGCATACGCAATCAGCAGGTCGTAGAGCAGCTTTGCCCGCGCGGCGTCGTCCAACGCGACCGCGACCTCGCAGAGCATCAGGATGCTCGGAAGCCACAGCGCGTCCCGTGGTAGATCGGCGAACTCGGCGCCTGCGAGCGCGTCGAATACCCGGCGCGCCCGCTCGGTGCGACCGACCTCCACGTGCACATAGGCAAGCGTGCAGCGGTAGAACGCAACCTCCGGGAACCGCGCCGCGAAGCCCTCTAGGGCCTCCACGTGCTCATCCAACCGTCCCTGCTCGCGACGCAGCGCGAACATGTGACCTCCGTAGATCTCGGCGGCCGACTGCTCCCTGCTTTCGAAGCCCTTGGCCAGCGCGTCGTGCGCGAGCGCCTCGAACTGCTCGATGCGCCCTGAGAGGTGCGCGTTCTTCGCCGCGGCGCTGGTCACCAACCAGCCGGAGTAGCGATCGAGCGGCGTCTCCAGGCGCTGCAGCTCGGCGACCTGGTCGCGCACGGCCTCGATCTCGCCGAGCTCGAGCAGGTGCGCGATCAGCCAGTAGTGCGCCGTGATCTGCAGGCGACGGTCGCCCACCTCTTCGGCCGAGCGAGCGAGCTCCGCGGCGGTGGCGACGCATTCCTGAAGATTGTCCGGCCCGCGCATCGACCAGTGGGTCATCGCGAGCACGAAGGTGAGCGTTCCCTTGTCGTCGATGCGCCGGGCCATCTCAAGCGCCTGGCGCGCGAGCTCCGGCTTGCGAAACTCGACGCCCCTGAAGGCGAGCGCGGCCGCCAGGCGGGCCATGACCCGCGCGCGAAGCGATCCGTCCTCGTCGCCGAGGCAGACGAGCGCGCGCTGCAGCAGATCCACGAGCACGGGCTGGGTTTCCGCTGCACCCAGCTCGAACATGAGCCGGCCGCCGAAGCCAAGCGCCGCACGGGCCAGACGCGACGCATCGCCGAGCCCCTCAGCCAGGTTGGCGGCCCGAAGGCAGGCGTTGCGTGCCTCGTCGATCTCGCCCGTATCCCAGCGCGCCGAGCCGAGGGCGAGCAGCAGCTCGCAGCACTGTGCATCGTTGCCCTGCGGCACGGCGTTCAGCCCGCGCTCGAAGTAGGCCGCAGCCTCTTCGTAGCCGAGGCGAGCGGCTAGGCCCTGTCCGGCCGCCAGCGCGTAGGCGGCGGCCTTCGCGCCCTGACCGTCGGCGGCGGCTTGCGCGAAGTGATGCGCGAGCGCTTCTACGTGCGTTTCCGGGTCGTCGAACGATTCGAGCGCCTCGCCCAGCCGCCGGTGAAGGCGCATGCGACGGACCGATCCGAGTGCGTCGTAGGTCGTCTGGCGCACGAGCGCGTGGACGAAGGCGTAGTTGCCATCGTCGGTCTCGGTCAGCAGTCTCCTCGCGACCGCGTCCTCCAGGGCGGGGAGCAGCCCCGGATCCTCGCCGAGCACGCGCTCGAGCAGCTCGAACGAGAAGCTCGGCCCCGCCACGGCGGCCACGTTGAGCGCTTGCACGGCGACGCTCGTGAGGCGCGCGACGCGGTTGTGGATCAGCAGCCGAAGCCGCTCGGGCACGGCGAGCTCCGCCGACTTCAGATCTGCGGCGCCCGGCTCGCCGGCGCGGGCGATCGTGCCCATCTCGACCATGTGCGCGACAAGCTCGCAGAGGAAGAAGGGGTTGCCCGCGGTCTGCTCCTGCAACACGCGCACGAGCGCGCGGCGCTCGGCGGGGGCGTGACCGACGGCCTCGAGCAGCCCGCCGATCGCAACGTCGTCGATGCCGCCGATGCTTAGGTGCTCCGTGTGCGGATCGCGGTGCAGGTCCTCGAGCATCCGGCCCAGCGGCTGGCCCGGGGTCAACTCCGTGTCGCGATACGTGCCGAGCAGCATGATCTGCAGCGGACGCTCCGAACGGATGATGTGACGCAGCAGCAGCAGCGTCGGGTTGGTCGCCCAGTGAAGGTCGTCGAGGACGAGCAGCACGCGCTGCTCACGTGTCGCCGCGGCGAGCAGGCCCACGACGGCCTCGAAGAGCGCGAAGCGCTCCGTTTCCGGGTCGCCTCGCAGCGGCTCGCCCAGCGTGTCGAGCTCCGGCAGGAGCCTGCCGATCTCGGGGGCCAGTCCGCCGAGCTCGTGACGGAGTCGTTCCGGCGCGATCTCTCGCGCGTAGGGACGCAGCGCTTCGACGAACGGCTGATACGGCACGGCGAGGTCTTCGTCGCATCGCCCGTACAGCACCAGCGCCCCCTGCCCGCGCACGGCTTCGGCGAGCTCGCACGCGAGGCGCGTCTTGCCGATGCCGGCTTCGCCGGCCACGATCACCGCGGCGCCTGCGTCGCTGGACACTTCATCCCAGCGGCCGCGCAGATACGCGAGCTCGGGCTCGCGGCCGAGGAACGGCGCGCCGGCGGGACGCCGCAGAGCGCGCGGGAGCAGGAACTGCATCCGCGCGGGCGGGGCGGTCTCGGGGGCCGCCTTGCGTTGGGCTGCGGGCAGCTCCGTCGTTACGTGCGAAAGCGAGTGCGAGTCCAGCAGCGGCGATTGATTGAGGATCTGGGTCTGCAGCACCGCGAGCGCCGGCGCGGGTTCGATCCCCAGCTCACTGTCCAGGCGCGCCCTCGTGCGCTGGTAGGCGTCCAGCGCGTCGGCCTGGCGCCCGCAGCGATACAGCGCGAGCATGAGCTGTCCGACGAGCCGTTCGCGCGTCGGGTAGGTGTCGACGAGATGCTGCAGCTCGCCGACCAGCACCATGTGCAAGCCACATGAGAGGTCGGCCTCGATGCGCAGCTCCAGCGCCGCCAGACGCTGTTCCTCCAGCCGCTCGATCTCGGCCTGTGCGAACGGCTCGAACGCCAGCTCGGCCAGCGGCGGGCCCCGCCACAGGGCAAGCGCCTCACGCAACAGGACCGCCGTGTCCTCGGGCCGCCCCTCGCCCAAGACAACGCGCGCATCCTCGACGAGGCGCGCGAAGCGCTCGGCGTCGAGCTCGTCTGGGCGCACGCGCAGGCGATAGCCGGCCGGGGTCGTGACGAGTGCCTGCGGATCGGACAGCGCCTTGCGCAGCCGCGAGATGTGGACCTGCACCGTCCTCACCGCGCCGTCGCGGGCATCGCCACCCCACAGCGCGAGCGCCAAGCGCTCCGCGCTCACCGCTTCGTTGGCGTGCAACAGCAGAACAGCCAAGACCGCGCGCGGTTTGAGGCCCCCCAAGGGCACCAGACCAGACTCGCCGCGAACCTCGAATGGTCCGAGGATCCGAAACTCCATTTGTGCAACATAACTCGTATTAGAGTGGGCGGGAACTTCCTGTGACTGATGTCACAGACACCTGGCGGTGGCAATGCTGGAGGCAATCCGCCGCCGTTTTGGGTGCGATCAGGAGCGGCGGCGCACGACGTTCAAGATGCGCGGCAGCCCGCTCACGAGCAGCGCCGCCACGGGGCCGGTCGGGCCGACGCTGCCGTCGTCGCGCACCCGTAGCGGCGAGCGCGGCGGGCGACGAAAGAAGTACCAGCGCAGGTTGTCCAGGGTCCGTGGCAGCCAGAAGAGATCGGGCTCCCTGAGCTTCCATACGTCGCAGCGCGGCGCCGGCGAGCCGCTGCGCTCGAGGATCGCGTTGACGGCCCGCCGGGCCGCCTCGTTGGCGCCCTCCATCGTGGCCAGATCGGTGTGGGTGCGCACGAAGTCGGAGGCCAGGCAGAGGTTGGCGATCCGCGTGGCGGCCTCGGGGCGATCCGCCCACGAGCCCTTGGTGTTGACGAGCAGCGGCTCGAGGTTCGTCACGGACGTGGGGTTTGGAAACTCGATCGCAGGATCCAAGAACCAGCCCACGACGTTGTCGTCGCGCAGCACCTCGTTGCCGGGTTCGTTGAGATGTTCCTTGAGCTGGCTCCAGACCTCGGCGCGGATCTCCTCCGCGGTGGAGTGCTCGGCGACCTTGCCGGTCCGCCGCGACGGCCGCTGCCACTCGGAGATGTCGACGGACAGGATGCCCTTGACGCGACCGTCGGCGTAGCCGTCGAAGTCGACTCCGTCCCAGAACTGCGCCTGCGAGATCGACGTGAGCGACCAGTCGGAGTCGATGTAGATCGCGTGGCCATGGACGAGCGAGACGTCCTCGCGAAGGTAGAACATGATCCCGTTCATCCAGCGGGTGACGAGGCGATCGAGCTTCTCCAGCGCCGGCTCGGCCGCGCGCATCGCCGGGCTGACAAGCAGCCGCAACTGCTCGACCGGCAGCGCGGCGATGTAGTGGTCGGCACGCACGGTCTCGGTGCTGCCATCGGACAGCGTGATCGTCACGCCTTCGATTCGCCCGTCGACGCAGTCGATCCCGGCCACCGGCGCGTTGAGGCGCAGCGTCACGCCTAGGCGCCGCAGGTGCTCGACCCAGGGGCCGATCCAGGCGTCGCTGGTCGGCGCGTTCAGCACGCGATCGACGTCGCCCTGCGCGCGCGTGAGGTCGAACAGCAGCTGCAGCAGGATGTAGCCGCCCGTGCGAGCGCTCATCTCCCTAGCGCGCGCGGCCACCAGGCTGCGCGTGAGCCCGTCGGCGAGGAACTTGCCGTACTTCTCGCTGCGCTGCTCGGCCTTGCTGAACTCCCACCAGCTCTGCTGCTCCCACTGGCCGAAGCGGCGCTTTTCGCAGCTCGTCATCAGCGCCAGCAACCGCTCGAAGAACCTCAGCTGCTCGTCCGCCGGGATCCCGACGTCGTGCGCCCAAGAGACCAGGAAGCGGTGCAGGGCGGTGAGATCCTCCAGCGTCCGAGGTGCGTTCGCGGGGCCGACGAGCTCGTTGCGACCTTCCGCCTGCGCCAGCAGCAGCCGCGTCGTCCCCACGAGGTTGTCGGCGGCGCCGCCGTCCCGGCCAGCGACGGGGATGCGGCGCATCGTGTCCGGCAGGTGGCGATAGAAGCCCGGGAAGAAGCGAAAGCCGTGTTCGGCCGGCAGCTCCGCCCTGCCGTCGCGACCCGAGCCCGGCACCGGCATGCTGCGCGCTTTGCCGCCAGGCTCGCCGCGCTTCTCGTACACCGTCACCTGAAATCCCCGCTCGGCCAGCTCGTGCGCAGCGCTGAGTCCAGCGACACCGCCGCCGAGAATTGCCACTGTCGTACTCACCGCCACGAAGATAGGGTAAGGGCCAGGGAAGGCCAACGTCGGCGCTCAGCTGGCGCCCGCTTTCATCTCCTGTTGCCAGCCTTTTAGTCGGCTGCAACTCGGCGTCCGCATCCTGCGCGGAGATGAATGCCTGCCAAGACATAACGAAGGCCGATCGCGAACTCGTCGCGCTTGTCGGCTCCGCCCGCGCCGGCGACGATGTCGCGTGGTCGCGCCTGGTCCGTCGCTTCGACCGGATGCTGCGCAGCATCGCCCGGTCCTACCGCCTCGCGCCGAGCGATGTCGAGGACGTCGTGCAGACGACCTGGCTGCGCCTGTTCAGGAATATCGAGCACGTCCGCGACCCGACTGCGATTGCGGGCTGGCTGGGGGTGACCACCCGGCGCGAATCGTTGCGGGTGCTGCAGACGCCGGTGCGCGAGCACCTGACCGACGACCCCTACCGCGGTCAGCAGAGCAGTTTTGACGGCCCGGAGACCGAGCTGCTCGAGTCCGAGCGCCGCGCCGCCCTCACCCGCGCGGTCGCCTCGCTTCCGGACCGCCAGCGGCGGCTGATGACGATGCTCGCACTTCAGACCACCCCCGATTACGAGCACATCAGCACGACGCTGGCGATGCCGATCGGAAGCATCGGACCCACACGGGCCCGCAGCATCGCCCGCCTGCAACTCCATCCGGAGCTGCAGAGCCTGCGCAGCGCGGGCTGAACCAGCCTGCCTGGCTGTCAGCCCGCGGCGCGCGAGGCCGTACATGCTCATATGAGACGCACGCTCGTGGCGCTGCTCGCGCTGGCCCTGCTCGTACCGGCCGTGGCGGCGGGGCAAGGATCCAAGACGAACGCCCCGCCGGGCAACTCGGCGATCGACGAATACCTCGAGACGGTGCCCGGCGCGAGCGGGAACGGTGTTGTACGCCCCCCGGCGGCCGGCGGCGGGACCCTGACCGCCGCCGAGCGAGGCCGGCTCGAGCAGCTGGGGACCGATGGCAGGACGCTTGCCAGGATCGTCGAGTCGACGTCCCCGCCGCCGGCGTCTGGGACGACGTCCCCAGCGCCGAAGAACCACCGACCAGCGGCCGGCGTGGTCCGGTTGCCTGACCCGAAGGGCCACGCCCCGCTCGGCGCGGTGCTCGGCGTCGCCGAGGGCGACGGCGGGATGGGACTGCTCCTACCGGCGATCCTGCTCGCAAGCCTGCTCGCGATCATCGGGCTGGTCCTGCTGCGCCGCCGCTCGTCATCTTGAGTCGCACTCCGCTTGCGGGCGCCGTGGTGGCCGCGAGCCTCGCTGCGATGCTGCTCGTCCCCACAGCCGCTCAGAGCGCCCGCCCGCTGCAGCTCGGCTTCCTGGATTCCGTCTATACGTCTCCCGATCCGGCGGAGCGCGCGGACTGGCTGAGCCGCAGCGTCGACTCCGCGGCCGACATCCTACGAGTGCAAGTTGCCTGGCCCGTCCCCGACACGCCGGGCCGGCCGGCAAGCTTCGACGCCACCAACCCCGCCGACCGCACGTACGACTTCTCGAGCGCCGATGCGGCGATCAAGGACGCCACCGCGCGCGGGCTGCGGGTGCTCTTTTCATTCTCCGGTGCCCCGCGCTGGGCGGAGGGGCCGAACCGTCCCGCCGGCGCCCCGCGGGGCAGCTGGCGACCCGATCCCAAGGCGCTGGAGGACTACGGCACGGCGCTCGCCAAGCGCTACTCGGGCAGCTTCCCGGACCCGCTGCAGCCCGGCGCGTCGCTGCCCCGCGTCGACGCCTTCCAGGTCTGGAACGAGCCGAACCTCGACACCTACCTGACGCCGCAGTGGCTCGGCGGGCGTACCTTCGCCCCCGCCCACTACCGGCGGATGCTCAACGCGTTCTACCGCGGGGTCAAGTCGGTGCGAAGCGATGCGCTCGTCGTCACCGCGGGCACGGCCCCGTTCGGCGATCCGGGGTCGGGCGGAGATCGCATCATGCCCGCGCGCTTCGTGCGCGACATGCTCTGCCTGCGGCGCACGCGCGGTACGGCCTGCGCTGCGCCGGCGCGCTTCGATGTGCTCGCGCATCATCCCTACTCGGTTGGATCGCCGAGCCGTCGAGCGCTGAACGCCGACGACGTTTCGATCCCCGACATGGGCAAGCTCACGGCGCTGCTACGAAAGGCCGAGGCGACCGGGCGGGCGCTTCCACGCAAGCGCCATCGCCTCTGGGTGACAGAGGTCTCCTATGACTCCTCGCCGCCCGATCCGGACGGCGTGCCGGCCGCCGTTCACGCGCGCTTCGTCGCCGAGACGCTGTACCTGCTGTGGCGCCAGGGCGTCGACACGATCACGTGGTTTCAGATCCGTGACCAGGCGCCGGAGCCGAGCTACGCGGCGACGAATCAGTCCGGCATCTACTATCGCGACGGGCAGGAAAAGCCCGCGCGCCAAGCGTTTCGCTTCCCGTTCGTCGCCGTGCGGGAGCGCCGCGGTGTGGTGCGCGTGTGGGGGCGCTCGCCGGTCGCCGGGAAGATCGTGATCGAACGCCAGACGCGGTCGGGGTGGCGGGCGCTGCGGACGCTGCGCGGCGCAGCGCGCGGCACGTTCCAAGCGCTCGTGCGGGTCGCGGGGACGGCGACGCTGCGGGCACGAAACGGCGACAACGGCGAAACAACCATTTCTTGGCGCATCGTGCGAAGGGACCCGCTATAACCACTTGATGGAGCGCTCCTGGAGACGGCGGACCAGGGGTGCGTGGCTCGCCGCGCTGGTTGCGCTTGGCGTCTGCGGCGCCGTCGCATCGGCCGCGAGGCGCGAGGGCACGAGTGGCCCCGACCTCGTCAAGGGCACGGCGCGCGCCGACAGGATCTTCGGTTTTCAGGGCAACGACGCGATCATCGCCGGGGCGGGCGGCGACACCGTCGAGGGCGGCAGCAACGAGGACAGCATCGACGGCGAGGCCGGCGATGACACGCTGCGCGGCGACGGCCGCGACCGCAAATGCCTGCCGGGGGCGACCTCGGAGCGCTACTGCACCCTCGTGCTGGCAAGCGGCGCCGGCGACTCGATCGACGGCGGCGCCGGCGATGACGCCGTCAGCGGCCAGGACGGCGCCGACAGCGTCAGCGGCGGTTCGGGGCGCGACCGCGTCAGCGGCGGCAGGGGCGATGACAGCGTTCGCGGCGGGTCCGGACGCGACATCGTCAATGGCGGCAGCGGCGCGGGCCGGGACGTCGTGCTCGCCGACATGGTCGATGTCGTGGCCCCGAACTGCGAGCGGATCTTCCGACGCTGAGGTCGCCGCGGGCGTTGCTAGCCTGCGGCGCGTGCCCACGACGCTCGCAGATCTGCCGCTCCTCGCCTCAGGCAAGGTCCGAGAGATGTACGACCTCGGCGACCGCCTGCTGATGGTCGCTTCGGACCGGATCTCGACCTACGACGTCGTGCATCCGACGCCGATTCCCGATAAGGGCAAGGTGCTCACCGCACTGTCGGTCTTCTGGTTCGAGCACACCGGCGAGCTCGTTCCCAACCATCTCGCGTCGGCGACCGAGGGCGTGCCCGACGAGGTGCGCGGCCGTGCGCTGTCGGTGATGAAGCTCGACATGCTGCCCGTCGAGTGCGTCGTGCGCGGCTACCTGACGGGCTCGGGCTGGAAGGACTACCAGGCGACGGGTGCCGTGGCCGGGATCACGCTGCCGGAGGGCCTGCGGGATTCCGAGAAGCTGCCTGAGCCGATCTTCACGCCGTCGACGAAGGCCGACGTAGGCCACGACGAGACGATCGACTTCGAGCGCGCCGCCGAGCTCGTCGGCGACCGCGCGGTGATGGAGCAGCTGCGCGACCTGTCGATCGCGCTGTACACGTTCGCCGCCGACCACGCCGCCGCCCGCGGGGTGATCCTGGCCGACACGAAGTTCGAGTTCGGAGTCGACGCCGGCGGCGTGATTCGCGTCGGCGACGAGGTCCTGACGCCGGATTCGTCGCGCTTCTGGCCCGCCGACAGCTACGAGATCGGGCGCGCGCAGCCGAGCTATGACAAGCAGTACGTGCGCGACTGGGCCGCAGGCACCGGCTGGGACAAGTCGCCGCCCGCGCCGGCGATCCCAGACGACGTCGTCGCGGGCACGCGGGAGCGCTACATCGAGGCCTACGAGAAGATCACCGGCGAGCCGTTCGGCGCCTGGCTGGAGCGCGTCGCGTGAGGGCGCGCGTGCTCGTCCGCCCCAAGGCCGGGATCCTCGATCCGCAGGGCGTCGCCGTCGAGCGCGCGCTGCCGGCACTGGGATTCGAGGGGGTACAGGACGTCCACGTCGGACGGCTCATCGAACTCGACGTCGAGGACCCGTCCCAGCTCGAGGCGATGTGCCAGAAGCTGCTCGTGAACCCGCTCGTCGAGGACTACGAGATCCTCGATGGCTCATGAGTGATGCGTGTGATGCGGTAGCGTATGCATCATGCGCACCACAGTGACGATCGACGACGAGTTGCTGGAGGCCGCCAAGCGGCGCGCTCGCCTTCGCGGTCTGACCCTGGGCGGGTTGGTCGAGGCCGCCCTGCGACGCGAGTTGGCGCTGGCGGACGAAGCGCCCGCTGCGCCGGAGATCCCGGTGTTCAGGGGCGGTACCGGTCCACGGCCTGGCGTGGACCTCACGTCCAACCGCGCGCTGTACGAGCTGCTCGACGAGGGTCTCGAGCTCGACAAACGGCGTTGAGCGCGCTGATCCTCGACGTCAACGTCGTGCTTGGCGCCCACCGCGCCGACCACCCTCACCATGCCGCGCTGCGCCGTTGGCTGGAGGCCGTGGTCGCAGGTACCGAGCCGTTCTCGGTCCCCGTGGTCGTGTGGGCGTCGTTTCTGCGCTTGGCGACAAACCGCCGCGCCTTTACGGTGCCCACGCCACTGGCGGAGGCATTCGCCTTCGTCGAAGCAGTATGCGCGCAACCCCGCCATCTGCTGCTCGGACCCGGTCCGCGCCACCTCGGACTCCTGCGGCGCGTCTGCGAGGAGGCCGACGCGACGGGAGACCTCGTCCCCGATGCCGTCATCGCTGCGATCGCGCTCGAGCACGGCTGCGCAGTGGCGAGCCTCGATCGTGACTTCGCGCGCTTTGAGTCGATCGACCACGTCGTGCCTCGCTGAGCGCGGATGCGCTTCGGGGTCATCCGCTTTCCGGGCTCGTGTGACGAGGTCGATGCCGTGCTGGCCTGCGAGCGGGTGCCCGGCGCCAGCGCGCAGCTGCTGTGGCACGGCGACGCCGACCTGCAGGGCGTCGACGCGGTGATCGTGCCCGGCGGCTTCTCCTACGGCGACTACCTGCGCGCGGGTGCGATCGCGCGCTTCTCGCCGGTGATGGCGTCAGTCACCCGCTTTGCGGGCAAGGGCGGGCTCGTGCTCGGCATCTGCAACGGCTTTCAGGTCCTCTGCGAGGCGGGGCTGCTCCCGGGCGCGCTGCTGCCCAACGATCATCTGCGCTTCCGCTGCCGCCAGGTCGATCTCGAGGTCGTCCATGCCTCGATGCCGTTCACGGTCGATTGCGGCCCCGGCGAAGTGCTTTCGATACCGGTCAAGCACACGACGGGCTGCTACTACGCGCCACCAGACGTACTGCACTCCCTCGACGCACACGGGCAGATCGTCCTGAAGTACGCGGCCGGGCACAACCCCAACGGGTCCCTGGGCGACATCGCCGGCGTGCGCAACGCGGCCGGCAACGTCTTTGGGCTCATGCCCCATCCCGAGCACGCCGTCGATCCGCTGACCGGATCGACGGACGGGCTGAAGATCTTCACCTCGATGGCCCATGCGCACGGTTGAGCGGGCGGTCGCGCTCGGGCTGACGGAGTCGGAGTTCGAGCTGATCTGCGACAAGCTGGGGCGTGATCCCAACGAGGTCGAGCTCGCCGTCTTCTCGCTGATGTGGAGCGAGCACTGCGCGTACAAGCACTCCAAGAAGCTGCTGCGGTCGCTGCCGACCGAGGGGCCGCGGCTGGCGCTGGGACCGGGTGAGAACGCCGGCGCGGTCGATGTCGGCGACGGGCTGGTCGTGGCGTTCAAGGTCGAGTCGCACAACCACCCGTCGGCCGTCGAGCCGTTCCAGGGCGCGGCGACGGGCGTCGGCGGAATCCTGCGCGACATCTTCGCGATCGGTGCGCGCCCGATCGCGGTGCTCGATTCGCTGCGCTTCGGCGAGCCTACGAGCGCCCGGTCGCGCTATCTGCTCGATCACGCCGTCGCCGGGATCGGCCATTACGGCAACTCGATCGGCGTGCCGACCGTGGGCGGCGAGGTCTACTTCGAGGCGCCCTACGAGCAGAACTGCCTGGTCAACGCGATGGCGCTGGGGCTGGCCGCTTCGGATCGGTTGATCCGCAGCGCGGCTTCGGGCGTCGGCAACGCCCTCGTGCTGTTCGGCGCCTCGACGGGGCGCGACGGGATCGGCGGCGCCTCGGTGCTGGCCTCGGCGCAGCTCGACGAGAGCGATGCCGACAAGCGCCCGACGGTGCAGGTCGGCGATCCGTTCGCCGAGAAGAAGCTGCTCGAGTGCTCGCTGGAGCTGCTCGAGCGCGGGCTGCTGGTGGCATTGCAGGACCTGGGCGCAGCGGGGCTCTCGTCGTCGTCGGCCGAGATGGCGTCCAAGGGCGCGGTCGGGCTGGACATCGATGTCGCCAATGTGCCGCTGCGCGAGTCCGGGATGGAGCCGTGGGAGATCATGGTGTCCGAGTCCCAGGAGCGGATGCTGTGCGTTGTCTTGCCGTCGCAGGTCGACGAGGTGCTCGCGGTCTGCGAGAAGTGGGAGGTCGGCGGGACGGTGATCGGGACGGTCACCGATACGCGCTCGCTGCGGGTGTTCAGCGGCGAGGAATTGGTCGGCGACATGCCGGTTCCCGCGCTGGTCGACGACTGTCCGCTGTATGACCTCGTCGTCGAGCGGCCTCGTGGCGCGCTGTATCCCGCGCCGTTGCGATCGTTGTCCGAGAGCGTGACGGATCCACGCGACGTGCTGCTCGCGCTGCTGGCCTCGCCGAACATCGCCTCGCGCCGGGCGCTGTTCGAGCAGTACGACTGCATCGTGCAGTCGCGGACCGTGCGCCGCCCCGAGCAGGCCGATGCGGCGGTCCTCAGGCTGCCCGGGGGCGGCGCGATCGCCGTGTCGATCGACGGATCCGGCCGGCGCGTGGCCGCCGATCCGTACACCGGCACCCTGGAGGCCGTGCTCGAATGCGCGGCGAACCTCGCCTGCGCGGGCGCCGAGCCGCTGGGCCTGACGAACTGCCTGAACTTCGGCAACCCCGAGAAGCCGCACATCGCCTGGCAGCTGACGGAGTCGATCCGCGGGCTCGGCGACGCCTGCCGCGCGCTGGACGTGCCGGTCGTCGGCGGCAACGTCTCCCTCTACAACGAGAGCGCCGACGGCCCGATCTACCCGACGCCGGTGGTCGGCATGGTCGGCGAGCTGCCGGATGCGGAGCGGGCCGGGCGGTCGGGCTTTCTGCGCGCCGGGGACGCGGTCGGCGTTGCGGGGCCGTTCCGGCCGCGGCTGGCAGGGTCGGAGCTTGCGAAGCTGCGCGGCGAGGCGCTGCCTGACGGGTTGGAGGCCGTGGACGTCGCCGCGCTGCGGGCCGCGCAGGAGGCGATCCGCGACGCGGTCCGCGCGGGCGAGCTTTCCAGCGCGCACGACGTCGCCGAGGGCGGGTTTCTGGTTGCCGTTGCGGAGGCTTGTTTGGCCGGCGGTGTCGGCGCGGCGCTCGACCTTGGCCCGGTGCAGGATCGCGAGGAGCTCGAGCGGATCCTGTTCGGCGAGTCGCCCGGTGCGGGATTCGTGGTCTCCGGCTCGGGGGATGCGCTCCGCCGTCTCGGCGGGCGAGTCGATCTCGACGTCTTCGGGACGGTCGGGGGCGAGCTGCTCGACGTGGTGTGCGGCGACGTCCGGATCTCCGCGAAGCTGAGCGAGCTGCGCGAGGCGCACGCGGCGCTGGCGCCGCTGTTTCCCTGAGCCTGGATTCACCGCGTCTCGGCTGATCGCTCTCCGATCAGCGCACCCGCACCCGTTCAGGATCCCCTGGAATCTGCGGGATTCGATGTGCCACGGGGGCGGTTCGCGGCCGAACGCGTGGCTATGCTTGAGTTCGTGACCGCCTTCGACGAGCGCGAAGGACCGCGGGACGAGTGCGGCGTCTTCGGGATCTATGCACCCGGACACGACGTCTCCAGGCTTGCGTACTTCGCGCTGTACGCCTTGCAGCACCGTGGCCAGGAGTCCGCTGGGATCGCGGCTGCCGACGTGGGCGGCCACATCATGACCCTGCGCGACCTCGGGCTCGTCAACCAGGTCTTCGACGAGCAGAAGCTGCGTGCGCTGGGCGGCGACCTGGCCGTCGGCCACGTGCGCTACTCCACGACGGGCTCCAACGGCTGGGACAACGCCCAGCCCGTCCACCGCTCGGACCGCCGCGAGCTCGCGCTCGGCCACAACGGCAACCTCATCAACGCCGTCGAGCTGCACTCGGAGCTGCGCGAGCGCGGCGTCTCGTTCCGCTCGACCTCGGACTCCGAGATCATCGCGGCGTTATTGGCGGCACACGAGGCAGAGAAGATCCAGGACGCGGTCTCCGAGGTCATGCCGCGTCTGCAGGGCGCGTTCTCGACGGTTCTCATGACGAAGGACAGCCTCGTCGCTTTCCGCGACCCGGCGGGGCTGCGGCCGATGGTCCTGGGTCGGATCGACGAGCACTACTGCGTCGCCAGCGAGTCGTGCGCGCTTGACATCATCGGCGCCGAGCACGTCCGCGACGTCGCGCCGGGCGAGATGATCTGGATCGACGCCGGCGGGCTGCACTCGCGTCAGATCGTTTCGAGCGCGCGCGAGGCATTCTGCATCTTCGAGTACATCTACTTCGCCCGCCCGGACTCGCGGATGAACGGCGACGTCCTGCAGGCCGCGCGCGGGCGGATGGGCGAGATCCTGGCCCGCGAGGCACCCGCGCCGACGGCGGACCTGGTCATCCCGGTCCCGGACTCCGGCGCCCCCGCCGCCCGTGGTTACGCGCGTGCGAGCGGGCTGCCCCAGGACGATGGGCTGATCAAGAACCGCTATGTCGGGCGCACGTTCATCGAGCCCGGCCAGGAGCTGCGCAAGCACGGCCTGCGGATGAAGTTCAACCCGCTGCCGGAGATCGTCGGCGGTAAGTCGATCGTCGTTGTCGACGATTCGATCGTTCGTGGTAACACGACGCGCCAGATCGTCCAGATGCTGCGCGATGCGGGGGCGCGCGAAGTTCACCTGCGCATCTCCGCCCCGCCGATCAAGCATCCATGCCACTACGGAATCGACATGTCCACGCGCGAGGAGATGATCGCCCACGGGCGCACTGTCGACGAGGTCGCCAAGGAGCTCGGCTGCGACTCGCTCGCCTACCTCTCGCTGGGCGGCGTCTACGAGGCGGTTCGCGGCTCGCGCGAGCGCCATTGCGACGCATGCTTCAGTGGCCGCTACCCACTCGAGGGCACCGCTGATGCGAACGGCAAGTACGCGCTCGAGCTCCCGCTCGTCCGGGCGTAGCTCATCGCAATAGGTCGGCCCTCGCGCGCTTAGGATGCTGGTATGCGCCCGGCAGGAACCCAATCAGAGGCAAGTAGCCGCGCAGAGGAGCGGGCGACCCGCATCTTCATCTCCTACAGCCGCAACGACAGCGATTGGGTCCGCGAGCTTCGACGTGAGGGCGACCGCTCCAGCGGGCTCGAGCTGTACTCGTTTCCCTACGAGGAAGCAATGGGTGACGACTGGCAGCAGACGTGCCGGCATCTCATGCAAGCGGCTGACGGGCTGGTCTGCCTCGTCGGAGCAACGACGTCGCAAAACGAGAACATCGCCTGGGAGCTCGATGAGGCGACCCGCAGGGGAATTCCGATACTTCTGGCAGGACGCGGTGCGCGCGCGTTCGCAGATCGGCGCGGCGATGGCCGAATCCACACACTCGAGGACTCTTCACCCGATCAGGTCGTCGCACGGCTCCGAGAACTTGTCTGATGCCCGCTCCTCCGACGAGCGTCGAGGCTGACCTGTTCCCAACTGGTACACCGGCGGTCACGGATGTCGGGATCGTCATGGAGCAGTACAAGCTCATGCTCCAGACCACGGAGTCGCTACAAGCTCGGCGTCAAAGCCTCCACACGTTCTTCATGTCGATCAACTCGGTTCTGCTCGCCGCGATCGGCGTCATCGGCAAAGAGAGCCTCGATACGCCAGCCGTCGCTATCGGCGTCTTCTTGCTTGGGCTGACCGGGGCGGTCATGTCGTGGTCCTGGCGGCAGCAACTCGTGTCATACGGCGACGTCTCGGCCTGCAAGTGGAAGGTCATCAGCCAGATCGAGGAGACGCTACCGTCACGACCGTTCTGCGCGGAGTACCAAGCCCTCAAGCGCAAAGACTACAAATCGTTCACCGAGGCCGAGCGCAAGATCCCTGAATACTTCGCACTGCTCTACTTGATCTCGATCATTGTCGGTGTGCTCTTGGCGGCTGAGGCTATCTAGTCGCGAGCAACTAATGGTGTACGCGCCACGGGAAGCGTTGCCCCCGTGCGCCGCACCTGGCCAAACGCTACTTGATCTGCGGGCCGTAGCCCCACTTCGGCATCGCCGAGCGGCCGCCGACCGCGGCGGCCTTCTCCGTATCGTCGCTGCGCACGCTCGTCGGATACGGCGGGCGCTTCCACGGATGCCAGCCGACGGTGCCGTAGTGTTCGCGCAGGTAGGCCGTGAGATCGCCGCGGTGCTGCGGGCAGGCGTAGCGCGGCGGTCCGTAGAGCCCGCGGCCGTGCCATACGAGCCAGCGCTCGGGCAGCGCATCGAGGTACTGGCCCCAGGCGATCTCGCGAATCGTGTGCTCGAGGCTGATCTGCGTCAGCGGGTCGGGCTGAGCCTCGCAGAACTGACATCGGAATATCAGCCGTACCGACATGGCAGGAGGGTACCCGCTTTGTGCGCGCCAACAGCGCTCGGTTTAGAAGCCGCTCCAGCGCTGGCGACGGGTGGCGACGTTCCAGGCGTGGTCGGTGTCCGCCGACTCGAGGCTGTTCGGGTATGGCGGCCGCTTCCACGGATGGGGGCCGAGTGTGCCGTAGTGCTCACGCAAGAAGGCAACGAGATCGCCGCGGTGATCCTCGCAGGCGTAGCGCGCCGGACCGTAGAGCCCACGCCCGTGCCACACCAGCCAGCGCCCGGGAACCGCATTCTGGTAGGCACCCCAGACGATCTGTCGCATCGCGCCCTGCAACGCCATCTGCGTCAGCGGATCCGGCTGCGCATCGCAGAACTGACAGCGAAAGATGAAACGTACAGACACCGTTCGTTGAGCGTAGCGCTCCCTGCGAGCAAGCTCGATGGCTTATCCGCAGCCACGCACGAACGCTCCCGAGATCTGCGCACGTTCGCGACAAATCTGCGCGGATGGGCAATGCCCGCCGCAGCGCCCGCTATGGTCGGGCGCCGCCATGGATCCGACCACCGCGCTGCGAGAATACTTCGGCTTCGATGCCTTCCGGCCGGGCCAGGAACAGGCTGTCCGCGCGGCGGTCGGACCGCCGGCCCGCGACGTCCTCGTCGTGATGCCGACCGGAGCCGGCAAGTCGTTGTGCTATCAGCTGCCCGCGCTCATGCGCGACGACGTGACGCTCGTCGTCTCGCCGCTGGTCTCGCTCATGCAGGACCAGGTCGCGGCGCTCGACATCGCTGCGCCGGGGCGGGCTGCGCTCGTCAACGCGCAGCGCGACGGGTCCGACAACCGGGCTGCGCTCCAACGCGCCGCCGCGGGTGAGCTGCGCCTGCTGTACGTTGCGCCCGAGCGCTTCTCGTCGGCGCCGTTCCTCGAGGCGATGCGCCAGTGCAAGATCGGCCTCTTCGTCGTCGACGAAGCGCATTGCGTCTCGCAGTGGGGCCACGACTTTCGCCCCGACTACTTCCGCCTCGCCGATGCGGCACGCTGGCTGCAGGCCGAGGCGCTGATCGCATCGACGGCCACGGCGACGCCGCAGGTCGCCAACGACATCGCGGTGCGGCTCGGCCTGCGTGACCCGGTTCGCGTCGCGACGGGCTTCGATCGGCCCAATTTGTCGTTCGCGGTGCTTCCCTGCGCCTCCACGCAGGCCAAGCACCGGCACATCGGCGCGGCGCTGTCCGAACCGGGCGCGACGCCGGCGATCGTCTACGCGGGCACGCGTGCGGGCGCCGAGAAGCTCGGTGAGCGGCTGTCGGGCGCACTGGAAGGCGCGGTCGGCGTCTACCACGCGGGGCTCGGACGCGAGCAGCGCGCCGAGATTCAACGGCGTTTCATGGACGGCCGCCTCGATGTCGTCGTTGCGACCAACGCCTTCGGCATGGGCATCGACAAGGCCGACGTGCGGACCGTCTGCCACGAGAGCGTCCCCGGCTCGATCGAGGCCTACTACCAGGAGGCCGGCCGCGCCGGCCGCGACGGGAGCCCGGCGCGCGCGCTGCTGTTCGCCGAAGGGCGGGACAAGGGCCTGCACGTGTTCTTCATCCAGCGCGGCGAGGTGACCGACGAGTCGATCGCGACGATCGCGCGGCGCCTGGAGATGCGCGCAAATGACGGGCGCTACGACCTTGGAGCGGACGAGCTCGCCGCGGTGCTCGACAGCCGCGGCGAGAACGACGACCAGGTGCGCGCGGTCATCGGCCATCTCGCGCGCGCCGGGGTCGTGCGACCGGCCCCGTCGTCGCCGGATCGGATCCGTGGCCGGATCGAGGCGCCGTTCGACGCGCGCGCACGCGCGGCCTGCCGGTCATCGGCCGGCGAGGGCCAGCGGGCGCGCTGGCGCCAGTACCGCTCGGTCTGGGCCTTCGTCGAGGGCGCGGCCTGCCGGCGCCAGACGATCCTGCGCCACTTCGGCGATTCGCGGCCGCCCGCGCCGGACCTCGGAGTGCCGTGCTGCGACGTCTGCGACGCGTCGTGGGCGCCGGCCGCTCCGGCGCCATCCGCCCGGCGCGTGCGCAGCGGCAGCGGCGGCGGTGCCGGCGCTGTGGCGCCCGGCGACCTCGACGCGGCGATCGTCTCCGTCGTCGAATCGGCGCAGCCCGCGGTCGGTCGAACGCGCACCGTCGAGATCCTGCGCGGCGGGCGGGCGAAGGCGCTCGTCAAGAACGGCTACGACGGCCTGCCGGCGTATGGCACGTTCGACCACCTGACGGCCCAGCAGGTCCTGCGCCGCATCGACGAGCTCATCGATGCCGGCCGGCTGCGCTCGACCGGCGGCGCCTACCCGAAGCTACAGACCGTGAGCGTGGCGGCCTGAGCGCAGAGCGCGAACCGCTGCGCGTGGGCGTCCTGGCCTCCGGCGCCGGGACGAACCTTCAGGCACTGCTGGACAGCGTCCACGGCCACGAGGCCGTCGTCGTCGGCGTCGCGAGCGACCGCGCCGATGCGAGCGCGCTCGAGCGAGCAGCGAGCGCGGGCGTGCCGACCGCGGTCTTCGCACTCGCCGAGTTCCCTGACCGTCCGGCCCGCGACGCGGCGATCGCCGACTGGCTCACGCAACGCGGAGCCGAGCTCGTCGTGCTAGCCGGCTACATGGCGCTGCTCACGAGCCCGTTCCTGAGCCGCTTCGAGCAGCGCGTGATCAACGTGCATCCGTCGCTGCTGCCCGCGTTCCCCGGCATGCGCGCGATCGAGCAGGCGATCGACTACGGGGTGAAGATCTTCGGCGTCACCGTCCACTTCGTCGAGGACGACGGCGGCGTAGATACTGGTCCCGTGCTTCTTCAGGGTGCGATCGAGCTGCCCGATGCCGACGATCTCATGGCCGTCCACGAGCGGCTGCGCCCGCTGGAGCATCGCCTGCTTCCCGAGGCCGTGCGGCTCATCGCACGCGGCGCGGTCTCCCGCGACCCCGATAACGCGCGGCGCGTCCTGATCGGCGGAACATAGCCGGCTGGGCGGCGCCTTCGACGGCCCCTCCGAGATAGCGGGCGCGAGACGGGTGGCTGGATACCCGTCCAGTTCGTGTCGGCGCGCTCACGCGCGGACGCCACCGTGCCGCCGGTGAAGGTATGGCTCGACCGGAACGCTCGAAGTTGCGCGCGCTGCTGTGCACCGTCGCGCTGGCCGCCGTCATCGCCCCCGCCGCCGCGCAGGCGATCGTGCACGGCGGCAGCGGCAAGGCCGACCACATCGACGGCTCGAACTCGCGCGACCTCCTGCGCGGCGGCCACGGCGGCGACACGATCACGGGTCGCGCCGGGCATGACGTGCTCGTCGGCGACTTCGGCAACGACCGGCTCTTCGGCGAGGGCGGCAACGACCGCCTCGAGGGCGACTCCGGCAACGACAAGCTGATGGGCGGCGTCGGCATCGACCAGCTCGACGGCGGCACTGGCAACGACAAGGTCGACGGCGGGCCCGACAACGACCGCATGGACGGCGGTGATGGCGACGACACGCTGCTCGGCGGCGACGGCGACGACTTCATCCTCGAGAACGGCTTTGGAAACGAGCTGCTGGTCGACGGCGGCGCGGGCGACGACTACATCGACACCAACCGCGGCAGCGACCGCATGGTGCTCGGACGAGACGGCAATGACATCCTCGTCGGCGGCAACGGCGCGGACACGCTCGTCGGCGGCGCCGGCAAGGACGTCATCGAGGGCGGACAGGGCAACGACGCGCTCGACGGCGAGGGCGACGATGACACGATCATCGCCGGCGGCGGTGCGAACACCATCCGCGGCGGGCCCGGCGACGACGTGATCTGGAGCGGCTTCAATCCCGGCGACATCGACTGCGGCGACGGGTTCGACATCGTCTACGGCGAATATGTCTCGCTCGGGCGCTTGGAGCGAGCCGCGCCAAGCCCCGCCCAGGACCCGGCGGTGCGGGTGCCATGGAGCTTCAAGGATTGCGAGATCCTGATCCCGATCAGCGTGCGCGACAACCCGCGGGCGCCCCAGCGGATCAACCCACAGTGGATCGATCCGCAAACGAGGGAGGGCACGTTCACCAACGCGGGCTTGGAGGGCGCCGGCCCGCCGGGCGCCGCCAAGGTCGAGGCCGTCAAGGCCAGCAACGCCGACCAGCCGCTGCGGCGCTTCGGCCTCGCGACGTATGGCAACGATTCGCTCAGCGTCCGCTCCAACGGCGGCCGATCGCTCGCCCCGGACGGCGGCCTCTACGGCCTGGAGGGCAATGACCGCCTCGAGGGCGACGCCCTCGGCGATCGGCTCTTCGGTGGGATCGGCAACGACGGGCTGTACGGCCGCGGTGCAGGCGACCTGCTCGACGGCGGCACCGGCAACGACACGCTCGAAGGAGGCCGCGGCGACGACCTGCTGGACGCCGGCCCCGGCAACGACAAGCTCAACGGCGGCTTTGGCACCGACCTGCTCGCCGGTGGCGGCGGCGACGATCGCATCACGTCCGTGGACGGCGACCGCGACACGATCGATTGCGGCTCGGGCAACGATCGCCTCATCAAGGACTCCCACGACGTGTTCAAGAACTGCGAGCGCATCGGCTGACCGGGCGTCCGTTATCCTCGCGCTCATCGCCGGCCAGCTTGACAACGAGACGGCGGACAGCTCCGAGGCGCTCACGGCGCCGGGTGAGGTGAAGGTTCACCGTGCGCTGCTGTCGGTCTCCGACAAGCGCGGGATCGTCGAGTTCGCTCGCGGCCTGGCCGAGCTCGGGGTCGAGCTCGTCTCGACCGGCGGCACGGCAAGCGAGCTCGAGGCCGCTGGCCTGCACGTCCGCTCGGTGGAGGACTTCACGGGGTTTCCGGAGATCATGGACGGCCGCGTCAAGACGCTGCACCCGCGCCTGTACGCCGGCCTGCTGGCGGTGCGCGACGACCAGTCACACCTCGACGCCGCGGCCGAGCACGACATCGAGTATGTCGACCTCGTTTGCGTGAACCTCTACCCGTTCGAGCGCGCGGTCGCCGGCCGCCTGCCCGACGACGACATCATCGAGAACATCGACATCGGTGGTCCGTCGATGATCCGCGCCGCGGCGAAGAACCATGCCTTTTCCGCCGCCGTCACGAGCCCGGAGTCCTACGACGCGGTGCTGGACGAACTGCGCACGGCCGACGGCCGGCTGTCGATGGCGACGCGCGGATCGCTCGCCGCCGAAGCGTTCGCCTACACCGCGCGCTACGACACCTCGGTCGCGCGCTGGTTTTCCGAGAAATCAGAGGATTTCCCGCCGCTGCATGTCCGCGCGTACGAGAAGGTCGTCGACCTGCCTTACGGTGAAAACCCACACCAGCGCGCGGCGTATTATGCGCAGGTCGGGGCACGGATGCACGTGCTGTCGATGGTTCAACAGCACCATGGCAAGCAGCTGTCGTTCAACAACCTGCTCGACCTCGACGCCGCGCGCGACATCGTGCGCGACTTCAGCGACCCGGCGTGCGTCATCGTCAAGCACAACAACCCCTGCGGCGTCGCGATCGGCACCGGCGCGCTGGAAGCCTACGAGCGCGCGTTCGCGACCGACCCGCTGAGTGCGTTCGGCGGCGTCATCGGCTTCAACCGGCCCGTCGACGTGGCGACAGCGCAGCGGCTGTCGAAGCAGTTCGTCGAGGTCCTGTTCGCGCCCGGCTACGAGGACGGGGCGCTCGAGATCCTGATGGCCAAGCGCTCGATTCGCATCCTCGAGGACAACGAGCGCCGCTCGCCGCTCGTGGCCGAGCCGGAGATCAAGCAGGTCATGGGCGGACTGCTCGTGCAGGACCGCGACCTCGACTTCGCCGACCGCACGGAGATGGAGGTCGTGACCCAGCGCCAGCCGACCGACGAGGAGTGGCGTGACCTCATGTTCGCCTGGCAGGTCTGCAAGCACGTGCGCTCCAACGCGATCGTGCTCGCCAAGGATCAGGCGACGGCGGGCATCGGCGCCGGTCAGATGAGCCGCGTCGACTCCGTGCGCCTGGCGGTCGACAAGTCGCGCGTCAAGTCGCTCGAGGGCGCGGTGCTGGCGTCCGACGCGTTCTTCCCCTTCAGCGACGGCCCCGAGATCGCGATCGGCGCAGGGATCACGGCGATCATCCAGCCGGGCGGGTCGCGCAACGACCCCGAGGTCCGCGAGGCCGCCGACAAGGCAGGCGTCGCGATGGTCTTCACGAGCCGGCGGCACTTCCGGCACTAGCGGTGAGCGCGGGCATCGAGCGCTTCGGCTCGCATGCCCCGTGGGAGGCGAGCTTCGGCTACAGCCGCGCCGTGCGCGCCGGCGATCTCGTGTTCGTCGCAGGCACGACGGCGATCGACTAGGACGGCGTGGTGCGTGGTGTCGGGGACGCCGGCGCGCAGGTCCACCACGTGCTCGACGTGATCGAAGCGGCGCTCGGGTCGGCCGGGGCGCGAATGGATCAGGTGGTGCAAACGCGGATCTATGTCGTGGACATCAGCCGTGCCGGCGAGATCGGCCGGGCCCACGGCGAGCGCTTCCGCGCGATCGCGCCGGTCACCTCGATGGTCCAGGTCGCCGCGCTGATCGACCCGCGAATGCTCGTCGAGATCGAAGCGGTCGCGTACGTCGCCGAATGACGCGGTCCGTCCGACCCGTCCCGCACACTCCGCCGCTCGTGCTCGCCCGTTCCGTCGCTCCCGCTCATACCAGTTGATTGCCCTGCGAGCATGGCAGGAGCGCGCCCTGGCGCGCATGTCGGCCTGGGACGACGGCCCGTTCCTGCTGTCGGCGGCGCCCGGCGCGGGCAAGACGATTCCGAGCCTCGTGTTCGCCCGCAGGTTGCTGAGCGAGGGAATCGTGCGGCGCGTACACGTCGTCTGCCCGACGACGCCGCTGACGCGCCAGTGGGCGGAGGCGGCGGGGCGCTTGGGCGTCCAGCTGGTCCCCGATGCGGAGGAGCTGCGCCCGCCGCGCGACTTCCACGGCGTCGTCGCGACCTACGCGCGAGCGGCCTCGTCGGCGGCGCGCTGGGCGGAGCAGTGCGGCGAGAAGACGCTCGTGATCGCCGACGAGGCGCACCATCTCGGCGAGGAGCTGGCTTGGGGCGAGGGATTCGCCCGGGCGTTCGGGGCGACGCGGCGCTGGCTGCTGCTGTCCGGCACGCCATTTCGCTCCGACCAGAGCCCGATCGCGGGCGTGCGCTACGAAGACGGCGTCGCGGTCCCCGACGTGAGCTACACCTACGCCGCCGCAGTCCGCGACGGGATCTGCCGGCCGGTCGCCTTCATCCCCTACGACGGCTCGCTGTCGTGGCGATCCGGCGATGACGTCGTCGAGTCCTCGTTCACCGACGTCGACCTCGCCGGCCGCGAGGCCGGCCGCCGCTACCGGACCGCGATCTCGACCGAGCTCGCCGACGGGTTGCCACGGATCCTGCGCGCGGCGCACGATCGGCTGGGCGAGGTGCGGTCCAGCGGCCATGGTGACGCGGGCGGGCTGGTCGTCAGCGCCGACGGCGGGCACGCGCGGCGCATCGCGGCAGTGCTCAAGGAGATCACCGGCCGTTCGCCGACGGTCGTGCTGCACACGGACCCCCGCGCGGCCGAGAAGCTGCGCGCGTTTGCCGCCAGCCGCGAACGCTGGCTCGTCGCAGTCAACATGGTGTCCGAGGGCGTCGACATCCCGCGCCTGCGGGTCGGCGTCTACGCGACGGCGGCCAAGACGCCGCTCATGTTCCGCCAGATCGTCGGCCGCTTCGTGCGCATCCGCGGCGGCGGCGGCCCGGTCGAGCACAGCTACCTCTTTCTGCCGGCCGACCGGCTGCTGCGCGCGCATGCGGCCGAGGTCGAGGAAGAGCTGCGCCACGTGCTGCGCCCGCCTGCGCAAGAGCCGCCGGAGGCATTCGACGACGACGGCCGCGCCGAGCGGCGCCGAACCGAGCCTTCGGAGCCCGAGGCGTTCGTCCCGCTGAACGCGGACGTCGCGCCGCAACTGGCGCTGTTCGGCGGAGGGCCACCCGCGCCCGTGCCCGTGTCAAGGCCGCCCACCGTCGCCTTCGCCGGCTCGCCCGCCGTCGAGGAGCCCGCGGACCTCCCGACCTTCAAGCGCCGCGCGGCCCTGCGCGACAAGCGCCACGGCCTCGTCCGCACCCTTGCAGGCATGCAGAATCGCTCCTTCCGCGAGATTAACACGTGGCTGAATCGCGAAACAGGCGCCGCCGGCGTCGGCAGCGCCTCGATCGAGCAGATCGAAGCCTCGATCGACCTGCTGCTCGCCCAGCTCGACCGCCTCAGCCGGCGTCGCGCGAGTTGAGCCCAAGCTGAGGGCTGACCAATGGGCCGCCTGGGACTCGAACCCAGAACCACGAGCTTAAAAGGCTCTTGCTCTACCGATTGAGCTAACGGCCCGCTGAGTCCAGTCACGCGCCAGGACGGCGGGAGTACCCCCAGGGGGAATCGAACCCCACTCTTCGAGATTGAAAGCCTCGCGTGCTAACCGGTACACCATGGGGGCTTGCGAGCCGTTGATTCTACGACCGGCTCCAACCCATGACGGCGAGGGCGTCCAGCCGGGCCGAGATCCGGCGAAATGACCCGCTGCGGCATCATTGCGGCCAGCGGGCGGTTAGCTCAGCTGGTTAGAGCGCCTGCCTTACAAGCAGGAGGTCCCCGGTTCGAGTCCGGGACCGCCCATGAACGAAGCCCGCTGCAACGACGTCGGGCGCTGTCCATCAGCAGATCGTCCACCCAGTGCCCTGGGTATCGGCGCGTTACCCAGCCTCGGCGGGGCGCTTGGCCATCAACAGCTTGCCCCTCGTCCTGCGCTTGCCGGGCGAGTTGCGTGCGGACGGCGCAGCATGCGCGCATTCCCACGGGTACCCCGCCAGATCGAACACCACCGGATGTCACCCGCGGGGCCTTCAAGTAGATCGCACGACGCATCGTCAGCGGCCTACGGACTGATCGAAATACTGGTCGCTAACGTAGCAACCATGGCCACGCTCGCGATGACTGTGTTGACGGCGACTGTCGCTTATTTCATCATCGCGATCGTTGTCGCGCCGCACATCAAGAATGCCGAGTGCCAGTGCGCGTGCCGTGCTCGTCATCCGCGGTGCCGCGATCGCGTTCGTCATCAGGTGCGGTGCGACCCACATCCACATCTTGGTGCATACCCTTGGAGTCGGGAGGCCGCAGCCGGTAGAGATTCACGAGTTTGCCGTTCACGCGATGCAAGCGGTTGGCGCGTGGTTGTTCATTGCCGGGGCGATCTTGCGTCTCGAGCGTCATGTTGTGCCCTCGCACCCGGACCGAGCTCGAGGCCGCAGTCGAGGAGCAGCGCCTGTTAGCTGATCACGCCACGAAGCTCGCGTCGGTGGCGGTTTGAGGAAGAACTCGAACGCCAAGTCGCGGACGCTGCACGTTACGGGACACGTAGCGCATTGATCCTGATCGATGTCGACGGCCTAAAACCCTCAACGCCCCAGAAGCCGAGTCCATCGCTCAACGGATCATCGCGGCGGCGCACCGAGCGTCATCAAGCGCCGTCCCGAAGACGTCGGTCAGCGCTGGTCTCGCAGCAATCGGGCCGCTCGGAATCCCCGCGGACATCATCAAGCACGCCGACATAGCGCTCTACCAGGCCAAGCGTGCCGGCGGAGATCAATGTGCAGTAAGCCACCCGGCGCGCCCGACCCTGCTGTGAGCTGACGTTGCCGGTCAAAGCTCGCGTCCGCCTGCATGCTTGGCGGCTGAAGGGCCCTTGGCGCTAGCCGTGGACCCTTGAGAGGCACGACAGGCGCCGAGCGATGCTCGCCCTCAGCGCACGGCGGCCAACAATATGGCTGGGTTCAGCGATGTTCTTTTGGTGAGCGTCGCACTACAGTCGGCCTGTTCTTCCAAATAACAGTGCTACAGAGGAGATCCGTTGACCCATCGTTCTCGCCCACGCAGCATCGTTCGTCGCAACCTGCTTGTTGCCAGCGCGATTCTCGCCGGCACGGTGGTTATGGCCACCGGGCTCAACGGCGCCACCGTGGCCCAGGCGGCCGCCGACTGCGTCGTCAGCTTCGGCGTGACGCAGACACCGACGACCGTGACAGGAACCTCGGCCAATGACACCATCGATTGCGGCGGGGCCAACCCGGCCAAGACGATCAATGGCGGCAGCGGAAACGACACGATCACGGGCACGGTCTTCGACGACACGATCAACGGCGACTCCGGAAACGACACGCTGACCGGAGAAATCGGGGTCGACACCCTCAACGGCGGTCTCGGCGATGACACCGGGACCGGCAGCGCGGGGAACGACATCCTCAACGGCGGCGTTGGCGACGACACCCTGTCCGGCAGCGAGGGCGACGACACGCTCAAGGGCGAGGACAACAACGACACCCTGAACGGCGATGTCGGCAATGACAGCGTGGACGGTGGCATCGGAACCGACCTCGTGAGCGGCGGCGCCGACAACGACAGCCTGACGGGTCCTCCCGGCGATCTGGCCGTGGATACCCTCGACGGCGGCGCAGGCACCGATGTCTGTCAGGGACCCGGGACCGGCATGTTCCCGGACAGCCTCACCGACTGCAACCCATAGGCGTTTCGCCGTGTCAGCAAGGATCTCGACGAAGTCGCTGACCAGCGCCCCCCGCAGCCACGGGGGGCGCCCACAAATCGAGCACCCCGTGCAGGCATGGTGCCAGCCGCCGTCGCTCTGCTCGACGGGTCCTGGACCGTGCAGCGCGCGGTTGCCGAGAGATCAAAACGCCAACAAATGCTCCACCGGGAAACATCGCTGACCTCAGCATATTCTCCGTCGGAAGGCCCAACATCCCGAAATCAGCAATATTTGGCGCGCAAATGTCCGATACTCAAGCGGTGGAGCTCATGCTGAGGATCGATGCAGGCGCGCACCCGCTGTGCGGGGAGATCGTCCCCCGGGCAGGACAGCCTGTCAGCTTCGTGGGTTGGCTGGAGCTCTTGCGCTGCCTCTCAGAGCTGACCGAGTCAGCTGACCGGGAGGTCGCGGCGGGCGGATTGGACGGCGAGCTCAACCCGGGAAGCTAGTCCGAGCTTCGCGAACACATGCGAGAGATGAGTTTCCACGGTGTGGCGGGAGACATAGAGCCTGTGTGCCACCTCTGCGTTGGTGAGCCCCCTCGCCACCAGCGCCACCACGCGCAGCTCGGTGGAGGTGAGGCTCTCCCAGCCGATGCGTGGCCTGCCGCGACTCCCCCGTCTGCCTCTCCTCACCCCCAGCTCCCGGAGCTGTGCCTCCACTCGCGCGGAATAGCGCAGCGCCCCGAGCCGCTCGTAGATCTCCAGCGCCTCCCCAAGGACCGTCGCGGCCTCGGAAGGCTCGCCAGCGCGAGCCACGGCCGCTCCTAGCTCCTCGGCGGCGTGCGCGCGCTCCAGAGGCCGTGGCGCACTGCGGCACGCGTCCAGCGCCCGCCGCAGGATCTCGGGATCGCCCTCGACGAGCCCACGGCAGCGCAGCGCAGCGCCCTGAGCGGACGCAGTCTTCAGCCGGGCCGCCGCCCGCTCCACGGCGTCGGCCACCGGGTGGCTCTCCTCCCGCAGGCCGGCGGCGATCTTGAGGCGCACCAGGTCCGGCCCGAGCCTCACGTAGTCGGGGACCGAGTCGGTCGCGGCACACAGCCCCCAAACCTCTTCCAACGCCGTCAGGGCTTCGGGGAGCTCACCCTGCACCTCGGCTAGGAGCCCGCGGGCCCAGATCGCCCAATGCCCGTAGAACTGGTATCCGACGCGCTCGAGCTCGTCGCCGGCGGCGGTGACCGCTTCAGCCGCCGCGTCCAGCTCGTCGCGGTGCAGCGCGACCAGGGCGAGGATCGCCAAGCCACACACCGCTCCGCTTCGCCCACCGATCTCTTCGGCCAACGTCACCCCGGCCTTTGCCTCGGCGCGGGCGTCGTCCCATTCCCCGCAGACAAAGCGCTCGAGGGAAGCAGAGAATGCGTAGCTGGAGAGCCCCCAGCTGCCCACCTCCTCCGTCCGCGCCCGCCGTTCCCGCAACGTACGCTCGGCGTCACCGAAACGATCGTCCTCGATGAGGGACACCGACAGGGTCACTTCGGCCACCGGCCAGCGCCTGGCTTCCTCGTCCGTGCTGCTTGCGGCGAGCTTCGTGGAGCGGGTCGCCAGCGCGATGGCCTGCTCCAAGTCACCCCGAAGTAAGGCGCTTCCCGACAAGGCGGTGAGCGCGATACACGCTGCAGGGTCATGGCCCGCGCGCTCAGCTGCCGCGAGTGCCTCTCTCGCCCAGATCTCCCCCCGGGACGGATCCACGGGAAAGACTGCCAGAGCTCCCCAGGCCAGCAGCTCTGAATGCTCGGGCTCGACTGGTGAACCCTCCGCCAAGGCGGCCTCGACATGGCGAACAGCGTCGGCGTTTCGCCCGCCCGAGGTCAATGCGCGCGCGAGGACCAGCCGCAGCGCGGCGTCCACGGACCGATCGTGCGGGCCTGCCAGCGCCTCGAGCGCCAGGCTCTCGGCCTCGTCCACCCGGCCCGACCAGACGAGCGCCACTACCAATTCGATCAGCAGCGCCTCTTGCTCAGGCAGTCCCTCGGCAAGCTCCTGGGCGCGACGAAGGAGTCCAACCGCGACCGCCGGCGCCCGCAGCGCGACCTCCCGAGCGGCGCGCCTCAGCCACTCGACGGCTCTGACATCGCCGGGCTCAGCCCCCCGCTCCAGGTGAGCGGCGACCCTGGGAGCGGAAGCGCCGGATGCCGCCAGGGCGTCTCCGGCGGCAAGGTGCAGCGCCCGTCGCACGCCTCGCGGCTGGTCCTCGTAGATGGCCTCCCACACCAGGTCGTGGCGGAAGGCGAGCTGGTCTGCCTGCTCGTAGAGAAACCCACCGTCCAGCGCCTCACGCAGCGGGGCGGAGAGCTGTGGCGCCGGCCGGCCGGCCACCAGCGAGAGGTCATGGGGGGAGAAGCAGCTCCCGAGGATGGAGGCTAAGCGAAGCACCTCGAGACAGGGCTCGGACAGGGACGCCAGGCCGCGCAGAATGGTGAGATGAAGTGAGGGCGGCACGACGTCCCTGAGCCCCTCGACCCGGCCATCGCGCAGCTCCAGAACGCCCTCCTTCCGCAGGGCTTCGAGCAGCGCGCTCACGAAGAGCGGGTTACCGCCGGCTCGATCGAGCTGACGCTCGAGCGTCGCGCCAGGCGGGGCCCCGAGGACCTGCGCGGCGAGCTCGCTCACCGACTGCCCGTCGAGGGGGCCTACGGGGATCGCGAGCGCCCCCAGTTGCCGCAGGTTGCAGAGGAGAGCATCGAGTTCGCGCCCGTTAGGGGACGGGCGGTAGGTCAGGAGCACCGCGGCGGGAGCCACGGGAACGAGCCGGGCCAGGTGGTACAGGCAGGTCAGGCTCTCCGGGTCTGCCCATTGCACATCCTCTACGGCCCATACCAGCGGACGCCTCATCCACAGGCGTTCGAGCGCGGCGAGGATCGCCTCGAGCAGATGAAGGCGTGTGCCCGGCTCATGCACGAGGTGAAGGTGGGCCCGAGGTTGTTCACCGGAGAGCAGGCGCGCGAACTCTCCGGTCGCGGACTCGGCAAGCTCCGGCATCGCGGTCAGGGGCTCGATGAACGCCCCGAAGGGACGATGGCGATCGAGCTCGTGGGCTCTCGTCCTCAGGATTTGAACGCCGTCTCCCAGCTCGGCCAGACATGCTTCGACCAGGCAGGTCTTCCCGATCCCCGCCTCGCCCTCGATCAGCACGATCCGCCCCCGCCCAGAGCAAGCCTTCTCACAGACTCCCCTCAGGAGCTGAAGCTCACGCGCCCGACCGAGAATGAGGTTTGCCATCGCACCAGATCGTAGTCCGTTAGAGAGAGTTCCTACGCACCGCCTCCTCGAACGGCTAGCCCATCGCTGTGCGCTTAGTACCCGCACTGACCAATAACCGATCAGGAGCCGGAGCACCGCCGGAATCCAGTGGCGGAGCGGGCTCGGGCGCCGGTGGTTGCGGCGTCGGCGCCGGCGGGGTCGGTGACGCCGGCCCGGGCGGGGCGGCGGGTGCTGGCGCCGCCGGTGGGGCGGGCGGCTGCGGCGACGGCGCTGGCGTGACGGGCGCCGTGCCGCCGGTCGCCGCGTTACGCGGGGCGGGCCTCGTCTCCGGCGGCGCGGGCTCGCCTCCGGGAGCTGGATGCGACCGCACCGATGATCCCGTTGCCGGTGCCGGTGCCGCGGGCGCAGGTGCAGGGGTCCTCTTCGGACGTGTCTGGCCCAGATCGGGCTGCGCGTGCGGCTGTGCCGGCGCCGCCAACGGCGCGGCGCTGCGCGTCACGGGCCCGAGGGCGATCGTTGGTCTAAGCGACACCATGTCCGGCACCGCCGCCTGCGGCACGTCGCCGTCGAGCAGCGGCAGCGGGTCCACCGCGCACGCCTGGCACTGCGCATCGCCGCGGCGAATCTCGAAGTGCAGGTGCGGGGCCGTGCTCGAACCGGTCGTGCCGACGAGGCCGACGACCTGGCCACGGCGGATCCGCGCGCCCGGCTTGACGGTCGGCGCCACGGCGCTGAGATGCGCATAGCACGTCGCGAGATGCGGGCGATGCTGCAGGCAGACGAAGTTGCCGTAGCCGCCGGATTCACCGGGCGATTCGAGCACCGCGACCGTTCCGCCGTCGGCGGCATGGATCGGCGTTCCCTGCGGCGCGAGGAAGTCGAGGCCGTTGTGCAGGTGTCCCGGCCGCGGGCAGCCGAAGTAGCCGCAGCCGCCGACGATGCCCTTGACGGGCGTCGCGAGCTCTCCGCGGCCGGGCAGCGGCAGGGTGCCGAGCAGCCTCCACGCTCGCGCCCGCTCGATGACCATCGCGCTCGACAGCTGGCCGCTCGCCGCCGTGCCGTAGCTGGCGGCGGTCGCCCGCGTCGCGGAAGGCCCGAGGCCGGTCGCGCCCGCCGCCTTGAGCTCGGCCGCGATCGCCATCACGACGTCGAAGTCGTCGCGCACCGACGGGTGGTTGGCGCTGCGATGCGGGTAGCGCTCGGACGGGTTAGGCCGCGCGAGGCCAGACGGAAGCGACGCCAGTGCGCGAGCCGCGCGCGGGCCTTGCCGAAGCCCGTCTCCTGGTAGTGGACCGAGGCGACGAGAAACCAGGACACGCCGAAGCGGCGCTTGGCGATCTTGTACAGCTCGAAGTACGGGTGCGCCACGAGCAGGCGCTGGCGCTCGCTCACCGGCCGCCTGGCGCGCCGGACGTCCGCCGACGTCGGCGTGCCCTCGACATCGGTCGAGACGTGCCGCGTCAGCTCCTCAGAACCGGACCGGCCGGCGAGCGGGTTGATCGCCTTCGGCCGCTGTCCGCCCGCTGCGGTGAGCACGACGAACAGGCAGGCGACACCGACCCCGCCGACCACCGGGGGCAGGAGCACCTGACGTGCCAGCGCATCCGGCCGCAGACGATCTCGCGACATTCCCTCCACCGGAGGCGCCTCTTCGCCGCATTCACGGACTCGCCTTCCGGTCGCACGAATTTTCTGTGCGCCGGCTGTGCAAGGCTGGCTTTGTGATCGGCGTCATCGTTCCGGTGCACGGCTTCGCGCCGTACCTCGCCGAGGCTCTGGACTGCATCCTGGCTCAGGACCCGGCGCCGGAAGCAATCGTCGTCGTGGACGACGCGTCGCCCGAGCCGCTGGCGCTGCATCCCGATCACGCGCCGCGCTGCGCGCTCGTACGCCGCGAGCGCTGCGGCGGTCCCGCGGCAGCGCGGGAGACCGGGCTGGAGGCGTTGGGCGCGGGCGTGGAGCTCGTCGCGCTTTGCGACGCCGACGACGCCTGGACGGCGGGCAAGCTCGCCGCGCAGATCGACGCCTTGGAGCGCTGTGCGGACGCTGCGCTGTGCTTCGGGCGCGCGCTGGTGGTCGGCGCGGACGGCCGCGCGACGGGCGAACGCTGGACGGAGATCGCTGGTGGATTGCAGAGCGGAGCGTCGTTGATGGCGCGGCTCTATGAGGCCAACCCGATCCCGACGTCAAGCGTCGTGCTACGGCGAGCGGCGTTGGAGGCAGCCGGTGGCTTCGCGTCGCCCGTGCGGCTGGCGGAGGACTGGGACCTGTGGCTGCGGCTGGCCGCGCGCGGCGAGCCGTTCGTCTGCGCGCCCGATGCGGTCGTGCGCTATCGCCGCCATCCGGACGGGCTGACCGCGGACGTCGGCGCTCTCGCTCGCTGCCAGCTTGAGCTGCACCGCGCTCACGGCGCGCTCGTCGCTGCGGACGTGCGCGAGCGCGCGCTGGCAGCCGACGCGGCGGCGCTGCGGGCGGCGCAGCGTCGCGGCCTGCGCCAGCTCCTGCCGCGCCGCGATCCCTATCGAGGCTGACCGAATCGCAACCGTGGCCGCGGCCGCGGGCGGTTCGGCACGAGACGGCCGAGTTCGAATGCCCACACGGCGGGGCCGTCGAGCAGGCCGAGCAGCGCCTCGTCGCGGTCGCCGCGGGCGGCGGCGAGGAGCCCGTGAGCTGCACGGCGCGCGCTCCACCAGGCCAGGCCGGGCCAGCGCCGGCGCGGCAGCGCGCCCGGCCAGCACCGCGCAAGCCAGGCGGCGCCCGCGCCGTGGCGGGCGCGCTGGGCGAGCATGCGCGGGATCGTGGCGCGGTTTTGGTGGGTGACGGCCGCCTTTTCGCGGCGCTCGAGCGTCCAGCCCGCAGCGCGCAGGCGGTAGCAGAGATCCGCATCGCCGCCCGAGCGCACGCCGGCTTCGAAGCCGCCGACCTGCGTAAACGCCTCGCGGCGCACCGCGGCGTTCGCGGTCTGGGCGAACGCCCAGTCGCCGTGGGCGAGCGTGACTTCCTGGCTCATCGAGGCCTTCAGCCAGGCGTAGCGCTCGGCGGCGGTGAGCGCGTCGCCGTCGTCGACGACGGTCCCGGCCAGCACGCCGGCGCGCTCCCCCGGGGCGGGTTCGAAGTACCGGTCGAGCAGGTCCGGCGGTGCGAGCACGTCCGCATCGAGGAAGACGAGCCAGGGCGCGCGGCCGGCGCCCACGCCGCGATTGCGCGCGTGATACGAGGTCTGGCGTTCGCCCGCGCCGAGGATGCGCACAGGGCGGCGCGTGGTGTCGATCGCGCCGGCGCGGTTGTCGGCGATCGTGACCGTGTCGCCGGGCCGAAGCTTTAGCGCCGCGAGCCGCAGCGCCAGGCGTTGCAGCTGCTCGTCAGAGCCACGGAACGGCAGCACGACATCGACGGCTGGACGATCGTTCACCCCATAAATCTACGGCCCACGCAACTTGTTGACGTCGGGACCGTTCCAGCGCTGACACAAATACCTGCATGAACGAGCTGGAGGTCACGATGGTGAAACGCCGACGGTCGGCGGCGCTCGCGTGCGCCCTGAGCGCTGCCCTGATGGGCGCCTCGGGCGCGGACGCGAACGTCCGCACACCAACTTCTGGATGGGAGTGGGGTAACCCGACGCCGCAGGGCAACACGCTGCGCGCGCTCGGCTTCGTCGGCGGACGCGGATACGCCGCCGGTGACTTCGGAACGGTCCTGCGCACCAATGACGGGGGCCTGACCTGGGCTGGGCTGCCGTCGGGGGTCTCGGCGTCGCTGAACCTCCTGCAGGTCCTCGGGCCCGACAGCTTCGTCGTCGGCGGCGGCTGCGTCGTGCGCCGCTCCGACGATGGCGGAACCGTGTTCCGGCGGATCTACTTCGTCGCCCCATCCTGCAAGGAGGGTGTCAGCGCGCTGGCGTTCTCGTCCAGCGCGGTCGGCTATCTCGCGCTCGCCGACGGCACGCTGCTGCGCACGACCGACGGTGGCACGAGCTTCGCCCGCGGGACCGCCGTGCCCGGCACGCGCTCGAGCGCTCAGGCAGGCCAGGCGACCCCGACGGATCTTGCAACCCTGAGCGACACGACCGCCTTCGTCGCCACCTCGTCGGGCGAGATCAACGTCACGACTGACGGCGGGGGGTCGTGGAAGGCTGTCATCGACGTCAAGCGGCCAGTTCGCGACATCACCTTCATCGACGCAAAGCGCGGCTTTGCGGTCGGCGACGGCTCGCTCATGCTGCGTACCGATGACGGCGGCGCCACGTGGAAGCCCCAGGCCCTCGGCACTCCCGACCCGATCGACTTGGCGGCCATTCGGTGCGTCCCGGGCGCGGCTCCGGAGACGCCCCCCAGTTGCCTGGCAGCCTCGCGCAAGGGTGACGTGCTGGTGCGCACGACCGACGGCGCGGACACGTTCAGCATCATCACGCCGTCGACGGATCCGATCTTCGCGGCAGACTTCGCCAGCTCGGCACGGATCGTGGCGGGCGGCAACGCGGGTGCGGTCGTCCTGTCCGACGACGGCGGCTTGACGTTCGGCCGCATCGGCTCGCGCCTGCCGGGGACGTTCTCGCGATTGCGCTCGACGACGCAGGGCGCCGCGTTCGCCGCCGGCGACGACGGCGCGCTCGCCCGCTCGACCAACTCCGGTGCGAGCTGGAGCCGTGTCGACGTGCCGACGTCGGAAGCGCTCGTGGACGTGGCGTTCGCGTCGCCGACGACCGGCTACGCGCTCGACAGCGCTGGCGCGCTGTTCCGCACAACCAACGGCGGCACGGGCTGGTCGACGCTCGACACCGGCACGACCGCAAAGCCGGCCGCGATCGCCGCGCCGACGGACCATCGCGTCCTGCTGTTCGGTCCGACGGGCATCCGCCGCTCCAACGACGGCGGCGGCTCGTTCACGACCGTGCGCGGCAAGGCCGTCGCGAAGACCAAGCTAAGCGGCTTTGACCGTGCCGGCTCGGCGCTGTTCGCTTACGGCTACACGGCACTGATCCGCTCGACGGACGGCGGCGCGACGTGGACCGCGATCAAGGATCCCGGCACACCGCCGCGCCGCGGCGTCAAGCGCCGGTTCGGCCAGCGCCTCCTGCTCGCCGACTTCGCCGACGCGACTCACGGCTTCGTGCGTGATTCCGGTGGACGCATGTGGCGGACCGACAACAGTGGGCGCAAGTGGACGCAGCTGCTCGGGATCGGCACGACGATGGGAAGCGGAATGGCGTTCTCGTCCGCGAAGAGCGGCTACGTCGTCATGCCGTCCTTCCGCGGCCAGACCGGCGGCTACCTGATGCGCACCGACGACGCGGGTCGGACATGGGCGCCGCAGCTCGTCACGCAGGAGCCGATCGGCGCGTTCGGCATCGCGGCCGGCGGTCCCGTCGACTACCTGCTCGCGGGCAGCGCGTCGTTCCTCTCGACGCGTTCGGGCGGCCGCTTCGGCGACCCCTCGTCGCTGACGATCCGCGCGGACAAGACGAAGCTGCGCAAGCCGGTGCGGATCCGCATCAGCGGCAAGCTGTCGCCCGCGCGGGGCAACGAGGAGATCGCGGTCAGCGCGCTCATCCAGGGCCGCTGGAGCACCCAGACAGCCCGCGCCGCTGCCAACGGCTCGTTCACGACGAGCTGGAACGTGCGTCGCGGGACCAACGCGTTCGTGGCTCAGTGGGCTGGTGACGACCGACTTGCCGGCGACGGCTCCACCGTGCTGACGGTGCGCGTCGGACGCTGAACCTTTGTGATCGCGGTTCTCTGGTTGCACCTCGGGGGCTCAGCTGCGCAGAAGCGGCTGGGCCCCCGATGTGCGCGGGTTGGCATACTGATCGTCCCCGCTGGGGGCGTAGCTCAGTTGGTTAGAGCGCCGGCCTGTCACGCCGGAGGTCGCGGGTTCGAGTCCCGTCGCTCCCGCTCCCTTGAAAGCCCTGGTAACCGCGGCGATCACTCACGCCGCCGGTTCCTCGACCGTACCGCCGACACAGGAGTGCGTACCCGCAACATGCCCTCAGCCGTCGTTGGCAGCGTCGTACGTATCCAGCAGGCTGCGGTCCTGGTCCTCGGCGTCCTGGGCGAGATGGCCGTACCTCGCGTCGATCATCTTCACGCTCGTGACTATCCACCGGCCAGAATGCTCCATCACCTCCACCGTGCTACGCACCGCCACCGTACGCGACGCCGGCGGCTTCGCCGACACCGAGACCGCAGAAGACTGGGCAGCTCCCCGCCCGACTCGCCCGTCGCGGACCCTCCATCTGGATCGACGACCCCGTGCGCATCTACCACCGCCACCCGACGCGACACGCATCATCTACAAACCAACCTCCGACCAAGACGCTGCGCCACATCCTCTGCACCGACGGCATCACCGATCCCCGCGTCCGAGCCACGCATCGTCTCATCGCGTCCGCTCTACGCTGGAGATGTACGCGTTGGTCGACCTGTGGACTACGCGCTGACGACCTTCCCCGCACCTCAGCACCGGGCGTTACGTGGCCTGGCTCGCACGTCGAGCAGATCCAGGGCCTCCTACCGCGTCATTCGCGCTCGCCGGCGGCGCGATGCTCGCGCTCGTCGTCGTCGACCTACTGCCTGACGCCTGGAAGCACGCATCTCACCTGCGCGTCGTTGCGGGCACGGCGCCCGACGCGGTGCTGATGCTTCGCCATCGGTGCGGCGTTGGAGGTCTGAGCGCCGTGGCGGAGGCGATTGTCGGGCCGCCGGCTAGCGGCGGCGTACTGCAGCCGGGGGGCGGCGGCTCGGGACCCGCCGCCCCC